>Ga0181560_10000643_pt1 | contig 32017 bp, 17 predicted proteins | sample 011ome_20_FD_133751 | JGI IMG/M metagenome (GOLD analysis project Ga0181560, IMG submission 133751) | Coastal salt marsh microbial communities from the Groves Creek Marsh, Skidaway Island, Georgia - 011509CT metaG (megahit assembly) | ecosystem: Environmental > Aquatic > Marine > Intertidal... | reverse complement strand
GCGTCTTTCCGCGCGACGCCGCGCATCGCGTCGTTCGTGAACGACGCGATGCTGGGCTTCGCGTGCATCGAGGCCTCGCCGCGGGCGCACCTGCCCGACGGCGGCGCGGGCGCGCCCGTGACGTACATGGTCGGCAACGCGTTTCAGGTGGCGAGCCAGGAGATTGCGGACGAGATTGAGTATTTGTTATCCCCGCGCGGGGGCGGGTACGCCCCGGACGACGTATTCGTGTTGACGCCCTCGCTGCGAGGCGCGAAGCTCAACTCGAAAACCCCGCTGGCGCAGCTGGAAAACACGCTGGTCATGCGGTGCGGCGTCCCGGTGTACGTGTCGCTGGCGGATGAAGAGGAACTGAGCGACGCGCTGACGCGGGGGAAGATTTGTTTCACCACGTTCCACTCCTCGAAAGGCCTGGAACGGCCGGTGGTGATCGCGTTCGGATTCAGCGGGGACTACTTCACGTACTTCGCGCGCGACGCGCCGAAAGCGGTGTGTCCGAACACGCTGTACGTCGCCGCGACGCGCGCGTCGGAGCGGCTTTACGTCGTGGGCGAGCAGGAAGAGGGCGGGAAACTTCCGTTCCTGCGACTGGACCCCGCGGCGTTCGAGAAGTGGGGCGTGCCTCTTCCGCCGTGGCTGGAAGTGCGGCGGTGCGGGAAGCTCAAACCGCCGACGGAGGCGATTCCCGTGCCGGCGTCGTCGTTCGCGGTGACGGACCTCGTGAAGTTCCTCCCGGAACAGACCATGCGCGACGCGACGGAGGCGGTCGAACCGGTCGCCGTGGAGCCCCCGACTGTGGACGCCGAGATGGACCAGAGCGTGCCGAGTCTCGCCGGCGCCGGGCTCATCGAGTCCGTCTCCGACATCACCGGCCTCGCGGTCGTCGCCGCGCACGAGCACAAACACGGCGCGAGCGGCGGCGTGGATTCCTTCGCGAAGGAAACCCGCCGCGCCGAGAGCGCGCACACCACGTCGCTCGCGAGGCGTCTGCAGAGCTCACTCGCGAAGATGGAGCGGCAGCTCGAGGCGAACGCTGCGCAGAGCTCGGCGCGGAAATCGGGAGACTCTTCTTCGGGCGCGCGCGCGGACCTCATCGTCGACGACGTCGAGGCGGTTCGGCAGATGCGCGAGGCGCTGGCGAGCCCGCCGACGCGAATTCGCGACTTTTTGAAGCTGGCGAGCTGGTACGAGGCCATGGAAGGCGGGTACCTGTTCCGCCCGTTCCAGCTCTCGCACTTCGACTGGGTCTCGGTCGAAGCCGCGGCGACAACGGCGCGTGTGCTGGAGAAGCACCTGCCCGTCGAGCGCGACGCGTTCGACGCCCGACCGACACCCGCGCGGTACGAGAAGCGGTACGACGTGTCGTTTCGGTTCGGGGCGCCCATCGTGACGATCCGAGGCGCCGCGGACGTCGTCGTCGCCGCCGGCGCGACGGGCGAGATCTTCGAGGTGAAGTGCGTGCAGCGCCTGATGCCCGAGCACGTGCTGCAGCTCGCGCTGTACCAGTGGCTGGACGCGTTCGCGCAGATCCAGAGCAAGATCCACCGCGCGCGCGAGCGGCGGCGGCGGATGGACGGAGAAGACGAGGAGAAGAAGCGGGCGCACCGCGGGTTCAAGGGCTCGGGCAAGACGCGCCGCGAGTACACGGAGGAAGAAGCCGAGGACCCGCTGGGTTTGCTGGACCTGTTTTTCGAAGCCGGCGGCGACGAATCGAAGGTGATGAAGCGCGCCGTGCTGTTGAACGCGCGCACGGGGGAGACGGTCGAGCTTCGCGCGGACCTCCGCGCGCTGACGGGCGTCGTGCTGACCCTGGTGGACCGGAGGATACGCGCGCGCGTCTCGGTCTCCGACGAGGCGTTTCTGAAAAACGCCGCCGACGCGGGCGCGGCGATTCACGCCGCCGCCGCGGAGCACGCGGAGGGTGGGGGCTTCGTGCCGACGCCCGCCGCGTTCACCGACGAGGCGCGAAACGCCACGTTCGACCCGCCGAAGGCGGCGCGGGGGCGGGGGAAGGTCGAGAGGAAGCCGAAGCCGAACCCGGACAACCCGGTCGCGAACGACGAGACGAAGACGAAGACGCGAAGAAAAAAGAAAGCGCGTCCTTCGAGCTCGAAGGCGCCCGTTCCCTCCGGGGCGGTCTCGGACACGATCGTCGTGCGCGGCGTCGCGCGCGCGTGCGACGCGAAACGGCGCGTGCTTACCGGCGGACACATTCCCCGCCCGAGGGGACGCGCGCCGAAGGGTGCGCCGTACTGGGATTCCGTCACCGGTTCGTTCGCGGCGGCGGACGAGGACGCGAGGTGACACGAATCGCTTCCGACGGCGCCGCGCGAGAGTAGTTCGAAGGTGGACTACGCGCGTACGCGTACCAGGTAGTCTACCATAATAAAGTATTTTTTAAGGTACATAAAAAGAGCCTCCGCGTACTCCCGTCTCGCGCGCGCGCGTATCTCACAGCCCCGTCTCCCCCCCCGCGAAGAACATGGGGTCGACGCCCCCGCCTCCGCTCGGATCGACGACAACCATCGGACGCATCTCGCAGTTGTTTGGCCACCGCCGGGTCTCCGCCTGCACCTCCTCCGCGCACCCGAGCTGGTCCGTGGCGCCAAACTCGCGGAGCATCGCCGCCATGAACGCGCTGTGCGTCACGACCGCGATGTGCTGCTCCGGTCTCTTCATGACCCACTCCATGAACCTGTGTGCGCGCGCACACATCGCCGCGTTGTCCTCGTTCATCGTGCCCCACAGCACGTCGTCCTCCTCGGTCACCTCCGAGAAGTCCACGCCCGGAAACATCGCGCGGTACTCGGACGTCCCGCGCCGCCGGTCGCACGGATTCAAGCCGATGTGCTCGCGGCACAGCTCGCACGCCAGAAAGGGCAGGGGCGCGCGCGTGCGCGTGACCCGGTGCGCGATCGCGGGGTGGCCGGGGCGAATGCCCTCCACTTCGGAGGTGGCGCGCATCATCACCCGAGTCGCGGCTGTGGCGGATTTCGCGTCGTCGTCGTCGGTGAGGTGGTCGCCGCCGAGGCTCCCGACCGCGGTCTCCAGCGCCCTCATCAGCGGGCTCACCACCACACACTCGATGCGGTCGAGCAAAGACTCGGCGCCGTCGTGCGTGGTCGCGCGCTCGAGGTGCTTCCTCAGCGCCGCGCACTGCGCCCACCCCTTGGGATCGAGGTGCGCGTCGAAGAACTTCTCCGACTTGTACATCTCGCGATCGCGCTCCCCGAAGAAGTTGTGGTAGCCCTCGCCGTGGCGGATCAAGTACAGGGTCTTGGTGTGCCTCAGCGGCGCGAGGAAGAAGCGGTGCTCCTCGTCACCCGCTGGGGCCAGGTCGGGCGCCGCGGGAGACATGGTCGGATCTTGTGGAGGGCGCGCGCCTCGATGTGCGAGCTCTGCATCGAAAACACGTGCGCAAACTTTTCGGCGGCACGTCGGACGGACCGCACGTCCCAATGTCGACGCGGCCTTTTCCCGCTCGATCTGAAACGCTCGTCGACACACACTTCGCGCACGTAACCGATTACAACATGAGCGGCAGAGGCGGGCGTGGCGGCGGGCGCGGCGGCGGACGCGGCGGCGGGCGCGGCAGCGGGCGCGGCGGCGGGCGCGATGGTGGCCGTGCCGACGGAGGGCGCGGCGGTGGAGGCCGCAGCGGTTTCGCCGGATCTGGCGGTGGCGGTGGATCTTTCGGTGGGTCTGGTGGGGGTCGCGGCAACTCCGCCGACCGCAAGGCCGGCCGCCGCGCGGCGCAGATGGCTAAGGTGGACGCCAAGGGCCGGGCGGAGGCTGACTTCTTCTTCAAGCTCCGCGCGGAGGAGTCCGGTAAGAAGGCGAGAGGCCCCACGAAGGAGACGATCAGACGCGATCGCGAGGAGCTGTTCGACGCCTCGCACGGCTCCTCCGGCATCCGCTTCGACGAGTACGAAGCGGTCCCGGTGCAACGCAGCGGCCCCGGCGAGGAGCCCCGAGGCCCCAAGGCGCTCGCGAGCTTCGATGAGCTGGCGGACGCCACGTTCGCCGTCCCGAAGTTCGTGCTCGAGAACGTGCGGCGGTGCGGGTACCGGCGGCCGACGCCGATTCAGGCGCACTGCCTTCCGCTCGCGCTCGACGAGAAGAACGACCTCATGTCGTGCGCGCAAACCGGATCGGGGAAGACGTGCGCGTTCCTGGTGCCGGTCATCTCCAGGCTCGATGACGGCGCACGCGAAGGGTCGGCGACTGGTGCGGCTTCGCCCGCGGTGGTGGTCATGGCGCCGACGCGCGAGCTGGCGATCCAGATCCACCACGAGGCGCGCCGGCTGGCGTTTGACGACGCGGCGGGTCCCGCCGCGCCGCCGCGCGCGGTGGTGGTGTACGGCGGCGCGGACGCGAAGGCGCAGCTGCGCGAGCTGGCGAAGGGGTGCGACATCCTCGTCGCGACGCCGGGACGGTTAACGGATTTCGTCGACCGAGGCGTGGTTTCTCTGTCCAACACGAAGCACTTGATTCTGGACGAGGCGGACCGCATGCTGGACATGGGCTTCGAACCGCAGATCCGCAAGCTGGTGCTGGAACGCGACATGCCCCCGAAGCACGCCCGCCAGACGCTGATGTTCAGCGCGACGTTCCCCGAGTCGATCCAGAAGCTGGCGAAGGCGTTCCTGCGGAACTACACCTGGGTGGGCGTCGGGCGCGTGGGCTCCACCGTGAACGCCATCACGCAGACGTTCGAGCTCGCCACCAACGACAAGCGGCACAAGCTGGAGCTGCTGCTCGAGGCGCTGCGAAAGGCGCCGCCGCCGCAGCTCACGCTCGTGTTCGTGCAGAAGAAGCGCACCGCCTCGTGGGTCGCGGGGCAGCTCACGCGCGCGCACGGCATCAAGGCGGAGAGCATCCACGGGGACCGGTCGCAGAGCCAACGCGAGAACGCGCTCGCGGCGTTCAAGCGCGGAGACGCGCCGGTGATGGTGGCCACCGACGTCGCGGCGCGAGGCATCGACGTGCCCGGCGTGGCGCACGTCGTGAACTTCGATATGCCCACCGCGGCGGACGACTTCGACTCGTACGTGCACCGGATCGGGCGCACGGGTCGCGCGGGGCGGGAGGGCATCGCCACCTCCTTCTTCGTGCCGGGCTTCGACCCGAAGACCGGCAACGGGAAGATCGCGCCGCTCATCGCCACGCTGCTCCGTGAGCAGAAGAAGGAGGTGCCCAGCTTCATCGCCGGCGGCGGCGGCGGCGGCGGCGGCGGCGGCGGCGCGCAGAAACCCGCGCCGCAGAGGGACGCGCGCGCGCCCGCGCAGCGCGGCGGCGGCGGCGGACGCGGCGGTGGCGGCGGCGGACGCGGCGGCGGCGCTGGAGGTGGCGGCGTGCAAGTATTCAAGGGACCCCCCCCCACAGCGGTCCCGGCGCAGGCGTCGGGCAAGCCTTCCAACAAGCGCGGCGGCGGACGCGGCGGCGGACGCGGCGGCGGACGCGGCGGCGGACGCGGCGGCGGCGGCGCGCAGTGAGGTTGCCCGACCGCGTGCGTTTTTAGATATTTTCTTTAGTATCTTTAGATGTAGGGGACTCTACGCACACGCCAGGTCCAGTTCGACCCACCGCCCGCTCGCCACCGCCCCTTTCTCGCCCCTTCCGCCCCCGCGCGGCGGGAACTTGGCGTCGACGGCGAGCTCGACGAGGTCCTCCGCGATGGTCGGCGTCATCCTCTCCGCGGCGGCGGGCGAGCCGTTCACCTCCAGGAGCCACACCTTCCCGTTTTCGTCGGGCATGAAGTCGTACCCCAGAACCTGGAACGCGTCGTACGCGTCGCCGCCGCCCATCGCGTCGATGACGCACGCCACGGTCTGGGCCACCGCGCGCCGCATCTGCGCGACGATCGACGCGTGGAGACGCGCGCCGGCGTCGTCGCCGCGGTCGCCGCGGAGGCGGTTTCGAAAATCCGCGGCGAACATCTCGTTGCCCTCCTCGAACGCCCCGAACTTGTCGCTGCGCGCCTGCACGCAGTGGTTGGAGATGTGCGCCGTGCGGTTGCTCACGTCGCGCATGTCGAACCGCTCCGAGCACGTGCGCACGATCCAGTCTTCGAACCAAAGCACGCGCAGGTCGTGCGTCACGAGCGCAAACGCGCGGATGTCGAACTTGCGCCCGTCCACGAGCATCGGGTCGCGGACGTACCGCTGCACCAGCCACGCCGGCGGCTGACGCGGGCGAAGGGGTGTTCGAGTCCGCGCACGTCTAGACGCGGGCGCCGTCCCGGAGCACGAGCGTGTCGTTTGAACACCGCTCATCGTGCTCATCGTTCCCGGTCCCGACGGTATCGACGACGATCTCGTCGGTACGCCGCCGGAGACGCCCGGAGACGCGCCGCGTCCCGCGTCTCGCGCGACGCCGTTCGCTCCGACGGACTCGCGGACGTCGCGGTTTCGTTCATCCGTCTCGGAGGACCGGTGAGAGGCGTCGACGCGGCGCAGCGCGTCGCGCGCGTCCCTGCATATCTCGATCCCCACGCCGTGCGCGCCTCCCGTGGGCTTGCATATCCAGCACTCGTCGTCCGCGCGCGGGACGCGGAGCAACGCCGCGCGTTCCGCGGCGTCGCTCGCCTCGCCGGGCGTCACCAGGTACGTCTCGGGGAGGAAGTCTGCGACGTTCGCGCCGTGGACGGTTTCGCTCAGCGCGCGCAGCGACTTCACCATCATGCCCTTGACGGTGATCGCCTTGCTGCCTCGCGCGTGGTTGGTCATCGGCACGCGCGAAGGCGTGCCCCCGAACCCGTCCCGGCCGAGCCTGGTGTGCGGAATCGCCCAACGCTCCGCGATGAGCAGGTCGAACGAAGACGCGGACGAGGCGGAGGTCCAATCGGGCCGCGCCGCGAGGACGCGCTCGACCGCGGCGTACATGGAACTTCCCCCGGGTTTGCTCGAGTACACGTAGGGCTCTTCTGAGTCTTCGTCGTCGCCCATCGCGCGCGACCGGCCGCGGACTCCCGCGCGCGGTGAGGACTGAGAGATCGTTCTCGGACGAAACGGCTCGTTCACGATTCTGACTGCCACTGTGGCGACTGGCGTTTCCTTTCTCCAAAATGTTGACGAAAAGTTCAATCACGACCACCCCCCCGGGAACATCCTCGCCAGATTCCCCCCCATGACCGCCTCCGCCTCCTCGGCGCTGAGCGCCGCGCCACAGTTCCCCACGATCTCGCTCGCGCGCTCGTACCCGCACTGCTCCTCGACGTACGGGAAGTCCGAGCCCCAGACGACGCGCTCGGGCCCGAACGCGTCCAAAAGCCCGCGCAGCTGCGGCCCGGTGGATTCGTACGGCCACCGCTCGCCTTCCGGCGCGACGCGGAACTGCGCGCTCGCCTTGACACAGACCTGCGGGAACTCCGCCAGGCTTAGCAACGCGAGCCAGTTGGGGTCCTCGACGCCCTTCACGAAACCGAAGTGGTCCATCAACACGCGCGTTTTCGGAAACTCAGCGCACAGATCCTTGATCTCTTCGACGTGCAGATGCAGCCCGTGGAAGCACATGAACCCGACAAACGCGCCGCGCTCGCCGGCGAGCGCGAACATCGCCTTGCCCACCTCGTCCGTCATGCGCGCGCCCTCGGGCCACAGCCCGGGGTTGAACCGCACGGCGCGGAACGGGCCGCGGGGGGCCAGCAGGTCGCCGAGCGCGGCGGCGCCGCCGCCGCCGACGGAGGGGTCGGCGAGGCAGCACCCCACGAAACGCCCGGGGTGCGCGCGCACCGCCTCGGCGACGTACGCGTGGTCGTACATCAGGTTGATGGGCTGCACGATCAGCGCGCCGTGCACGCCCGCGCGCTCGCACTGCCGCAGGAGCGCCTCCGCGGTCGAGCGCTCCGCCAGACCGGCGGGAGGCTCCTTGCCCGGCGCGTAGGCGTACGCCGAGGGCGACGGCCAGACGTGGAGGTGAGCATCCAGCTTCATAGCGCGCGTCGAGCCGGTCGTCTCGGCGGCGGAGGCGACGACTCGCTCGCGACCGGGCCTTCCGGGCGACGCTGACGCGCGGCTGTCACTGGTAGCGCGCGCGCGCGAACGGATCGGGGTCGGCGACGCGCGCAGGCGCAGCGGGCGCGTCAAGGACAACGCACACGTCGCCGCCGCGCGCATTCCGAAGTGCCGTCCGTGAAGTCCCACCTCAACCAGGCTTCTGGATCAACGCGCGGCCCTTGGACGCCCAAGAGACCAACTCGATCTGGCCGCCCTGGCCTTTATGCCTTTTCAAAGCTGATGACAGGGACAATGTTGAAGGTTTTCGGGTCGTCCCGCATTGGCCTGAAGACAACGCAAGGCGCGCGCCTCAGGCGTCGGACGACCGTCGCTGCCACCGAGGGAGTTCGGCGGGTGCGCGTCGCGAGGCGGGAGCCGGATCGCCCTCGAGGGTCTCGGTCCCGGGCGGGGCTCAGGGGACGCCTTCCGCGGATTCGCCGCGCGTTCGAGAACGCGTTCGGGCGGCGGGGATACGGTCGTCGACGCGGGCGCACGCGCGGGGTCGGCGGTCGCGGGGCTGTCGATTCCGGAAGCCGGAATGGCGCCCGGCGCGATCGCGCGCGTGGACGGCGATTTGCTCGCCGAGGGCGGCACGCGCCTGCGTTTCGAAGCCGAGACGCTCGCCGAGGCTCCCGCGCCGGGGCCGTCGCACGTCGCGGCCAATTCCCGCGCGAACGCGTGGGGCGAACGTGCGCTCGGCGCGCTCCTCGGCGCCGCGCTCGCCACCGCCGCGCACGCCGCGTACGCGCTGGCGGACGCGGAAGATACGTACGGCGCGCACGCCGGAGAGATGCTCTCGCGCGCCTCCCGCGCGCTCGCCTCGTTCGTCTCTGTTGCGAATCCACTCAAGTCCGCGATCACGTCAGATCCCGTGGAGACGTTCCTGCGCCGCGCCGATCTGCTGGACGGCGAGGACGCGTCCGCGGCCGCGTTCCGCGACGCCGGGTACGCGCGCGCGGAGGACTTCTGGGGCATCACCGAGCACGAGCTCGAGCACGTCGTGAAGGTGGCGCTGCCCGCGCACAGGAGGAGGCTGGTGCTGCTCGCCGAGCGCTCGAGAGCGGCGGCGGCGTCTCGCGCGGACGCCGCGCGCGCGGTGGCGGCGAGCGCCGCGCTGGCGCTTGCGCTCTTCGTCGCCGCTGTGTGCGCGAGCGCGGCGTTCCGCAAGCGCGTCGGCGTGTACGCGGGGATCGGCGGCGCGATCGCGTGGTACCACGCGAAGACGTACCTGGACGCGAGGAGGGAGAGGCGCGAGAGGCGACGAGCGGCGAGGTTTGCCGCGTCGACGCGCGGAGGGAGGGAGGGGTTCCTCGACGCGCGCGCCGCGGCGGCGCACCGAGCGCCCGCCGAAGTCCGCGGTCTGTCCCTCCCTTCGGCTCACCGCGCTTCGTCGAACGCTCTGCGGCCTCTGCGGCGCAAAGACGACTTCCAGGACGACGACTCTGCGTTCGAGGGTTCCCGGCGCGGGTCCCCGGCCCCCCCGCCCCCCGCGGCGGAGGCGGTGGCGAGCGCGATCCGCCCGCGCGGCTTGATCGGCCCATTGCCCGACGACACGACGGCGGAGGGCGCGGCGGCGCTCGCGAAGCAGTGGATGGAGGAGCCCCGGTTCGTGAAGGCGCGCGCCGAGATCGCTGCGTGGCGGCGGTCGCGGGAGGAGTACCCGGACTTCGAAGCCGAGCTGGCGAAGCTGAAGGCGGCGATACCGCGCGCGACGGTGGAGGCGGCGGACCCGACGATGGCGGTGTGCGGCGACTACGACGCGATGTACCGCCGGTTCCTGAGCGCGCAGGGCGGCAAGGCGACCAAGGCGGAGAAGATGCTGCGGAACACCGTCGAGTGGCGGCGCAAGACGGACCTGGAGGCCAAGATGCGCGTGTGGCGCGACATCCCGGATGACCTGCGCGAGAAGACGTACGTCGGGTACCAGAGCGGCTGGTACAGCGCCCACACCGCGCTTGGGTGCCCGGTGTACATCGAGCGCACCGGGAAGCTGCACCTCGCGCGCGTGCTCAAGCACGTCACCGCGGACGAGATCGTGGACCACCACCTGCGCGTGATGGAGTGGATGATGCGCGTGCTGATGCCGGAGATGACGCGGCGCGAAAACGAACGCGCCGCGTCTCTTCCCGGGACTCCGAGTCTGGGCGGCGATTCGCCGTACCCGGCGCCGGACAAGGTGATCAACCTTCTGGACATGAACGGGTTGTCTTCGCGCGCGCTCGGCCGAGCGACGATGAGCATATTCAAGCGCGTGCTGAACCTGGACCAGAGCTACTTCCCCGAGATCATGTACCGGTGCTACATCGTGAACTGCCCGGCGCTGTTCCGCGCGGTGTGGGCGGCGGTGAAGCCCCTGCTGGATAAGAGGATCCAGAAAAAGATCATGATTTACGGCAAGGTGACGGGGAAGGTGATGGACGAGATGGTGACGCTGTTCGGCGGCGAGGAACGCGTGCCCGCGTTCATGGGGGGGAAGTGCAAGAGGGACCTGTACCAGTGCCCTCCCTGGGGGCTCACGGACATGGACACGGACGAGTTCGTGTCCTGGGAGGTGCCCGTGCACCGCGAGGCGAGCGGGGCGAGCGAAGCGGCGCCGGCAAACGCCGCGGCGACGCCGTGAGGATTCTTAAGGTTTTCCTTTTTACGTGTTGATTTTACGAGTGTCACGACGCACCATCGGAAGTCGCGAAGCCGCGCGCCGTTCTCGACGTCTCGTTCGCTCGTGGTGGCCTCGAAACGTCGTTTCGCGAACGCGGGAAGACGCGAGGCTCGTCGCCGCCGCGCGGAGACGACGTGCAGGCACCGCGTCACAGTTCCTCAGACCCGCGCACGACCGAGCGCCGACCCCCCTCTCCTCGTGTAGAGCTCTCCATGGTCACAGGTCGAGCCTCCGCGCGCTCTCGCGCGTGGTTCCTCGCGGCCGCCGCGGTGCTCGCCGCCGCGCGCCCCGCCGCGTCCCTGCGCGTGGCCTTCGTCAGCGACACCGGCGTGGGCAACGCCAACCCCGCGTGGGGCTGGACGGACTACCGGGGCGTCCGTCGAGGCGAGTACAAGGTGAACGGCGAGCTGTGCAAGGACCACAAGGGAGAGCCTTGTCGCGGGTACAGCCGCGCGCGTGACGTGCTCGCGGCCGCGAAAGACAACGGCGCGGAGCTCGTCGTGCACGCGGGCGACCTGGACTACGAGAGCGCGCCGCGTATGTGGCGCCTGTTCGTGGACGAGACCGTACGAGGACAAGGCATGGATTTCGTCGCCGCCAAGGGCAACCACGACGCGGACGGCTGGGACGGCGTAAGCGGATTGTGGTCCGATCCCGACGACGGCTACGCCGCGCAGTTGCGCCCGACGCAGCCCGGGAACTGCTACGGCGCGTACGGCGAGTCCCTGGTGTGCGACTACGGCGCGGTCACGCTCGTGATCTCCTCGGTGGGCGTCGACGCCGCAGGCGAGAGCGCCAACCAGCGCGAGGTCGCGTTCCTCGAGCGCGCGCTGTCGCAGAGCGCGTCCCGGTTCAAGGTGTGCGTGTGGCACATGAACATGGAGAACATGCAGGTGTCGTACAAGGGCGACTCCACAGGCTGGGGTGCGTTCGAGATTTGCCGGAAGCACGGCGCGTTCATCGTCAACGGGCACGCGCACACGTACAGCCGCACGAAGGAGATGGCGCGCTTCGGCGAGCGGCGCTGGAGCCACACCGCGGAGGACCTGCGCGTGGCGGACGCCGTTCTGGCGGGCGCGCAGGACGAGAACGTCGTGCGCCTTCGCAGCGGCGAGAACGGCTCGACCGCGGTCGCGGTCGTGGGCTTCGGCGGGTACAGGAACGAGGCGCAGCTCAAGAGCGCGCCGCACTGGGCGAAGGTGTACTCGTCGAAGTGCCTCGACGGCGACGGCGCGTGTGAAACGGCGCCGGAGCAGAAAAAGTACGGCGCGTTGATGTGCGACTTTCCCGAAGACGCGAACCGGGCCGAGTGCTGGGTGGTCACGACGACACGCCCGGAGGCGTCGCGCCGCGAGAAACGCGCGGCGTACCGCAACCCGGTGGACAGGTTCTTCCTGGTGGCGGGCGAGGCGGCGGACGAAACACGCGCGTCGGAGACAAATTTCGACGACTACAACGACGGGCGGACGTTGTCCGTCGCGTCCGACGCCGGGAGGGAGGGCGGGGTCCGACGCCGGCGCCGCTTCGACGGCGATCTCGACCGCTCGACCTGCGTGGACGTGCAGCCTCCCGACCACTCGTGCGCGCTCCAAAAGCGATGGGGCAAGTGCGACTGGTGGTTCATGAAGTCCAACGGCCTGTGCGACAGAACGTGCGGCCGGTGCGTCGACGCGCCGCGAGCGAAGCGCGAAGATTACGAGGACGACTACGTCGAACAGCCTCGCGCCGCGGAAGAGAAGCCTGCCGACGCGCCCGCGCCAGCCGAGTACTTGGACGCGAACGATTTCGACAGCATCGCCGCCGACGTGCTCCGTCTGCGCCAGGACGAGGGAACGCCGAGCGCGTGAGGGACGTTCGGGTGTTCCTATTTCGAGCGCGCACGCGCGTAAGCGTTGTACGAATACAAAGACAAGCGACTACGCGAGACTTCGCGCGAGATCCGCCGCCGCGTCATCTCGCCGCGGCGTCGCGACGTACTTCCACTATATAGCTAGATACGCAGACTCGTTTCTTCGGAAGGCGTTTCCGCTGGTTCTACTGCGTGGCGGTTCGGGGGGCGAGCGCGGGCGTTTTCGCCCACTCGGGGAGCGCGAATCCCGCGCCGTCGACGGACCCCTCGCGCGGGGTCCCGACCGAAGACGCCGACGACGTGCCGGAGACGTCGATGATGGACACGGGCGACGCCGCCGCGTACCCCAGCCCCTTTCCCAGCGCGAGCGCGCCGAGTTTCCCGGCCACCCCGGACACGACACCCTCCTCGGCGAGCGCGGGCAGGAACCCGACCGACCGCGGGCTCGAAAACAAAACCGCGGACGGGTGAGTGACAGCCGCCGCGGAGGCGTCTTCGGAACTCGCGGCGCTCGTCGTCGCGTCGCGCGCCGCCTTCGCCGCCGCCACGCCCAGCGCGCCCGCCGAGTACTTGGCCACAGCCTCCACGGCGGCGAGGTCGAAGGCGCTGTCCGTGCGCGCACCCGCGCCGAAACTGCCGGAGATGTGTGGCACGGACGCGGGAGCCACCTCGAACCCGACCGTCACGGTGTGCCTCGCGTGCGCGCGCCCGCCCGCCGCCGCCGCCTCGGCGGCGAGCGCCGCCTCCTCGGCGCGCTCGAGCGCCCGCTCGCGCATCAGGCGCGCGCGCGTCCTGGCCAGCCAGGCGCACGCCGCCTTCGCCGCCGCCTCGCACTCGCCGGCCAGCGCCTTGGTCGCCGCGGCGAGGTGCGCGAAGTCGTTCCTGCTGACGAAGAGCTGCGCGCACGGGCGCACCCAGTGCGTGGGCTCGGTCTCGCCCAGGTGCGCGCGCGCGGGCAGCTCAAACGCCATGACGTGCGTCGCGCGCTCCTCGCGCAGGCGCCGGTTCAGGAGCGCCGCCGCGCCGGGTGTCGAGACCGGCACGCGCGCGTGCGCCATGAACGCCGTGCACTCCGGCGGCACGAGCGTCTCGGTGTTCCATTCGGATGCCAAAAACTCCTGGCCCCACACCGCGAGGCTGTGGTTGTACCCGAGGATCGCGCTCTCGCCAACCTTCTCGCGCCAGCGCAGCGCGTCCGCCACCGCCACCAGCGGCGTGTAGTCCCGCGTGCCGGTGTACTGGAACCGGCGCTCGAACTCGCTGAGGTTCGCCAGCGCCGCGGGGTCGAAGTTCGTGGTGCGCGAGTTGGAGCACACCGCGCCCACGACGCTGGGGTACATCGAGGCCTGCGCCTCGCGCGTGACCCACAGCATCGCGCTCCCCTTGGGCGAGTAGAGCCACTTGTGCGCGTCCGCCATGAAATGCGTCACGCCGGCGGCTTCCAGCGCGCGCAGGTCCAGACGCACCTGGCCCAGCGCGTGCGCGGCGTCCGCCAGGACCGTGGGCACGTTCCGTTGCTTGCAGACGCGCGCCATCTGCGCCACGGGCATGATCGCGCCGGGGCACGACGCGATGTGGTCGAACGTGACCATCGCGACGCGGCGGCCGGAAGCCGCCACGCCGTCGCACAGCTCCGCCAGCCGCTCGGCCAGGGGCGCGCCGCCCGCGCCCGCGGGGGGCGAGCCGCCGCCGCGGAACTCCACGGGGAGGCTCAGCACGTCTGCGCCCACCGCGTCCGCGGCATGCCTGAGCGCGTTCTTGACCATCCCGTACGCGGTGCTGAGGTGGATCACCACGTCGCCCGCGCGGAGCCGCGCCGAGCGGATGGTCGCCGTCGCCGCCGCCGTGCAGTTCTCCACCAGCACCACGTCGCGCGCCTCCGCGTTTACGTAGCGCGCGAGGTCGGCGCGCGCCGCGCGCAGCTTCATCGCCGCCACGCCGAGCATCCACTCGTGCGGGGACGTCTCGCACTCGACGTGGTACGCCCACTGCTTCTCCAGAACCTGGTGGGATATCGCGCGTGAGGGTTCGCGGGTGAGCGGCGGCGGAGAGTGGAAACTTATATACGCACTCGTTCGTGTTCGAAGGCGATCGAATCCGTCGACGCGCGATCGAAGGCTTCGAAAACAGGGCGCGGGCGTTCGGGGATCTTCGGCGGATGCGAGAAACGCACCTCGCGCACGGGCGTGCCGTACGACGCGTTGAAGTTGATGTTGTCCTGCCTGACGAAGAACATGTCGCGCATGCCCTGTGACCCTGGCGCGGGCGTGGAAGCCCGCGCCTGGAGCGACGGCGTCGACGCGACGCGCTTCATAGGCGACCCCCCCGCGCCCGACGGTTCGAGAGGCTTCGACGCAGACGCCGACGAGTCCACCCGCACGCGGCCGGTAAACGGCGCGCCGCGTTTGGCGATGTGCTGCCTGAGGTCCGCGAACGACGCAGACGTCGTGTCACGAGAAATCGTCGACGCGTTCTGCGGCGGCGTCGCCGGCGCGGGGGTCGCGTCGCGCGTCTCTCGCGGAGACTCCAACGCGAGATGCTCGCGCTTTCCCCGCGAGCCTGGTTCGAGCGAGGACATGCGGCCCGGAGAGCGCGGACACCGGCCGCCGCGACGCTCCGTGCGCGAGAGAGTCGATTCGTGCGCGCTCAGCGTGCGAAGTGCGAAGGTTCGAAACCTCCGAACGAGTCGCGCGGCGCTCGCGCGAGTCTTTGTGGTGGCCGCGCGTCGCCGCGAACCTTCGTGCCCTTTCGCGGGAACGCGCGTACTTGGACCAGTGATCGCCACGTTTGCCTGTCAAATTGGCGCGAGTTCGGCGAAATGATCTTCGCGCGCTGCCACTCTGTCAACGGAAACGAGGCCGATCGACGACTTCTCGCAGGCGAGAGGGTGCGAGCCGTTTGCGAAAGTCCGAAACAATCGTCGGACAGACTGATGACAGAGCGGAGACCGTGAATACACTTTCGTCGAGACAAGCAACGACCACCACCGCCGCGCGCGCCCGGGGCAGGCGACATGTCCTTCTCCCGCGGGCGCCGCCCCACGCTGGAGTGGGAGCGGCCCAAGAGCGCGGTGCCGACGACGACCACGCTGCCGCGGTCGGTGCCGAGCGCGGTGCCCGCGAGCGCCCCCCCCAGACCGGCACCCATCGCGGGCGCGCTCCGCACGAAGGGCATCCAGCGCGAACGGCCGGGCTCGGCCGCGCCGGGGACTTCGCCCTGGGGCGCTCCCGACCTGCCCAACCACCCTCGGCCGTATACCGCCGCACCGAGGCGCCGACGTCCCCCCTCGTTCGGGACGGACCACTCGCGAGGGGTCACGGACGAGTACCGGAGGCTTCGATTCACGCTGCGCAACCGCGCCGGGCCGGGGGTGGAGGGCCTCGAGCGGTGCCTCGCAGCCTTCGCGGCGTACGACCCGCGCAGACGCGGGGTCATCAAGCGCGCGGATTTCGCGCGCGCGCTCAAGAACACCCTCGACGTGACGCTCACCGAGCGCCAGTCCGTCGCCGTCGCCGAGGATTGCCGCGCGGACGCGCCCGCCACATCCGCCGGCTTCGCGCGGATCGACTACTGCCACTTTCTGCGCGCGTGCTTCCCTTCCGAGTCGCGGGCGCTGGGGGTCATGTCCGCGGAGGACCGCGCCGCGTCGCGGATTCAGCGCGGAGTCACGGCGCGGTTCACGGAATCGGACGGCAGCACAGACGCCGGTCTGGACACCTCGCGGGACGACACGTTCATCCGGGAGGAGGACGAGACGACGTTCGACGACGCGACAACTCGAGTTTCGGAGAATTTCGACCCGCTTTCGACCCACGATTCGCTTCACGGCGCCATCGCGGGCATGCGCCACCTGGGCGTCGCGCACGAGGCCACGTACCCCACGCGCGTCGGCGAGGCGTACCGGTTCGGGAAACACCACTCGGATGTGACAAGCCGGACGCTACAAGGCGCGCCCACGCGCGTCGTCCCGGAGGAGCGCGCGCGCGAGCCGCCGCTCAACCTGTTCCGCGGCGTCGGCATCGCGCGGCGCGCGCGGCCGCTGGTGGACCGCAACGCGCCCGCGCACGAGGGCGCCATGGAGGCGCTGCGCACGAAACTGCGCGAGCGACACGCGGGGATGGCGCGGAGCACGGGGTTCGGCGCGCGCGCGTTGCGTGCGACGCTCACTTCGTCGTTCCCGGCGCGCGAAGCGCGCCCGACGCACTTCGACTTTGCGCAGTTCCGGCGCGCGATGGCCTCCGCGAACGTCAACGCGCGCAAGGAGCACCACCGCGCGCTCTTCGAGTACTACTGCGACGCGAACGGAAAGCTGTGCGTGGACGCGTTCTGCCACCAGGTGGTGCACGGGGACTCCACGGCGGAGTTTGAGGGTGGCGCGCCGGCGCGGGACGACGAAACAAACAGAAACGCTTTTTCGGACTCGGACTCGGACTCTTCGCGAGACTCTTCGCCCGGGGCGAAGCGTTTCGGGAAGCACGGCTCGGACATCACCGCGCTGGCGGCGGACGGCACGCCGTACCGCTCGCTGCCGCCGGAGCGCGCGCGCGAAAAAAACGTGCCCCTGAACGTCTTCGCGCACGACGCGCGCGGCGGCGATGACGATGACGCCGACTCCGTCCCGCCGGTTCCTCCCGGGTTCGCCTCTCGGGAGGGCCAGGCCCTTTTGGCGGCGCGGGGGCGGGCGTTTCCTTTTCTTCCCGAGTCGGACGAGGCGCGCGGCATGCGTTTCCTGAAACGCAGGCTGGAACAGAGGCTCGGCGCGAAGGACGGGGACGGGACGTTCACCATGCGGCGGTGGCTGACGCGCGAGTCGGGCGATCGCGCGACGCTCGACCGCGCCGAGTTTACGCGCGCGGTCGAGGTGATCGGGCTGAACGCCCCGGACCAAGGCAAGGAGCGCGAGGCCCTGTACGAGGCGCACAGAAACATGACCGGCATGGTGGACGTCGCGACGTTCTGCGACGCGGTCGTGGCGTTTCGGGCGTAGCCTTATATCATTTCACAACCCACGAGGCGACTACTTCTCGGCGGCGATCGTCTCCTCGGATACCTTGTGGATGGTGTCCACCAGGAACGCCACCTTTTCCGGGGACTCCCACCCCATCAGGCCCGACCCGAGGTTCGCGATGTACTTCTGCGGGCCGAACGCGCCGATCATCTCGCGCACCGCCGCCTCAATCGCCGCCTCGTCGCCACCCTTCTCCGGATCCTTGTGCAGAAGGTCGGGGTTGAAGTTGCCCTGTACCTGCCCGGGCTCGCCGCCGCGCGCCGCCGCTTCCTTCGCCAGGCACGCGCGCGCCTCGTCACCGGCCATGACCCTGTCCACGGTCATCACGTCGTACCCCGCCTTCTGCAGCGCCTCCAGCCCGTACGCGCCGGCGTCGCGCGCGAAGCCGAGCAGAGGCACGTCGGGGTGCCTCGCCTTGATCTCGCGCGCGATGCGCTCGATGCACGGGTACGCAAACTCGTGGAACTCCGGCTCGTCGATGTGCTCGCACATCGCCTCGAACACCTGCACCATGTGCACGCCCGCGTTGATCTGCGCGTCCAGGTAGTCGATGACCACAGTCGTGAGCCTGTCCAGGATGTCGCGGCTCGCCTCGGGGTGCTCCGCCATCCAGCGCTTTCCGGCGTCGGTGTTCTTCTTGGACGAGCCGCCCACCATGTAGTAGAACAGCGTCCACGGCGCGGCCGAGAAGCCGATGAGGGGCACGCCTAGGTTCTCCGCCTCGATCGCGCGGTTGATCTCCTTAACCGCTTCGATGACGTGCCCGAGCTTGTCCTGCACGTCCACCGTCTCGGGAAGGCGCGACAGATCCTCCGGGCCCGCCAGCGGGTGCGGCACCAAGATGCCCTTGCCGCCGGGCATCTCCACGTCGATGTTCATCGCCTCGGCGATGACCAGGATGTCGGAGAACAGGATGCACGCGTCGATGTCGTACCGCCGCGCGGGCTGCAGCGTGCACTCAGCCACGTCCTTGGGGTCCTTCAAAAGCTCGAGGAAGTTCTTGCCCGTCGTCTCCTTGTACGCCATGTACTCCGGTAGATGGCGCCCGGCCTGGCGAAAGAGCCACACGGGCGTGCGGTCCACCTTCTCGCCCTTCGCCGCGCGGATCATCGTGTCGTTCGCGGGCTTCGCGTTCGCGGAAGGCTTCGTCGCCGCCTCCGCGGTCTGAGCCGCGCGCGGGCTGTTCGCCGGAGGTCGAGGGAAGGGAGGGAATCGGGTCAGGCGTCGGAACGGGAGACTCGGAACCGGCGCGGTTGTTTGCGAGGAGGACAATCGGAAACATCGGAAGGGCCGGCGCGGTCGTACGCACCGGAGGGGCGAGCGCGCGGACGCGCGGCGGGGCGCCGAGACCCGGGGCGCGACGGCCGCGGGGCTGAGCGTCGCGGACATCGACAGAGAGGCAGACATGGCTCACGCGAGGTCGCCGAGAGTTGGAGTGAACCCGCACGCGAACAACATCGCATCTATATCGTATCGCGAATTCGGATCTCCGCCAATCAGCCAATCAGCTTCCGTCAGATCCTCCCCGGCAGGGCAAACAGTCTGAGACGCTGCCTTTTGTAAAAACTCCTCCGCTCGAAAAGCTTCGGACGCCGACTTCGTTCTCGCCTTCACTGTCGGCGTCGCGTGGTGCGACACCCCGCCAGCCGCGATGCCCGCCCCCAGCGGCCACGGGCAGCGGAACAAGCGACACAACCACGGGAAACACGCGTCGAAAAACACCCGGGCCAAGCACAAGGTGTCCGGGGAAGATGCGCCGCACCGCCGTACCATCAAGGTGAGCCTCCGCCCGCCGCCGCCGCCGCATTGCCGGAGGCGTCTCGCCGTCGCGCTTCGTCGTCGTCGCGCGCGGGACCGCGTCCTCCCCGCATCCGAGCCACGAGACTGACGCGCGCCTCTCCCCGCCTTCCCTGTCTCTCGTCTCCCTCCCCGGTACCGCATCTCCGCCTCTCCCCTCAGACCGGCGTGGGCGTCGGGAACAAGGCGGAGCGCGCGCTTCGCGCGAAGCAGATTCGCGACGCGCGTCGCGTGGAGATCCTCGAGGAGAGGCGCGCGTCGCGGAGCGCCCCGAAGGTCATCGCGCTCCTCGCGCTGAACGACCGCGTGGACATGCGCGCGTTCGTCACGAGCTTCGCCGAGGCGGCGGGCGTCGAAGACCCCGCGCGCGTGGCGAACGCCATGGCCGAGGCGCCCGACCGGCCGTGCACGTTCGAGGTGCCCAGGCACAGGCACAGGCTGTCTTTTCTGCGCGCGCGCGCGGACGCGCCGCTCGCCGCGCTGGAGACCGTCAAGGCGGCGGACGGTCTGCTGGTCGTCGCACCGTGCGTCGCGCCCCCCTCGACACTCGATGCGATGGAGCATAACGGCGCGATGGACGAAGGGACGAAGGGAAACGAAGGGAAAGACTTTCCGTCGCCCGCCGAGCCCTCCGGTGAGGTGGCGGAGACGCTACGCGTAGCGCGCGCGCAGGGGTTCCCGCCCGCCGTCGCGGTGGCGCTCGTGGGGCTCGATCGCGTTGCCGCGAAGAAGAAGGCTTCCACGCGAAACACAGTCGTCACGACTGTTCTAAAAGCGCTCCAGATTTCCGCGGACCGACCGAAGTTCGTCCCTTGCGACTCTCGCGCCGAACTCGCCGACCTGGCGCGCGTCTTGTGCGAACAGCGCTCGACGCACCCGCCGTGGCGGTCGAAGCGCGCGTACGTGCTGGCGGAGCGCGCGTCGCTCGCGGCGGAGACGCCGAATGCGTTCGGCCCGAAGCCCGCGATCGAGCCCGTCGCGTCTCAGACGTGTACGGTGGTCGTGGAGGGGTACGTCCGGGGCTGCGCGCTGGTCGCCGACCAGCTCACGCACCTGCCCGGGATCGGGGACTTCCCCCTGGCCCGCGTGGAAGCGGCGGAGCCGCCGGCGGGCCGCGCCGGCGGAGCCTCCGCCAAAAGGGGCGATCGCGGATCTGCGGATGCGGCGATGGACGCCGGGCCGGGCGCGACGCTCGCCGTGCCCTCGGCGCGCGCGGAGCGCGCGCTGCGCGAGAACATCCCGGACGCGCTGGCCGGCGAGCAGACCTGGCCCACGGAGGAGGAGATGGCGGAGGCGGAGGCGGCGGAGGCGGGCCCCAAGAAGCCCAAGGGGTGGTCCGACTACCAGGCGGCGTGGATCCCCGACGCCGGGATCGGCGGCGAGGACGACGACGAGAGCGACGACGACGGCGCGGACACCGCCATGGGCGACGACGACGACGAGCCCGCCGAGTCTCTGACGGGGGATCCCTCCGACGACGAGGAGTGGGTGCGCACCGGCGACGGCGCCGGCGAGTACGGGAGCGACGTCGACGAGGAGACGCGGCGCAACTTGAACGACGCGCAGCGGGATTCCGCGAAGCGAAGCGCGCTGAGTGCGGCGGAGGAGGAGGAGCTCGACTTTCCGGACGAGACAGACACGCCGCTACACATCCCGGCGCGCGTGCGCTTCGCGCGCTACCGCGGCCTGAAGTCCTTCCGCTCGTCGCCCTGGGATCCCAAAGAGCAGCTGCCCGCGGAGTACGGGCGCGTGTTCGCGTTTGAAAACTACAAGCGCGCGGCGCGGCGCGCCGCCGAGGCGGCGGAGACGCAGCGCGCCGCGACGGACGCCGTGCCCGTCGGCACGTACGTGCGGCTGGTCGTGGAGGGCGTCCCGCTGGTCGCCGCGCAAGCGCTTCTCGGCGGCGTGGGCGCGTACGCGCCCACCGCGACGGCGGCGGGCGCGGCGGGCGTCGGCGGCGCGCTCGGCGCGCGCGGCGTCGGCCCCGCGTGGAGCGGGTGGTGCGGCGGCGCGGGCCCCGTGATCGTTTCGTCTTTGCTCCAGCACGAGAGCAAGCTGACGGTGATGCACTACGGCGTGACGAAAGACCCGGGTTTCTCGCCGCCGCTGAAGAGCAAGACCCCGCTGTGGTTCCACGTCGGGTTCCGGCGCGAGCGCGGCGCGCCCATCTTCAGCGCGGACTCGCTCGGGGACAAGCACAAGTTCGAGCGGTTTCTGCACGCGCGGCGGCCGAGCGTGGCGAGCGTGTACGGGCCGGTGACGTACGGCCCCGCGCCCGTGCTTGGGTTCAAGGAGGAGGTGGTGACGGTGGACGGCGTCGCGCGGATGTCCGTGTCTCTGGCGCTCGTCGGGACGGTTCGAAAAGCCGACCCCGACCGCGTGGCGCTGAAGCGCGTCATCTTGACGGGCGTGCCCTTCAAGACGCACAAGAGCAAAGCGGTGGTGCGGTTCATGTTCCACAACCCCGACGACATCCGGTGGTTCAAGCCGCTGGAGCTGTGGACCAAGTACGGCATGCGCGGCAAGATCAAGGACGCGATCGGGACGCACGGGCACATGAAGTGCCTGTTCAACGGGGTGATTCAGCAGAGGGACACGATATGCGCGACGATGTACAAGCGCGTGTACCCCAAGTTTCCGCTCGCGTGACGAATTAAGCATTGTAACCGAGACGCGTCGCGGCAACCGCGAACGCGTGACTACGCCTCACGCGCGACTTCGTGACGCTCGCGTCGATCGACCCGCATATGACACGCGTGCGTGTCCTCGTGCCACGACGACGACGTCGGGTGTTTCGTGCGATTAATCGTCGTCCTTGAACTCGCGGCGGTCGAGGTAGCGGCTGGGCCTGAGATCGGAGATTTCCTCCTCGCTCATCTGCTCGCCGGTCGCCTTCAGGGTCGCGCGGTTGAGCTCGCGGATCTCCTCGAGGCGCTCCTTGTCGCGCTCCTCCTGCGCGTCGCGAGAAACACGTCGAACGCGGAAATCGGGTCAGGGCGGCTCGGGCGCGACGGTCGCGGGGTCGGGGACGGGAAGCGCGAGGTCGATCAGGTCACGCGCCGATCGCGGGAAAGCGCGGTAGGGGATAAGCCGAGTCATGCGCACCTGCATGACGAAGAAGATGGGCACGCCGAGACCGGCGCCGAGGCCGATGACGGCGGCAATGATGATGGTGATGGTCTCCTCGTCGAGAGCCACCTGCGCGAGCTCCGCGGCGGCGGAGGTCACCGCGGCGTCGCCGCGGCGACGGGGCACCACCGAGCCGGGGGCACGGGAAGAGGGGAGGCGCACGGCCTTGCCGGCGCGGCGCGCTCCCGCTCTCGCGGGAGCGGGCGCCGACGCGCGGAGCGCGGCGGATTGGCTCGCGATAGCGGCCATCGCTTCAACTGACTCCTGTCGTCCGCGACGGGAGAAGTGAGCCGCGAGCCGCCCGGCGGCCCGGGGGTCAAATTGATACAAGTGGAACTGAGCGGTGGATGAAGGCCACGTCGATCCGGGCCAATGCCGATGCGAGCCGCGGAAACCGCGAGGTTGGATCGCCGCCGAGTTTAGTATTTTCGTGTATAATATTTAGTCTATAAATTAGGAAAACGAGAAAAAAACCGAAATCCGAAGTGACGTTTCGGATCCGATGAGACCGCCATCATCTCGATTTACGGGTCGGGTGTGTGTTCGGTGCGCGCGCGAACGAAAGGGTGTTTTTCTCGAGCGACGCGGCGCGCGTGTCGCCGTCAATTCAAACGATCCCTGTATGCACAAATGACGCGGTTCCCCGCGCCGCTACGATCGCACTCACGTGGCGAGGCGCGTCGCGCGCCCCGCGTCGCGTCCCTTTCCCCGCGACGAGACGCGCGAGACATCGACGAGGGTCGAGTCGCGCGCGGATCCGCGTCGCGCGCTACACGCGTCCCTCGAAAAAAACCTTCGCCGCGTCGCGGAAGATTCTTCTCGAGGGGTTCCCGTCCCACCCCAAAAGGGACGGGAACGGTTCATTACAAGAAAACAGCGGGCGCCCTCGAGCGTTCGAGTTCGCCCGCGAGTGGTACACGCGGCAATACGCCGCCGATCCGTGCGCTTCCGCCGCGGAATCGAAATCGACGTTTCGTCGACGCGGACTCGAGCGACGGGGACCCTCAGCGACGGTCCGACACGGGTCTCTTTCCCGAGCGCAGGCCCATCAGCACGCCGGCGGAGAGCTCGGCGGAGAGCTCGACGTCCCCGTCGTCGTCGCCGCCGGCTCGAAGGCTGGCCGCGGCGACGCTGGCGGCGGCGCCCGCGTCGAAGGCGCTTTTCGCGTCCTTGCCGAACTTGGTCTCCACCGAGAACGCGCTCGAGTCCGCCAGCGTCTCCGCGGAGACGCGCCGCGACCGAAGGCTCGGGTCCGTCGGAGGCGCCGCCGCCCTCTCGTCGCCCGGCGCGCCGTGGCCCGAGCCGTACCCCTCGCGGCGGCGACCGGAGACGCGGCGTGCGGATCCCCCGCGCGTGCCTTTCCCGACGACTTCTTCCAGCGACTCGTCCGAGAGCAAACGGGTCGTGTCGCCGTCGCCGTCGCCGTCGCCGCGCACGGACCCCGTGTCGCCGTCATCCGGGCACGCGCCATCCGGGGTCGGGGACCCGGGCGCGTCGCGGCGCGCCGGAACGCCGGCGCCGTCGAAGCGGGGCGGCGCCGTGGCGTTCGCGGCGTGACGCTGGACCACGTCGGCGAGCGCGTACGCGCCGCGCGCGACGTTCACGAAGCGCGCGTCCTGCGACAGGCGCGAGTACACGGTGTTGGAGGGTGTCCGCCCGCCCAGCTTGACGAGTCCGCGCCGCTGGATCTCGCGCACCAGCGTCGACACCTGCAAACCCGCAGGACCGGCGTCCTGGAGCAGGTGCCTGCACGCGTCGGAGAGGGACTTGACGTTCAAACGCCCGCCGCGCTCGGGGGAGGACTCGCCGTGGCCGTACGCCGCAAACTTTTCCGCGGCGAAGCGCTCCGGCGCGGAAAACGCCGACGCGTCGCGTCCCGCGATTCCGCGCGCTTTTTCGCCCCCCGCGCTCTCGCGGCTCCCCGGGCGCCGCGGCGACGCGCACGCCGACCCCGCCTCGAGTTTCGTCTTTTGCTTTTCGTCCGTCCTGGGTCCCAATCCTCCTTGGGGATCGGCGTACATCGACGCGTACACCGACGGCGCGCTCGCCAACGAAAAAGTCTCTTCGCGGCGCTCGGACGTGACCGCGGCGGCGTGCCCCCGGACCAGCCATTGTCCGGAGACGACGCCGGAGAAGGCCCACCCGCGTCTGAGTCCTGAGGTTTTGGCGCCGCGCTTCTGGAACGCGTCCCGCGCCCAGACGCGCTCGCTGGAGTCCTGGAACACCACCACGTCCGCGTTCGGCGCGCCGTCCGCGCCGGGGACGCAGACGGTGATCCGCCTCTGGCCGTCGCCTCGCGACGCCGCGCTCGCGTCCGTCACCACGCCCTCGCGCCACACGCGGTTGATCAAAACGTCAACCTCCTCGCGGGCGACGCGGCCCTCCACCGCGAGGAGCGCCGCGGGGGGTGCCGGGCGGACGCGCCGCGCGAGCTCGCGCTTGCCGAACGTCTCGCGAGATGCGGCGGTGGGTGTCGAATCGTCGGTATCCTGCGGCAGGGATCGAGAAGGGGAAGAAGAGCGCGTCAGAACGAGCATTCGCGTCGTTCGGGAGACGAACGGCTTTTTTTTAGTGAAAAAACGAAGCTCTCAAGCGCGTCCGTCATCGAGCGCGCGGAACGATCTGCGGGGCGAACGTTTAAGGATTCGGGAACGGTCGCGTGACGTACCGCCTCGAACGTGATCGTCACGTTTTCGCCTTCCACCGACGCCACCGCGGCGGAGCGCCAGTCCCCGCCCCTCCCCACCTTGGGGTCGTACGCGCGCGTGCCCAGCACCTCCACGGCGGAGCCCGGGCGGTAAAAGAGGCGCGCCGCGCCGCACCCGGACACCTCCGAGTCGGACGGGTACTTGCGCTTGCGTGAGGCGCTCTGCGTGATGAAAGACGGCCAGAGTCGGTGAGGTGGCGCTCAAAGAGATGGCGCGAAAGATAAGGAGGATTTCGCGCGACGCGGTCGCGCGCGTCCGCGCCGGCGCGACCGCGCGTCGCGCGCGCGCGTCGCGGGAAACGACGAAACGCGACTCGTCCACGCCGCCGAGGCTGGTTCGTTTTCGGGAGGCGGGCGAGATTCGAGAACGGGGTGGGAGGGAAGCGCGTACCTGGAATCCCGTACGCTCGGAGACGAAGCTCTCGGGAGCGGCCGCGTCTACGGGACGGAGTCGAGGAGCGGGGGGATGTCAGCTCGACGCGCGAGAGCGCGCGCGCGCGCGGAGACCAAGGCGGGCGCACGCGTTGCTCAAATCGAGGCGTGCGCGGTTCTTGAATTAGCGGGCACGCGAGCCGAGAGAAGACGCGGCGGCGTTCGCGCGCGCGCGCGCGCGCGCGAGGAAGAAACGCGACGCGAGAGGACGGGGTAGTTTCTGACGTACCCGTGCGCAGCGCGTACGTCGCCTTACACACGAGCGAGAAGTTGGCGTCTGCGACGAAGGCGAGAGGTTGGGTAGGAATAATAGGTAAGCCACGCGCGGTCGGTGCGAGAGGGGTGCACGCATTCTTTTTCACGGGGGGAGCGTTGGGAAGGAAGAAGGAACGCGCGCGTACCTTTGGAGAGTTGCCCCACGATCGTGTTCGCGGGCGTGGCACCGCCGAGTTTCGCGAGCCCGCCGTCGCGGATGTGGTGCACGATCTCCGTCACCTGTCGCGCGAAGGAGGGAACGGAGGGGGAAGGGAAGAAAACTCAACACCACGCCTCAGGGCGACGCTTCTTGAATTCGGCGGGGGGGTTGCGCGCGGGGGAAGGCTCGCGCGCGCGGGAAAAGGACGCGCGGACGTACCGTCAGCCCCCTCGGGCCGGCGTGCTTGAGAACTTCGTAGCACGCGTACTTGATCGTCCCCTCCTTGAACGGGGCGGATCCCTTGCGGTCCCCCACGTGCTCGCTCATCGCGCGGAAAACAAACGCGACGCCTTCTTGAAAAACGTGAAAGCCGTCGCGATGGTGATTCGCCGAGTGCTGGGACGTAAATGTGTACCGCCGGCGTGTGCGACCCGAGAGCCCGCTCCGCGACCCGACGCGCGTTCTCGCGAGTCGGCGAAGGCAAGACTCTGTTCGGCACACCGTCGCGCGCGTGCGCGCCCGCGTGAGTGGCGCTCGTGCCAGATCCCGGCGCTCCGGTCGCGAGAAAAGGGTTCGGAAATGGGCGAGGTCCACGCACGCAAACGCGTTCGCACCGGATTTTTTCCCTTTCGATGGCGCTTTCAACGCGTGTCAACTCCGAAACGTCCGCGGTTTCGGACGTCGAGTTTACAGGCGACGTATGAGCAAACAGTCTTGGAACGGTTTTTCTTCTTCGACAAAAACTCCGACACAAAAAGAGACGCTTCGAATCCCTTTTTTTCGCATTATCCAAACTCCCTCGACACTGAAGGAAAAATGCGAAAATCAAGTCGCGGAAAAAACGAAAGGAAGCCGTTCACCGGTTTTCCGCGATGAATCTTGAACAATTCTCCCCGGTCGAAAGGGGATTTTTGCCTTTCGCATTTTTCGGCTGTCGGTCAAAACGCACGCAGCTGAAATAGACGCGGAGCGCGCCACGCCGCATTCAATCCGAACCCGAAGATTGTCGGCGGCATTCTCGTCGACGCATCCCCCACACGTGCCATGATCGCGGCCACCCAGCGCATCTCCGCCGTCACCCCCTTCCGCGCCGCGTTCGGTGCGTCCCCCCGCGCGCGCCGCGGCGCCGTCGCGGTCCGCGCGGAAGCGTCCGGCTCGTCCTACTACAAGGTGGTGAACGGCGTGAAGCTCGATCGGAAGGTGGTGGACGACGCCACCGAGTTCCAGGCGAACAACGGCACGATCGACAAGGACGAGGCGCAGAGGATCTTTCTCGACATCGTCGACGGCCCCAAGCGCGCGGTCGGCGGCGCGAACGAAACCATGACCACGGTGACGAACGTTGAGCTCGACACCGCTCAGTACATCTACGAAAACTTTCAGTGGGACGAGGATGCCAAGGAGTGGTTTTACAAGGAGCTCACGTCCAAGAACTGGTAATCGTCGCCGCGCTTCGAAAGGGCGAGAAGAGCGACTCGACGCGCACCCGACGGCCGTGAACGATCGCGCGAGTCGCTCGACGTCACGCATGGGGCGTTTCCGGCGTCTCAGCACGCCATGATGAGCGAGGGAGTCTCGGGTTTTAGTAGGCGAGGTGTTTTTGTTTTCTTCACGGCGAGATGCCGCTCATCGTACCACTCTTCTGTGCGAGTTGCCGATGACCGATGCCAGACAGGCTCCTCCATATCTCACAAGTGGCGGGTGAAATCCTGTCGTTGACGCTCCACACCCACATTTACACGATCGCGGCACGCCTTAGGACGCCGACCACGAATCACGCAACATGTCTGCCGTGTCCTGCTCGTCCGTTCTGAGTCGCGTCTCCTCGACGCCCGCGAAGGTGCGTCGCGCGCGAAGCGCGCGTCTCCCGCGCCCACGCGCGACGGCACCCCTCCGAACCGTGATTCGACCAGATTTCTCCCGCTTCTTCTCGATCGCCATGAGCGCACGTGCCGACCCCTTCTGACACGTTATCCCTCCCCCATGTCTCCCCTCGCGCGACAGGCTACCCGCCCGGTCGCGAAACGCGCCGCGGTCAAGATCCAGGTGCGCCCCGACGCTCGCGCGCGACTCTCCCACGCGTCCGCGTGCGTCGCCGAAGCGCGAGGAAGCGCGAGGAAACGTGGAAGCAACAACGAGACGCGCCAGCGGTACGTCACGACTGACATCGCGAACCGACCCTTCTGGCTCAACCCGGGTGATCCATCGCAGGCCTTCAAGAACGACGCGTCGGATGCCCCTTCCATGCCCGTGACTCTGGCGGTCTCCGCGGCGGCGGCCATCGCGCTCGGCGCGGGCGTGCCCCCCGCGCTGGCGACCGATCGCATCCTGTCCCCCGACGAGCCCGGCTATCTCAAGGACCTGCGCAACAACCCCGCGAAGTACGAAGCCTACACCGCCGCGCAGGAGGCGATCAAGAACATCCCGAAGGCCGCGCCCGCGGTGACTGTCAAGGAGACCGCCACGACGAAGGCGCCCAAGGCGCCCAAGGCGCCCAAGGCGCCCAAGGCGCCCAAGGCTGCCCCCGCGCCTAAGGCGCCTAAGGTGGAGAAGAAGCCCGCCGCCGCGAAGCCGCCGTCGCTCCAGCCCGCCCCTTCCAAGCCCGCGGCGCCCGCGCCCGCGAAGGAGAAGAAGGCGTCGTACAGCTCCGGCAACGCCGACGTGGTGAAGAAAACCGGCGGACTGTCCGTGAACGTGCTCGCGGGGTCGGTCGCGGCGTTCCTGTTCTTTAACTCCACCAAGGACGAGACCTTCAGCCCGGCTACGTCCAAGCCCAAGGCTGTGATGCCCAAGGCGGGCAGCGATCCCGCCGCCAACGCGGCGAGCGCGCAGGGCTGGATCGACGCGTGGAGCAAGAACGCGCCCTCGCAGGACAAGGAGGAGGAGGCCTCCACGTACGCTGCGGAGGCTGCCGAGGCGAACGCCAAGGCGGCGCAGGCGTGGATCGACGCGTGGGTTTCCAACGGGTCCTCCGAGGCGGAGATCGAGCAGTCCGCCAAATACGCCGCGGAGGCGGCGGCGGCGCGCGCGGCGGAGGCGCAGGCGTGGATCGACGCGTGGGCGGCCCAGGCCTCGTTCGGCGCGACCGCGGCCTCCGTCGAGGAGGCCAAGGAGTGGATCGAGGACTGGGAGAAGAAGGGCAAGCCCACCGACGAGGCGGAGAAGGAGGAGGCGAAGGGCTTCCTCAAGAAGCTCTTCGGCGGGTTCGGGAAGAAGAATTAAGAACTTCCCGCGAACGACGCATGCCGAGCGCGAGGTCGCGTCGCGGCGCGTGGATATCTAAATCATCGAGTCAATCGCGTCATCGCCGTCGTCCGTTATGCACACACGCGTGGTTGAGAACGTTCGCCTATTGCTCCGATTTGGGGTCCTCGTTTTCGTCGTCGAACCCGTCCTTGGCCGCGTCCGCCGCGGCGGCGCTCGTCTCCTCGGGCGCGAAGATCTCGGGCTCGGCGCCTGGCTCGGACGTCCCCGCCGAGTCGCGCCTCTCCCGCGCGGTGATCGCCTCCGGGCCGGGAACGTCGACGTACTGCGGGGAAACGTCGGGCTCGTCCCCTCGTCCGTTCCGATCGCCGTACGCGTACGACCGCCGCGGCGCCTCGTCGCGCGCCGCCTCCGCCTCCGCCTCCGCTTCGTCGCGCACCTCCTCCGGCGGCGCCGCCGGGCTCGCCGCCGGGGGCGACTCCGAATCTTCTCTCCGGCTCTCGTAATCGTAATCCGCCCCCCCCGTGAACCCCCTCGGCGACATCGAGCCCGCGTTCGATCGCATCTCTCCTCCTCCCCCGGCGCTTCCTCGCCCCCCTCCGCTGCTGTGGTACTTGGGCTCCTCTCCGGTTTCCCCGAGCCCGATTTTGCCGTACACGCGCGTCCCGCGCGTGAAGCTCTTCGGCGTCGCCGCCTCGGCGTAGGTGCCGTGCAGCTCCTTCCTCGCCGCCTCGCGCTCGAGCCTCCTGCGCTCCGCCTCCAGCACGTTCGTGCGCACGGCGTCCTCGCGCATCTGGTTTCGTAAATGCGCGATGTGGTCCGCCTTCGCGGTCTCGCGGTCGATCTTCTGCTGCAGCTTGAAGCGGTGGTGCGCGTCTTGCTTCGCCTTCTGCGCCGCCTTGTACCGGCGGTCCTCCGCCACGAGCTGGCGCTCGGTTTTGGTCATCTCCCGTTGGAAGTTGAGCGTCGCCATGTGATCCGCCACGGTCTCAGCCTCGTCCGCCATCTTCTGCCTGATGCGGTCCTCCCGTTCACGCTGCTTTCGTCGAGCCTCGTTGTACGCGAACTGCCGGTACTCCTCTCGCTCGTCCAGACGCCGTCGCTCCTCCTCCTTTTGAATCGCGCGTTCGCCCTCGTCCAGCTCGCGCTGGCGCTCGTTGCGGCGATCCTCCTTGTCCAAGATGTCGCGAATGCGACCGTACATGCGATCGTTCGCCTGCGCGCGCGCCTGGTCGATGCGCGCCTGGAAATCATCCTTCGCCGCCTGGTTCAGCACCGCGTCGTGCTCGTCGCGCACGCGCTTCAGCTCGGCGCGGCGCGCATCCTCGGCTTCCATGGCGCGGCGCTTCGCGTCAACCTTCGCCTGCTGCCAGTCCAAGATGCCCTGCGTCTGCGCGTTGTACGCCTCCTTCTGCCGCAGCTTCTCCGCGACGGACTCCCTCATCTCGCGCTCGGCGATCCGGTCGAGCCGCCGCTTCTCCGCGGCGAACGCGTCGATGCGCAGGCGCTCCTCCTTGGCGATCCTCTTGCGCTCCGCCTCTTCAAACTCCAGCCGCCGAACCTCCGCGCGCGACTTGGCGTAGTTGTCGCGGTCAACCTTCGCGATGCGGTCCCGCTTCACCTGGAGCTTCGCTTGGATGTACGCCTCGGACTCGCCCGTTTTGTACTCGCCGTCCTTTTGCCGCTGGTGCTCCATCGCCAGGACTTTCTGGTGCGTGCGTTCCCAGTGCCGCGTCTTCTCGTGGAAGCGCTCGTTGCGGTGCGACGAGATCTGCACGGACATGGAGTCGTTCGCGGCGACGACGGTGGACTCGACGTGCGCCATCTTCCCTTTCGCGGGTCGGAACTCGTTCAGAGCCTCGCGCTCGGAGAACGAGTGCCGCATCTCTTGTAACGAAACGAGGAGGTTCTCCCGTTTCCGCTGCGCGTGCTCGTACCGCAACATCCAGATGCTCTCGTCGATGCGGTCGTCGCGGTAATCCGCTATGTCCACGACGCACAGATCGTACGCGGTGGGGTCGACGCCCATCTCGAGGCACGCCTTGATGGACCTCGGGCTGTCCAGTTTCGGCACCGGCTGGTTCAGCTCCAGGAGCTCGACGTCGTCCAGCGTCGTGAGCCGCGTCTTGCTGAACTTGCGCACGCGATCCACCGCGGGATTGGCGACGTTCTGCACCCATCGGTTCTGCGTCTTAACGTCCGTGCTGAACGGCTTCGGGGGCTTTATCTTCTTGGGCGGCCTGTACTTCTTGGGCATCCAGTCGATGCCTCCGCCCGTCTCCCCGACGTAGCTCCGCTGCCGCCTCCCGGAACCGATGCTCCCCACGCTCCCGGGGGAGCGCACGCTCGGGCTCAGCGACGGCGCGCCCCCGTCGCTGCTCATGGCTGGGGGAACAAATCCCTCGGAAAGGGACGGCAGGGACCGAAGATGTGCGCGATGCGCGGCGCCGAACGCGCGCGCCTCTCTCGCTGAACGGCGCGAGTCGCGGTCAGAACCGGTGCGCTTCTCGTGGACGCGCCCCCGGGGGCTACTCGGCGGGCGGCGTGCGAGCACGCGCGCGGCGAGAGTGGCGAGCGCGCATCCAACGCCGCGGAGTTGACCACGCGGGACGGGCCGAAACAGGGGACCGTTTTCGCAACGTTTCGTTGACTGCCATTTACAACTTTTACAGACTGGAACATTGGTTTACTTTCGCCAAAATCGGTCGTTCCCCTTTGGTGCGCTGTTTTTTTAGTTTGCAGACCGTTTTCCGCTCGGCTATTTTTTTTTCTCGACTGAAAACTCGCGCGAGCGGAATTTCGAGACTCGTCACCGACGCG
>Ga0181560_10000636_pt1 | contig 32129 bp, 15 predicted proteins | sample 011ome_20_FD_133751 | JGI IMG/M metagenome (GOLD analysis project Ga0181560, IMG submission 133751) | Coastal salt marsh microbial communities from the Groves Creek Marsh, Skidaway Island, Georgia - 011509CT metaG (megahit assembly) | ecosystem: Environmental > Aquatic > Marine > Intertidal... | reverse complement strand
TGACTGATCATTTCCCATTTAGTAACAACAATAACAACAACGACATAGCGCGATGTGTATCGCGACATCTGATTGTAATGTAAATTATTATGAACGATTTAATTTTTTATCGGATCATCATCATCATGGCGCGTTTCGCGTTTCGAAGTCGTTGGGACCACTGAGAACGGTCGTTGCAAGTCGTTCCTCTCCAAGCTTTTGCACAATTCAAAAAATTCTACACACACACACTCAACGCGCGACGCGAAGCGCGATAAAAAGACCGAGTAATAAACGCATAAAAGACGAGCACACGCAAACAGAAAAGAATGGAGTGGACGACGATTGAATCAGACCCCGCCGTGTTCACCTCTCTCATCCAACAAATCGGCGTCAAAGGCGTCCAAGTGGAAGAACTGTGGGACCTTTCCAATCTCGAAGCGCTCAACCGCCGCTTTCATTTGCACGGATTAATCTTCCTGTTCAAATACAGAACCGATTTAGATACGACGAGTGCGCTAGCCGTGGAGAATGTGGACGCGCCGGAGAGTTTATTTTTCGCGAGTCAAGTGATTACGAACGCGTGCGCGACGCAAGCGATTTTAGGGGTGTTGTTGAACGTGGAGACTTTCGGGAACGACGTAGAGGGAGAAGGAGGAGAGGGAGAGCGAGAACAAACGATTGGCGAAACGCTCGAGGAGTTGAAGCAATTCACGGCAGATTTTCCACCAGAGTTGAAAGGATTGGCATTATCGAATAGTGAGAAGATTCGTGCGGCGCACAACGCGTTCGCGAGACCGGAGCCGATTGTAGAGGAAGGGAAGCGAGCGGCGAAGAACGGCGACGAAGTGTATCACTTTGTCGCATTCGTACATCACGGAGGACGCGTGTGGGAGCTGGACGGTCTGAAACCGAAACCGGTTGCGTATGGAGAATGTTCGAAGGAAAATTGGCACGAAGTAGCAGTTCCAGCGATTCAGGAGCGCATACAGAAATACGCGTCGGACGAGATTAGCTTCAACTTGTTGGCGATGACAAACGAGAAGGAGAGCGTATTTAGAAGAGAGTTACGAGAGGCCACGGAGAGTGGAGATAACGAAAGCATAATAAGGTTGACGGACGAGATTGAAGACGAGATGAAACGAAAGGAAAATTGGAGAGACGAGAATATTCGGAGGAAGCACAATTACATCCCCTTCATATTTGAAATGTTGAAGTGCTTGGCTGAGAAAGGCGCTCTAGAGTGAATTAGAAAAAAAAAGTTGCTTCTGTATGAATCTAAAATAAATTACTATTGCGCAGCATTACTTTCTATTCAATTTTGGTCAAGTCTGATTGCGAACGCCGAAAGAAACTCCCGCTTCGTTTGTGTTTCGTCTTCTTCGTTTTGATGGGTTTACCATCGCTATCGCTGCTATCGTTTGCATCGCTATTGCGCTCACCTTCCTTATGTTTCGATAAGCTCTCGTCATCGATGTGTTTCATTTTAATCCCAAGATCCATCGCCGTTTCCTCCATAACTCTCAAATGCTCCTTCATGCTCAACTCATTTGGAAACAACTGCTCGAGAAACTCTTCCGAGAACATATCGTTTGAGGTGAACCGTTCGCCATACGCCGGCTCCACGACGCCGCTAAACTCTCTCGCGATTTCCCACAACTCGGTTCCTAAAACGGGATCGTAAGACGCCTCGGAGGATTCTACTACTTTCGTGCCGTCAAACTTTTGTCCTTTGAAAAATTTACGCAACCGCCAATCGACTAAAGAAATTGCAAAAACGCCTATCGCAAAGAGCAACGCGTGCACGTGCCATAAAAATCTTTGCAGGTAAAGGACAAGAGAGAACGGCGATGGAGATGGAGTCTTCGAAGTGTCATCTTCCTCATTGCTACTATTCGCCACAAACGATGACGGAAACCTCTTCGGTCCATACTTCTCCACGAACTTTCCGGCGAACAACCCTCGACTAAAATGTCTCGTGCCTTGATCCATCCTTCGCATCTGCGGCGTCGCGTTTAAATTGGCGTTGTGCGGCGCAAACGGATTTAACGCCGCTATCGTCACCGCTCTTGCACCATCTTCAGCGGGCGCATAACACATCCTCCTGATAAATGCCAACGGCAAAAAGCGCAACAACCACACGCTACTAAAAATTGGCGTTCTTACTGCTCCGGGATCCACGCTAGAACACCTCACCCCTCTCGCACCCCAGCGGTACTCCACCTCGTTCGCGAATGCCACGCACGCTAACTTTGTATCTGAATACGACCCAAACCTTTCGTCGTATAAGAATTTATTACACATTCCCGCCGCTTCAATCTTCCCGAACCGATGGCACACCGAAGCGACAAAGACGCAGTTCGCAAACTGCCGCCGATCAATCGCCCTTTGAAAACTCTCGTTCAACGATAGCGTCAATACCGCCGGCCCCAAGAAGTTCGTCCACACCAGTTTACTCACCCCAGTCTCATTCTCGTACCCTTTCGCCGAAGCCACCCCGGCGTTGTTCACCAACACGTCCAATTCCCCAATCCTCTCGTTAAATCGTGCAGCAAATCTCGCAATCGAATCCCCACTCGAAACATCCAACGCCACGTCCTCCATCACCACCAAATCTAAATGCGGGAACTTCTCCATCATCTCATCTTTAACATCCTTCGCTTTTTTCACGTTTCGGCATCCAAACACCACCTTAGCGCCCGCTAACGCTAAATCCAAAGCCACCTGTTTTCCAATGCCGGAGGTGCACCCGGTGACCAGCGCGACTCGATTCACCAAGTCTGCGTTTTGGGCGTGGATTTCGTTCTTTGTGAGAGACGCGCGCGTGTCGAAGAGAAATGTGCTCCTCGTCCTCTGCCGCGCCGCGATCCTTTCTTCTTCCGCTTCTGATTCTTCTCCTGCGTTCGTCGTCGTCGACGACGGGTCGTCGTCGTCCGTCGTCGTCGTCGTCGTCTCCATGTTCTTTGTTTTTTGAAGAAGAAGAAGAAAACTTTTTCCCGAGAACTTTTCTTTTCAAGATATTTAGGGTTTTACAAAAAAAAGCACGAAAAGAAAAAAAAAACGGAAAAACCGAAGAAAAAAAACGCGCGCGAGAGAGTGAGTGAAAGCAAAGACTTCTTCTTCTTCTTCTTCTTCTTCTCGTCCGCGGCGTTTTCCGGTCTGCTCGCGTCGTCGTTCGTCCTCGTTTGCTCTCTCTTTCTCTGCGTGTGTGTCCTTCATTCGTGCGAGAGCGGTGCGCGCGCGTTGTTGAGAGCAAAGGAAGAAGAAGAAGAAAAATACGCGAGAGAGAAAAAATAAAGATTGCGCGCGAGCACTTTCGAACGATACGGGGGCTGGACGGAGGGAGAGAAGGAGGAAAGGAAGGAATCGAACGCTTTGGCGAAGAGAAGAAGGTGGTGCGGAGAAACGGACTGCTCGCGCTCGTCGTCGAGCGCGTGCCGACCGAACGTGTGGTTGATTATTTTGATACGAGGAGGAGTCAAAGGAGTCAAAGGAAGACCGCGAAGGAGGAGGAGAAGAAAGAGAAGAAGAAGAACGACGGCAGCAGAGGAAGGGAGGACATCGATTTAGCGATGAAACGCGCGAGAGAAGCGTCGAAGACGTTGCAAAGGAAAACGGAGGTGTTGGCATCGGCGCGAGGAGAAGTCGGAGGAGGTGCGAGGAAGAAGAAGGAGACGGCGGCGAAGTATGTGGAGGAGTATCTCGCGAGCAGAGACGAGAAGGAAAACGGAGCGGCGAGAAAGGTAAAGAAGACGAAGGCACTTGGTCAAGTCGAAGAGAAGGAGGAAGACACGGATGCGGACGAGAGAAACCGCCATCATTCGGAAAAGTTGTTTCCAGCGATGACGCCGAGAAAGCCGCTGCAATCTGCGCGGGGTAGAGTGAAGGCGGGCGTCATCGAGACCGGGCGAAAGGAAGAGGGAGACGGGAAGACTAGGAAAGTCGCAAAAAGAAAGACGACTGAGGCGACGAAAACGACGGCGACGGTATCTGCGCGAGAAAGTACGAAAGTATGCGAAAAACGCACGAGTAGAGATGTCCTCGTTAGCGCAATCCGTCGACTCGAGAAGAGTTTCTCGTCGTCAAAATCGAGCAGTCGAGAAATTATCTCAGCTGCTGAACAAGAGGGTGAAACCGCTTTATTACTTCTCGAGAAACCATCATCGAATGAGGATAGTATCGGAGATGCTCCGGTAATAATAGTCGACGGAAAAGAAACGATGGAAGCGAAAGTTATGCGCGAATCCATGTCGGCCAATCACGCGTTGCGCTTTCACAAAGATCGGTTGGAAGAGGAAGACGTGCGTGATCTCGACGCGCGTGTAAACGACGAAACCAACGACTTCCGCGTATTTTATTTACCTCCGTCGCTGAGCGAACCAAAGACGAACAAAACAGTAGGAAGCGCGGGACTCAACGCAATAGCTGCGTTCGCACAAAATAGATTACAGACAACGAAAAAGAAAGCTTCCTCGATGAAGAGTACCACGAGTCGTACGGATTCCAAGGGCGATTATCGAGCGCGCCCGGGCGATCATCTCGCCTTTCGTTTCGAGGTGAAAGAGACGCTCGGATCAGGTACGTTTGGTCGCGTGGTGAAGTGTGTAGACCACGACGTGCGTTCGCACGACGAATGTACCGGGCAAAAAAGAACGGTGGCGATTAAAATCATCAAGAACAAAGAAGAGTACCGCCTTCAAGCAAAGACAGAAGTCGCCGTGCTCGAAGCGATTGAATCCGCTCGAATCGATCTCGCGGAGGACCACGACGAAAGAGTTACAGTGGAAGTAGGAGAAGAAAAGAGAGCTCGAATGAAGGAAAACGCAGACTGTGTCGTTCGCGCTATCGAGCATTTCAACTTTCGAACGCATGCGTGCATCGTCTTTGAGTTATTGCATTGTAATTTGTACGAGTGGATGGTGGAACAACGCTTCGCTGGAGCCTCGGAACGCATGTGCAAAACCGTAGCCAAACAGCTTGCCAGAGCGTTATCCTTTCTCAAATCGCTCGGCATCATACATTGCGACGTAAAACCAGAGAACATCTTGCTCGAAAGAAGAAATGGAATGACGAGACAACCAAATTCGCTTTTAAAGCTGCCTTACCCATCCACCGCGCGAGCTGGTTCCTCTTCTACTCAAAAATACGACGCCGGTAACATTCGCGTCAAACTCATCGATTTCGGCTCCTCGTGCTTCGCAAATCTCCCGCGCATCTACCCGTACGTTCAGTCTCGGTTCTACCGAGCACCAGAAGTCATGCTTCGCGACCGCGAATACGACCAATCCATCGACATGTGGTCATTCGCGTGCGTTTTAGCCGAACTCAAACGAGGTTCGCCTATATGGCCCGGCACCGACGAAGCGGAACAGTTGGAACTTGCGAAAGAAACTTTGGGCGCACCGTCGAGCGCATTTCTGTACAAACTCAGACGCGAGGAGGAATTAAAAAAGACGTCATCTTCAACGACTCGCGATGTCGACGACCAAACGCGTTTAACGAAGGATAACACGAAAACACACGACTCCCACGCGTGCGCCTCGCTTTCGCGCGTCGTCCCAACCACGCCGATGGAAACGAAAAAAAACATCAAAAGCCGCCGCCTGCTCGCAGGTCACACGGAAGCTCCTATAGAAACGGACGTCGTCGACGACGACGACGGCGACGTAAATGTCCTCGCCGAACAAGATCGAGAAGATTTCCTCCTCGCCACCAACGCCGACAAAAATCTTGAAACTTCCCAAGACGACCTCGCCTCGTTCGAAGAAACCGCTCGCGACCAAGCCAAGCGTCGCAAACTCGCCACGGAAGGCCTCAAAAAAGCCCTCGGTAAAGGTTGCTCCGTAAAGTTCGCCCAGTTCTTACAAAAATGTTTCGAGTGGGATCCCGAGGAGCGGTTGACCCCGGACGAGGCGTTGGTGCACTCGTGGTTGAAAGTATCCCCGGAAGGCGGGCCGTTGGCGAGCGCGCGTTACTAGCTTTAAAACAGAGAGAGAGAGAGAGAGAGAGAGACTTTTTGCACGCGTGTAATTTTGAAAAAAAAGAGCATTCGAGTACGTTTTAGTGCCCACACGCGCAGCATACCATTTATGCATTCATGCAGAATATCACACAGAGCTTTTATCCAAAACGCCAAAACTTCACACGCACGAACGCGCGCGCGCACTCAATCCTCTCGCCGCAACATCGTCCGCGAAAACATGCTCGCGAACGCATCTTCTCTGGTTGCGTATAACTGCACCACCACCACCACCACCACCTGTCGTCCGCGTTCGATGTCGTCCGCGTTCGCGTCGACGTCTTCTTCTGCTGCTGCTGCTGCGCTGCTTCGAAGAGGGCGCTCGCATGGTGGACGGACGACGACGACAAAGACGGCGATCATCGCTTCTTCGTCGTCAACGACAGACGAAGCGTCCAAACGACGACAACAACGAGAGGAGAAGAAAATGGTCGTCAGCATCACCGGCGCGACCGGCTTCGTCGGAACAAAACTCGTGGAAAGTTTGCTCCGAGATGGCCACGAGGTGCGAGTGCTCACCCGGTCGATAAAACAGGCGAAGAAAAAGTTGAAACCAGAAACGCTACCGAAAGGAACGTTACTTCTCATCGAACCGACGAAATGGCCTTTAGGGATAAAAGGGTCCACGCACGTGGTGAATTTAGCCGGAGAACCAATCAGCACGCGATGGGACGAGAACGTGAAGAAGGAGATTATGAACAGCCGAGTGAAAGCGACGGAGGCGGTGGTGGACGCGATTGCGAACGTGAAGGACGAGAGTAAACGGCCGAAGGTTTTGGTGACCGCGAGCGCGATTGGATATTACGGGACGAGCGATGAGGAGACGTTCGACGAATCGAGCACTTCGGGGAGCGATTACTTATCGAGCGTCTGTCGAGCGTGGGAGAAGGCGGCGAAGAAGGTGGAGGAGATGACAAACGGAGAGACGAGAGTCGTGTTTGTGAGATTAGGTATTGTTTTAGATAGAGATGGAGGCGCGTTGGGGAAGATGTTGCCTACTTTTCAACTTTTTATGGGAGGACCGATTGGTGACGGTGGTCAGTGGTTCTCGTGGATCCACAGGAAAGATGCGGTGAAGATTATTAGGGAGAGTTTAGTAAACGAAGAATTGAAAGGCGCGATAAACGCGACCGCGCCGTTTCCAGTGAAAATGAGAGATTTAACCAACTCGTTAGGGAAAGAGCTAGGGAGACCGAGTTGGATGCCGGTGCCGGATTTTGCATTGCAAGCGCTGTTAGGTGAAGGGAGCTCGTTGGTGTTGCAAGGACAGAAAGTGTTGCCGAAAGAGTTATTGCGAGAAGGGTACAGATTCGAGTACGAAACGATTTCCGACGCCTTGAACGAAATTGTCAACGAATAATGCTAATGCTACAATATCTACGACCTAAAATAGCGCGCTTTGACTAAAATGTACGCCTTATCTTCCCGAACGACTTCGCATTCATCGAACCCGCTCTCTCTCACGATATCTAAAACCGCCTCGCGATCCAAAAACGGTTTGTTTGTCTCCCAGGAGTACGTCTCTTTCGTATTGTCTCCTTTATTCGGCAAGACGACCGTGCTGAATAACACGCCCCAATCATCACCGTCGCTCTTCTCTGAAGGTTTCAATACTCTCTTGATCTCTTTCATGCCCTTCACGGGGTCTGGCCAACAGTGCATGCCCGCCGTCGACGAAACCTTCTCAAACGTCTCGTCCTCGAAGCGCAAATCTCCAACGTCGCCTCGCACCACCTCGTAGTTCCTATTCGAGCACTCTCTCTCAAAAGTCTCTCTCGCACGTTCACACATGGACTCGAAATAATCTAGCGCGGTCACTTTTGCAAACGCGTTCGATTCGATGACGCTTTTCGTCACGATGCCGGGACCGCACGACACGTCCAACAGGTTGTTTTTCTCACCCGCACCATTTTTTTTTACAACACCTAATATGGAAACTAACTCCTTCGCTTCGCTCTCGCATCCCGGATACCCGAGAAGTTGAAACAGCTGTCGATAACCAGAATCGTACACCATCGCGCCGAGTTTCGTTTGGAACGGACTGAACGAAGAAGATGAAGATGGAGACGAAGAAACAACAACAACCGCTCTTCTTCTGCTTCTTCTCGTTCCCGAAGGCGCATCGCTCACCAACGAAGACGTCGTCGGAAGAGGAAGAGAAGAAGAACCACCACCACAACAACAACAACAGCGACTATCACTACGACTAGCGCGTTGCGAGCGAGCGAACGCGCGCGTCTCGACGAACGACGTCGCGAACGGTATCGCTTGAGAAGACATCTTGTGAGGAAATGCGTATCTAAAAACTGCTGCTTTTGGGGAAAAAGTGAATTTTCGAGACAAAAAAAAATGCGCATCACCTGTATCGAACCGATGTCGTCGTCGGCGACGACCACGAAGCCGACGCCGACCACGCGACGACGAACGGAGAGAACGACAACGCGATCGTTCGTTTCTGGGGATTGCCGATATCGTCTTCTTTCTCGCGATTGGAGTTGTCGTCGTTATCGAGGCGTCGATGCAACACCCCTAACGAGAAGAAGAACGCGTTGCGACGACGTTGGTGTTGTTATTCCTTTCGCATCCTCCGCGAGCGGCAGTTTCGAAGCGATGCCGCCGGAGAGGAATGGAGGCGACGACAACGACGTCGGCGGTGGTGGTTTTTTTTCAAAGTGCATCCTGTGGTTGCAAAAGCAAGTGCAAAACGCGCGAAACGCGGCGCCGCTTTTGAAGTGGCCCGATGCGGTGCTCTTGAGCAAGCAGACGGCGAGAGACGTGACGAGGAACGCGATGGTTATCTTGATCGGTTTGTGTGTGTTCACGGCGATGTTGGGGTGCATCGACTGGTGTATCGTTGCGTTCAGAGCGTGGCTGTTGAAGTGATGTAGAAGTAGGGCGTGCGCGAGATATAGTTCAATAGCTTTTGTAGAATATGTATGCTTCGGTTTAGTTGTTCTGCGTTAAAAAGAACGCACTAAAATAATAATGTCAGATGGTCAGTGTTTATATACTCTCTCTATCTCTGTGTTCTCCTTTTTATCTTCTGCTTGAAATGATCTCGGACCAGAAAAGGTCTCCTTACTTCTTCGATAACTTTCTCTCTTTCGCTTCTCTTTCCGCTTTCTTGGACAAGTGCTTCTTGTACTCGCGAATGTCTTTATCCCAGCGGCGAACGGTTTTGTCTTCGCACACCCAAATATCTCTTGCGACTTGGTCGATCAAACGGAAATCGTGCGAAACCAAAACAACGCCGCCATTGTACTCTTTAATCGCTTGAGCTAACGCGTCGATGGCTTCTAAATCCAAGTGATTGGTAGGCTCATCGAGTAACAACAAGTTTGGTTTGCCCATACAAATCATCGCAAAGACTAAGCGAGATTGTTGCCCTTCAGACAGTTCACCAATAAGCGTCGTTTGTTGTTTACCGGCGATGCCATATTTACCGAGAAACGCGCGCCATTCATCGATGTCTCGTTTGAACTTACCGTGTTCGTTTGGATACGTGTCCATGAAGAACTGCAAAACAGTTTTGCTTCGGTCCAGAACTTCAACGGAGTGCTGATGGTATTTACCGATGCTCAAAGCGGAGTGTCGAGAAACTGAACCTTTGGTTGGAGTCAACTCACCAGTCATGAGCTTCAGCAAAGTGGATTTACCGGCACCATTTGGTCCAACTAATGCCACGCGACTGTCACAATCGACCCCTAAATCTAGTTTGTCGTACAAGTAATTTTCCTCCTTGCCGTTGTACGCAAACGACACTTGGTCAAAAGGTAATACCGGCGGCGGAACCTTATCGCAATCCGGAAACTTGAACGTAAATGTTTTCTCCTTATGCACCGGCGGAGTTAATCCAGCGGCTATCATTTTATCGATGATTTTTTGTTTCGATTCCGCCTGCTTTCTCGCATTCGCATACGTCCCGCACGACCGAATGAACTCTTTCAAGTGATTAATGTCAGATTGTTCTTTTTCATATTTACGCTGTTGAACGATGTTGTCCTCCTCAACCGTGCGACAATACGTGTCGTAGTTCCCAGTATAATACTTCAATTTACCGTCGGTGAGCCAAATCATGTGCGAACAGACGCCATTCAAGAAATCTTGCGAGTGCGAAACGACGACCAAACATTTCTTGTACAAAGCCAAGTGGTTTTCCAACCACACGCAGGCTTCTAAATCTAAGTGATTCGTCGGTTCGTCGAGCAACAAAATTGTCGGCGTCGCGAACAGCGCCTTCGCCAACGCCACGCGCATACGCCAACCCCCAGACATGTCTTTCGTCGGGCGATGGATCATCTCAGCGGAGAAACCTAACGAGTGCAACAATTCGCTCGCTCTTGCCTCGAACGTTGTTGGATCAATTTCCTCCAACCGGTCGTACAAAGACATCAAACGCTCGTCGTCCGGGCCGAAATTCTCCAACAAATGTTGCTCAAACTTGTTCAAACGTTCCATCTCTTCCACGAGCTCGTCGATGACGCATTGAATTGCAGTTCTATCGGACGGATCTGCCTCGTTTTTCAAGTGATAAATGTCCACGTGATCTGGAATTGGCACCTCTCTTGTGGCTAAACACTCGAGAAAGTTGGTCTTTCCGGAGCCGTTTTGCCCAATCAAACCGTATCTTCTACCAATTGTCAATTCAATATCACACTCATCGATTAACACTCTGCCATTCATCGTCATGGAAAAGTTTGTAATCTTAATATCTCTTGCGGCAACTTGCGAGGAGAGAACGCCGGTGACCGTGCGCTTCAAGCCGGCTTTGGAGATGCCACTGATTTCCACCTTACCGATCGCTTGTTCCAAGCTCGTAATTTCCTCCTCTTCGTCTTTGATCCCTTTCTTTGATTTCTTCTTCTTCGCTCTCTCCGCCTCTCTCGCCGCTTTCTTCTCCGCCTTGGCGGCTTCTTTACGTGCTTTTTCCTCGGCAACTTTCAAAATCAACGCGGAAGCCTCGGCTTCCTCCTGCGCGCGTTTCTTCGCGATGGCCTCGCCCAAGGCTTTCGGATCTAACTCGTCCATATCTTTGAATTCGTCCGGAATTTCCGTTTGTGGTTTGTAAATATCATCCGGATCTTTCGGCTTCTTCGTATCTTGCGCGATAGCAATGCCCTCTTCTTCCAATTTCTTCTTCTCCTCGAGAATCTTTCTTTGCTTTTCCGTCATGCCTTTTTGCTCTGGAACTTCCAACGCGTTCATGATTTCCTTCGCCTCTCTCGTACCGGCAACAACGTTCGGCGCGATTGCATCTTCGGACCAACCTTCTGGGACAACTAACTCCTCCTCTAAGTCATCATCCATGTTTCTGTCTTCGTCCGGAAGCATATCTTCGTTGTATAAATCGCCCAACTCTTTAGCTCGCGCCAAGTTCTCCTCCGCCTCTCTTCTCGCCGCCTCTTCGCTCTCTTGGTTCGCTTTCGCTCTTTCCGCCAACAAACGCACAATTTCGTCTTCACCTTCCGTTTTATCGTCGTTATCGTTCGTGATTTCTTCAACCAATTCCCTCCCGGTGAATAATTTCTTTTTGTGTCTCTCTTTCAACTCTTCCTCTTCCCTCACCTTCCTCGCCGCGACTTTCTTCTCCTTCCACGCCAAGTAATTCTCCAACGTAACCGGCGTTCCAGTTCCGCCTTTCACCTTCAATTCGTTTAATCTCTCTCTCAGAATATCCTGGTCAGTCTTTCTATTCTTCATCGCCTCCAACTCCGCGGCTCGAATATCCGCCGCGAACACGTACCCGGGCGGTAACTTGTGCTTATACTTGCAGTCCTTCCCGTCCGCGCATTGCCAAAACCAACCGTACAACTTCTTCTCCACCGCCTCGAGAAAATGTTTGCAAATAATCTGCGTCTCGTTGCTCGAATTCGCCTCTTGACCGTGTTTCTTTCTAATCACCGCCTCTAACTTCTTCTGATCCCAATCGTCGATGGAATCCACGTTTTCGAACAAACTTCTCTTGGCAACTTTTTCGTTGATGGCCATATCGTGCGAAAACGAGCACTTATCCCCGCTCTTCGGGCAACATCCGTGCTTGAAGAACTCGCACAAAATCGTCTTCTTATCCACACCTTCCGGTACTTCCGGCTGTTTGATGTCGATCCCTTTCGTTCGCAACAGAAACTCCTGCGCTTCTTTCGCCGCCTTCTTCTGCGCCCTCAAATGTTCCCGACCAATCTTCGTCGTCGGGTCGTTCAAGTCTTTCAAACGTTGCATCTCCTTCGCGTGTTTCGTGTTCATGGCCGCGCCTTTCACCTGCCCAAACGACTGGTTCTGCGCCGCCAGCTTCTTCAATTTATGGTCCTCTTTCTTCTTCTCGTCTAAGGCTTGCTGGTGCGACATGCCAGCTTTCTTCGCCTTGAGTCTGTTCTCCTGGGCTGGCGTTTTCCCCATCTTGACTGGCCGTTTACTTTCTCTCTCAAGAAAAAAGAACTCAACAAAACGCAACGCGCGTGGTAAACGAGAACGTTCTCGTCGTGAAGTTTAAACTCTAATCTCTCTTTCGCGGAGCGTGACGATGATGGTTCGCGCCGCCGGCAGCCGTTTTGGAAAAGATTTTTTTTGCGTTGTGTAAGGGCTTCTTGTCCCAAAGGAAACTCGTGTGAATCGGTTTAGGGTTTTAACAAAAAATTCAAAAAAAAAGCAAAGCACCAGAGAGAGAGAGAGAGAAAGAAAGAAGACGCGCGTACCTATCATCGTCGTCGTCGAAAATGGACGCGCTCAAAGCCGCCGTGGGCGAAAACGAAGAGTCGGAAAAACTCTGGCGAGAGCCGCTGAGATGCATCGCGGATTTGGTGGAAAATCAGGAAAAGCGGGACGCGTTAGCGACGAGTTTAGTGCCACTTGCAAAGTTCACTTCCGGGAAAAAAAACTTTGTGAGAGAGGAGGGGATTGTGCCGACGACAGCCGAGGAGGCGGCGACGACGACGACGACGACGACGAGCGAACCGCCACAGCCGGAGCAGTACGACTTTGTGACCAGAGACGTGTCGTTTAGCACGCCGAGAGGGAAATTTGACGTGTATAAGATGAAAAACTCGTCTTCGCTTTTGTTGTACTCTTGCAATCCGAAAAAGAAGGAGAGTTTGTTGCTGACGAAAGAGAATATGGCCACGTTTGCGGTGTTAGCGACGGATGACTCGAACGGGACGCAATATTTGGTGGTTTCTTTGAAAGAAGAGGTGAAATTGCCGTCGGTGAAAGCTGGAATCAAAGCTATCGTGTGGCAATCGAGGGCCCAGTTATCCGCGGCGGAGAAAAAAATGAAAGTGACCTTTGGCGAGGGAGGCGAAGGCGGCATGTCGAAGGAGGAAGTGAAAGAAGCGTTCACGGTTGGCGAGCACGATTTGAGCGAAGAAGATACGTTGAAGAATTCAGTAGGGTTAATGAGATGTTTCGTGAAATCGTGCGGGGTAAAAGAGTACGCTAAAGGATTCGTTAAAATCAAGTGCGTGTTGAAATTCAACGACGGGTATTTGTTTTTGTTGAGGAAACATTTGATTTTTCTCGAACGTCCGGCGATTGTAACTTTGGTGGAGGATTTAGACGAGTTGCGGATCATGAGAGCAGAAGCTGGAGGATCGAGCAACTTTGATTTAGCGTGTAAATTGGACGGGGTCGAGTACGAATTTTTGAACATTTCGAAGGAATATTTGTTGCAGGTCCGAGAGTGGCTGTCCGTTGTATGCGAGGAAGCGCCAGCGGAAAGTGACGACGATGCGGGAGAAGATGGAGAAAAGACAAAGAAAAGAAACAAAAAAGAGGACACGACGCAAGATATGCTCCAAGATGTCAACTCAGATTCCGACGACGACGACGACGACTCGGACGAAGATTTCAAAGGGGAGGAATCCGAATCTGACGAAGATGATGATGATGATGATGATGATGATGAAGATGAAGGCTCTGAATCTGACGATTCCGACGACGATTCCGACGACGACGCCGGTGCTTTCAACACGGTCGCGAAGACCGAATCGAAAGAGACGAAAGCGGACGCGACCGGAACCAAGCGTCCTCGAGAAGAAGAAAAGAAAGAAGAGATAAAGGAAGACGACGAAGATTCGGAGTCGGATTCCGATAACGCGTTCGGCATTCAAGAGCATTAAAGATAACAACGAATAGGAGGTATGAGATGGCAGAAAACTGCCCGAAACTTGTAATACTATACGAAGAATGATGTACACGCATAGACTTTTGAGAGAGATGGAGATTCGCGGACAATTTTTTTCATGCTCGATCGCGCTTTGTGCCTTTTATAATCTCACGAAAAGTACGATGTGAAAAGTGAAAATTGCTCATCAAAAACTCCATTTCCACCACCATTAGACAAACGACGGGATGGTGCTCCTCCCGATCAAACCCATCGTGAAATCCACCAGGCCAACGCGCGAGACCCTCAAGCTTTGGCTCAAGCGATCTTTTTTGTGTCTGTTGCTCGTGATCGTCGTCGTAGTCTTTGACATCACGTTTACTGCTTTTGGACCAAGAAAGGCCGGGGTAAACACCACCAACGACTTCGATTTGATGAAAAGCGCTTCCTCGTATCATTACTACCGGCGCGGGTTGATTGATTCCGTCCGGGAAACGATTTTAGGAGACAGATACGTCGTCGACGCGCCGACGAAGGAAGAAATCATGAACGAAGTGGAAGAGGTGGAGTACGAGAGGCCGAGCGATGAGTCGTCCGAGAAAGTCGAACTTCGAGATATCGAAGAAGAAGAAGAAGAAGAGAAGATGGAAAGCGCGAAGGACGAGGAACCGCAAGCGTCGACGACGGTGCACGTGAAAGAGGAAAAAGAGGCGACCTCCGATGTTACGACTAAAGATCAAGAGCAAGAACAAGAAGCGCAGAGCGTAGAAGAAGAAGTAGTAGTAGTAGTTGCAGTAGAAGAGGAAGCGCGAGAAGAAACGGCGGCATCTGGCAAAGGACGAGAAGAAACGGAAGAAGAAGTGGAGCCGAGAGGAGAGCGAAACGATCGAGAACAGAAAACAGCGCCAAAAGGAGACGAAGACCAAAAGCCGAAAAGTTTCGTGGAGTTCACCGCGAAAGATCTAGAAGACGTCGAGCGGTTCGATTACATGATACGCAAACGGGACGGCTCTATAGGACTGAGCGAAAATCAATGCCAAGTAGTGAAGACGTATTTCCAAGAGACGTTGAAGCCGAGGTACGATGATTTGAAAACGAACAAAATCGTGATCATTGACTGGTCGGAGAATTACCAGAACGGCATAGGAGACGAAATGCAACATTATCAAGAGTTGTTCATCATCGGCATCTCGACGGGGAGAGCTGCGTATGTCAAGACGCAAAAAGCAGAATGCGACGGATTGGGCATCTCTGAAGGCGACGAGATTGAAAATTCTAAAACATACGAGGATTTAGCGAGAAAGTGCCAGTTTGATTTGGGAGATTATTTTATAGGCTATGGTGACATTGATTGGAAATGGGATAAAGGAAAGAGACGACGCGCGAAGAAAGAGTTGTTCGACGATGGTGATTTCGAAGAGACTGTGTTTACGTGGAGTCAAAAAGGCGCGTACATTGGCGACGAGCAACCGGAAAGATACAAAGGTGGGTTTTACGCAGCATCTGATGAGAATTCAGTCGTAAGAACTATGGAGCACCCGAAATTTCAAGCAGCTCGCGTGGCTCGCATTCGAATCAAAACGAACTTTGGCCACTGGTGCCATCCGAAACCGTCCGATTGGGGGATTTGTTTGTCCTATCGGTGGGCAATCAATTTCGAGAACAATTTTACGTCGAGCAAATGCGGCGAAGGATGCGGAATAGGCTCGTGTTTTGGAGCACAGATGCTAACGCCAAGGAAGCACTTGAAAATAGCCTTGCTTCCGCCATTCGAGGAAATGTCCAGAAGAGGGTGGAAGCAGATCGTCGGTGCGCACATTCGCACCGGCTTTGCGGATATGAGTCAAGTCCAACCGCCCACGAATGTTCCAAGAGTTGTAAAAGAGCCAAGCTTAGCATCCGTAGACAACCTTTTAGCGACGGAGAGAACGAAGCGAGATTATCCGAAACCAAAATGTCCTATTAAAAATGAGCACAGAGTGAGTTGGCGCGAGGAAAGCGACGAAGAAGACGCCGACGGCGGATCGGCGCCCATGACGCTCTTCTTGAAATGTCTCGCCGATTTGATGAGAGACGTTCGATTGAAAGAAAGTGATCCGTTGGGTTTATTTTTTACGACAGATTCACCAGCCATCAACGCTATCTTGCATTCACCGGAGGCGTTGAAGGTTTTACGAGTAAACGGGACAGAAGTTTTGAGCACCGTTGGCTCTTTCGGCAACGTGAAGTTCTCCAACACTGGCGTCTGCGATGACTCCTCGGATTCGTGCGTCGCGAGCGACCCTCGAAGCGCGTGGTTGAAATCTATGGTTGATATGACCCTTTTAGGCGAAGCCGACGTCCAGCTGTTACTATACAGCTCCAAATTCGCTGACGCGGCTCTGATGCGATCGACCAAAGTCAAGAGAGGACGCACTCACTTTTACGAGAACACGCGCATCACGCACCAACTGATCGACCCTTTAGTCTCTAGAATCCAAAAGCCCAACCCGAGCGAGGAGGATTGGAGCACGTGGGGGTTGTTATGGGATAACTTTGGTCCGAATGGAGAAAGAAAAGAGGTGAAAGGAAGCTCTTTAGCTCGCAAAACAATCTCAGCTGCAGAATCGACGTAGAAAGGGGGGGCTTGTTTTTAGTAAAAAATGTTGTCTGTATTTGTCTGTAATGTAAATTCAATTAAAACGTTTATAGTATGTAGTGTAAAACAAAACGTAAAATGGAGGGCGTCGTGTGTGCATGTGTATGTTCGCCTTCTTTTTCACACGTTCGACCCCTCTCGGTGTCTCCCTCTTTCTTTCTTTTTTCTTTCGCTCTTCTTTTTCTTCTTTTCACTCGCTCGCACTTAACAATTTATTGCTCCAACGAGGCGTGCCCGGGCTCTCTGCGAAAGCACTGCTCGCAAATGTCGCTGTTTTCTCCTTCAGCCGCCAACCCGCTCTTCTTCCACTCCGTGGTAATTTGCGTCTGGCACACGCAGCAGGACTTCCCCGTTACCGTGGCATACTTCGTCGCACGGCACTCTTTCAAGTAGCACTTGTTGCACAAATCCTTCGTCCCCTCCGACTTGTCTTTACTCGTTCTCCACTTTGAGCTCGAGCGCGTGGCGCCGCAGCACCAGCACTTCATCGTCCCGGTGGATTGCAAACGCTCTCTTCGTTCGCGCTCGTAGCATCGAGTGCACAAATCCTTCCCTTCGTGCAATTTACTCTTGTACCAACAACCACCGGCGTGCGTTCGATCGCAAACGAAACACATCCTGTTCGCGTTCGCCACGTGTTCATGTGACCAACACGTGAAGCACAAATATTGGTCGTCGCCGTCCGCCGTCCCGGGCTTACGGAGATATCGTCCGCTCTTTTGCCTCTTCACGCAGTTCTGACCGACGCACGTGCGTTGAACCCAGTTTGGTGGACGATTTTTTTCGTTCTTGTCGTCTCTCGTGCGGTGCTCTCTCGGCAGCGGTATCATAGGTACCACCGGCAACACTTTGTTTGGAGAGTGCAACTGGTGCCCAGCTGCGGAGGTGTCGTTCCCCGAGGAGAATTGGCCCCGAGCCTGGTTGGCGGTTTGCGTCGGGATGATGGTGTTCTCGTCCTCATCGAACGACCCGATCGCCTCCTGTTTAATCAGAATCGAGCGAAGAAAACGCGTCAGCGCGGATCTATCGAATCAAAAGAGAGAAAGAAACTTCGCGCGGGGTGCGTATATTCGTCGTCGTATTTAAGGTTCCATTGCGCTAAATTTAAGGTTCGGGAATTGAAAATCGATAGAAAAAAATCTGCATCCGTACCGTCGTCCGTCCTCGGGGACTTTGTGACCCGACGATTTTCATCGCTTGCGACTGCACCGCCTTCACGGCGCGGGAGATGACGTTGCGCTCCGTTGGCTTTTTACGAGGCGGCATGGTTGGTTAAAGGTAAGTATTGAGCACCCCCCCGGACGAAGGTATATATTTAAATAGAGCCGTTGTTTAGTGTGCGGAATGATGTTCCAAAAGAACGTTTGGGGTTTCTTTTTCCCCCTGCAACCCTAAACACTTATCAAAAGAGAAGCAGAAAAAAAATTCAAACGCACTCGCGACAGAAAAAAAAAAAAGGAAGGAGAGAGAGAGAGAGATGTCGCTCACCGAAGCTACCACGAAAAGAGACGCGCTTTCGACCGTGAACGGCAGCGACTGCGACGCCGCCGCCGCCGCAAAGAGAAGGAAAAACGACGAGACGACGACGACGACGAATGTTCGTGCGTTAGCGCGAAGAAGATGCGACGTGGAAGTGCGCTTGACACAGAACTCAACCGCGGAAAAAAATCGGATTCGAGAACACGTTTTGGACTATTTCGAACGGAAAGGGAGCGTAGAAGTGCTCGCGTCGAACGCGATTGAGCTCGAGAGAAACGAAGGGAAGGGAGAGGAGGAAGAGACGATGGCGTTTTTGAGGAAAAACTGCGAGAAGATCACGTTTTATTTCGATGACCGCGTCGAGGAATCTGTTGAAAAAACTCCCAGTCTGATGTTTTATGAGATTGATTTTCGCGTACACGTGCACGAAATCAACGAAGACGGTGCCGGAGAGGAACGAGAAGACGACGACGAAATAGCGACTTATAAAGAATACGCGTTGCCTTGTCGAGAGTTTAGCGAGTATTGGGACTCTCTGTACTTTGATGACGACACGAAGTCGCGATTGAAAAACTACGCGCAGACGGCGTTGGAGTTTGGCAACTTGAACGTGAACGCGTCGTTGGTGGCGTTTAATAGAGTGGTGCTGTTACACGGACCTCCTGGAACTGGAAAAACGACCATGTGCAAAGGATTAGCGCAGAAGTTGGCGATACAGATGCTCGATACGTATTCAGAACCTGTCTTGGTGGAAATCAACGCGCATTCCCTATTCAGTAAATGGTTCTCGGAGAGCGGTAAGTTGGTCGGTAAACTTTTCGAGAAGATCCAAGAGTTGACCGAGGACGAGGACACGTTTGTGTTTGTTCTTGTGGATGAGGTGGAGTCGTTAGCGGCAGCGAGGAAAGCGACCGGGTCAGAACCTTCGGATGCCATTCGGGTCGTGAACGCGTTGTTGACTCAGTTGGACGCTTTGAAGGAGAAGAAGAACGCGATGGTATTGACGACGAGCAACGTGACCGAAGCGATTGATGTGGCATTTATCGATCGCGCAGATGTTAAGGTATACGTTGGAAATCCAGGGCATAAAGCCCGGCGTGAAATTATGATGTCCTGGTTGACAGAACTCGCGCGAGTAGGTATTATAGACAGATGTCCGGAAAATTACGTCGGCGTAGACCCTTCTGGAAAATTAGAGAAGGCAACGGAAGGATTGAGCGGCAGAGCGCTCCGAAAGTTACCATTTTTGACCTTCGCGGGAATAAATCGAAACATTGGCGACGGGCCGATGAAACTCGAAGACTTTCTCGAAGCGGTATATGAGAAGGCGACGAGCGAAAAACGCGAACGCGAGAAATTGGTGCTCCCCAAAAAATGAAGCGCAACGACTACAATCCAATACGGCCTTTCAAAGTAGCAGCTCTAGTTTACAAAATGTGTTTTTATAACGTGTATCACTATTTCTATCTGTACAATCTATTTGATGTTTTTTCAGTATCTTTTTTGTTTCTTGAACATGTTGGCAATCGAAACCTGTCGGCCGCCTTTTTCTCTTTGACCGTTCCACCGTTCTATGTACGCGTCTATGGCTTTGCCGAATTTCTTTTTACACCCGCTCATGGACATTCGTCGAACTTCGCCCATAACGGGAGCCTCCGGGAACGATCTATCGTTGAGTCCGAACACCCATCCCACGCCCGTGAAAGAATTCGGATCGCGACCATCGAGAGAATACGTATCGTTCAATCGCATCAAAACGGTCCACGCTTCTCTCGAATCACGAAACCACTCGACGACTTTTTTACCCCAGTACATTCGAGTGTAGTTGTGCGTTTTTCCCGAAAGGCGTAATTCGTTCTGCGCTGCGTTCCACAGAGGATCGTCCGTTTGTCCTTTTTCGAGCTCTTCGTACGTGTACCTCGTCTCCCTTTCGTCTCTGTGCTTCTCGAGTGTATTAATGCACCAAATCGGCAACGCGTCGAACGTATCGTACGTGTCTCTTTTCTTCACTACGAATTGGATCCCAAGCTCTCTTCGAATGATGAGTTCGTCGAGAAAGACTTCCACGCTTCTTTGAATCTTTTCATCGCTTTTATGTAAAGCCGCAAACCTTCGCGCGCGTTTGGCGACGTGCAAGACGGAAATCTGACCGTAGTGGATGTATGGCGCGAGATGCGATTGGAGTCCGAGCGAACAATCGTTGCGAAGTTCACCGTATTTGCGCAATATCACTGGATCGAGAAACGCTTCGAGTTTGTGCATAGCTTCGATTTCGCCTCCGACGTGATATTTATCGCATTTCGGAATATTTGGCGTTTCTTTTAACCCAAATTTTGCTTTTAAGACGGACAAAATATCCTCGGCGGTTTGTTCTGACGCTGTCGAAGAGGAGGAGGATGCAATTTTACCGTCAATGACGAACGCAAATCTGTCATTGAGTGTTTCAAACGCAGATACTCGCGCGTTTTCTGCATCTTCCTTGTTCCATAAAGCTGGAATTTCTTCCAAATCTGGCACGTTTTCTGTGTGCTCGAAAGATTTCGGCAGCGCGAACGAACGAAATGATGCAGCCGAAACGTCCAATTTCGGTCGCGACGATAAGTGCGCAAACACTGGAACGACCACGTCCGTCTCAACTTCCGTGATTGGTATAGAGACTTTCCGCGCGAGCGTTTCGCGCCAAATTCTTAACACGCGCAAATATCCGCAATCTGTGATTATCTCAATCGCATTCTTGGACAGGGAAAGAATAGCCTCCGGAATACCTGCCCCAATCTCTGTTTGAACCTCGCGTTCCTTCTCCTCCTCTCTCTTCTTCTTTGTCACCAAGAAAAATGGAACTTTCCGTCTCGACAATCCTTCTTTCACATCTAACAACCCTTTCACCATAAAATTATAATGTCTCTCGTTAGCGTCCTTATAATCGCACGTCAAAGCAAACGCCACGACGAGTGGCTTTTTCCTCGCGTTCGCTCTCTCCATCGCCACCTCCAACGCCTCGTTATATCGCGAGCGTTGCGACGATTGCATCCAATACAACACGTAACGTCCTCCTTCGTTACATTCGACATCATCGCCGTTTAACCTTCGAATCCTATCACTGTGCACGTGCACTCTCCTGATGCGACTATTGTCCACGTCCGCCAGCGAGAGCGACAGCGCGCTTTTCCTCCGTCTTTCCAACGCCTCTCGCTTATTCCTCTCGATCCGAGCTTTCTGTTCAGGAGTGAGCTCTTGGGACATCCTCTCTCTCTCTCTCTCCCTCTCTCTCTCTCTTAAAACAAAACTCCTCTCTCTTTTCCTCCTTCAACACGTGCACCTCTCCGTCGCGGCTTTAAACATCCACGCGAGGACGAGCGCCAGCACCGCGCCGGACGACCACACGTCGCCTCCGAACACTTCAACGGTTTCTCCGTTGTTGTTGTTGTTGTTGTTGTTATTATTATTATTCTCGTTGTTCCCACCATCGTTGCTGTTATTATCTTCGTTGTTGTTGTTATTATTAAACGCTTTACCGCCTCCGGTGTTATCATCCGACGGTGGTGGTCGGCGCTCCATGTTTCTCTCTCTCTCTCTTTCTCTCTCTCTCTCTCTCTCTCTCTCTCTCTGTGTGTGTGTGTGTGTGTGTTTCTTTCTGTTCGTATCTGCGTGCAAAGCAGCGCGCGCCACTAACACCTCTCGTCCTCGCGAGACGCAACACACAACGTTTTTCTTCCCTCTACGAATCAAGGGAAAAAAAATCACACACACACCCTAAACCCCCACAGGAGTCAAACTTTTTTTGTCCGTTTGTGTCGTTTGTGCATTTTTTCCAAAAAGCCGACTCGACGACTCGACGACGACGACGACGGCGATCCGAGAAAGAAAGAAAAGAAGAATTTTTTTGATTTTGATTTCAAAAAACTTACCACAACGCGCCGACGACGGTGGGGCAGGGGCCGGTGCACACTTTCTCCTCCGGTAGAGTCGCCTTTTGCGCGCGCCTCTTTCCCGTTCGTTTCTTTTTCGCGCGCGCAGAAGCGCGTTTATACGTGGTCGCGAGAGGAGGCTGAAGAAATAAAAATTAGAGTAGGAAGCCATGCCGGGAAGAGGAAGACCGCCCAAAAAGGGCCCGATGAGCGAGTACATGCTGAAAAAACACGGCTTGTGGGTGGAACCCGAACCAGAGGAAGAGCGATACGATGAAGACGGGAACTTGCTGCCGCCGAAAGGGAAAGGGAGACCGAAATTAACGGAGGAGGAGAAAGAGGAGCGACGGCGACGGCGCGAGGAGGAGAGGCGGTTGCATCCGGAACGGTTCAGACCGAGGCACGTGAATCCAGATTTAGTCGTGCACACGAGTCGGAGACAACAGCTTTTGTTGGAGCAACAGAAAGAACGCGAGGAAAAGGAACGGAAAGAGCAAGAGATTAGAGACGGGATTAACGCCGGGACGTTGTCGGAGGAGGAAGAGGAGGAACGGCCGGTTCCGATGACGGAGAAAGAGGTGGAGGAGGAGAAGGTGTTTGGCACGGTGACGGCGAGCTCCGTCGCGAAGAAAGAGACGAAGAAGCCAAACTATTACAACGAGGAGTTGGAAAAAGGTATCGGTGAAGATTTGTTGAAGATGAAGAAGAGATGGGCCAGAGGAAGGAAAGAGGAGAGATTGGAAAGGCAGCTGACGGTGAAAGCGACGTCGTCGTCGGAGATGGTGTCGGCCGAGGGTGGAGGAAATGACGGCGAAAAGAAGAGTTCGGAGGAACTCGCGCTGGCCAAGACTTCCTCGTCGAAAAAGAACAACAATAAAAACAATATCAGCAATCAGCCGGACTCCATTATCTCTAAAGCGCACGCGGAGACTGCTATGCGAGTGAACCAAGACGAAAACGTGCAGCTTGGCATGCTCTTGGCGCCGCATTCGACTTTGACATCGTTGTCGAGAGCGTATAAACTCTCGCCGCTGACTTTGAAGCAGCTCCACGAAGGGTTGGCAAAACGAGAACCGAACGCCGTCGTCGACGAAGTACACACCGCGCTTCTGCGAGTGTTAGCCACGGACGTGCTCGAAGCGGATGCCTTTATCGGCGGACTACCGCTCGATACGGACGATAAAAAAATAATCGGCAAAACTTCGTCTAAGGTGATCGTCTTGGACGACGGTTCGACAATCCCAAGGTCTTCGCTCTATTTTGACGAGTGCTTTAAGTACCTCGACGTCGTCACTTGGCCGGCGTACGCGAAGAAACTCGTGGAGAGGCTTCGCGCACGCGGTAATAGACACGTTCCAAAATGCAATTGGGCCGAACACAGATACGGAGGGTATTACGGCGCGTCGATGTACGAAAAAATCGAACTCTTACAGTTCTTAGTCGACGAAACGCTCGATACGAACGTCATTCGCAACGAGTTGGAAACTCGGGAAGTATTAATAGAAGCCGGGGAGTTTCAAGTCGCCAATGGTGGTTTGCTCACTTCGAAAATTGGAGCGCTCGTTGAAGTGTACGGCATAGAACATCCTATTCGAGGGAGTTGGTACTCGGGCGTGGTCATCGCCGCAGCCGGTAACCGTATTCGCGTGCGATACGATGAGTTATTGAGCGATGTGAGTAATCATAAGTTAGAAGAGTGGGTTACACTCGAAGACGTGCGTTCGCACGATTGGAAGTTACGTCGTAAGAAGTTGACCAGCAAAAAATTAGACCCAGCCTCCGTCATGCGCATAGCGCAGTTGGCCAGGAAGAAAAAAGGTGGGCGGAGTAAACGCGCGAAAAAGAAACAATACAAGTCTAATCGTGCCGATGACGATAGAGACGCGTTCCCTAGAGTCCGTCCTTTAAATCCATATCGCCTGGATAGAAAATCACGCGCGCAATGGGTCAGATCTGCTGGCGACGTCGTCGAGTGTTTCCAAGGCGGGGGATGGTGGTGCGGGCGCATCACCAATCCGATCGGCGCATTGGGTCGAATGGAAGTCCAATTCCCCGGTGAAAACGAATCCAAGCTGATTAAGAAGGAAGATATCGAAACCATGCTCACCTGGGATGGCGAAGAGTGGTATATCGCCGGAACAGACGACGTCGTCGAAAAGACTCCGGCTGCGGCAGAAGCTCTCGAACTCGCTTTACAGGCGGCGGCGGATACGCACGGTGACATGTGCGCTGTGTGCGGCAGATCGGGTTCTTTGGTGTGTTGCGATGGATGTCCCTCTGCATTCCATGCGGTTTGTGCCGGTGAACCAACAAACCGAGCGCTTTCGGAGACGGAATGGTTTTGTCCTGAGTGCGTCGCGGTTCCTGAACAAATTCGATCAGACAAGGAGTTGAGAGCGCAAGCATTTCCTTTTTTGAGAACCGAATGTGCGTTGTGTGAAACTGATGGGGACGCACTGGGTAGAAAGTACTTCTTTTCTGCAAAGGACGGCGTAGCTAGGCTCGAAGGAGGAATGAACCCCACGAAATACGGTAGCGGTCGTGTCGACTTCAACGCGTCAATCAGAGAGGACGAGCGTAAACGCTTTGAGATGCTGGCGATTGATCGAAAACCGTTCGAAGAAGCGAACGTTTACTTGGAAGATATTCGTAACGCTGCGGATGCTGCAAGAGCATCTCTCAAACGCGGTCAACGAGAAAAACAAGTTGGTGTCGATCCAGTCGAAGTTTTTGAAAAGTTTGGTCTCGGAGATTGTGGGAAGACTTTACCGGAGTGGGAGAAAGACAAGATAGTTCGTCCTGCTCGCGTGGAAGAATCTGAAGAAGAGGAAGAAGACGTCGATGAAATGGAATTCGACGACGAGGACTCCGAAGAGGAGGAAATGCACGACGATGAGAAATGGTCCGATTTAGATAACGATGAACCTGAAGCTCCACCTTCCTCTGGGCTAGGAGGTAAAAGAAAAAGAGGAGGGAGAAGAGAAGAAGAAGAAGAAGAAGAAGAGATAGTGATGCCAACGTCAGGTCGATCCCGACGAGCAAACGCGGGTAAGAAGAAGGAAACGTATTCTCCTACTAAAATTGCCGAAGAGCAGCGCGCTCGCCAGGAAGCAATGGCTCCAAAAGTAGTTGTCAAAGAGGAACCGATTTCAGTCAATGATCCAGAAGTGGAGCGCGCACTGGAAGAGCGCAGAAAATTGGCACTTTCGCACGCAGCGAAAATCGAATACGAGTCTTCTTTATTGGCAGTAGCTCCCGTGGAAACAAAGGTCGAAAAGAGCGGAGGTGATACTCCGACGACAGCACCAGCGACGCCTTCGGCGACGACAATGACGACGAAAACGTCGACAGAATCGTGCTACACTTATCAGAATAAGTACGCAAATGCTGGAGTCTTTGCGCTGGCGAATGCGACTGGTGAAACCGCCCGAGGGCGCGTGACGTCGTTATTTGTCAACCAATGGTTTGCCCCATACCCAATTCCGCAACCACCGGTTTTACCTGGGTGGCAAGATCATATCGCGAAAGACAAACTTGGTCATGTCGTGGCAAAAGCGTGTCACATGGAGCGATATTTGTGCGGCTTGCTCGACGGTCCCTGGGCTGGTACGGAAACAGTCACCGGTGACCAATGGCGCCAAAAGTGGCTCACGTCTTTAAGAGGTTCATCAACTTTCAAGGATGTCGCGAAGTGGATCTTACTCTTAGAGAGCAGCATTCGTCCTCTGGCGATGAAAGCGGCGTGGTACCTTCAAGAAGTCAAAGAAAATGCCTCCATTTTTGAGCCTGAAAAGAAAGAGCAGCAGGAGGATCACGTTGAAAAAGTTGGTCCCTCTTCGTTGCGCTCAGAAGTCGCGCCGTTGGCGCTCGTGCTCAGAGGGAAGCGCGTTCCCATCAAATCTCTTCGAAAATGTGCAAGAAATGGTGGCGTGAAATCAATGCTGCCAGGACGTGTGGTGAACTACCGCACTGGATGGCGCGGGAGAGGTATGCCACAACCGTCTCGTACTTTGAGAGCCGCGTGGATCGCTGAAGTTGAAAACGCTTCTTCGGCAGCGTACTTGGGATTGCTTTTGCGCTTCTTCGATCATCACATAGCCTGGGATCACATCAAATCGCCGATGTTTCATAAAATTCAGTCAAATTCATTCGATGGTAAACACAAAAATATCAACTTCAGAGAAGTGGAGATCGTCGAGAAACGATTCGCGAAATGGCCGTCGACGGGTGCCATTTTGGCGCAATATCGATTCGAGCCCGTGCCGAAAGATGGGGAGGACGGGTCGAAGAAAACTTCGCCCATAAAATCGTCTCCAACAAAGAAAGGAGAAGAACAGTCGCCCTTGAAGAAGGAAGAGGGAGAAAAAGATGTCGCGACACCGATGGAAGAGGACAAGAAGATGGACGCCGGTGAAGAAGCACCTGCGTCGCAGCCGGTCGAGGAAAAGAAAGAAGTCGAGGAAGCACCTGCACCGCCGGAGACTGAAGAAAAGAAAGAAGTCGAGGAAGCACCTGCACCGCCGGAGACTGAAGAAAAGAAAGAAGTCGAGGAAGCACCTGCGCCGCCGGAGACTGAAGAAAAGAAAGAAGTCGAGGAAGCACCTGCGCCGCCGGAGACTGAAGAAAAGAAAGAAGTCGAGGAAGCGCCATCAGCACCGCCGGCGGCCGTAGAGAAGATAGACTTTGAAAAGACGCCAGTAGCTGAGAAGATGGAAATAGAGGAGGCGAAAGAACAAGAGGCTGTGCCATTAGCCGAAAAGCAACCTTCGCCGCCGAAACCAGAAGGCGCAGACGCGTCGATGTTAGGCGATAGAATTCAAGAGCAAGGTGATGCCGTTGCTTCTGCTGTCGCCTCTGATGTAGCGGCTGCTCCGGTAGCAGAGGCTGCTCCGGCTGAAGTAACCATTCATGATCCATTAAACGCCGCGACGACAACTACGGTGCCGACGACGACGGACGAAAAGAACGAAGCCGGAGAAGGAGAAAAGAAGGAAGAAGAACCTGTTCCGATGTGGGTCAACGACGTCGATTGTCCTCTATTCCTCCTGAGCATGTACGAAACGAAGATTCGTGGTTGGACGCGCGCCGAGGAGAAAAACTTGGGCTTCAATCCTGGATTTACACCAGGAAGACACTCGGTAACCATTCCAATCACGTACGAAGACATTGGAACACACCTCGCGGGTTGCAAAGTCGAAGTGCTTTGGGAAGACGACGAAGTCTGGTATCGCGGAGAAATCGTCAAATGCTGCGAAGATCGAGAGTTCGGAGATGAGTACGCTCAACGAGAAAAAATCGCTGCCGACGACGATGATGCTCCAGACAAAGATAACGAAGATGCCTTCACCAACAAGGTTGAAATCCACTATGAGACTGGTGAGAAGGAAATTATGGATATCGGCGACTTCAAAGATGTCATATCGAAAGGTAGTATTCGTGCAAGAGGAAGCATCCCAACACGAGGCGGTGCGAAGAAAAAGGCTGCGAAGAAGAGCTTGAATGAACGAGAGCCGAAAGAGCCAAAAGAAAAAGGCGCTGGACGAGTGAGCCTGTTACCGACGCTTCCAGAAATGGAACGCGCACCACCGGGCACGTTTTACGCTACGGCGCATCTTGAACTCCCGAGAGACGTCCTCGAGAGAATGGTCTTCGAGAAAACTGGGAAAGACTACTCGCTTTGGCAAAATCCAAAAGTCGCGCGATGGAAACTTGCGCTCATGTTGGATGAAGGAGAGTTACGACAGGCCATCGCGGACGAAAAGATCAAGCCTACGCACGTGGAAAAGAAGAAAACGGGGACCTATTACGTGAAGAAAGCTGAGCGATTGGCGATGGAAAAGCAATACCAGGAGTTGGCGATGCAAAAAAGGGAGCGAGAAGACAAAGGTGAGGAAGGACAGGAACCTGATGAGAATGCAGGAGGCGATGGATCCGATCTTCAACCGAAAACGGTTCGATTCGTCATGGGTACGAAAAAGGATGGATCGGACGAAGGTGCCGGAAAACTAGGGGCAGACGCTCAAGACATCGCGATGGAAGAGAGAGAGCGGATCAACGAGGCTTCGCTCGCGGCGATGGAACATTTGACAACCTCTCCGGTTCCAGAATCCCGCGGCAATACGTTTACAGGCCCCATCGCACAACGGTGCATACTCGCCTTAAACGTAATTCGCAACGTGAAAACCTCTCAAGCGCCTCCAGCGAAGAAAGGATTACTCGCGTGTACGCATATTACGAAAAAGCTTGACGCTATTGAGAAGAAGTGCAAGGACAGGACCTTGAGGGGCGTCCCGGACTTTGCTCGAAGAGTGGAAGAAGTTTTTGATCAAGCCAGTGTGAACAACACGGAGTTTTGGGAAGATATTGATCTTAACGTTCGCCCGGAGTTTCGCAAGGCTGTTCTTCTCATCGCGACACCGAAAACTGACGAAAAAGCGAAAGAGAAGTTCAAGAGCGAACTCGCATCGCACCTGGAGTTTGAGAAAGGGGAGGATTTTGGTGAAAAATTGGTCAATAAGCGCGTGATAGTGTGTTGGGACGATGGCGAATGGTATACGGCGAAGGTGTTGAAGTATGACCCGATCGAAAACAAGCACACGTTGAAGTATAAAGGCGAAGATGAAACGGAAACGCTAGTGCTGAACAAAAAACCAGGACGCATGGCGCCAGACGTTCCGGACGTCTCGTTTCCATGGATCTTTGCATCTCAAGAAATGCGCAAGCTGATCGATCTCGAAGAAGCCAGAAACTGCTTGGGCATTTGCCAATACTTAGACAAGTGCGAACACAAAGGCGGGCGGTTGATTGAGTACTTCTATCGCTTACCAGAAAAGTCAGAAATGCCCGAGTACTACGAAAACGTACCGAATCCGATCGACTTGGTGACAATAATTTCGCGCACTATTGGCGGGTATTACAAATACCTCGAAGATTTCGTCGATGATGTCGAATTGATGTTGGACAACGCGTTGAACTTCAACGCTCCTGGCACGGATGCAAACGACGACGCAAAACTGTTATCTAGGCTCTATCGACAAAAGATGCAGCGAACGTACGCGAATTACGCACCGCCTCCCAAACAAATGCCGAGAGGCAGCGAGCACGAACAAGATAGCCCGGCCAAGAAGAAAAGAGACTTCAGCGACAACCGCGAACGGACGAAACTCAAAAAACTCCGATCTGCCGCCCCGACCGCGGAAGCGAGAAGCGCGAATTCGGCGAAAACTCCAACGCAGAAACCAGCATCGGGCGGTCATCTTCGCGAGGCGATGTCCGAAGAGGAGTTGAAAAAATCGGGATTGCATTTGAAGAAGACGAGTTGGAACGCCACGGCGCGTTGCGGTAAATGTCGCACCTGCTTGAATCGCTCCCTCAAGAAGAGGTGCATGAATAATCCAAAGAAAGGAGAAGAGTGAGAAGGCAGAGAGTAAAAACAGAAGAAGCATACATAGAAAGAGAAGAAAAGTGAGTGAGTGAGTGAGTGAGTGAGTGAGTGAGATCATTTTAGCATACAAATTTTATTAATTAAACCATCCACGACGAGCGAAAATCCGAGAATGCGAACTTGAACGCGCAGTACTCACACCCCTAGCGTTTGAACGTCAGAAACGTGCACGCGTCACCCCCCCCAAAAAAAACAAGTCTCCCATGCGTGCTTCTTCTTCTTCTGCTGCTGCTTCGCTCTCGACGCGCGGCGGCGAATCAAACGTCGGCAGGATGCGACGTAAAAGAACAACTCCGCGAGGGAAGAAAGACGTCAATATCAAAGCCACGGCGACGCGTTTGGAAGCGTCTGATTTCGAGTTGCTCCAAAAGCTCGGGAAAATTTCCATATCTACATCTCAGGCGTCGTCGTCGTCGTCATCGCCGTCGTCGTCGTTTTCAATCTCGAGGACGGAGGACGGAGAAATTAGAGCCATGTCGACGGCATCGTCATCGAGCAGCGAGAGCAGTTCGAGCGCGATGGTTTTATACGCCGCGCGATGGGCCTCCGGCGAACCTCTTTTTAGATATCCAGGGGATCCTCTGGTCTCTCTGACCGGGCCGCAGGTGTTGATTAAAGAGTATTTTCCATCGGTGAAAGTATTAGCAGAGACGGAAGTGAACGCGTACGAGCGTTTGTTAGCGGACGATAGACCAGATATTGATGTGGATGAATACGGTAGAGGTCGAGGGCAGCTGTCGCAGAAGATGTTGCCGATTGTAAGGTGCGTGGCGTATTTCGCCGCTGGTGCGAGCGAGAGCGAAGTTATGGACGAGGTAGGAGGTAATACGTCTTTTTACGTGGCGCAAGAATGGGTTGGTTTGAAGAGGTTATCGGAATACGCATCGGCGAAGCAAAAGGACGACGGCGAAGGGCGAACGAAGTTTTGGCCGCCAGTGGAGAGGGTACAGACGCATCCGACGGTGTTGAGGTTTAGGTACATTCGGTCGGCTATACGACAGACGGCCAGAGCGGTCGCGTTTTGCCACTCGAATGGGGTAGCGCATAACGGCATTGATGCTGGGACTATTTTTTGCGACTCGTTCGATGACAGAGACGCCTTTGAAGAGCGGGGCGAGTTTGGCACGAGGTTTCGATTGGCGAATTTTGGCGCGGCGATTTTAGACCCATCGGATGAAGATATGGCTAGGGACGTGAGAGCGTTGGCGAAAGTCTGGGCCGAAGTAATTTTTTCTGCGTTGGCTAGAGAAGGTCCATCAGCGTCTACGAAGGCTGATGCATTGACGAGACAGTTTGAAACGCTTTTCAACTACGATTTCGACGGCCAGATTTGGGAGTATTTGGAGGCGGAGCCAAATTACGACGTCGCGAGGTACTTCTTGAAGGAGAAGTTTGGTGACTGCGATGAGTGCGTGTGGGAAGTATTGAGAGACGCTTGGCTGTGCGATTCGAATGATGAGAATTACGCGGTCACGGCGGCGGCGTTAGCGCGGAGGTTAGAACGTATCTCGAATGAAGCAGACCGAGTCGCGCGAGGCTCGATTGAAAGAGAAACTGCCACGATTAAAGTGAAACTCCCGGGCTTTGTTTCGGAACGATTAGAAAGCGTAGCGCAAAAATTAGACGATGCTATAGTGCAGGATCCAACTTTACCAGATGTCCCAAAACCGGACTGGTTCACTGGTAAAGGGGAATACTCGAAGGGGATCTGGAGCGATCGCATCGGAAAGGATTACAAGGAACAGATAAAGAACATGACGCCAGACTTTCTCAAAAAGTTTCTGGAGGATGAGGACGAGGAGAAAGGAGAGAAGTGAGAGTGTTCGCTTCTTGTTTGAATCGTAATAATATTTATATAGACTACACTAAACCGCGACATTAGATTTTGATGCCGCCGCTACCGCCACCGCTCTATTCTCTTTTCTTTCTTTTTTCACAATCATCGCAGCTAATTTCTTTCGCAACTGGATATTTTGCGCTTTCGCCAACGCCCACACGACAAACCTTTGCTCTCTGGACAACGCGATGAAAAAAAAGGCAGCGAAAGCAGCCAAGGCAATGAGAATAAATATAAAACTTCCCATAGCTTCAGCCGTCTTTACATCTGCGCGCTCGTGTCTCAACAAAGGTTCGTGGCCTTTCGTTTTATCCAACACGCGAAAGACGGAAGGTTTCTCCGCGTAGCCTAAACACGGAGCTAAGCTTTGATATCTAGGAGGCTCGCATTTCAGCTTAACTGTTTTACTCCGCCGATTACCTCGCTTATCTTTAAACTCTTCTGTCCTCTCGTATTCTGCATTGGTAGCGCCGTACGTTGCACGTACCTCTTCACTCGAAATATTTCGCCCAGGCATGTCAGAGGTGAGCAGGATAGAAACAGAACTCCATCCTAGGTGCGATCCCCCATCTATAGAATAGCCTTCCCAATCTAGATCCACGTTCTGACCACCTCTATATGCGTTCCTGTCGCCATCTATCTCCGTTCGCTTGCCACCACTCGCCGTTTTTTCGTAAATCGAGGCTTTCTCTATCCAATCGACCGGTGGTTCTAAGGGAAATACGACATC
>Ga0181560_10000635_pt1 | contig 32144 bp, 23 predicted proteins | sample 011ome_20_FD_133751 | JGI IMG/M metagenome (GOLD analysis project Ga0181560, IMG submission 133751) | Coastal salt marsh microbial communities from the Groves Creek Marsh, Skidaway Island, Georgia - 011509CT metaG (megahit assembly) | ecosystem: Environmental > Aquatic > Marine > Intertidal... | reverse complement strand
CGGAGTTGAAAGGCGTCGTGCGTGCGTGGGGTCGAACGTTGTGAGCGAGGAAGGAAAAGTCCTTAAGGATCGGCATTCACAACGCGAACGCGGTCGTATGGGGACCAGTGTGAAGACACTCGATCCTCCGCGACGAGATCCTCCGCCTCGCCGCCCCTCCCCGAGGTGGGCGATCGCGTCCGCAAGAAGTTCGGAAAGACGTGGTACTCGGGGAAGGTGCTCGAGGCGACCCCCGGCGACCGCTACCCTATCGCCGTGAAGTTCGACGACGGCGACGTCGAGACGTGCGCGGCCCATCAGTTCCACGCGAAGTTCGAGACGGCGGACGACACGTCCGAGGGACCGGGGACGCCCCTCCCCGAGGTGGGCGATCGCGTCCGGAAGAAGTTCGACGGCGAGTGGTTCGAGGGGACGGTCGAGGCGGTGGTGAAGGGCGACAGGTGGCCGATCAGCGTGCGATACGACGACGGCGACGCGGAGTCGCTGACGTGCTGGACGTTTCACTCCCAGTGCGAGCCGCTCGCGCTAGGAGTACAACGGAAGAAGCGGAAAGTTTCCGCCGCGGAGAAAGATAAAGAGAAAGAGAAAGAGAAGGCGAAGAAGAGGAAGACCGCGCCCGCCTCGGATAAGAAGAAGAATAAGAATAAGAAGCCGCCGCCGACGACGACGACGAAGACGACGGCCGCGAAGGGTGACCTGGTCAGCGTCGAGTGCTACTCGCCGAGCGACGACAAGCGCGTCGCGCGGCTGTACCCGGCGCACGGGTACGCTCCGAAAAAGATCAATCTCGAGATGAAGATCCCTTTCAAGAGGCACCTCAAGTGCCTCTGGGAGGTCGTGTGCGACGTGTGGACGAGACTGTGCGACGAAGTGAACGTTCCCGCGAACGAGCCCGCGCGGAAGCACTTGTACTTACCCGGTAAAATCATGATCTACTCCGAGCCGAAACTGTGGGACGAGCTGGTCGGCCCGGACAAGGAGGTCAAGGAGATCCATGACTTTCGCTTCAACCGAAACCAGACGATCGCGGCCGCGCTCGACTTCGCCGGGGGTTTCCTGAGTCAAACCCTCGATCTCAACGGGGGGTTCCAGGGCGAGGATCACGTGCGCAGGAAGTGCGATTTCCCAAAAAGTTGGAGCGAGTCTAAACGCGACAAGTACGCGGAAGCGTTCGATGCCATCACGCGAAAGATCAACGACGTGAGAGAAGACGGCGCGGCGTGGTCGCTGTGCCCGCACCTCGGGGACAAGCGCACGTGCGTGGTCGTCCAGACCATCGATCGCGTCGGGGGGTTCGCGCGTTGAGGTCAGGTGTCCGAGCGCGGCGAGAACGTTTTTTGTAATAAAGTGTACCACACGCGAGAGAGAGAGAAGACTCGACCGGACTCGACCTGACTCGACCGCGGCGCGGACTCAGTCCACCTTTTCCCCGCCCTGAAACGTCTCCCGCGTCCAGTGCGACTCCCGCCGAATGTACCGCGGCCGTCTCGTCGCTCTGCTCTGCTCTAACCGCGCCAGCGCCGGCGCCGCCTTCACCGCGCCGTACGCGAGCCCTCCCGCGCTGCCGTACAGCACGAGCAGCAGGGTGAACGCGACGGAGGCGCCGCTGCGGGTCGTTCCGTACGAAATACAGTATGTTCATCGGTCAGTCGAAAGGGACCAACGCGATCAAATGTTGAAACCGAGCGGTGGGTGGGTGAAAAACGTTTGCACGGACAGAACGCGCCTGATCGTCGCGACGCCGAAAAATACCAAACCGCTCCACGTGCCCGCCGCGAACGTTCGTATCAACGCCGGCAGCCGCCACGCGAACGATATCACCGCGCTCGCCATCCCCACCGTGAAATTCGAAAGCACCGTGAACCCCCACCGTATCAGCAGCTCCGCGAGCGAGTCGTCCGACCGGCCGCCGATGATGAGCCAGAACGTGTCGTAGTACGTGTTTCGCGTCGCGAAGACTTTGCCGCGCTCGTAGCAGTCTCGGAACAGCGCCTTGGCCTCGTCGACGCCGAGCGCGGACCACAACCCCAGCGTTCGCTTCGCCTCGCGCACCTTGGCGTCGCGGCGCTTCCGGTACACCTCCGCGTCTCTCAGCTTCGCGCGCTGCCGCGCCTTCGCCTTGTTCACGCGCGCGCGACACGGAGCCGAGGACCAACAAAACCACTGCGAGTTTCGCGCTCGATGGACATCCATCGTGGCGTGGTATAACGCCGTCTCCGCGGCCGTTCGCGGCTCGAGGTCGATCGCGTCCGCGGCCTCCATCATGTCGAAGTACTTCGTCTGCATCGCGTCCGTGATCGTCACCGGCGGGGTGGCGTAGAACGCGACGAAGATGCCGAGAAGGTAGAGGAGGACGCACGACGTGAATCTAGGCGTCTCGAGCGGCTTCCAGCGCGAGACGACGCCGACGATGCCGCCGCCGCCGCGGCCGCTCGCGGCGCGGTCGCGGGGCGGCGGGGACGCCTCGCGGCGCGGCTGGATGTCCATGCGCGGGCTCGGCGAGGGATCAGGCCGCGTCGCGTCCTCGGGGGGGGCGGGGCCGTCCATCGTGGCGCGCGCGGGGCGGATCTGTGAGACGGATGGATGGATGCGCGATCAATTTGCCCACTTCTCGCCGCGTCCAAATTTAGGTCCCCGACCACAACCTTCCGCGCCGCGTCGACGAACGGCCGCGGGGCGTCCTTCCTCGCGCACTCGCGAGACGCGCGCGCGCGCGCGACGGCGGCATCGGACGCCGCGAACGAACCGACGCCGCGACGAACGACGCGCGAGGGGAGCGCCGCGACGAGAGCGCGGGAGGGATTTATTTAACAAGCTAGGTGCCGCGCGGTTCGGCATCCGACACCGCCATGTCGCGCCCGGAGACGACGCGCGAGTGCAGACAGATCTCAGAGGCGCTGTACAAGGAGATCACGTGCGTGCGACGCGCCGCGCGTCCTCGCGGCCCTCGCCCCAGCGCGCGTCGGAGACGTGTTCCGACCCGCGCCTGCCCGTTTCGACGCGCTGACGTCGCCGAATCCTCCCCCTCCCCATCGATCGACGCAGGCTGACGATCGGCCACGACCGCATCGCGGCTCACGCGAAGGAGCTCAGGGCGAAGCAGCTCGAGGAGACGCTCGCGGCGCAGGCGCGGGCGGCGACGCCGAGAGCGCCGCCGGTCGCGGAGGACGACGTCCCGAAGTTCGTGTGGCCCGCGTTGGGAACCAGACTTCCCACGCATCTCCGGAGGGACCTTGACAAGCCCAAGCACGACAAGACCGTGCACTGACCGAACGCGGCGATACGTAGACCGAGTAGTGTTAAATAAATGATTACGATTTCGTTTCATTACAAGTACAGCGCCCGCGCGTAGGCGATAAGTAGACAGACGTTAGACACGTGAGACAAGAGATGGCTGTTCGTACACAGAGCTCTTCGCCGCCGCTCTGAATTTCTTCGACACCCGCCGTCGCGTCGAGTTCGAGTTCGAGCTCGGACCCCGCGACGAATCGATGATCGAATCGAGAGAGGTTTCAACCTGGTGGTCGATCGATCGGTCGACTCGGTCATCAGTTGTTCACCGTGTCGTTCACGCCGACCGGCGCTGACGTGGACTTCACGACGTTGTTCGCCGGCCCCGCGAGATCCTCCCCCGGCCGTCCCTCGAGGTCCATCCCGACGGACGTCCACGCGATGTCGTACCCGCGTTGCGACGGGTCCCCAGCCACCGCCGTCACCGAGACGCCGCCGAACGTGTTCTCGGAGACGGCCCGCGCTTCGCCGCCGTTCGTCTCCGCCGCCGCGAGCGTCCCGTCGAACTTCTCGTCGTAGTCGATCACCGCGACGTCGCCCTCGAGGATCTTCCCGCGAAGCAGCGCCTCGGAGAGAGAATCGTCCACGATGGACGTGATGGCGCGTCGAAGCGGACGAGCGCCGTACTCCTGATCGAATCCCTCCGAGAGCACCTTGGTCATCGCCGCGCTTGTCAAGGCCATCTCCATGCCCTTGACGCGCACCCTCGACGCGGTCTCGCGGAGCATGATGCTGCCAATCTCGCTGACGGACTCCCGCTCGAGCTGCTTGAAGCACACGATCTCGTCCAGACGGTTGAGCATCTCCGGACGGAAGAAATTTTTGAGCTCCTCGAGCACCTTGTCGCGCATGCGTTTGTACGCCGCGCTGTCGCCGTTATCGTCGAATTCCTCCTGGAGGTCGAACCCCAGCGTTTGGCCGCCCTTCGCGATCACCTTGCTCCCGACGTTGGACGTGAGCACGATGAGCGTGTTCTTGAACGACACCACGCGCCCCGTCGAGTCGGTCAGGCGCCCGTCCTCCACCATTCAAAGCGATGATATCGGGGTGGAGTTCAAAGGCGTCAGAAGCGGAGTTGAAAGGCAACGAACGCGGTGTGTCGGGACTGTGAGCGAGGGGTAATGTGCGGAGAGATGCGCCGGGCGAAGTGAAGTCCTTAAGGATCGGCGTTCACCACGCCGACGCCGTCGTATGGGGACCAGTGTAATAAATAATATGAACGCACCTCCATCATCTGCAGCAGAATGTTGAACACGTCCGGGTGCGCCTTTTCAATCTCGTCGAAGAGCAGGATCGTGAACGGCGTCCGTCGCACCGCCTCCGTGAGCGTCCCGCCCTGACCGAACCCGACGTACCCAGGCGGCGCGCCCACGAGCTTCGACACGGAGTGCCGCTCCATGTACTCGGACATGTCCAGACGCACCATGTTATCCGCGGAGCCAAAGTACTTCTCCGCGAGCGACTTGGTCAGCTCCGTCTTGCCCACCCCCGTGGGGCCGGCGAAGAGCATCGACGCGATCGGTCGGTTCGGGTCCTTGAGACCGCAGCGCGTGCGTCGCAGCGATCGCGCGACCGCGCTCACCGCCTCCTCTTGACCGATGACGCACGCGCGCAGGGAGTCGTCCATGGTGGCCAGCGTCGCAGCCTCGTCGTCCGTCATGCGTTGGACCGGGATCCCCGTCCACTGCGCGGCGACGGCTTCAATGTCGCCGACGTCGACGACGGACCCGGCGCCGCCCATCTGCCCGCCGTCCGCGCCGTCGCCGTCGACGTCGATGCCGAGGTTCAGAAGGTTCTTCTTGACCTCGCGCTCGCGGTCGCGCAGCAGCGTCGCTTCCTCGAAGAGTAAGCCGCGCACGGCTGCTTCCTTGGCTTCGTGGACTTGCTTCAACGCGCGCCACAGCTCCATCGCCTCCATGGACGTCGCGCCGTCGACAGCCTCGCCCGCGCGCATCTTCGACGCCATGTACTTCTTGATCCTCGCCGCGCTGCCCGCCTCGTCGATGAGATCGATCGCCTTGTCCGGTAAGAACCGGTCCGCGATGTATCGGTTGGAGATCTGAACCGCCGCGACGATGGCGTCGTCCGTGATTGTCGTCTCGTGGTGCGCCTCGTAGCGGTCGCGGAGACCAAAGAGGATCGCCGTCGCGTCTTCTTCGCTCGGCTCCTCGATCATCACGGGCTGGAACCGGCGCTCGAGCGCGGCGTCCTTCTCGATGTACTTCCTGTGTTCGTCCACGGTGGTCGCGCCGATGCACTGCAGCCCCCCGCGCGCGAGCGCGGGCTTGAGGAGGTTGGAGATGTCCATCCCGCCGCCGCCGCCGCCCTTACCGACGGCGCCCGCGCCGATCATCGTGTGCACCTCGTCGATCATCAACACGACGTCCCCTTTCTCTTTGATCTCCGCGAGGAGGCCGGTGACGCGGCTCTCGAGCTCGCCGCGCTCTTTCGCGCCCGCCATGAGGAGGCCGACGTCGAGAGACAAGACGCGCTTGTCCTTGAGAAACTCCGGGACGTCGCCCTTCGCGATGCGAATGGAGAGGCCCTCCGCGATGGCCGTCTTGCCCACGCCCGGCTCGCCGAGGAGGATCGGGTTGTTCTTGCTCCGTCGCGCGAGGATCTGGATCACGCGCTCGACCTCCTCGTCGCGGCCGATGACCGGGTCGATCTTGTCCTCCCTCGCGCGCGCCGTCAGGTCGAAGCAAAAGTCCGCGAGCGGCGACTTTTCCGACGACTCCTTCCCGCCGGAACCGGCGCCGGGCGTCGACCCCGCGCCTCTCGCCGCGGGCGACGACGGCCCGCTCGACCGGTTGTTCCCCTCGCGCTCGCGCTCGCCCTTCAACCTCCGCTCCGCCTCCGCGTTGACCGCGGCGCGGTCCGCGTTCATCGCGGCGAAGAACGCGACGAGCGCGTCGTCGTCCAGTGTCGCCGCCGCGACGGCGACGTGCTCGGGCGCGATGTAATTCATCCCCGCGGACTGGCTCGCCGCGAGCGCCGCCTCGAACACGCGCTTCGCGCCTCGGCTGAACGGCACCTCGGACGTGCTCGCGCGACGGTTCGCGCGCGATTCGTCGTACGACACGATGTCCTTGGCCTTCTCGCGCGCGAGCTCGATCGTCATGCCGGTGCCCAGGTAGCCCCCCTTCTTGGCCTGCGAGGGTCGTTCCATACGAAAATGGTAAATAACCGGTCAGTTGAAAGGGACCAACGCGATCAAATGATGAAACCGAGCGGTGGGTGAAAAATGTTTGTTAGAACACACCTCCTCGGCGATGAGGCCCATGACGATGTGCTCCGCGCCAACCTCGGGGCGACGCAGCGCCTTGGCCTCCTGCTGCGCGAGCATGACCGCCTTGATGGCGCGCTCGGTGAACTTTTCGAACACCGCGGTGACGACGAGCGCGCCGCGGGCCTGAGGAAGGGGGAGGGTCGGAGGGAGGAGCGAGGAGGGCGGACGATTTATTGATCGGGTCAGTCGTCCGTCCGAGGGCTCGTTTCGTTTCAAACCGCGAGGGAGTCGATCGATCGTTCGCGTCGTTCAGTGGTATCGTTGACCGGTCGCGTCGAACCGTCGGCGAGGCGACGCGCGCGTTGGAAAAGCATCGATCGAGTCGGAAGATGCCGCGCGAGCGCGGCGGGAGGGAGGCGCGCGCGTCGCGCGCACCTTGACGGGATCACGCGCGCGGACGAACCCGGCGGTGCCTGCGGGGGATCGAGGAAGGGACGACGACGTCAGCGAACGCCCCGGCGCGTCGCGAGGGTGAGGCCGCGCGCGGATCCGCGGCGCGGGATCGACCGATCGATCGACGATCGACGTCGCCGTCTGGTCGTTCGCGCGAAATCGAAAGAAAAAAGCGCGCGCACCGTTGGCCCCGGAGGCGAAGGACGAGCGCGACGCGCGGTGCGCGTTCGCGGCGCGGCGCGCGGGGACGCGCGCGGACGCGGCGGAGCGAACCGGGCGGCGCGTCGTCTGCGCCTGAGGAGGAGGACGGAGGACGGGAGAGGCGCGCGATGGGTCAGCGAGAGGTCGCGCGTCATTCATTTCGCCGGTCCAACGACGAGGAGAAAAAAAACCAGCGCGTCGCTCCGCGGGGAGACGCCCGGACGCGCGCTCTGCGCGGCGCCGCGCGGCGCGTCGTCCCCCGCGCGACGCGCGATCGATCTGTCCACGCCGAGGCGTCGCGGAATGTCGTCGCGGGGGAGGACGCGACGCGTCGAGACGCGCGCGTCCGCGCCGCATTCCCTCCGCGTCGCGCCGCGCCCGCGTTGGGAGAAGAGACGAGGATGATTTCGCGCGCACCGCGGTCGTGCCCACTCCGGGAACCGCGCGCGAGGACGCCGTCGCGGTGCTCATGACGTCCGGACGACTCGCGGCGCGTTATCGGTGGTGTGCGGATGCGGCGTAGACGTCGCGCGCGATGTGTGTGCTGTCGCGTGAGCGTCGCGTGGAGGGCGCCGCGTTGTGTAGTGGACCCGCGGGCTCGCGGTCATGTTTAAAAGTGTTGGTCAGCGCGCGCGATGACAGTTGGTGAACTTTCTGCCAAATATCTCGCGTACTCGCGCATACGAGCAAACAGTCAGAGTACGCGCCAAAGCTTGATATTTTTGGCGCAAAAAAGAAGAATCTCTGGTGTGTTATTTCTTTTTGGTGCCACATCAGCTTTTCGCCTTCGCGGGTTCTCGTTCAATTCCAATTTTGTGCAGTCGGCACGCTAAAGCTACACGGACGCGTCTAACTAAGGCAACATCACCCTCGGGGGTTTCCTCGTCTGCTTCCGCATCGGCTTCGGCTCCGGCGGCAGTCGCATCCCGGGACCGCGCCGCGGACATCGTCCGCGCCGAGTCGCGTCCTCGGGGCCCGCGTTCCGCGGCGCGGCGTTCTCGCGGCGCTCGTCGTCGTCGCTCCAGTCATCCGCCGCCGCCTCCGCCTCTAAAAGCGAAAAAGGCAAACGCGCGCCGCCGTCTTCCGTGCCGTCGCCGCGCGCGCTCGCCGGCGCGCCCGCGCCTCCTCGAACGCCGCGGAGATCGCGCGCGAACGCGGGCTCGCCCATGCCCTCGAACCCCATCGCCGGGTCGCGACGACGACGGTCCGACCGCCGCGTCGCGTTCGACGGCGCGGGCGCGCCGCCGCCGCCGCCGCCGCCGGACCGCGGGAGCGGTCTCCCCGTCTCTGCCACCCTCCTCCCGCCGTCGTCCTCGTCCATCTCCCCCTCCTCCTCCTCCTCGTCGTCGTCCCATAACGCCGTCTCGAACGTCCACACGCGCTTCCGCCGCGCGGCGTCGTTCTCCGCGGCGAGTCGCCTCGCCTCCGCGCGCGCGGCTTCCTCTTCGTCTCCCTCGCGGACGATTCCGAGTCCTCCGCCGCCGCCGACGCCTCGCGTCGTCGTCCGCTCCCTCTTCGCCGCCGCCGCCGCCGCGCGCGCGCGATCCCACTCCTCGCGCCGCCGCGCATTCTCGACCGCGACGTCCAGAGCCTCGAACGCGCGCGCGACGCGGTCGATCCCGCGCGACCGAAGGACCGCGTCTGGCGGCGTCCCCATCGCCGCCCAGTCGACGTCGCCGTCGCCGTCGCGCCCCCGCGGCGGCGACCACGCCCCTCGTGCCCTCCGCGCGAGCTCGCGGCGGTCGAGACGCGTCTCCACCGCGCGCCGCTCGAGCGCCGCGGACGCGTCGGAACGTCGCGAGACGTCCGCGAACGCCGCGTCGACCGCGTCGCGCGCCGCCGCCGTCTTTCGCTTCGCCGCCGAGAGCGCCGCGTCGGTCGCCGCGCGCCGCGACGGTTGACGTTCCGCCTTCCCCCCCACCACCCCCACCGCGGCGCCGTGCGCCTCCGCGTGCGCGCGGAGCAGCGCGCGCTCGACGCCGTCGAAGCGCGAATCGAGCGCCTCTGTCTCGCCGCGCTGGCGCTCGAGCGTCGCGCGCGTCCTCGCGTCGTCGTCGTCCGCGACGACCGCGAGCGCGGCGTCGCGTTCGCGCGCCTGCGCGTCGTCGTTGTGTGCGCGCAGCGCGTCCGCGTCCGCGAGCTCGCGGTCGCGCGTCAGGAGCGCCTGGAGATGCCGCGACGCGACGAGGTCGTGCGAGTACGAGACGCGATGCTCGCGGAGGGCGCGCTCGAGGAGCGCGACGAGGCGTTCGATCTGGCCGCGATGGCGTTCGCGCAGCGCGATGCGATGCGACGCGACGCGCGACGCGAACGACGCGCGCGTCGCGTCCAGCTCGGCGGCGAACGCGCGCAGGGCGTCGCGCTCGCGCGTCAGCGACCTGGAGTGGCGCTGCGGTTGGGGAGGGAGGCGCGGGGACGGGACGGACGCGGAGGAGGGCGTGAGATCGATGCGTCTCGCGGAGGAGGGGGTGGTGCCGAGAAGGCTGCTGCGAACGACGACTGGACGAACGTCGGCGACGACGACGCGCGGCGTCCGGTCATCGCGCGGCGCACCTCGACGAGGGCGTCGAGCTCGTCGACCGCGGCCGACTTCTCGGCGTCTTCGGCCGCGGCGGCGTCGTCGTCCTCGGACGCGGCGCCATCGCCAGACGACGCGCGCGACGCCATCTGATGAACGGCTTTTTGGTTTTTCCGAGTATCGACGTGGAAACGAAGACGAACGCGCGCCGGCCGCGCGAAGCATCTCATCGGCGTCGCGTGAAGGTATTCTTCTCTCGATGTTATTAAATTAACTAAATTAATACGAATTCCAATTCGACCGCGCGTCGCCGCGCGCGTCGCCTCGTCCCGAGGCTTCATCCCCCCCCACTACACGACGGTAAGTTAACAAACAGTTCGCGTCGAATAATAACTCACTTCCCCGCGGCGGCGCGCGGCGCCGCGAACGTCCGCAAGCTGTGCGAATCCCCGACGAAGCGATAATGCCACGGCTCGTACGACACCCCCATGACGTTATCCTTCCCGAAGCTCATCTCGAAGTGAAACGCCGCGGCGTTCTTCCTGAGCCACCTCGACGCGTCCGTCTTATCGAACGACACCACCAGGTCGTCGCCGACGGATGGCGTGCTGAGGGTCGTTCCATACGAGCGAACGTCGGGGTGGAGTTGAAAGGCGTCAGTTGAAGTTGAAAGGCGCCGAGGGCGGGTATTGAAAGCGGGGGGTGGGCGGAGAGAGACGACGGCAAAATTCCTTAAGAAACGGCGTTCACCAAGCGAACGGGGTCGTATGGGGACCAGTGTATAGAACGCACCTGACGTCGACGGCGTACCCCGTGTGATGCTCGCTGTGCCCCGGCGGCGCGGAAACTAACGCTCGCTCCGCGGCCGTTTGCCCCCGCGCGGCTTTCACGTCGAAAAACAGTCGCTCCTGATGCGCGATCGATCGGAAGCCGCTGACGGGGATCAGCGTGACGCCGTCGGCGGCGGCGGCGGCGGCCATGCGTCGCCACGATGCCGCCGCGGATCGACGCAGCGTCACCCGGCCGTATCTCGCGTCGCTCAGCGGGACGAGGTCGCGCCGCGGGGCTTCCTCCATGCGGTAGTGGCCCAAGATGTGCGCGGGCGCGGCGACCGAAGACGACGCCATCGCGCCGCCGTATAACGCATCGTTTGATGGCGCTTTCGAGGCGAGGTACGCGCCGGAGCACGCCGCGCCGAGCGCCGCGGAGAGCACGAACGGCATCGTTCGCGCCGCCGCCGCGAGCGCGCCTCCGCCTCCGCCTCCGCCTCCGCCGCCTCCTCCTCCGCCGCCGAACGCGCGCGGGCGGTCGAACCCGCCGGGCGGCCCGCCGTCGCCCGGCTCCGGCGACGGCTCGCGGAGATCGCGCGCGATGTCGTCCGCGCTCGCGTCGACGCCGACGTCCGCGGACCACGACTGATGATGCCGAAGCGTGGAGACGCCGTCGGCGGGGTACCCGCGCGGGCTCGGTCGTCGCGGGAGGAGGTTGTTCTTCTTCTCCGCCTCGCCGACGCCCCACCCGCGCCTCGTGAGCTCGTACGCGGGCGGCGGCGGCGGCGGCCGCGTCGCGAGCGTCGTCGCGTCGCCGTCGTCCACGCGGAGCCATCGGAGGTTGTCGTAGCTCGCGGAGCTGTCGCTCTCGGTTCGCTCTTGGTTCGTTCGCGAACGACGCGGATCGTCCCAGCCTCCGCCGCCGCGGTCCCACGACGACGACGCGCGCGCGGCGGTCGTCGCGCGCCTCGCGCCGCGTCGTCGCCGCGCGATCGCGCGCGGCGCGCTCGCGCAGATCGCGACGCTCGCGGTGGACGCCATCGCCGCGGCGCGCGCGCGTCGACGACTGGCGACCGCCACGACTCGAATCGTTGACGCGTGTCGCGAAAACGAACAACGGTCAAGTGAATCGGATTCGCGGTCGGACGACAAGTCTCCGGTCGACCGAGCGACGCTCGCGCTCGTTCGACCGCCGCTCGCGAATCCGGCAGATCGCGCCGCGCCCCGTCGCGGTCGCCGCACGCCCCGGGAAGCGCCATGGTGAACGAGTCCGAGATCGACGACTGGCTCGACTCGGACGACGAGTCGAAAGCGTCGACGCCGGCGCCGCCGCCGAAGCCGAAGCCGCCGCCGCGGGCCGCCGCGTCGCCGGCGCCGAGATCGCCCGCGTTCCCTCCGTCGTCGTCGAGCGCGAACGCGACGCGCGACGATCGCGCGTCCGACGCGCCGCCGACGGAGGCGATGCGGAACGTGCTACTGTCCCCGGAGGCGAAGAAGAAGCCTCCGCCGCCTCCGAAGCCGCGCGACGACGCCACCAGCGCGAGCGATCGCGGAGGCGCGCGCGGCGGCGATCGCCGACCTCAACGCGACGACGCGTTCCCCTCCCATCACGAGGTGAACACCGCGCTGGACCCGCGCGCGCGCCTCGACGCGGTGCTGAAACGCCCCGAGAACGTCACGTGCGCGGAGTGTCCGACGCGGAACCCGTGCTGGGCGTCGCTCAACCTCGGCGTGTTCTTCTGCCTCAACTGCAGCGGCGTCCATCGCGGGTTGGGCGTGCACGTGAGCAAAGTGCGTTCGACGTCGATGGACAAGTGGAGCGAAGAGAACGTCGCGTTCATGGAGAAGATCGGGAATTCGCGCGCGAACGCGTACTGGGAGGCGAACGTCCCGCCGGGGGCGAAGCCCACGGCGTCGGAGGAGGGGGACCCGGCGGTCGCGAAGTACATAAGGGACAAGTACGAGCTCAAAAAGTTTTGCGCGACGGACGTCGCGGGGCCCGTAGACGCGAGCGGCGTCGTGCACAAGACGCACGACGCGTTCGCGCCCAGGGAGCGCGTCGCGGGGGATAGGATGGCGTCGTTCGGGTCCGCGCCCGCGCCGGGGAGCCAGGGTGGCGGAGGAGGAGGAGGAGGCGGCGGCGGGGGCGGGATGCAGCTCGGGGGGATGAGTCTCGGAGGGCTGAGCGCGTGGGGCATGTCCGCCGCCGCGTCCGCCGCGGACGCGCTGAAGCATGCGGCGAACTCGGACGTGGTGACGCGCGCGAGGCAGAGCGTGCAGGAGGCTGGGAGCGGACTGCGCGCGCACGTCAGCGGGGAGGATCGCGCGGGCGGGGGAGGGAGCGACGCGGTCGAAGCCTCGGGCGGCGGCGACGGCGGCGGCGGCGGCGGCGGCGGCGGCGGCGGCGGCGGCGGGTTCTGGGGCGCGCTCAGCGGGCTCGAGAAGATGGCCGGCGCCGCCGCGAAGATGACCGTGAACGCCGCGAAGGCGGCGGAGACCGCGGTCGCGAACGGCGACGCCCGGCGACTCGTGACCGGCTTCGCGTCGAAGCTCGAGTCCGGCGCGATGGAGCTCATCAAAGCCGCGCGTGAGGGCGGCGGCGGCGGCGCGAACGCGGGGCCGTCCATGCGGACGCTGTTGCGAGAGCACGGCTCGACGGATCACGTCGAGGCGCTGGAGGGCATGGCCGCCGCCGCGGAGGAGAACGCGTCGGATCAAGACGCGTTCGACAAGGCGTTCTTCGAGGTGAAGAAGCTCCTCGACGCGCCGCCGTCCGCGGACGACGACGCCGCCGACGCTCCCGAGGAAGACGCCGACGCGTGGAAAGCCGCGGACGCCGTCGTCGCCGAGGCGGTCGAAGCGTGCGAGGCCGCGGCGACGCTCATCTCTCAGGGGCTCGCGCAGGAGGCGACGATGTACGCGGAGGCGGAGGCGAGGGCGATGGCGGAGGGCCGCGCGACGGCGTCAGCGCGCGCGCGGTTGCTTCAGAGCGCGGAGAACAAGGTGGGCTTCATCGCCGCGGACGCGACGTCGCGGCTCGCGGAGCTCGTCTCGCTCGTCTCGAGCGAGCTCCGCATGCTCGCCATGTCGCACATGCCCGGGAACGCGAGAGCGGGCGAGGACGCGAAGACGGCCGCGGATATGGCGCGCGAGGTGCGCGCGGTGGCGACGGCGGGTCAGAAGCGACTTCGCGCGCTCGCGGAGAAACTCGGCGACGCGCTCGAGGCGGCCACCGCGGGCGCGGACGACGCGGCGGCGGCGGCGGCCGGGCCCGGGGACGAGCGCGAGCGCGAGCGCGTTCTGCCGGTGTCGTCCGTCGGCGCGGCCGCGCGCGAGGCGCTGACGCGCGACGCGGGCGTCGGCGCGAGGGAGATGAAGGACGCGGCGGAGGCGTGCGCGCACGTCATCGCGGGGAGCGTGACGAAGGGGAAGAGCGGCGGCGCGCTGAAGAAGCAGGCGGCGGCGGACGACGGGTGGGGGGACGACGACGCGTGGTGATCGAGTTACAGGCTAACGTACGCTCACCGCGCGTGCATCGTCATCCACTGCTGCTTCGTGAACGGCCGCAATAATCCCGTCTGCTTCTCTCTCTTCACCGTGCTCCTCGCGCCGTTGTAGTCGTGCCCCGGGTACACGTACATCTCCTCCGGGAGCTCCCTCGCGCACCTCGCGAGCGAGTCGAACATCCTCTCCGCGGACGCGTCCGGGAGGTCCAACCGACCGCACGACCCGGGGAAGATCGTGTCGCCGCTGATGACGACGCCGTTGCCGTCGCCGGGGGCGCCCTGCTGGTCGCCTCTCACGGCGATCACCATGCTTCCGGGGCTGTGCCCCGGCGTGTGCATGAACTTCATCTCGATCGCGCCGACTTTAAATAACGCCCCGTCCTTGTGCGTTATCAATTTATCCCTCGGGATCTCGTTCCTGCGCACGATCTCCCCCGCGTCCTCCTCGTGCGCGTGGCACGGCAGCCCGCGAAGGTGCAACTCTCTGATCCCGGGCACTTTGATCCCCAACGCGTCGAACGGCGGCGGCGGCGTCCCTCCGGTGTGGTCGAAGTGATAGTGCGTCGCGATCGCGCCCACGAGCTTCATCTTATCTCCGTCGATCACCCTCTGTATCCCGCGCACGTCCCAGCACGCGTCGATCACGACGCACTCGCGCGTCTTCGCGTCGCCGACGAGGTAGACGAAGTTTTTCATCTGCGTCGCCGCCATCGCGATCTGTTGCTCCGCGGCGTTGGACGCGTTCACGCAGATGTCGCGACCGGGGAGGAGCTGCCGGAAGTAGAACCCGGCCTGAGCTTCCTTCGCGATCGCGACCCTCGACGCGATCGTCGCGTCCGACGGCGCGAGCGACGACGCGGTCGCGTACGCCTTCTCCGCGTCCTCGTGACGTCCCATCTGGAACAGCGCCTCGCCCGCGCGGAACGGGCCCTTCTCCCATGTCGGTCGCGCGGTCGTCGCGGAATTCGCGTCCTCGAGCGCGCCCGCGGCGTCCTCGAGCTTCAGCTTGCACAGGGACAGGTTGCTGTGCACCGCGCCTCGCGCGGTGTCGTCCGGCGCGAGCGCCAACGACGCGGTGTACCTGCCGCGATGGTTGGATGGTTGGACGGATGGACGATGGTGGCGGGAGAGGAAACGTCAGATCTGTCGAGCTCGACCACGTCGCGGGGCGCGAGAGCGGACGACGACGAGCGCGCGTTGTTCGAGGACGGACGACGACGCACTTCTCGACGGCGAGCGCGACGTCGCCCGCGGCGAGCGCGTTCGCGCCCGCGGCCTTCAGCTCGTCGAAGCTCGACATCGGCGCGCGGCGAGGTGTGCAGGTCGGGAGTTGGAAAGTCGGACGAGTCTTAGCGAGAAACAGAAGCAGGACCCGACTGGAAGAAAACGAACATTCTTCGCCGCGCTTCATCCATCCGCAGATCTCCCTCCTCCTCGCGCATGTTCGGCGGCGGCGGCTTCGGCGGGATGCCGTTCGGGATGTTCGGCGGGATCCCGTACATGGGCGGCGGCGGCTTCGGCCGCGGACGACGCGGCAGAGGCGGGTTCAACCCGTGGTTCTTGATGATGGCGATCCGCCTCTGGAACGAGATCGATCGCCTCCCCGTGAAGCCCCCAGGCGCGTTCTATACACTGGTCCCCATACGACCGCGTTGGCGTGGTGAACGCCGATCCTTAAGGACTTTTCCCATCGTTTCTCTCCGCCCATCCCTCGCTTTCAATCCCGACACACCTCGGCGCCTTTCAACTCCGCTTCTGACGCCTTTCAACTCCACCCCGACGTCCGACGCTCGTCGCCCCCAGTCACGCTCGGCGTCATGGCGCTCTCCTCCGCGCTGCACTTCGGCATCCTCGGCGACCGAACCTTCAGCGCATCGGACGCGTGCCTGAACCCGCGCGCGGTGATCGAACTCGGGGAGTGGCACCGCCTCGTCACCGCGCCGCTCTTCTACGCGGACGAGATGCACCTGGTGTATAATCTCAGCTCGATGCTGTGGAAGGGTGTCCAGCTCGAGACGCGCGTGGGCAGCGAGGCGTTCGCGAAGCTCCTCGTCTTCCTCCTCGTCAGCGTCAACGCCGCCGCGTGCGCGGTCGCGTGGGTCACGCGCGCGTATTTCGCGTCGGTCGAGGAGGCGTACTACCGCTCGTGCGTGACCGGCAGCGCGGGGGTGCTGTTCGCGCTGAAGAGCGTGATATTCTCGGGGGAGGACGCCGCCGCGGGGTCGAATTTTTTCGGGATGTTCTTCGTGACGAGGCGGTGGGCGTCCTGGGCCGAGCTCGCGCTCGTGTACTTCCTGAACCCGAGAGACACGGGCGGGTTGATCGTGAACCTGTGCGGCGTCCTGGTCGGCATGGCGTACGCGCGCAACGCGGCGACGCTCGGGCGGTGGATGGGGATCGAAAACGCGGGGGGCGCGAGACGCGACGGCGGCGGCGGCGGCGGCGGCTTCGCGTCTTGGTTCAGGAGAGCGCCCGGCGAGGGGCGCCGGGCGCCGCCGCGAAGCGGACGCGATGACGCGGACGCGACGAGGGCGGCCGCGGACGCGGCGAGGGCGAGGCAGGCGCCGCCGCCGCCGGGGATGCGGAACCGCCGCGCCGACGCGTCGGCGGCGGCGTCGTCGGCGTCGTCGCGCGGCGGCGGGCCGGGGGTAGGCGCGCGCGTCGTCCTCGCGGGGCTTCGCGCGGCGGACATGAACGGCAAGAAGGGGGTCGTCTCCGGCCCGGACCCGAACTCGAGCGGGACGCGGATGTTCGTCAGGCTGGACACCGGGTTGGAGTTTTCGGTGAAACCGGTGAACTTGATCGAGATCGACGCGTGAGTCGCGGCGAGGCGAGTCGGCGCCGCGACGACGACGCGAACGTGACGCGGTGAACCATGCCGCACGCATACGCGTATGCCGTTCGCGCGCAGACTAGTCTATTCTTCTACAGTGAGGTTATCTATCCCGAGCCGCGCGCGACGACACGACCTCGATAGACCATCGCGCGCGCGCCGCTACCGTACATCACCGCCTTCTCGCGACGAATCGATACACCGGCCGCCACTTGCTCTCGCACACGAGGTCGCGTTCCGTGGGGACCAAGTAAGGGTTCGACTCGAGCCACCGCGGCGAGGACGTCGTCGTCGTCGTCGTCGTCGTCGTCGTCGCGCGCGACTCGCCTCCCGCCGCGTCTTCGTCGCCGTCGTCTTCATCGCCGACGGGCGCGGTCTGGCTCTTCCACTCGTACCGATGCGCGGGGAACACGTGCTGGAACCCGCCGGCGTCGCCTCCCGTCTTCGTCTTCGTCGTCGTCGTCGTCGTCTTCGCCTCATCGCCCGCGCCCGCGACCGACGCGCCCTCGCCCTCGCCCTCGCCCTCGCCCTCGCGCGTCTCCCCGAGCTCCGCGTACATCTCGTCGTCGAGCTCGAACGCGCCGTGCCCTAGGAACAACGCGTACATCTCCGTCGCGAGCGGCTTCACGTCGGAGCAACAGTACACCCTCCCGCCGCGCGTCAACGCGTCTGCGAGCGTTCGCACGAACGCCGGCGTGACGACGCGACGGTTCGCGTGCTTCTTCCGGCTCCACGGGTCCGGGAACAGAATCGTCACCACGGAGAGGTTCGGCACGCGCAGCCCGCGAAGCGACACGTTGGCGTTGCACGCGATGAAGTGCAGGTTGTCCACGGCGGCGGTGGCGGCGGCGGACGTCGACGCGTCGCCGCCGCCGCGTCCGTCGTCGCCTCCTCCTCCTCCTCCTCCTCCTCTCCTCGCCGTCCTCGTCCAAGCGTTCGCCTCCGCGACCAGCGGCTCGTAAATCTCCAGTCCCAACAGGTTATGCTTCCCTCGTCTGCGCTCCAACAGATCCGCGTCCGTCGTCGCCGCGCGGCGAAGAAACTTCCCCTTGGCGCATCCCACGTCGACGAGCGATGGGAGCGTCGCGTCCGCGAACACCGCGCTCCACACTGGCGGCGGCGTCGGCGCGCGGTGCGGCGCCGCCATCGGGTTCGTCATCTTCTTCATGCGTCGGTGGATGTTCGTCTTCCGCCGCCGCGACGACGACGACGCGCCGCCGTCGTCGTCGTCGTCGTCGTCGGTGGCGGTGGCGGCGGCGGCGGCGACCGGAACGTCCCCCAACGCCGGCGCGTGCAGGCTGCAGTACCCGTCGCACCCGTCCGCGGCGCGCGACGCGCAGTACCGCCGCCGACGCGGGATGTACTTCGCGCACCCGCCCGCCACGCGCGCCTCCGCGGCGACGGACGCCTCCGACGCCTTCAGCCGTCGGTACGCCGCCTCCCACCTCGGATCCGACGCGATGATCGCGCGACAGCTCTTCGCGCCGTGCTTCAGCTCGTACGCGTCGTCCAATCGCTTCAGGACATCGCGCAGCTCCTCGAGCGAGAGCGACGGGAGGACGTCCGTCGCGGGCGGCGCGGCGTCCGTCGCCATGACGACGACAGACGACGCGGACCGCGCGAGGAGGAGTGCGACGATGATGGCGAAATCGATTCCGTGCTCTACTCTTCTACACGCGCTTCACGGTCTTGTTCTTCACCTCGTCCACGAACGCGACCGCGTTCCCAGCCTTGCTCCACCCTCCCGCGCCGTCCGACGACGGCGCGGCGTCGCCCATGTCCGCGATGAACAGAGGCGGGTGCGTCAGAATCGGCGTCGACGTGAGCGCGCCGAGACCCCGTTCGACCCCGCCGGCGACGCCGCCGCCGCCGGCGACGCCGCCGACTCCGTTTCCGTTTCCGTCGTCGTCGTCGCCGTCGTCGTCGCCGTCGACGACGTACTTCTCCTCTTGCTCCCTCCGCGCGTGCGCGATCGCGCCCCGCAGCGCCTCCATGAACCGGTTCGTCTCCAACGCCTCCGCGAGCGCGTCGCCGACGACCCGCGCCATCTCTTCGTTCCATCGCCTTCGCTCTTCGATCTCTTTTCGCATCTCGGCTTGGTTCTTCTTCGACGCCTCGAACACGTCTTCCCACTCCTTCTGTCGCGCCGTGAACTCGCTCTTCGCGTCGTCGCGGAGAGCGTCCAGGCGCTTCCTCAGCGCCGCGACCTCGTCCGCGGAGGACGACGCGCCGAGCGCCGCCGCGCGCTTCTTCAGCGCCGCGACCTCGTCCGCGGCGGAGACCGAGCCGGGGTCGCGGATCGACGACGCGTCGTCGACGTCGTCGGCGTCGGCGGCGTCGACGACTGTTCTTCTCCGCCGGCGCCAAAACGTCAACGGGTTCCTCCTCCCCCGCGCTGCGCGCGTCTTCGCCCTCTCGCGTCCAATCGCGTCCTCTCTCGTCGCGTCGCGCGCCTCTCGCTCGCTCGCCGCCGCGCTCTGCTTCTCCGCGGCGCGCGCGTCTCTCTCCATCTTGTCGAAAAGTTCCTCTCGCCTCGCCGCGAGCGCGGCGCTCTCCTCGGACAACGACGCGTACCGCTCGCCGATGCCCATCAGCCGCCTGTTCGCGTCCTCCAGCGTCTTCTCCCGCGCCGCGTGCGCCTCGAGCGCGCGATTCGCGACGTCCCGCGACGCGGACGCGGCCAGCGACGCCGCGCACACGCCGTCGAAGCTGCCGACCTCGATGCTCTCCATCGCGTCCTGGGCGAAGCGATCGTGGGTGAACGCGTCGGTCAGTCGAACGTCTCACCGGTCAAACAAACGTTGAAAGGGAAGCGCGGGTGAAGAGTGACGACGCGACGGACGGGGAAAGTCCTTAAGAAACGGCGTTCACATCGCGAACGGGGTCGTATGGGAAGCAGTCTCACCGCGTACGGCGTGTCCGACGTCAACGCGACTCTCCCGAGGTACGTCCGACAGAGGAACTCGTCGAACTTGGCGCCGATGACGTCGCACGCGCACGACCAGCCGAAATACGCGGTCACGCCCGCGACGAGCGCGAAGTGCGCGGCGGGGGAGAGGTTGATCATCGGCTTGTCTTTGTCCGCGACGGGCATCGGGACGCCGTCGACGTCTTGCCGTCGGTTCGCGTTTTGCACCGCGCTCGCCCACGCGCCGATCATGTCCTCCGCGCCGCCGTCCTTCGCCATCTCCTTCATGTACTCCTTCATGAGATCGTCGTCGTGCAAGTGCTCGTTGTCCTCGTCCATGTCGTCCGAGTACTCGCCCTGGCCTTCGTCGTCGTCGTCGCCGTCGGATCCGGGCTTGAAGAATCCCGCGCCGCCGCCGGAGGCTCTCCCGCCGCCGCCGCCGCCGCCGCCGCCGCCGCCCGTCGGGCTCAGCCCCGGCGCGGCCCACCCGCCGAGCTTCGGGTTCGCGCGCGTGTTCGCCAGCGCGGTCACCATCTGCGCGAGCGTCTTTTTGATCTTCTCCCTGCGCTGCTTATTCCGCGCCGCGCGCGTTCGCGCCTCGCTCTCCATCGCCTTGTGCAACATCGCGGTGAGATCGTCCAAGTTGAAAAACCACGGCCGGTACATCGCGCCGATCGTGCCCGCGCCGCCGTCGTCGCCGTAGCCCGCGAGGAGCTCTTCCGGCTTCTTCGACGACGCGGACAGCATCGCGAGGTTCGCGGCCATCGCGTCCGCGGGCATCGGGACGATGACTTGGATCATAGACGACGAAAACACCGGCTTGTCGACGACGTGCTCCGGATCTTTCCAACCGTCGTGCGCGTCGGCGTACGCGGCGAGTAACTTGTCGTACTCGTCGGGGGTGTACTCGCCGTCGCCGTCGCCGTCGCCGTCGTCGATCGACGCGGGCGCGCGCCATCTCGGGGGGGACGTGAAGAGGTCGCCGCTCGGACGCGCGTCGGGCCCCGCGTCGACGTCGCCGCGTCGACGCCGCCGCGTCAAAAAGTTCACCGCTCTTCGAAACGTGGCGACGGATCCGTCCGCGGCGACGGCGACGCCGGTCCTGACGTCCCCAGCCTCGAACAGAGGTCCGCCGCCCGCGTCGTCCTTCTCCTTCTCTTTCGTCGTTTTATGCTTCATCTCCGCGATCCACTCGTCGATCTCGCGCGCGATGAACGCGCCCTCGCGCACGGGGTTCTCCGACGGCGGCGGCGGCGGCGGCGGCGGCGGCGCGGCCGGGTCTTCTCCCTCCGCCGCCGTCGGAGCTTTCATCGCGTTGAACCGGTACCCGGTCAGCAGCGCGCAGAGCGCGTTCGAGAGGCCTTCGCCGACGACCTTACGCCGTCGGCGCGTCCTCGCTCGCGGCGGCTGCGCGGTTTCGACCGCGTCGGAGGCGGCGGCGGCAGCGGCGGCGGCGGCGGCCGCGTCTTCATCCCCCGTCTTCGTCTTCGTCCGCTTCTTCGCGTCGTTCGCCTCGCCCGCGCCCCACCCCTGCACGAGCGCGGACGCGAGCTCCATCTGGACGTCGTCCGCGCTGAACCCCATCTTGGTCGCGAGCACGGGGTTCCCCCACCCCACGCACAGTTTCCCGAACGCCTCTCCCATGGAGCATCGCCGCACCTCGACCACCCCGAGCGGGATGTCCGACGGTCGGAACAGCCGTCGGCGTTGACAGTACCGCAGTCCCATCGGGCGTCGGATGACGTCGCGCCATCGCTCCGCGAGGTCTTTCGAGAGGAAGTACGCGCTCGCGCCGAGCGATTTGGACGTCCGCGGCGGCGGCGCGGAAGTCGACGACGTCGTCGTCGACGTCTTCGTCGTCGACGACGACGACGACGACGAAGGGAGGATGCCCGCGCGAGGGAGCTGCGGCGGCCACTCCGGCACGGGGACGTCGTCCGCGCCGGCGACGTAGTACACGGAGCCGACGAACGCGGGGGAGCCGGGGCCGCCGACGACCACCTCGTGCGCGGGGTCGACGCCGCCGTCCGCGTTCATCGTCCCCCGCCGACGCGAAGCGCGCGCCGGAGGTTCTGAGACGCGACGATGATGAGATCTAGGGATTTTCGGCGGCGCGTTCTGTTCGATGGCGTGGGCACCCTCATCAGCGAAGTGGCGTCTTCGCCTCAATTCAACTCTGCTATCGTCAAAACGCTATGACGCGCCCTCATCACATCTTCGACCCGAAGTCTATGTGCAGAATGACCTGCTTTATGTTATCGTACGCGGGCAGCTGGATCACGACGAGCGACGCGACGTGCGCGAGCCGTTCCCTCCACCCCACGAACAACCCGGAGGGGCCGAGCTCGGCGGCGACTTCGAGCAATCCGCGTCGTCGTCGTCGTCGTCGTCGTTCGCGTCGTTCGCCGGGGTGACCCGCCGCGGACGCGACCTCCGCCGTCGCGCCGCCGTTCTCTTCCGTTCTTCCCGCGTCGTGAGGGGCGTCCCCGGCGGCGCCTGCCACGTCGGCGTCCACGTCAGCGCCGCCCCCCTCCTCCTCCTCCTCCTCCTCCTCCTCCGCCTCATCCTCCGCGCCGCCGTTTATTTCCGACATGATCGTGTCCCCCGGCTGCGACGCCAACGACGCGATCAACGCCGCGGCGAGCGACGCGCTCAGCTGAATCGCGATCGGCGGCACGTCCACGACCCCCACCAACCCTCGCGCGGACTCTCTCAGACTCTTCGACACGACGTCGTACACCGGAAGCTGAAACATCGTGAACGGGATGGTCTTGCAGTAGATGGCGGGCAGAGAGTCCGCGACGCCGGCGACGCCGTCCTCTCGGAACAACCGCTTCAGCGCTCCGACGGTGCCGTCCGCGTAGTCCTTATCCTTCGTCATCTTGATCCGCGTCTGTTCCAGCGGGCACAGCGCGAGCGTGGCGACGAACTCCGCGACCGCGGCGGCGACAATGAGCGAGAAGAGTCGATGATCGCTCGCGAACGCCGTGAGGTCCTCGTAGCCCCCCTTGTACATCGTGAACTTCAACGACTCGAACCCGCCGTACTTGAGCGCGCCGTGGAGAAAGTACCCTAACGCCGTGGACCCTAAACCTTGCAGCAAAACCCCGGGCCCTTCCTCTCTCACGAGCGTCGCGCCGTTCTCGAAGAACGTGCCCGAATATTTTTTCGGATTCAGCTGCACGCGCGTCTTCACGACGTCGAGCGGCACCGCGCCGCTGTGCGAGATGCACGCGCCGATGCCTCCCGCGGCCGCGTACTTGAGCTGGTCCACGAGGATCATCATCCCGCCGGCGTTGCACGTCAGTCGCGAGGCGCGACGACGACGACGACGCGATGAAGATTCGTTTTTATTCCCTCTCGTCGTCGTCCCGATCCCGCCGAAGCGCGCGTACGGCGACGATCGCGGGGCGACCCATCCGCGCGAGGAGAGCGTGCGGTGGGATCGGTCCGCGCGCGGCGCGACCGGCGCGACCGACGCGGTCACCGACGCGGGCACCAACGCGGGCATCGAGACGTGCGTCGCGCTGCGTCGCGCGGCGAGGGCTTGTGCGAGCCGCGGCCGCGGGGGCGGGGGCTCGACGACGCGCGCGCGCGCCGGGCGAGGTGCTGACTGGACTCCGATAGGGCTAAGATCCTGTCACGCCTCGCGCGCACGTGTTTCTCGGAAGGGTGTCGTCAGTCGTGATCCGTGTACCGGACGGCACAAGACGCCGCGGCGCGAACGCCAGCAGACGACGCCCCCGACGCCACCGCGCGCGTCGACGCCGCGCATGATGTCCGCGACGACGCCGCGCGTCGCCGCGGCGGCGAAGACGAAGACGAAGACGAAGACGACGACGACGACGACGCGGAGGCGTCGTCCCGAACCGTGGGCACCGAAACCGAAACCGCGCGCGTCGAGTTCGGGCGCTCTGATGATGCACCATCTCCCGCCATCATCGTCGCGCGCCTCCCGCCGTCGCGCCGCGCCTCCCAGCGCGCTCCCCGGCCCCGCCGGGTTCAACGGCCGAAGCGCGGACGACGACGCCGTCCCCGACCCGGACTCGCTCTCGCCCACGTGCGCGCTGCCGCTGCGCATCGACACGGACGGCGACCTGCCGTACTCCGAGGCGTCGCGTCGCTACCGACGCACCGTCTATCGCCACGACGACTGGCTCACGCATCGCTCGTCCACGCGGCTGTTCGGCAACCTCTCCGGCACGCTCACCTCCGGCGTCGTGCGGTCGCTGCTGACCGAGGTCGCCGCGGTCGCGACCATCGCGACGTTCACGTGCGCGTGGAACGCGAGCCTGTTGGGTCCCGTGGACTTCCGCGACGTCGCGCGAGACCCGCTGTTTCCGACGCTGCCGCGATTCCTTTTGATGCAGCTCCCCGCGTTGCCGTTCACGCTCGCGTCGCCGGCGCTGGGCTTGCTGCTCGTGTTTCGCACGAACGCGTCGTACGCGCGATGGGTCGAGAGCAGGGTCGCGTGGGGTCGAGTCGTGAGTCACTGTCGGAACGTCATGCGACAGAGCTCGCTGTGGCTGAACGTGGACAGGGAGCCGTTCGTGGTCGCCGGGTCGCCCGAGGTGCGTTCTGTTGTACACTGGTCCCCATACGACCGCGTCGGCGTGGTGAACGCCGTTCCTTGAGGACTTTTGCCGGCGCATCTCTCCGCCCACACCTCGCTTTCAATCCCCGACCGCGACGCCTTTCAACTCCATCTGACGCCTTTGAACTCCACCCCGACGTTCGCTCGTATGGACCCTCGACCCCGAGTGCCGCGCGTCGTTGCACGAGCTGAGAGGGAAGGCGTGGGCGTTTCCGCGGTGTCTGGCGTCGCACGTGTCCGGGCCCGAGGACGAGGTCGCGCTCGCGAGGGAGCTGAGGCTGCGGTTGGGGGAGAAGGACGCCGCGAGGTTGTTGACGGCGCCGAACCGGCCGTTGCAAGCGCTCGCGGACCTGTCCTACTGCATGGTAAGCTTCGCGCGTTTTTTTCTTTTTGGAACGAACGGTTCGTTTCGTTCTCCGCGCGTTCCGTTCGCTCGCGTTCTCGCGCGTCCCGTCTCTGACGACGCACGCCGTCCACTCCCACTCCCCGCTATGAACGACACGACAGAACAATCTCCCGATCGACGAGAAACGCCGCGTGGAGATGGATAAGTCCATCATACTCCTCGGCGACGCGTTAGAGACGTGCGAGCGCATATTCACGTCCCCCGTGCCTCTGGTGTACACGCGACACACGGCTCGGTTTTTGTCGTTTTGGCTGCTGCTTCTCCCGCTCGCGCTGTGGGAACCGTTCGGGTCGTCGTGGAACCACGTCGCGATGATCCCGTCCGCGACGCTCGTCGCGATCTTTTTCTTCGGCATCGAAGAGCTCGCGGTGCAGCTCGAGGAGCCGTTCAGTATCCTGCCGTTGAAGCGGCTGTGCGACAACGTGTGGGACGGAGGCGCGTTCATTTTGTACTCTGGTTCCCATACGACCGCGTTCGCGATGTGAACGCCGATCCTTAAGGACTTTTTCGCCGGCGCATCTCTCCGCCCATCGCCCCTCGGTTTCAATCCCGACACGCCTCGACGCCTTTCAACTTCTTTCAACTGACGCCTTTCAACTCCACCCCGACGTCGCTTCGTATGGAACGAACGACCCAGGCACGGAGCTCTTCTCGACGTCGGAGACGCTCGTGGACCTCAGCGAGGCGGCGTCGGTGGGGATGCGCGAGCCGCTGGCGCAGAGCGTGCCGATCAGCCGGTCGTAGAGGCGGACGTCGGTCGAGAGGTGTACGAGTACGCGTAGTCTATATAGAGAAAAGGTAGTCGTCGATTTGATTTCGTTCCGTTTTCAAATCGCGTCGCGTCCCGTCCCCGTCGACGCCCCCTTCCGCTCTCCTTCATCACTGTGCCGCGTTCACGATCGCCTCCTTCGCGTTCGAGAACGCCCCCACGAGCGCCAACAACTGCATCCGCTCGTGCGTCACGTACGCCAGCCGGTGCTCGACGTCCGCCATCTCCGACACGAGCGCCGCGCGCGCCGTCGGCGGCTGGAGTTGAAAGGCGTCAGAAGCGGAGTTGAAAGGCGCCGAGGGCGGGCGTTGAAAGCGAGGGGTGGGCGGAGAGAGACGCCGGCGAAAGTCCTTAAGGATCGGTGTTCACCACGCCAACGCGGTCGTATGGGAACCGGTGTGTGGGACGCACCATGTGCAGCCGGAAGACGTACTCGCACAGCAGCCTCGCGACGTCGCCGAGCGCGAGCCCGCGCGACGTCTTGATCTCCTCCACCCGCGCCACCGCCTCCGCGAACGGCTCGTTGAGTAACACCCCCGCGATGGCCTCGACGTCCGCGGGGCGCGGTTGCCCGGTCGTCGCGTAGACGGCGTCGGCGTCGAGCGGCGCGGCGGGGTCCTCCTTGGCGAGGTACGACGACTGAGAGTCGTTCGTTCCATACGAAGCGACGTCAGGGTGGAGTCGAAAGGCGTGAGTTGGAGTTGAAAGGCGTCGAGGTGTGTCGGGATTGAAAGCGAGGTGTGGGCGGAGAGAAAGGATGGGCGAAAGTCCTTAAGAAACGGCGTGCACCACGCCAACGCGGTCGTATGGGGACCAGTGTGAATACGGACGCGCCTGAAGAATGTTCAGCGTGCGACGCATGTCCCCGGCGCCGAGCGTCTGCACCGCGGCGAGCCCCTCTTCCGTGATCTCCACGCCCTCGCTCGCGACGACGTGCTTGACGCGCTCGCGGACGCTCTCCGGGCCGAGCGGCGCGAAGCGGAACCGCGTGCATCGCGACTGCAACGCCGGGATGATCTTAGAGACGTAGTTTCCGATGAGGCAGAAGCGCGTGTGTTTCGTGTATTTTTCAATGACGCGACGCAGCGCGAACTGCGCGTCTTTCGTCATGCTGTCGCACTCGTCGAGGATGATGAGCTTGAACCCGGTCGCGTTGAAGCGCATCGTGGACGCGAAGGATTGGATCTCGTTCCGCACGACGTCGATGCCGCGGTCTGCGAGGAGGAGGAGGGGAAGACGGCGGCGGCGGCGAGGTGAGAAGAGATTCGATCGAGATTCGAGAAGAGGGACCGCGGCGTGCTGCGCGTGGCGGGTCCCAGCCGCCTCTCGGGCTCTCCCGCTTTTTTGAAAAAAACGAGCGCGGGGGCGCGGGATCTCGCGCGATCGACGCACCGTCGGACGCGTTCAACTCCAGCGTCATCTGCGCGAACGCGGGTCCGTACAGCTCCTTCGCGACGGCCAAGATCGTGGACGTCTTCCCCGTCCCCGGAGGCCCGTACAGAAGAAGATGCGGCAGCTTGTCCTCCTTCGTGAGTCGCCCGATCGTGTCGATGATGTCTTTGTGCGCGGCGACGTCCGCGAGCCGGCTCGGGCGATACTTCTCCACCCACATCTGGTTCTTCCGCGCGTCCGTGCCGTCGGCGTTTTTCTTCGCTCGCGCCGCGCCGCCGTCGTTCATCACCGGCGCGGCGTTCTCCTGTCCGTCCACCTCCATCATCGCGCTCGTCATCTTATTACCCTGTAGTTCGCAGAGTCTCGCGCGCTTCTCGATCGCGGTGCCCACGCGAGACGCCCTCCGCGCCCACGCCGCCGTCGTCGCGGTTCGTCGCGGTCCGGGGTCGCCCGCGCGGGGTGCGCGCGATGTCGCCGAGCGTGCGTCGCGCGTCCGCGCGGCGTGCGAGTGTCGGACGCGTCGGCGCGGGCGCGCGCGTCGCGCTCGTCCGCGTAGGCACACCGCGGTCGGTCTACGAAGTTTATTCGATTCGTCCGCTTTGAAATCGGAACGAGAGCAGCTTCAAAACGCATCATCCCTCGCGCGCGCGGACCGCCGGCCGGGAGGATGTCCGCGGTGGAAGACGTCATGGAGGCGACCGGGACGACGGTCGTGCGCGACTACGCGCCGCCGACGCGCGCGCGCGCGTCGCGACGCGACGACGGCGGCGGCGGCGGCGGCGCGAGCGTCGCCGCGCTCGCGGCGTCGTCGCTCGCGTCGTTGTTCCTCGGCTTCCTTCTCGGGCGAATCAGCTCCGCGAAGAAGACGCCGAACGACGACGACGACGACGACGACGACGCCCGCGCGACGCCCGCGGGGAAGCGACGCGCGGCGGCGGCGCCGACGGCGGCGCCGCAGCTCGGGGACATGTCCACGGGGAAGCCGGTCCCGACGCGCTCGAGGGTCGTCGTCGCGGCGCCGGCGGAGGAGGAGGACGAGGACGAGGCGGAGGACGCGTCCGACGACGACGACGACGACGACGACGACGACGGCGACGGCGACGCCGCCGCGCGATGGACCGCGAAGCGCTTCCGAAGGTGGTGCGCGATGAAGATGGGCACCGGCGGCGACGTCGTCCGGTGGTACGTCAGCGGCGACGTGTACGAGTACCCGAGCGGGAAGCTGCTCGCGCGCGTGGAGGGACTCGACGTCGCGCGCGGCGTCATCGAGGGCGACGGCTCGCGGTGCGCGCACCAGCTCTCGCGAAAGTTTTTCGTGTTTCGCGACCCGGTCACGAACGCGGTCATCACGCGGCACGACGGCGCCGCGGTCGCGCCGATACGGTACCCGTACCAGCACATCACGTACAGGAGAGAGGGCGACGGCGGGACGCTGACGACGGAGGTCACGACGGGGACGGGGGAGAACGTGCGGACGACGGCGGGGAACGAAATCTCGGCGAGGCGCGCCGTCGGCGGCGGCGGCGGCGGTGAGACTGCTTCCCATACGACCCCGTTCGCGTGGTGCACGCCGTTCCTTAAGGACTTTCCCCGTTCGTCGTCACTCTTCACCCGCGCTTCCCTTTCAACGTTTGACCGGTAAGACGTTCGACTGACCGATCGCTTCACCCACGCAGGCGGCGGCGGCGGCGGCGGCGAGTGCTTCACGTGCCCGGTGTTCCTGAACCTGCGCACGCCGAGCGGGGGCGTCTACGAGGCGTACGAGAACTACGACTACTTCCACGACGCGGCGGGGGGGACTTCGAATACAGCGAAAACGAAAACGCACGGCGGTGGGGGGTTATTCCGTTCGCCGGGCGGCGCGGGCGCGCGCGGCGGCGACGGGCACCGGATGCAGTGGACGCGATTCGGCGCGGCGGCGCCGTTCGCGGAGCGCGCGGTGCTGCACGCGCTGTCGTGGCGCGTCGCGTCGCACGAGGAGCTTCCGGAGAGTATTAAAACGTACGTTGACGAGACGTTACCGCTGTGGAAGGACGCCCCGCGGGATCTCGCGGAGATACGAGCGATGCAACAGGCCGGGTAGTGGGCGGCGGGTAGTGGGCACTCTACTCGTGTTGGAAAAAAAAATTGCTTCCTCGACCGTCTTTTCGTTCGCGCCTCGGGACGACGTCGCGCGGCGAGATCTCGACGTCTGTACTTCCGCGCGCGCGAGAGCACGTCCGCGCGATGACGACCGACGACGCGCCCGCTCCCGAGGAACCGCTCACGACGACCGCGGAGAAAGAGGCGTGGCTCCGCGAGCGAGGCGTCGAGATCGAGTCCGCCGCCGATCGCGCGTCCAAGGCCGCCGCGCGGAATCAGAAGAAGCCCGCGACGACGACGACCATCGACGGCGCGTCTTCCGCGTCCGCGCACACGCGCGCGTTCACGTACGTCCTGATCCCCGCGGACGACGCGAAGCCGTTCGAGGAGCGCGTCGCGATCGTCGACGCGGACGCGCCCCCCAGCGACGCGCTCGTCGAGATCCTCCGCCCCGTCTTCGCGGGCGGCGGCGGCATCGACGCGCGCGCCGCGCGCGAGCAAGCCGTGCGCCAGTTTGGCGAGAAGGGCGCGGCGGTCACCGCGGCGGCGCTGGAAAACGTCGCCGCCGACGGCGCGACGGAGACGTTCGCGCTCGTCCGCCCGTCGGACGCCAACGGCGAGCGCGGCGTGTCGCTGTACCTGGACGAGGTCGGGCTGCTGAAGGGGTCGCCGCACAACGCGCGCGCGTCGGCGTTGGCGAGGGCGTGCGGGTACGACGACGTGGACATCCGCGGCGACGTCTTCGCGGGCGCGATCGGTATCACGCGCGACGGCGAGCGCGTCAGCGCGGACTTCAGGGTTAGCGAGCTCGACGGCGACGCGGCGTGGCTCAAGGCGGCGAAGGCAGAGAACTACGAGCACGGGATGAAGATGAAGAAGTTCCAGGAGTCGCTGGGCGACCGCGCCGGTGGACTCGTCTCCGGCGGGATCGACTTAACCGGCGGCGGCGGGAATGGCGGCGGGATGCCCGGCGGTCCCGGCGTGGATATGAACGGCAACGCGTTCGCGTGGTGTCAGACCGACGACGAGGTCGAGGTCATGGTCGACGTCGACGCGGATATCGTCGCGAAGGACGTGGTCGTCACGTTCCGGCCCGACGGGTTCGCGGTGCGCGCGAGAGACGAGGTTATTCTCGCGGTGCCGTCGTTGTTTCGAAAGACGCGGCCGGACGAGTGCACGTGGACGCTCGAGCGGGGCGGCGGCGGTGAGGGCGGCGAGGGGGAGGGCGCGCGAGGACGCGTCGTCGCGACGTTGGCGAAGATGGACGAGGAGGTGTGGGACGCGCTGAAGTCGGTGTGATGAGCGCGATGGACGAAAGGGTGGTCGCGGAGAGAGGAGTGAGCGTTGCGTTGATGTGAATACGACTATCAGCCGACGACGAAACACAGTGCTGTGCGCTGCTCGCCGCGCCCGTCGTGTCGCGGACAATTTCGCAAAAAATGACACGTCCGGTCCGAGCTCGGAAGCAACGAGGAGGGATCTGGGACGACGCGTCCGGGGGCGACAGACGACGACGCGCGCGCGGGAACGGACGCGGCGCGAGTCGAGAGGTCGCTTCGCGCGCGGGAAGGAGGGCGAGGCGAGGCGTCATGCCGCGAGAGGTGGGCGGCGTCGAGGTCGCGCCCGAGGAGACGCTCCACGATTTCGCGACCGGGTCCGTGTGCGACTGGTGCGCGGAGCGATGCGAGGGCAACGACGAGCTGAACGCGCTGTCGTGCACGTTCGCGGAGTGTCCCGCGAGCGCGGCGGTGTATCATCAGGACTGCCTGGAGAAGTACTTGAAGACGATCAAGCTCGAGAAGTGCGCGCGCGCGATCGCCGTCCCGGTCGCGACGCGGCGTCGGCGTCGGCCCCGTCGCGCGTCTCGTCGTCGTCTCTCGCAATTCGCGTCACCCACCGCCCCGCCCGCGCGGATCTCGCGCGCCGCCCTCGCCGCGCGTTTCCGACGTTCCGCCCCCCGCCCACCCCGCGCGCGCGTTCGCAGGAGTCGCAAGACCGGGTTCAGATGCCCGCGAGGGTGCAGCAAAGCCAGCGAGTACGACAGGCCGTGCCCGGGCAAGGTGCGCGTCGTCGTCGTCGACCAGCCCTCGGAAGAACCGACCGCAACCCAGAGAGAAGCGGACGGGGGCTTCGTTTACGTTTTTCCTCCTCGCGTCGCCCGCCCGTTCGTTCGTCGTTCCGTTCCCTCGTCGTTTACCGATCCGCCACCTTACGCAGGTGTCTAAATCGCACCCGATACACGCGTGCAACGAGGAGACGAAAAAACGACGCAAGGAGAAGGCTGCCGCGGTGGCGGCGTCCCCGGAGGTGCCGAGATACGGCCCGGCGGCGAAAGCGGCGCGCAAAGAGGCGGCGGAGAGAGAACGGAAAGCGAAAGAGGCGTCCGAGGCGAGCGCGCGCGCGGAGGAGCTGAAACGCCTCGCGAAATTGAAACGAACCGAGACGAAAGAGACGAAAAAAGCAGCCGCGGCGCGGGCGGCGGCGGCGCAGCGAGAGGCGATGGCCGCCGCCGCGGCGAACGCGAGACGCGAGCTCGGGTGCGTTCTATACACTGGTCCCCATACGACCGCGTTCGCGTGGTGAACGCCGATCCTTAAGGACTTCTCCCGGCGCATCTCTCCGCCCAGGGTCCCTCGCTTTCAATCCCGACACACCGCGATGCCTTTGAACTCCACCTGACGCCTTTGAACTCCAAGGTTGCATCGGCCGGGCGAGCCGCAGGCGGCGCCCTCGCGACGATCTGTGGACCGAACGTCGATAGACCGGCCGTCTATCGGCGGTGGAAACGGCGGGTGGACCGCCGCGATCGCGCCGGGGATGGAACGGAGCGGAAGCGGCGGGTCGTGGGGCTCGGGCGGCGGCGGGTGGGGCGGCGGCGACGACGGCGCCGCGCCGCGGTCGAGGGCGACGCCGCTGCACGAGTTCACGACGTTCTCCATCGGCGGCGGGAGCTCGCGGGACTCCGGGAGCGAGTTCGACGCGAGCGAGGACGCGCCCGCCGCCGCGTCGAACGCGTGGGCGGGGGCGCAGAGGGCGGCGACGCATCTCGGCGCGCAGCCGTCGGGCGGCGGCGGCGGAGGCGGCGGAGGCGGCCGCTGGGGGGGCGCGCCGCCCGGGTATCCGCCCCCGCCGCAGCCGGCAGCAGTACCGCCGCCGCCCGGGGCGCCGGGATCGTCGCCGCCGCCCGCGTCG
>Ga0181560_10000629_pt1 | contig 32293 bp, 20 predicted proteins | sample 011ome_20_FD_133751 | JGI IMG/M metagenome (GOLD analysis project Ga0181560, IMG submission 133751) | Coastal salt marsh microbial communities from the Groves Creek Marsh, Skidaway Island, Georgia - 011509CT metaG (megahit assembly) | ecosystem: Environmental > Aquatic > Marine > Intertidal... | reverse complement strand
GGCGTCGCCGCGTCCGACGCGGCGGCCTTCGCCTCGGCGGCGGCGGCGGCGACCGCCGCCGCCGAGGACGCGTTCCGCGCCGCCGCCGCCGCCGCGGCAGCCTCCGACGCCGCGTCCGACGCGGAGGAGTTCTCGCATCAGGCGGCGGCGACGGCGCGCGCGAGCGTCGCCGCCGCGTCCGCGGCGATCGCGGACGCGGCGGCGGACGCGGCGGCGCGCGCGGACAAGCACGCGAGCGTCCTCGCGCGCCTCGCCGCCGGCGCCGAGCTCGCCGTCCTCCGCGAGACGCGCACGCCGCCGCTGCCGCTGCCGCTGCCGGAGGCGCTGCCGCTGCCCCACGAGCTCCGAGCCGCCGTCGCGGACGCGGACGCGGAGGGCGCGCGCGTCTTGATCGATCGCGACCGCGCCGTCGCGCGCGCCGCGGAGGCGCTGACGGCGTACGCGTCGTTCCTCGAGCGGCGCTTGCCGCCGTCGTACGCGCGCACGGATCGGAGACGCGCGTGGGCGGACGCGCTGTCGACCGCGGCGGCCGCGGCGTCCGGGCCCGCGACGACGCCGGCGGTGGCGCTCCGCGCGGCGCGCGACGCCGTCGCATTAGCGAAGCGACGAGACCCGGACGGCGCGGTGACGTGGCGGAAGTACGCGGAGGCGCGACGGGCGTGGGACGCGCGCGAGTCGGCGGAGCTGCCGCGGCTGCGCGCGGCGGCGGCGGCGGCGGCGCGCGCGGCGGCGGTCACGGGTGATGTTCCATCTTCCTTCGGCGGCGTCGCAGACGCGGACGCGGTCGGCCTGGTCGTGGATGGCGCGTGGGGGGAGGCGTCCGGCGACGGGGGCGACGGCGGCGGCGGCGTCTCCGTCGCGTGGCTTCGCGACATCGTGCGCACGCACGAGACGACGACGACGACCGCGTCAAGGGACCCGCCGCCGGGGTTCCCGCGGCGGAATGCTCTGTCGACTTCAAGCTTCGGCGACGGCGGTTTCTTCGGCGACGCGCCGCCGTCTTCGGACGGCGACGCGCTCGAGGAGGAGGAGGAGGAGGACGACGAGACGCTCGACGCGTCGTCGGGTCCTCCCGGTTCCGCCGGTGCCGACGTCGTGGACGCGTTGTCCAGGGCGGACCGCGCGGCGATCCTCGCGCGCGTCGTCGCCGTCGCCGTCGCCGCGGAAGATGGAACGTCGAGCGTCGCCGAGCTCGCCGCCGCCGTCGCGAACCTCCCGCGCGTCGTCGCGCGCGTCGTCGTCCCGGCGGCGCTCTCCCCGGACGCGGTGTCGCCGTCGACGTCGCACGGCGTCGTCGCCGCCGCGCACGCGGCGCACGAGATCGAACTCGAAGCCGAGGCGGCGTGCGCGGCCGGGGAACCCACAACGGTCGAAATCGAACCGTTACTTCGTCGATTGGAAGGGATACTCGACGAAGGGCACGCGACGGCGACGCGCGACGCGTTGGCGCCGATTCTCCTTCGCGCGCGCGACGCGACGACGACGGCGATCGTGTCGCGGCTCGCGACGCGCGCGCTCGCGGCGGCGGCGGCGAACGCGTCCGGCGCGCTGTGCGACGATCATCCGGAGGACGGCGAGGACGTCGGCGCGAAAGTGGAGACCGCGGCGGCGACGCTCGCGGCGGAGGCGGCGCGCGCGGCGGAGCGGCTCGCGCGCGACGTCGTCGAGCCGCGCGTTCGAAAGGCGCTCGACGCGATCGCGATCGCGCCCGCGTCGCGCGCGTCGTCGCCGCCCGCGCTCGCGGACGCGCGGCGCCGCGCCGGCGCGATTGCGTCCACCCACGCGCGCGCCGCCGCCGCGGACGCCGCGTCCGCCTCGCTCGCGTCCGTCCAGCGCGCGCAGGCGGCGTCCGCGGCGGCGATCGCGCGCGTGGAGTGGCTGCTCGAAAGCCGGCTCGAACGCGGCGGCGGCGGCGCGTGGCCCGGCGTCGACGCGGACGCGCGGCGCTGGCGATCGCTCGCGCTCGACGCGATCGTCGCCGGCGCCGCGGACGTCGCGTCCACGGACGCCGCGGTGATGCGATGGGAGCAGCGCGTTTGCGCGGTCGAGGCGCGGGTGACGGGGATGGTGGAGCCGCTCGCGCGGCATCGCACGGAGGCGGCGCGCGTGGAGGCGTTCGCCGCCGCGACGACGCGTCGCCGGGGCGCGCTCTGGGACGCCGCGGAACGCGCGGGGGGCGTCGTGAGACTGTGCGAGGGCGTCGAGGCGTTCGAGCGGAGCAGGGAGCCGGAGCGCGAGGCCGCGCTCGCGGACGCGCTGCTGCCGGAGGGGTTCTTGGACTTTAGCTTCGACGACGACGACGACGGCGACGGCGGCGGCGGCGGCGGCGCGGCGGCGCGCGGCGCGTCCGCGTCGGCTTCGAAGAAATCTTCGTCGTTCGATCCGACCGCCTCCTCCGCGGACGGCCGCGAAGGCTGGGAGGTCGCGTACCAGTCCGCGCTCGAGAACTTGATCACCGCCGCGGAAGAAGCGGACGCGGCGACGGTCGCCGCGTCCGGCCCCGCGGCGGCGGCGGCGGCCGCCGCGCGCGCGCGCGCGACGGAGGCCAGCACGCGCGCGCGCGAGCTCGCCGTCGCCGCGGCGGACGCGACGACGGAGCGCGACGTCGCCGTCCGCGCGTTCGTCGAGACGTCCCGATCCGACGCGATCGCCGCGGTGAAAGCGGTGGACGCGGCGTCGCGAGCGGTGAAGAGCGCGGCGACGACGGACGCGCTCGCGGCCGCGGACGCGGCGGGGAAGGCGTTGGAGGCGCTCGACGCGATGCTCGCGGGCGGCGGCGGCGGCGGCGGCGGCGGCGGCGGCGTCGAGGACGCCGGCGGCGCCGCCGCCGCGGCGTCCACCGCGTGCGACGCGTTCGCGCGCGCCGTCGCGGCCGCGTCCGAACGTCTCCCCGCGCTGATTCGAGCGCTCGGCGCGATCGCGGGTTGGAGCGCGGCGGAGTCTTCGTCCCCCGACGCGCTCGCCGCGGCGGCGGGGGTGGTCGCCGGCGCGACGACGGACGGCTTCAACCTGGTGAGCGTGTCGACCGCTGCGACGCGGATGCGCGACGAGATGATGCGCGCGGCGGTCGCCGCCGCGGAGGCGGCCGCGGCGATCAAGGAAGAAGCCGGATTAGGTCTCGTAGGCGGGGGCGACGACGAGGAGGAGAAGGGATCCCTTACGACGCCGGTCGACGGCGGCGACGGCGGCGGCGGCGGCGACGGCGGCGAAGACGAAGACGACGAGCGAGGCACGGAGTCTGATTCAGACGCCGATTCCGACGCCGACGCCGACGCCGACGCCGACGCCGACGCCGCGACGACCGCGCCCGCCGCCGCCCCCACCGCGCCGTCTCCTCCCCCTCTCCGCCGCGCGAACGCGCACAAACGCTGGCGCGGAGGAAGGCACCCGCACGCGACGCGTCTGATCGATTGCGTCGCCGCGAAGCTTCACGGTCGCGTCGCGCTCACGGAGACTCTCCGCGCGAGGGCGCTGTCGCCGATTTCGCCGCCAGCGCCCGCGGCGCCGTCCGCGACGGAGCTCCGCGCGGTGACGGAAGAGACGCCGCTGAGCGTGGAGGACGACGTGGCTAGGCTCATCGCCGCGGCGACGGACGAGGATAACCTCGCGTCGATGTACGAAGGGTGGTGCGCGTGGGTGTAACTATCATAACGTAGTCGAGCTCGGCTCGACGACGCGACGCGCGTACCGACGTTCTTCCTTCGTCCGTTTCTGCAATAATGATGATCTAAAAATAATACCGAAAGCTTCTGAACACGCGAAAAGCTCACTCGCGCGCCTCACGACCCCATGAGTTTCGTCGCGATCGCGGTGACGAGCGCGAAGCCGAGCGCGGCGCCGACGACGCTCGGATCCGCCCCTCCGAACGGCGAAGACGTCCCCTCCCCCGCGCCGCCGCCGCCGCCACCGACGCCCGGCGCCGGCGTCCTTCCCGACGGCGCCGGCCTCGGCAGCGGCGCCCCCACCGCGGGCGTTCCCGTCATCGCCAGCCTCGCGTCGATCGCGCCGTTCTCGTTGTACTCGTCCACGACCAACCGCGCGTACTTCGGAACGTGCGCCGCCGCGCGCGCCTCCCCGCCGAAGCGTCGCTTCACGTGGAGGTAATTCCGAATCGTGTGGTAGTCCAACGAGTACATCCCAAACTCTTTCCCCTTCGGGCCGATCTTCTCGAGCAGCCACGCGATCGCCTTCCCGACCGCGATCGGCGCGGGCTCCTCCGGCCCTCTCCCCAACGTCGCCTCGTCGTCGGAGATGACCGTCTGCATCACGAACGGTCGTCGGTCGCCCGACGACACCGACGGCGTCACAACGGCGCGCTCGCGAATCAGGTCAAATATCTCCGCGCCCTTTTCGTTTCGCACCGTGACGTACTGCGGGTGCGCGGTCATGTCCACGTTCATCCACGGCACGCCCATGTACCCGACGACGATGTCCGCGAGGCCGTTGACGTAATCGAAGCAGCTGTAACACGACGGCGCGATGACGTCCTTGAGCTTATTCGCGGGGAGGCAAAAGTAGGGCACCTTCTCGAACGAGCCGTCGAGGTGTTTCAGGTGCACCTGGTAGTCCTGCATGAACTCGTAGTGGATCACCGTCTTCGGGTCCTCGCTCGCGTTGTCGAGAAACTTGGACAGCGTCTCCTTCCGCCCGTTGTCCGTGCAGTTCGTGCCGACGACGTACAGCGCTTCCAGGCCCAAGTATTTTTCCACCGACCGAAGCGCTTGCACCGCGCACCCGACGCCGACGAAGAGGAGTTTTTTAATCCCTCGCGCTTCCACCTCGGCGAGGACGGAAAGATTCGGCGACAGCGCGGGCTTGACGCCGCGACTGCTCAGGATCTCCTCCGCGGTCGTCGCGAGGATCGGCTTGGGCAGCATCGGGTTCGCGTCGTCGCTCGCGACGCATATCACGCCGTCCACCTTGCCCGACGCGAGCATCTCGATCGCGATGGACGTCACGACGCCCGTCCACTGCGCGCCCCGCACCGGATCTTCCATCCGAGCGTAGAAGACGTCTCGCGCTACCCCGAGGCGCGACTCGTCGCTGGACAGGTCGCGCGCGCGGCCGTGCACGACCGGCTCGAGCGTCTCGATCTTGCTCATGCCGTCGCCGAGGAACGCGCACGCGTCCTTGACGTGCGCGACGTAGTAGGTGTCGCACAGGCCGCAGTTGGAGCAGTGCTCCTTCGCGGGGTAGGACGACCCGGGGGCGATCGGCTTCGCCTTCTCGCGCCAGTCCGCGGCGACGGCGGCGACGCGGAGCGCGGCCGCTCTCCCCCTTTGACGCGCGCTGCTCGCGGCATGAATGCGCCGGGGGAGGAGCGCGGCGGCGCTCGAGGACGGCGCGCGCGCGAACCCGAGCGATCCCGCGGTCGACGCGGCAGCCATCTCGCGTCGCGTAACAATGCGGCGGACGACCGACGGCGTTTCGGAGCAGTGAGTGCAGATTTGATTCCGAGAAGACGAGATTTCCTGAGTTGGTCTACGTGTACAACTACTAGACTCGTGGACTACACGTAGTCTAGCAGGCGGACGCTATCACTCGATCGAACACCGCCTTCGACGCGCCGCCGTCGCCGCTCTCCGTCCCAAGGCGCTGCGTCGAGAGGAACTCCGTCAGCACGCGCATCGCAGCGCTGTCGCCTCCCTCGGTCGCCTTCGAGTTCGCCCTCGAGGTAGACCTCGAGTTCGCCGCCGCGATTTGGATTTTTTTCGACGCCGACGCCTCGCGGCGCGCCGCGACCGTCTTCACCCGCCGCGCGCCGCTGTCGCACGCGTCGAACCGCCGCAAGAACCCCGCGCGCACCTCGCGCATCTCAGCAATGCTCCTCGGCGAGCTCACGCCCTCCGCCGCGACGACCCCCGGGCGATACTCCTCGCGCCTTCGAAGCGGCCCTCGGAACGCCGGCACCGCCGCCGGCGCGCCAGACGTCGGCTTCTCCCTGTCCCTCACGACCCCGCCCTCCGCGGCCTCGCCCTCCGCGACGCCGCCGCCGCCGAACTCGTCGTCGTCCTCGCGCGCGCGGCGACCGCTGATCTCGTACCCCGCGAACGCGGCGACGCGCTTCGCGTCCGCGCCGCCGCCCGGACGCACGCCCACGGGCACGCGCGCGAGGTGCGACCGACGAACGAGCGGATACATCGCCGCGTCGACGCGCACGCCGCCGCCGTCGTCGTTCGCGAGGTCGCACAGACGCGCCGCGGCGTCTCTCGCGACGGACTCGACGCCGGCGAGTTTCCCGGCGCGGAGGTCGAGGAAGCCCGAGCCGATCCCGACGCCGACCGCGAGCCCGCCGCCGCCGCTCTCGAGCGAGAAGCGGTGCAGGTCCAAACACACGTCGACGATCGCGCGCGCGACGCGACGCGTCTCCACCGACTCGAACGCGCCCTCGCCGTCTTCTCCGTACACGCCGTCGCCGTCGTCGTCGTCGCACCGCGCGTGTATCAACACGCAATCGCTGGACCACCGCGTCGTGTTGATTCCGCGGAATTTTTCATCCAGGCACGCGATGGAGCTCCTCCCCGTCACCGCGCCTCGGTGCGCGTAATCGGCCAACTCTGAGGGTCGTTCCATACGGAGCGATTGTCGAGGTGGAGTTCAAAGGCGTCAGGTGGAGTTGAAAGGCGTCGAGGGCGGGGATTGAACGCGTGGGGTGGGCGGAGAGATGCGCCGGGCAAAGTCCTTAAGGATCGGCGTTCACCACGCGAACGGGGTCGTATGGGGACCAGTGTACAGAACGCACGCGCACCTGAGTTTTGAAACCGGCACGCGGCGACGACGATCGCTTCCACGCGCTCGGTGACGCACGCGCCGTCGCCGCCGGCGTCGCCTTTACCGCCGCCGGCGTCCGCGTGCGATCTGCCGATCTTGTTCGCCGTGCTCGCCGTGCTCGCGACCGCGTCGGCTTGGCTCTTCGAATCTTTGCCGTGGTCGTATCCGGTTTCGAATCCGGCGGAAAAAGACGCGCCGTCGCCGCCTTTCAATCGCGCGCGCAGCCGCCGCCGCGCCACCTTTCCCGCGGGCTGATCGCTGCCGTGGCCCTCCGCGAACGCGCGGTCTCCCGTTCGCCTCGGAGGCGGGTCCAACACGACGGTGGATTTCACCGGGACGTACACGCGCTCGCCGTTCGCGGGCGGGATCTCCAACTCCCCGCCGCCGCCGCCGCCGTCGCGCTCGCGTCGTCGCGCCGTCTTCTCTCGCGACCGCCTCCCCCCGCCCGCGGCGCGGCCCTCCCGCTCGTTCGCGTACAGCTCGTGCGTCTTCGACGGATCGTGCAGCAGCTGCGCGGCCTTGACGGCGTCCTCCTTGACGCGCATGGACGCGGACGGCAGCGCGCCTCGGTTCGACGCCGCGCGCGCGGCGGCGACGCGCGCCTCCAACGCGCTCTTAGGGTCGTTCCATAATTCAAAGCGACGTCGGGGTGGAGTTGAAAGGCGTCAGAAGCGGAGTTGAAAGGCGTCGAGGTGTGAACGCGGTCGTATGGGAACCAGTGTGTGGGACGCGCCTTAGCGACGTCGAAGAGCGTCGCGCCCGCAACGGACGACGCCCGCATCGCGCCGCCGCCCGCGATCGCGCCTTTCCGCCACGCCGTCTTCCGCGTCAGTCTGCTCTTTATCGCGCGCAGCTCTTCCTCCTCTCTCTCCCTGCGTCTCGCCGCGTCGCCGTGCGCGCGTATCCCGCGCACGAGAGACGCGAACGCGTCGAGCTCTCGGACGGTGTCGAGCCCGGCGGTCGCCTCTAAGTCATTTCGCCTCGCCGCCGCGCGCAAGCCGACGTCGCGCGGCGGCGACGGCGGCGGCACGCACCTTCCGTACATCGCGGCGTTCATCTCGTGCGCCTCCCTTCGCGCGCGGTCCGCCGATCGCTTCGCGCCGCTCGGCGTGTAACCGCCCCGCCGCCCGACCTCCTCCCCCGCGGAGCCGCGGAAGACCCCGCGTTGCATCGGCCAGCCGACGTTCGCGCGCGCGCCGCCGCCGGCGGCAGCGACGCCGGCGTCGTTCCTCGCGCCGCGCGCCGCCGCCGCCGCCGCCGCGCGAATCGGCATCATCGGCGCGTGTAGCACGGCGTCGTCCGGGGCGTCGGTGGACGTTTCGTCTTCTTCGGAGGAGGATGCTTCGTCGTCGTCGCTGGAATCGTCGGACGACGACGCGGTGTCGGATGAAACGCCCCGCGCGTCGCCGTTTTTGCTTTTGCATCGCTCGCGGTACGTCCGACGCAACGCGCGTTCGACCGCGGCTTCGGCGCCGCCGACGGGGGGCGCGACGTCGATTTGAAACCCCTCAGGGACCGTCTCCGCCCACCGTTTCTTCTCCGCTTCGTCTTCGAGCTTCTTCCGTTTCAAGCGCTCGCGTAACTCCTCGTCCGTGGGCGTTTTAAGGCAACACCTCGTGAACTGCTCGATCGCCTTCGAGCTCAAACACTTTTTAAAGTGACTCCTCGACAAACACAACGCGTCGCACGGAGACACGCCTCTCACCACGCAGTACGCGCTCGCGGGCCTCTCCTCGATCACGTCGCCGCCGCCGACCAACCCGAACGCGCCGACTGTCCGCAACTCGACGTCCACGACGTGCGGCCCGCGCGAATTCGCGGCGCCGACGCACTCTCGCAGCCACGCGTCGAGCTGCTTTTTAGATTTCGAGTCGGCGGCCAGCGCGCCGCGTTTGCTCAGCGACCGCGACAGCAACGACGGCGGCTCCGCGCGCCGCTCCCGGGTTGGCTCGAGGCCGTTCTATACAAGCGAATGTCGGGGTGGAGTTGAAAGGCGTCAGGTGGAGTTGAAAGGCGTCGAGGGCGGGTATTGAAACCGTGGGGTGGGCGGAGAGGGACGACGGCAAAAGTCCTTAAGGATCGGCGTTCACCACGCCAACGCGGTCGTATGGGGACCAGTGTATAGAACGCACCTCAGACGCGGCGGCGCGCGCGTCGACGCGACGAATCAGCGCGCATTTCCCGGACAGAAGCATGTACATCGCGTCCGCGGGCTGGCCTTGGTCGATCATCGTCACCCCGGGCTCGAACCGATGCTCGGTGAGGTGCTCCGCGACGGCGTGGAGTTCGTCGAGCGTCGCCGCCTCGAAGCACGGGAGGCGGCAGAGGTAGTCGACGCGCTTCCGCGTCGCGGTGTCTCTCGCCTCCCACTCCGTTCCGAGCGCGTCCGTCTTGTTCAACGTCATGAACCACGAGTGCTCGTCCGCGCGCACGGTCGTCGTCCGCGTGAAGGACCCCTCAGACGGCGGCACGCCGAACGATTGCCCGCAGACGATGGTCCGCAGCGGCGCCGGCGGCGCCGGCGGCGGCGACGACGGATTCTCGTCGTCCGCTTCTTCTTCTGATTCGTCCTCGTCCACCGGTCCACCGGACGCCACGTCAGCATCAGCACATGCCTCGGCGTTCGACGCCGCGCGCGCGCGCCCACTGAGCCCCGGCTCGGGTTCCGGCTGTGGCGCCCACTCCGATGCGGCGCCGTAGACGCACACGTACACTTTCCCGTCGTCCTCCCCCGCCGACGCGATCGTCTCCCCCGCGTCGTATTCCTCCGCGCGCATCTTCCGACACACCTCGATCGCTTCGTACCGCGGCATGCGCCGAAACCGCGCGTCTTTCTCGACTAAAAACCCGTACAGCATCTGGAGATCCGCCGCGGTTCGCTGCGCGGGGCGTTTGGACAGCGCCCTGACGTACGGCACGACGCGCGCGCGGGCGGCGGCGAACGCTCGCGACGCGATCGCGACTCTTCGCCACGCGGCAAAGTACGTCGTCGTCGACCCGACGCGCCATCGGTTCAAGATCCCTTTCGCCCTCGTTTTGCCCGGTTTCGAATCCGACGCCTCCGACGCCGCCGCGTGGAGGGCGTCGACTCGACGCCGCGCGCGCGCTTCCGCGGTTTCTTCTCCGGCGGCGGCGTCGGCGGCGGCGGCGGCGCCGCGGCGTCGCCGCGGGCCGAACGCCTTCGCTTTCGCCGCTTCCTTGACCCTCGCGGCGTACGCCACCGGCGCGGACGTCGCCGCCGCGAGGTTCTCGAAGACTTTGCTCTTCGCGAACGACGCGAGGACGTCTTTGTCCGATCGTTTCCTCGTCGCCGCGGCGGCGTCGGCGGCGGCGTCCGCGCGCGCGAAACGCGCGCGAATCTTTTTCTCGGACATTCCCGCGCGCGTCATCTCAGCCTCGCGCATCCGGCGTTTCGGCGACGGCGAGTGCGGCGGCGCCCTCGTCTCGCGCTCCGCGCGCGCGAGACGCAGGCGCGGGTCCACGAGCTTCTTGCGATACGGCGGCACGCGAGCCTGCGACGCGGTGGCGGTGGGGACGAAGGACGGACGACGCGTGAGCCGACGCGAGTTGGCGTGCCCTTTCGGGCGGGCGAGATTCTGTTGTTACGATAAGACGCGTCGGGATTTAGAGCGCGTCGCGATCGAGAGGCGACCGCTCGCAGCGGCGCGCGCACCACGGGGACGAGGCCGTCGTCGTCGACGACGACGCGGCGCGTTCCGGGCTTCGCGTCGACCGTCGCCATCGCGGCGGCGGGGCGGCGCGCCGCGCTCTGCGACCGATTCGTTCGACGAGTGCGTCTGCTTCGAGAGCGACGAGTCAGCGTCGCGTCGCGTCGTCTTGACCTGACGTCAGATCCGTCGCGACCAGTCACCGCACTGAACCCTCGCGCGCGCCACGCGTCGCCGGGCTCGAGGGTTCACGACCGCGGTTCATCGCGCGGCGCGCGAGGAGGAGGAGCGAGAACAGACCGCCACGCCGATGCCACGCCGCGGGGTCGCGCCTTGATCCCGCCGAGCGAGGCGCGCCGCGCGCGAGGGACGTCGGATCTGAAATCACGGCACTCGCGAAGATGTCGTCGCCGCCCACCGCGCCTCCTCCCGCTCCTTCCGGGTCGAGCGAACCGCGACGCCCGTCGTCGTTCATCGACGACCACGGCGCGTACTCCTCCACGTGCGGGTACTGCTCCAGCGTCGCGAAGACGTCGAGATCGCACGGCGTCAGCGCGCACGTCCTGAGCGTCGGCGACTACCAGTCGCTCATCGATCACGGCTGGCGCCGATCGGGGGGGTGGCTGTACCGACCCGAGCTGAAGGAGACGTGCTGCCGCGCGTACACGATCCGTCTGGAGACGGAGAAGTTCGCGCCCACCCGCGGCCAGAAGAGAGTCGAGAGGAAGCTCGAGGCGTATCTGTGCGGCGGCGGCGGGAAGGACGCCGCCGACGCCGACGCCGACGCCGCCCGCCGCGGCGGAGGAAAAAGCGCCGACGCCCCCGCCGGCGACGCGGCGGCGACGGCGATCGAAGCAGCGGTTCGACGCGCGCTGACCGCCGCGGGTTCGACCCCGGGACTTATCACGGACCCGACCGCCCCGCCGCCGTCCGTGAAAGCGCGCAGGGCGACCGCGAAGGCGGCGACGCGCGCGGGCGCGACGCATCAGTGCGGCGTCGCGCTTGTCCTTCGCCGCGGCGACGCCGTCGCCGCGGAGGCGGCGGCGGCGGCGTTGCGGGACGTCTTGGGCGCCGACGCGGAGCTCGCGCGCGCGGGCGTGGAGCTCGTGCGGGGTGGGGGTGGAGGGGGGTTCTTGAACTTCAAGGCGGCGGCGGCGGCGGCGGCGGCGGGTGGTGGTGGTGGTGTCGGAGAAACACGTGCCGCCGGGTCGGGAGCGTCGGACGCACCGAAAAAGTCGGAAAAGAAAAAGACGCTGACGATCTCGACGGCGCCGTCGACCTTCGTCCGAGAGGAGTTCGATCTGTACGTGCGATACCAGACCGCGGTGCACGGGGACGACCCGAGCTCGTTATCGAAGCACGGGTACGCGCGGTTCTTGGTGGACTCGCCGCTGACGCGCGCGGAGGCGGGCGAGGGCGTCGCGACGACGCGCGACGCCGCGGTCGGTTGGCTCCGCGTCGACTCTGAGAAGAAGGACGCGGAGAAGAAGTATCACGAGGGAAAGCGCGACGCGGGAGTTTCCGCTTCGAGCGCGCGAGACGTCCAGGGCCTGAACCACGTCCAACCGATCCAGACGAAAGCGTCCGTCGGCGGCGAGTTCGTCGCCACCGCGCCGTCGTGCGGGTTCGGGGCGTTCCATCAGCAGTATAGGATCGACGGGAAGCTCGTCGCCGTCGGCGTCGTGGACGTTTTGCCGCTGAGCGTGTCGTCCAAGTACTTCTTTTGGGATCCGGAGTACGCGTTTCTGTCGCTCGGGAAGGTGCGCGACGCGACGCGACGCGACGCTCGAGAACTCGATCGATGCTTGCTTTCGACCTCACGTTCTGCCACGTCACCCCAAAATACATAATTACGCGAGAACTAACCGATCACGTCGTCACTCCTCTCTTCCAGCTCGGCGTCTTGCGCGAGATCGCGTGGACGCGGTCGCTGCGCGCGGAGTGCCCGACGCTGCGGTGGTATTACATGGGGTACTACATCCACACGTGTCCGAAGATGCGGTACAAGGCGGAGTACGCGCCGTCGGAGCTCAGGTGCCCGGTCACCGGGAGGTGGGTCGGGATCGACGAGCCAGGGGTCGTGGCCGCGCTCGAAGACGACGCGTTTCGTCCGCTCGACCGTCGAGGCGGAGCCCTTAAGGAAACGAACGACGAGGACGAACCCGAGACGACGACGAACCCGGGCGACGCGACCGCGACCGCGACCGCGACCGCGACCGCGACCGCGACCGCCCTAGTCGCTTCAAACGACGACGCCGCGATCGACGCCACGATCATCGGCGTCGTGAGCGGCAGGGAGCTCGCGCAGCTCGCGCCGCTCGGGATGGTCGCGAGGTCGCTCCCGCAGCCGCCGGCGAGGCGTCTGCGGGAGAAAGTGCGGGCGTGGAGACGCGCGTGCGGACCCGCTGGGGACGGCATCGCGTACCTCTCGCAGATGGACCACCTTCTTCTCGACGGGTACGAGTACGGGAGCGACGACGACGACGACGAGGAGGGGGAGGAGGAGGAGGAGGACATGGATGCAGAGTAGACGAACGACGAGACGGACGCGGATAGGCCGACTTCTAGCTAGCTAGAGGCTACTGCGCTAACACTACGACGCGAACGCGCCGCCGCACCGCGCGTTCACGTTCATCGTCGACGCGCGCGTCCGCCGTCGTGGTCGCCCCGGGTATCCGCGCACCCCGCCCGTCGCCGTCGTCGTCGGCGGCGTCGTCGGCGGCGACGGAATCCATCGCGGTCGGCATCGCTTCCCGCTCCTCGGCGAGCGCGTCCCGGGCGGCGGCGTCGCCGGCGGGAACGGCCACGTCTTCGCGTCCACCGCCGTCGCGCCGAAGGATATCGCCGTCTTCGCGCCCGCCCCCCGTCGCTCGCTCTCGACCTCCTCCTCCTCATCGTCGCCGTCGCCGTCGCCGTCGCTCGACGCGCCCGCCGCGACATTTAATCCGTTGCTCGCGTCGGACGGGGACGCGTCCGCGATGGTCGAGACGTCGCCGAACGACGCGCCGCCGCCGCTGTCCGAGGGCGACTCCGCGGCGCTGCCGTCCAGCGACAGCGGCCCGCACGGGGACTCGATCTCGTCCGCGGGTTCGATTCGCAGCGGCTTGGGCGTCATCAGCGGCGCGAGCGCGCGCGTCGTCGTCATCGGCGCGGCTGTCAATGATGAAACGCGAGACAGGAAACGGTCGGCAGCGCAGTCTACAGTCGGCACTCACTGACCCGCCAAGCTCGGTCGGCGGTTGGAAGATCGGTGAATCCCAGGCTCGCGGGTCTTCCGACCGTGAACCCGCGCGACAACTGGCTCGATACGATCGGTCGAGACCGGCGGGTCGTCCGCGGAGGCGCGCAGAACCCCAGGGCGGGGCGTCCGCGCCGCGGCGATGGCGAATGCGCTGCTGTCGCCGGTGTTGTCCCTGGCGATCCCCTCGGGGATCGTCGGCGCGCTCCCGGGGGTGCGTTCCCGCGCGATATCCCGAAGCCGTCCGTCCCCGGGACCGTCCCCGACGGAATCTGGTCGTCCCCACCGGGATATTTCGCGCGCCAAAGCACGTCGCGATCGACCCTCCGTCCCCGCGACACGTCGTCCGCCGACCCCTCCCTCCCTCCCCCCCTCCCCCCTCCCTCCACGCTCGCCGCCCGCAGTTCCTCGGAGGCATCATCAAGAAGGCGACGTTCCTGTCCTTAGGCTTCGCCCTCGGGAAGAGGGTCGAGAGCGCCAAAGCGAAGAAGAAGGCGCTCGTCGCGCGCCGGATGCTGTCGCCCGAGCTGCTCGACCACCACGCCTCCGACTCCCTCGTCGCCATGGGCGGCCTGCGCGCGCTCATGGCGGACGTCCCGCAGTGGTGCAAGCGCCCAAACTTCGAGACGACGGTGTGGCTGAACAGCGCGATCAAGACGCTGTGGCCGCGGCTCTCCGCGGCGCTGTCGAAGACGATCGGGAACGTCCTCTCGCGTCGCCTCTCGCGCGTCTCGCCGCTGGGGATGTCGCTGCGAATCAAAGAGTTCCAGCTCGGGTCCGAGTCGCTGAACTTGCTCAGCGTGAACAACGTCGCGAATCGCAACAAGAGCGCGAACACGGACGGCTCCTCGGTGGTTCTGGATTTGGACGTTCGGTGGACCGGGAACCCCACGGTCGTGCTCGCGGTCGGGTATCGCGGGCTGCCGCTCACCGTGCGGCTGTCGGAGTTGCAGGTGCGTTCTATACACTGGTTCCCATACGACCGCGTTGGCGTGGTGAACGCCGATCCTTAAGGACTTTTGCCGGCGCATCTCTCCGCCCAGGGTCCCTCGCTTTCAATACCCGCCCTCGGCGCCTTTCAACTCCGTCTGACGCCTTTCAACTCCACCCCGACGTTCGCTTGTTGCAGGTCGCCGGGACGCTGCGGCTGCAGCTCTCCGACTTTGACGATCGCATGCCGACGTTCCATCTGCTCGGGATATCTTTCGTGGAGAAGCCGGACATTCGATTCGCGCTGTCTCTCGTCGGCGGGAACATAGACATGATCCCCGGCTTCAGCGACGCGATCACGAACGTCATCGGCAACGCGCTCACGCGGGTCATGGTGTGGCCGCAGTCGATTCGAGTGCCGATCGCGAAAAAAGCAGACGCGCTAGGCGAGTCCGGCGGCGGCCTCATGAACGACGGCGCCGCGGCGGTCCTGGAGATAACCCTCATGCGCGCGAAGAAGCTCAAGAACGCGAGCAAGCTCGGGACGAGCGATCCGTACGTGACGGTTGGCGTCGCGAACGGTCGCCGCGCGCCGGCGAAGAGCTCCGTCGTCGTGGACGAGTTGAATCCGGCGTGGAACGAGACGTATCGGATCATCGTAGACGACCCGGAGGAGGACGTCCTGTCGTTGGTCATCTCGGATTACAGCGCGCTCGCGGATGACATCGAGATGCGGATGATGGAGCGGTGCGTCATGAAAACGAAGCGGTGTTGCTGCGGGTGGCGGATGCCCGGGCGAAGGAAGAAGAAATTGTATCGCACGCTGAGCAACGGGAAACGCGTCGCGACTCGCAGCGGCTCGAAGCTCGACAAAAAGGACACGAAAAAGCCGCGCGAGCAGAACATCGAGTCTGGGGCGCTGTTTCACACCATCATGGGCACCGCGGAGATCGCGGATCTGTCGGATCTCGTGCCGTTCGAGGAGACGACGCGCGAGTTGACGCTCACGAAGGAGGCGTCGTCGATATTCCGCGTGTTGTCCAAAAAGAAGAGCACGGTTCGGAAGAAAGCGGGGACGCTGACTGTGAAATTCCGGCTGTATCCGCTCGCGAAGGACCTCGAGACGATGCAGAAGGCGCTCGCGCGAGCGGGATTAGAGGCGATGAAGTTTCTGCAGATGAAGCGCGCGGAAGCTGGGGTGTCGGACCCGAAGGTGCCGATGATCCAGAAAATCACGAAAGAGAAATATCGCGCGGAGATGGCGGAGAACCGGATCGATTACATGGATCCAGAAAAAACCGCGGAACACGCGCTCACGCCGCAGGGACGCTTGAAGCGACCGATCTTGATCGCCGTCGAGCAGCTCTTGTCGACCGTGCTCGAAGGGGACCCTCGGAACGGCAACGAGAGCACTCGGGAGCGGTACGAACGGAACCTCTCCGTGGTCAAACCGTTCCTGAACGGCCTCCTCTACTTCGAGCTCATCAAAGGCGAGGACCTCAAGAACTGCGACGGCGTCGGCAGTTCCGACCCGTACTTCAAGATAAAGCTCAAGACGCAGACCTGGAAGAGCAAAGTCATGGCGAACACGGTGAATCCGGTGTACAACGACGGCGGCGAATTCGTCGTCTCTCCGTCGGACTTGACGCATCCGGGCGTGGACATCGTGTTCACGTGTTGGGACAAAGATATGTACGGGAAGGAGTTCATGGGCAAGGCGGACGTTCCTCTGAGGCACATCGTCGCGCGCGCGCTCGCGAACATGGGGCACTGGAGCTACGAGCGGTTGCAGCTCAAGGGCGTGGATACCGGGTACGTGCACGCGCAGTTTCGGTTCCAGCCCGTGGACGCGACGCGGAGAAGAAACGCGCGACGCGGGGACACCTCGACGAGCGAGACGGCGGCGCGGCTCTCGGAGGATATCGTCCCGACGCCGAAGGGAGACGACGTCGCCGCGCCGGGGCCAGGGCCGGGGCCGGGGCCGGGGCCGGGCGGCGGCGACGTCGATGTCACCGAGGTCGAACCCGATCCCGAGGTCGCGTCGCCATCCGCCTCCGTCTCAGACGAAAAGAAACGCGCGAAAGCCCCGGGGGAGAAGTTCCGAGTCCCTCGCGCGAAGACGGCGAAGGATAGGTCGAAGGCGCCGCGGTCTTCCACCAGCACCGCGGGCGCCGGCGACGATACGTGTAGCGAGCACGACTTCGATTTCGGATGGAGCGACGGCGACGAGGCGTCGTCGACGATCGCGGTGAGCCCGGTCGGGAGTCCCGCGGGGAGTCCGACGACTCCCTCCTCGCCCAAGTCGCCGTAGATTCGATTCGATTCGTCGCGCGGGGCGAGGTATTCGCGAGCGCGCACAGTACGTCATGCGAGTGAGTTATTAGTCTCTCTAATGATTTATTACGAGACCGAAGGTCACGCGCCGTCGCCGCCGCCGTCGCCGCCGTCGCCTCCGCCGTCGCCTCGCAAGCGCCTCTCCGCGACGACGATGAGCGCTCGGTACACCGCGTTGGCAGCCGCAGGCATCCGCTTCTCCTCCCCCCAACTCGCGTCCATCTCGCCGTCGTCGTTTTCCACCGTCGCCGCGGTCTTCATCGCGCGCAGCACCCTGAAGAACAAAAAGTCTTTATTAGTCTTAAGAAACGACGCGCGACGACGCGCGTGGCGTCGTACAGTACTGTATGGAAACCAGTCTCGCTTACCTTCGCGTCGGCGTGAGCAGCGCCTTCGTCGGCGCCGCCGCCGCCGCTCGCACCAGCGCACTGACTTTGCTCGTCGGCGACCGCAGCGCTTTTCGCATCGTCCGCGCCGCGCGTCTGCGCGCCGCCCTGAGCTCCTTCTCCTTCTCCGCGGCTTCGGCGGCGGCTTCGTCGGCGGCGTCGTCGTCGTCGGGCGCGGGAAGGTCGCCGCCGTCGCTGAGGTACCGCGCGAGATCCACCGTGGAGATTGCCAGCAGCACGTCGTCGTCGTCGTCGTCGTCGTCCTCGTCGCCCTCGCCGCCGACGGTCTCGTCGACGACGACCTCCGGGGGCGTAAAGTCGCCCCCCTCCGCGACGCACTCGACGCCGTAGCCGCAGGTGGACGCCATGTACGCCACGACGCGAGGGTCCACGGCGTCGACGACGGGCATCGAACCGTCCGGGGTCGTGTCGCTGATCGCCACGGACGCGCGCGTCGCGTCGCGCAGGGATTCGAACACGAGGAAGTCGTTCCGCGCGACGTCCGCGGTGCGCCGCGAGGTGGTGTATATCGCCTCGTCCGGCGTCTCCGGGTTGAAGACGAGGACGTGCACGACCGGGAGCGTTCGCCACGATCGGGACGGCGACGGGGTCGTCTCGGTGTCGTCGTCGTCGTCGTCGTCGTCGTCGTCGGCGTCGCTCGCGGCGGCCGCGCGCGCGCGCGCCGCGTGCGCGCGGCGGCGGCGGCGAAGCGACGTCGCGCGCGGGTGGACCGGCGCGGCGAGGCGCGCGACGGCGGAGGACATGACGGGACGTCGGCGCGCGACGAGTGCCCGCCGGTATGATGATGACGCCGGTATAATGATGAGTCATCTCGCCAGCTTGGCAGCTCGAACGCGGAGAGGAAGTCTGCTGTGGTTGTTGACATCGTCATTTTTCGAGGCGCCGCGCCGCGCCGAAGAAGGGCGCCAGACCCTCCCCGCGCGCGTCCCATCTCCCCCCGCGTCTTCATCGCGTCTTCATCGCGAGCCTCATGCCGATCCCGGTCGTGGGGATCTACATCGGGTACATCGTCGCGCGAGTGCTCTTCAGGTCCGCGATCGAGTTTTTCGTCCGCGAGCGCGGCGCCATCAACGCGTGCCTTCGAAAGTTCCAACCCCCGCGCGGCGGTCCGAAGCTAAACCTCGCGACCGCGCTCGCGGACATCGCGGACGCGAACCGATCGCTCGCGGACGCGGAGACGCTCCCGGAGCTGCCGCGCGCGGGATGGCGGTACAGGTGCGATCTGGTGTACAACTCGCACGCGGGACAGAGGGCGTTTTTCCGCGCGCTGCGCGTCGGGCCGAAGCTCGCGAGCGTGGTCGGAAGCGTGTCCGTGGACGTGGAGGAAGTGCCGGCGTCGTCGCGCGGCGCGGCGGCGGCGGCGCGGGGAGCGGCGGCGGAAGAAGAAGAAGAAGACGACGCAGCGCCGGCGGCGGCGGCGCGGGGAGGCGACGACGGCGAGATCGAGGTGGCCGACGAAGCCGCCGCCGCCGCCGACGACGACGACGGGTTCGAGCACGTGGGCGCGTGCCGTAGGATGACGCTCGCGCAGTTCTACACGATGCTCCGGCCGGCGCTCGCGCAGATCGCGGTCGACGCGTTGGCGTCGTCGTCGTTCGCGACGACGACGCGGCCGCCGCGACGGGTGCGCATCGCGGGAGGGGAGAACGACGACGACGACGACGACGACGCGCGGCTGTGTTCGATCTGCATGGACGGAGAGGTGGAGATCGTGACCAAATGCGCGCACGCGTTTTGCGAGGCGTGTCACCTCCGGTGGCTGTCCATGTCGCGCGAGTGCCCGCTGTGCCGCGAGACGTTAGGGAGGGAAGTCAGCGGCACGAACGACGGGAGTTATTCTCTGGTGGAGTGGACCTACGCGGGCGACGACGACGACGGCGACGGCGACGGCGGCGGCGGCGGCGGCGACGACGACACAGAGGCGGAGGCGGAGGCGGCGGCGGAGGCGACTTCGACCGCCGAACGCGTCGACGCGGCGTGGCTGCGTCGACGCATGCGCGAGTTCCCGGCGGTGAGCGAGCCCGGGAGACGGCCGCACGAGCGGTGGTTAGCGCGGCGGGCGGCGGAGAAGGCGAAGCGGCGCGCGACGGATCACGAGGACTGACGACGACGCGGCGGCGGCGGGAGCGGGGCGACGAACGTTTTTATGACACATACTGTAGCACATCAGCCTGAGGGCCATTCCATACAAAAATAGTTCATCGGTCAGTTGAAAGGATACGCGATCAAGTGTTGAAACCGGGCGATGGGTGAAAAACGTTTGTATAGAACGCACCTCAGCGCCGCGCGACCACGACAGCGACGACCACCACAAACGCGACTCCACGTCGACGACGCCCCCGCAACTTCGCATTCCTCCGCCGCGCAGTCGGCATCACCGAGCGTCGTCGTCCGTCCCGTCGACGCTCGCCCGCCATGGACCTCTCCCTCGCGAAGTCGCTGTCGCACATGCGACGGAGCGAGTCGTGGCGGGGCTTCGCGCGCGGCGTCGGCGGCGTCGTGCGGCGCGTCGGCTCCGTTAAAAATCTCGTCGGGAAGAGCGCGCGAAGCTCGACCGCGACGCCGCTGGACTGGTACTGCGTCTTCGGCGTGCAAGCGCTGTCCATGGTCTCCATACTCAGCACGACGTACATATTCTCCACCGCGGTGTTCATGTGCAAGTTCTGGGGCGCGAGAGACGACGCGGACGCGTCGCTTCGCGCGGGCGTCGTCATCGCCGCGAAACCGGCGTTCTCTGCCATCTCGTCGTATCCGTGGGGCATCGCCGGCGATAAGGCTGGATTCCGCGCGACGATGCTCCTGAGCGCGTTCGCGACGATGCTCCTCACCGCGGCGTTAGGGTGCGTGCGCTCCTTCGCGTGGGCGGTCGTCGTCCGCGCCGCGTCCGGGCTGTTCGACGGCGTCATGACAAACTCTCGGAGCTGCATGGCGAAGATCAGGTGCGTTCTATACACTGGTCCCCATACGACCCCGTCCGCGTGGTGAACGCCGTTCCTTAAGGACTTTTGCCGTCGCATCTCTCCGCCCACCCCGCGCTTTCAACGCCCGCCCTCGACGCCTTTCAACTCCACCTGACGCCTTTGAACTCCACCCCGACAATCGCTCGTATGGAACGACCCTCAGCGACCGGACCAACGCCGCGCGCGCCTTCAGCACGTTCGGGATAACCTACGGCCTGGGAAGCACGATCGCGCCGACGCTGAGCGCGTTGCTCGCGTACCCGTGCGGCGGCGGTAGCGGTGTCGTGGAAGATGGAACGTCGACCGACACCGACGCGGGGCTGTTCGACGAGGACGAGTGCCCGACGCCGTACTTTCGCGACTACCCGTTTTTTTTGTCGAGCGCGTGGGTGCTCGTCGCGGGGGCGATGCTCTGGACGTTCGCGTTCGCGTACTTGCGCGTCCCCGGGGAGAGCGCGCGTAAAGACGGCGCGGCGCGCGGGGGGTACGATAGGATAGACGACGAGGGCGGAGATGGGGAGGGAGAGATTGGCGTCGACGTCGAACGCGGCGGCGGCGGTGGCGGCGGCGGAAAGGGCGAGGGCGCGGAGGTTGAGATGTCCGCGGCGGCGACGAGCGCGCGTCCTCGGAAGCAGCGGGGCACGCCGGAGAAGGAAGACGGCGAGGGGTTGCTGCCGGACGTCGGCGCGTGCGATAGCCCGCGATCGTCCGCGAGCGAGAGCTCCGTCGCGGTGGTGAGAATGGACGGGGAACTGGCCAACGCGGACGCCGCGGACGCGCCGGCGACGGTCGTCGCGGAGACCGAGGACGACCGCGCCGAGGCCGAGACGAGCGCACTTCTCCGCGGCGGCGACGGACCGGACGATGACGCGGACACGGAAACCGAAGAAGATGAAACGTCAACCGACGCGGAGGCGACGCCGTGGCACGAGGATCGCACAATCAAACTCGCGGTGATCAATCAAGTCGCGTGCACGTTCGCGATCCTCACCGGCGCGGAGCTCACGCCGATCTGGATGGCGACGAGACGCGAGAACGGCGGCTTGGGGTTCAGCGCGATCGACATCGGTATCTTCGGCAGCGTCATGGGCGTCTCCATATTGCTCTTCTCCGCGTTTCTGTTTTCGTATTTGTCGGACAGATACGGCGCCACGCGAAGCGTGACCTGGGCGCTGTTCCTCAACGGCGTCGTCTACCTCGCGCACCCGCTCGCCGCGTACGCGATCAGATCCTCGCGAGCGCTGACGTGGACGCTCATCGTGGTGTTCGCGATGTGTCGCGGGTGCATGGGCCCGGTCGTGATGGGCGGCGTGAGTTTGATCTTGAATAACTCGTCCCCCAGAGGCAAACTCGGCGCGGTGAACGGATTCAGCGGGGCGTTTACGAACGTCGCGCGCGCCGCGGCGCCGATATTGTCGGGGGGGCTCATCGCCGGGATGGTCCACGCAACGCGGGAGCTGAGACGAAGTAAAAGCGAAGACGGCGACGACGTGAAGGGCGACGTCGCGCTGTTTTTCGCGGAGGGGTTCAACCCGACGTGGTGGCCGTTCACTTTGCTCGGCGTCGCGATGTTTATCCTCGCGAGGTTTAGCGGCGCGCTGCCAAAGTCGCTGGACTTTCCGAACCCGAAACAGTGAGGAAGTACGGTAGTAACACGGCAGTAGGCCTTAGTTTACAGTAGTCGATCGCACCGAGTGCGAGTGAAGCATGCGAATTGGTTTTTTTCGTTCGTTACAAGTCGTACGTGTACGTGTCGCGCGCTGCGTAGTCACGCGAAGAATTCATTCTATCGTCGCGTCGGCGTCGGCGTTCGCGTCCGCCTCCGCAGCCTCCTCCGGGTGCGTGAGCAGCCACTCCATCGCGAGCTCGATGCTCTGCCCTCCGATCGCGACTAACGCCACCCTCTCTTGCGCTCGCGAGAACCCCATCTCGACTATCGAGCTCGTCATCTCCGGCGACGGCGAAAACGGCGGCCGCGACGACGGCAGCGGCGCCGCGTCGTCGTCGTCGTCGTCGTCGGTTCTCGTCCTCTTCACGCCGGCGCCGTCGACGACGTCGACGTCCTTGCTGATGTGCTTCCAGTACGTGTCCTCGCCGTAGTCGTACGTCGGCTCCTCCATCGCGCCGATGTCTCGCCCCGCGAACAAACAAATGCGGTACAACCGCTGGTTGTTCGCTCTGCACCCTTCCGCGCCGGGAGTGAACACGCTCTGGATGATGAGATTCGGCTCCGAGTGGTGGTTGATAAACCTCGCGACGCCGCCGGTCACGCGCGCGTCGACGCCTAAGTTGAGGTCTTCGTCCTTCGGCTTCTGGTACGCGACGTCGAAGTGGTCGAGAGAGAAGATGTAGTCGTCGTCGCCGCTGTTCACGCACCGCGCGGCGGCTTCGGATTCCGTGAGCACCTCCCCCGCGTATTCGCACACGAACGCGCCGGAGGAAATCTCCGCGCGACACCGCAACCCCCATCTTTGTCCGTGGTTCGGAACACCTCGAGCGGGGGCCACAGACCGAGTCGAACGCACGCGCCGATCGACTCGCCGAGAAACCGCGACTTCGGGTCCGCCGACTTCGTCGCCTCGTCCGCGGTCGGCGGCGGCTCCACGACGCCGTCCGGAGAGCTCTCGCACAGGCAAAACTCCTCGTTGTACGCGCGCGTCGTCGCCGTCGCCTCGGGCCGCGGCGGCTCCGGCGGATTCGTCGTCGACGCCAGCGCCGCCGCCGCCTCCGCGGAGATTTTCTCGCTGCAGTTCCTCACGTACCGAAATCCCTCCGGCACGACGTCCGTCGCGTCGTCCACCTCGTTGAACGCGGGGACGATCACGCGCTCGCGCCCCGCGGCGACGTCCATCATCACGAGCGTGCCCTTACTAACTTCTCCCGGCGCTTCCCCCGCGCCCGCGTCTTTCTTCCACTGCGACGCGCACACCGCCCTCCGCTCCATCTCGGACACGCGCAGCTCCTCGTTCGTGCGTCGCACCAGCGCGGTCCACGCCCTCTTCCCGCCGTCCAACCGCCGTCCCCGATCGTCCAGCGTTCGATTCCGCCGCCCTCGCGTCCCCGTCGTGAAGTCGCCGGCGTATCGGATAAAATTCCCCAGGAACTCCGTCGGCGGCGCGGGCGCCTTGCTCCTCCCCGGGATCGCTCGCAGCAAAAACTTGTATATGAAAGGCCCGTCCTCGCTCTCCACGAACTTGTACTCCGCGACGGCGTACTCGCCCTCGTAGATGTACTCCACCCGCCCGGGCGTCACCGCGCCCTTTCGGATCACGCGCACCGGCTTGCCGCTCTCTTTATTCCGCGCCAACGCCAGGTTGCCCTTCGTTAAAACCTGGCTCTTGACCTGCTTGCGCTTATCCTGCCCGCCCTGACCGGTGTACCATATGTCTAGCCCCTTATCGTCGTCGTCTTTGTACCCGCCGGCGAGGCATATCGCGTACGCGCCGCCGCCTTCTCGCACGGAATCCGCGTTGAAGTCGATCCCCTGCATCATTCGGATGTGCAGCCCCACGGCCGCGACCTCGCCTCGGCCGACGAAAATCTCGCCGACGTCGCACCCGGGGACGTGCCCCCATCGTGGCTTGCACGCGGGGGGGTAACCCTGGCTCACGCGCGAGTACGCGACCATGTCCGGCTTCGCCGTGCCCTCGCGCTTCACCCGCGCCTCGATCGTCCGAAACTTTTCGAGCTGCGCCGACTTCGCGACGCGATCCGCCGCGTGCGTCGGCGGGAGCGACGAGGACGAGGACGCGCCGCGGTCGGACGTCGCCGCGGTCGCGCCGCCGTCGCGCGATTGCGCGGGCGCGGGCGACGACGCCGAGGCGGCGGGCGCGGACGCGGAGATGCGATGGAAGGATCGACGGTCGTGGTCGAGGATGGCTCCGATGGTCGTGGTCGTCGTCGTCGACGCCGCGGTGAACGACGACTTCCGCGCGGTCTGCTTCACGCGGCGCTTCGTGACGGTCCCGTCGTCGAGCGTCGTCGTCGGCCTCGGCGCCGCCGCGGTCGCGCGCGCGGGCTCTCCGTCGCTCATGGCGCGCGGCCGCCCGCCACGCCGCCTCTCCGACTGAGGAGACGAGGAGTCCTGCAAACGCGTGAAACGCAGCGCGCAGCCCAGCGCGGCCGCACGTTTTTCACCCACCCGTAGTTTCAATGTTTGATCGCATCCCCTTTCAACTTATCGATGAAGCGCGCATAAAATAAGAAGCCTCCAGTTTACCAGTTGTCGCCTCCGCGTGCCGCCGTTCCAGATCCCGCCCGTCCGTCCAGTGTTCGACGCGTCGTCTCGCGCGTCGTCTCGCCCGACGCCCGCCATGGGTCGGGTTCGCGCGCCTCTCCACATTCACCTCGTCCTCCTCCTCGCGCTCGTGTGCGCGGCGTCGCCCGCGGTCGCGCGCGGACCGTCCGCGGCCGCCCCGAGCGCGATCCACCTCGAGGCGGACGGATTCGAAGCCGCGCTGGCGACGATCGATCCGCGCACGCACGCGCTCGTGGAGCTGTACATGCCCTGGTGCCCGGCGTGCCAGAACTTCCGGCCGTCCTACGACCGCGTCGCGGCGTTCTTCAACGGCGACGCGAAGGCGACGGGGAAGAAGAAGAAGAAGCGCCCGGAGCCGACGGTGACGGTGTTCAGCGTGGACTGTCAGAAGAACGGGCACCTGTGCGACGACTTCGACGTCAGAGGGTACCCCACGGTGCTCTTCGGGACCGTCGACGCGCTCAAGAACCGACGCCGCGCGGACGGGAAGGGTAAAGGAAAAGGAAAAGGAGGGGAGAAGAGGACGGGGGGAGGGAAGGAGGGCGAGGGCGACGGCGGCGGCGAGGGCGACGACGCCGAAGTCCTTAAGGAACGGCGTTCACCACGCGAACGCGGTCGTATGGGGACCAGTCACGCCGCCGCCGGCGAAGGGATGGAGGAACTGAAAATATCGCCCAGGACGGCGGAGCGCGTCGTCGAGCTCGTCGGCGAGCGCACCGGCGTCGTCGCGGGGACGCACGTGCTGCAGAAGCCGGACGCGAAGAAGAAGACGCGCGAGGGAGCGAGCGGCGGGGGCGGGATGTTCGGCGGGATGTTCGGTTCGAAAGAGAAAAAGAAACCGCCGGCGGCGCCGTCGAGTTCGAGTTCGAGTTCGAGTTCGAGTTCGAGTTCGAGTTCGAGATCGAAATCGTCTTCAGCGCCGCCGCAGGGCGAGGTCGTGTCCTTCGCGGACCTCGAGATGGCCACGACGGAAGTCTACGCGCAGATGACGTCCCCCGCCTTGTTCGTCGCGGACTCGCGCGCGGAGTTCCTCGCGTTCGTCGAGCTCCTCGCGGACGCGCACCCGATCCGGGAGTGCGCCGACGGCGCGAGCGACGTCGCGGACGCGTTGGCGCGCGTCTGGCCGAAGGACGGCCACGTGGACGTCGCCGCCGCGCGAGAGGACCTGGCCTCGCGACACATGTGCGGAGATACGGCCGGGAACGAACCGCATTGGGACACGTGTCTCGGGACCCAGGAAGGCACGCGAGGGTACACGTGCGGGGTGTGGCTGCTGTTGCACGCGCTCGCGGCGCGCGTCGGCGCGGACGCCGACGGCGTCGAGCTGACGGGCGACGCCGCGACCTACGCGGGCGAGCGGTGGATGGCCGCGGTCGAGGGCTGGATCACGCGTTTCTTCCCGTGCGACGAGTGCCGGAGTCACTTCTTAGAGATGATCGACGACGACGGCGAGAGCGTCCAGGGCGCGAGCGACGCGTTGCTGTGGTCGTGGAGAGCGCACAACCGGGTGAACGAGCGGCTCGCCGTCGCGCGGAGGAACGGCGAGGAGGACGGCTCGTCTGACCCCGAGCACCCGAAGCGGCAGTGGCCGACGACGAAGGACTGCGCGTCGTGTCACGTCGCGAGCGGGCTCTTGAGCGGCGGTTCAGGCGGCGACGACGACGAGGACGACGACGACGACCCGAGCTGGGACGAGGAGGAGACGCTCGCGTTTCTGTCGCGGTACTATCGCGGCGACGGCGCCGCCGCGAAACCGAGGTCGGACGCGGACGCGGCATCGACCGGTCCCCGAGGAGAAGGTGGAACGTCAACCGTCACCGTCACCGTCGCGACGCCCCCGCCGGTCGATGCCAAGACCAAGGCGTCGAGGACCGCGGCGTCGACCGCGTCCGCGCGCGTGGAAGACCTCGGCGGCGAAAACGTCGGCGGGGTCGGGTCCGCGCTGCTTCTCGCCGTCGTCGCGTGCGGCGTCTTTCTCGCCCTCGGCGGCGGCGGTCGATCAAACGCGCGGCACGCGTTCAACGGGTTCGTCGTCCGCACGCTCCCGGGGTCGTGCGCGTCGGCGATTCGTTTAGGAGGGAAAGGGCGAGCGCGCGGCGGCGGCGGCGGACTGAACGGAGGAAACTCCTGACGGCGCGGGGGTTCAGGTCTCCGCGATTTGGACCCCGGCGCCGCCGACGACGGTCTGGACAAGATACTCTGATTCGATTCGTCGTCTACCGTACGTGTACACGAAGTCTCACGCACACGAAACCCTACCTACAAGCACTACCTCTATACGAACCCTATTAGAACGCCTCGCGTCCCGTCACGACGACGACGCCGGCGGCGCGTCGAACTCCTTCACTTGACTCAACACGGCGCGTCGGTTCGTCTCAGGGTCGTTTGATTGGTGGGTGATGTGGCGGGAAGTGATGTGATTGGTTAGTTATTTGATGACGTGGATGTTTGATTGGACGAGAGCGACGGAGAGACACGCCGGGCGAAGTCCTTAAGGATCGGCGTTCACCACGCCAGCGCGGTCGTATGGGGACCAGTGTGAGAAGAACGCACCTCGAATATCTGCCCGTTCATCATCATCTCGTCGAGAACGTAGTGCACGCTCTCGAGGTGAAACATGATGTCGAGCTCGCACACGTTCCCGAAGTGTCTGTCCAGCGTCTCCACGACGCAGTGAATGAACTCGTGTATCGCGAGCTCGTTCTCGTGCTCGTCCACGCCGACGATGAAGAACAGAGACGCGTATCTGCGGTAGATGACTTTGTAGTTTCTGTGTTCGACGATGTTGCACTGCTCGTCCGAGCGCGCGAGGCACTTGCGGACGATCTCGCCCTCGATCTGCCTGCGCTCCTCCTGCGGGACGTTCTCGTTGTAGTTCGCCAGGCGCGTCTGACCTTGCTTGTTCACGAGGAGGAGGAACCGGATCGTCATCGTCCGCGACTGTTTCGTTCGTTTCCGCCCTAATAAACGCGCTCTTCGCCTCTTCCCAGACAGAGATCCCGTCCTCCCGCGCGGCGGTCGTCTATCTTTCGCCGAGGACGCGCGCGAGGGGGTCTCACCGTGCGACGCGAACGGACAGCGAGCGCGTCTCGAGCCCGGTCGCGGGGGCGACGTTCGAGTTCCCGCGCGCGCGACGACGGAGTGAACGCGCGCGCCCTTCTTTTTCCGGACACTTGTCACTTCAAACAGACGACGAACTGGAACTTCAGTTCTGTTCGTCATCACGAGGCTGCGGCGCGTCAGATCGCGGCGCGCGAGCGGCCGTACCCCCCACCCCCGCCCGGGCGCGATGCCGCACCCGGTCGCGGTAAACATCTACGACCTGAACGGATTCAACGAGTACACGCACCTCCTCGGCCTGGGCGTCTACCACAGCGGTCTCGAGGTGCACGGAAGGGAGTACGCGTTCGGCGGCCACGACCAGCGATGCAGCGGCATCTTCGACACGGCCCCGAGGGAGGCGCCGCCGCCGGCGCGCTTCCGGAAGACCGTCGTCGTCGGGCACACGACGATGAGTCCGAGCGAGGTGGCGCGCGCGGTGGAGAACATGGGGGAGACGAGCTACCTCGGCTGCGCGTACCACCTGCTCGAGCGCAACTGCAACTCGTTCGTGGAAGATCTGTGCGTGGAACTCACGGGACGGAAGCCGCCAGGGTACATCAACCGCCTGGCGCGGATCGCGGTCGTCGCGAACCAGTGCGCGCCGTGCATACTCCCCGCGAGCGTGCGCGCGATCGCGGGGCCGACGGTGATGCCGCCGGGCATGGGGGGAGGAGGAGAGAGCGACGAGGAGGACGACGACGACGACGGCGGTGAAAACGCGGCGGGGGATCGGCGGCTGTTGACGCGGTTTCCGGAGTCGTCGTCGCGGATCAGGTGACATCTCGCGACTCGCCGTCGCGCGTTTCTTTTCTCCTCGATTCTTTTCGTCGTAATAGTCTACACGCGTACGTTTTATGATAGCTACCTCTTAGTGGTCGTTCGAACCGTCGTTCGCGCCCGCGGCGGGCTCCGTCGTCGGCTTTGTCAGTCTAACCCTTTCCCTCGTTTACCGTTTACCAAAGTACATGTCCACGAGGTCGTCCACGCGGTCGCGCCTCTCGCCGCCGCGTCGCTTCTTCGGCGCCGGGCCGAGGTCCGCGTCGTTTATCAAGTCCTCGTCGCGGTCGCGACGAGGCTCGCGACTCCGCTGCGGCTTTTGCTTTTGCTTTTGCTTTTGCTTTTGCGACGCTCGCGCTTGTCGCGGCTGCTTCGGCTTCGGTTCCTCAACCTTCCGCTTCTTCTTCGTCTTCTTCTTCGCCGCCGCCGCGGGGTTCTCCTCGCCGTCGTCGTCGTCGCCGCCGCCGTCGCCGTCGCCGCCGCCCCTCGCCGCGGCCGCCGCAGCCTTCCGATCCTCCTTCCGCTCTTTCCTCTTCTGTATCCGCCGCGCCGTCCGGTCAGCCTTGGGCCCCGGCTTTTTCCCCTCCTCCCCCTCCGCCGCCGTCCGCTCCCTCTGCGCCTTGTTCAGACCGTCCCTCCGCCTCTCGAGCTTCTTCACCGCTCGCGCGTCCTCGACCGCGAACTCGACGATCGGCCGCTTCGCCGCCGTGAAGATCGTCGGGTTGTTGTTCAACGTCCGAAGCGCCGCGAGCGCGTGGTCGTGCGCGTCAAACTCGACGAATCCGATGCCGCGGCTTCGCGGTTTCCCGTTCGCGTCCGGCCGCGTGTTGTCGAACAGAAGCCTCGCGTGCAGAACCTTCGGGTTCGCCTTCGTCGCTCGCTGCAGCACCGCGTCGTGGAAGATCTTCTTCAGTTGCTTCTGGTCCACCTCCGGGGGCACGTTTCGCACCTGCAACCGATTTTTCGATATGAAAAAGTTTGGATTTTTCAGCTTCATCTTCTGCTCCTCTTTCGCGCGGCGGCGCTTCATGATGTCCTCCCGCGAGACCCCCTGCGCGGCGGGCCCTTCCTCGTGTATTTGTCCCTCCGTCGCGAGGTACAGATTGCGGTTATCGCGCGGGCCGTCGCGGCGTTTCTTCGCGTCCGTCGCGAACGCTTTCGATTTCGCCGTCGCCAAATCGGCGGCGTCCGTCGCGCTCACTGCGAGCGCGATGTTCAACCGTCTTCCCGCCACCTTGACGCCGCCGCCTTCGACCTTCCCCGCCGCCTCTATCGCCCGCGACGCGGACGCGGCGTCGACGAAGTCCACGAACGCGGTGCCCTTCGAGCGTCCGGTGGTCTTATCCAGGACGACGCGGCACGACCGGACTTTCCCAAACTTTTGCATCCGCTCGAAGAGCGACTGCTTCGAGGCATCCGTCGGGAGGTCGCGCACGAACACGCTCGCGCCCGCGGGCGGCGGCGTCTTCGCGCCCTTCCCGGGGAGCGGCGGCGGCTGACTGTCGCTGTCGCTGTCGCCGTCGCCGTCGCCGTCGCGATCGTTCGCGGCGGCGGCGTCTCGACGCCTGTCTTTCGCCTCCCTCTCCGCGTCTCGCGCGGCGGCGCGGGCTTTCGCTTTTTCGATTCTCGCCGCCTTGGCCGCGTTTCGCGCTTCTTTACGGCTCGCGTACTTGACCTTCCCGTCGCTCTCGCCGTCGTTCGCGTCGGCGCTGTCCAGGAACGTGTTCATGATGCGGCGCGTCATCGCGTCGGGGTCTGCGTCCTCCTCCGGGGCCTCTTCGTCTTCGTCGTCGGATTCCGACGACTCCGACTCCGACTCCGACTCCGACTCCGACGACGACGACGACTCAGACTCAGACTCGGATCCCGAATCGTCGCCCGACTCCGACTCCGACTCCGACCCGGACCCGTCGTCCTCCTCGCCGTCGCTCCCCTCCTCGCTCTCCTCCTCCGCCCCCTCCTCCTCTTTCTGCTTCAGCTGCGCCTCGTTGTACTCGTGCTTGCTCATCGCCCAGTCGACCGCGATCTGCCGCCCCGCGATCGCCGTCGCGTTCACCTCCTTCACCGCTCTCTCCGCGTCCGCCTTTCGCGTGTACGCCGCGAACGCGAACCCTTTCGGCTTACCGTGGAAGTCCTTCGGGATCGTCAGCTCCCACACGAACCCGGCGGCGCTCATCGCGGCGCGTATCTCCGCCTCCGCGGCTTTGAAGGAGACGTTTCGGACGATGACGCGCCAACTCTTCGGCCTCGCGCCCTCCCCGCCGAGCGCCCGCGCCCACAGCATCTCGACGCCCTCGTCGACCGCGCCGCCCGCGCCCGCTTTCAGAGCGCCTTTCATCTTCTGCGCTTTGCGCTTCCCGACCCCGGGCATCGCGCGGTGAAGCTCCGCGACCGCGCGTCGAGCGTCGGAGGCTCTCGCGTAGGTCACCAACGCGACGCCGCGACGGCAGCCGTCGTTTCGAAGCTTCGCGGACGCCACCACTGGTACCGGCGCGGGGGAGACGACGTCCTCGACGTCGCCGATCGCTCTCGCGGCGTCGATCGCGGCGGTCGGGTCGATCCCGTCGGGCTCGCCCGCGAGCTTGAGGCCGCCGATCGCCACCGTGCGCGCCGCCTTCTCCAGCGACGCTTTTTCATCCTCAGACGGTTTGCGATGCGATCGCTGCGGTCGCGCCGCGCGCGGCGCGCCTCCCGGCGCGTCGCCCCGCGCGCGCGCCGCGTCCCGCGGCCGCCCCGCGGCGGTCGTCTTCGGCGCGTCGCTGTCGCTGTCGTCGCCGTCGTCCTCGCGCGCGCCGCCGCCGCCGAACCCCCCCCGCGCGTCGCGGTCGTCGCCGTCGCCGCCGCCGCCGCCGCCGCCTTCGATGGGCTTCCCGTGGATCAATCCCTCGCTCTTCGTCCCGAGCTTCTGCTTCGCGACGTCGATCGTCACCGGCCGCCCCTCCACGACGAACGTCCCGGACTTGCTCACCGCGGTCGCGGCGTCCTCCGCGAGCGCGAAGTGCACGAACCCGAACCCCTTGCTCTTCCCGCCCTCGCCCTTCTTCTCCGCGACGATGAACGCTTCCTTTACCGGACCGATCTCGGAGAAGGCCTCCTCGAGGCCCTTGTCGCCGCACGAGTACGGGAGGTTCCGAACGAACACCGTCGTCGGGCCGCCCATGGCGACGGGGGATGGGGGGAGGGAGCGCGCGCGACGGGGAGCGCTCGAGACGCGGCGCCGGCGCTCGAGAGTGCTCGTTTCGCCGACATCGCATCCCCTTAACAACTCAGCTCCTTCCGTCGTACAGTTGTAGTAGAGTACGCGAGATTCGTGCTGTGAGCAAACAGACTGAATCGCGCATCTCTCGACGCGATTGGCCGTCGCGAGCGGAAGCCGCGGAGATTCTGGCAGCTGGCACGACTCTCCTTCTTCGCGCTGCTCTCGGAAGACGTCGCGTCCGCGGCGCGTCGCCGCGCCACACTCGCACGCGCGCACACGTCAGGTCCGTCCCGCGCGCGATTCCTCTCCGCGGCTCGCGGACGACGCCGCCGCCGTCCGCGCGTCGCGCGTCGCTCGCGCGCCGTCGCCCGCGAGAAGACGCGGCAGCGCGACGATTCGTCGCGATAACGTTCCCGCGCTCGCGTATCCCGAAACAGGGTTCTATCTCACACTGGTCCCCATACGACCGCGTTGGCGAGGTGGACGCCGATCCTTAAGGACTTCGCCTCGAAACGCGACGACGCGCGGCCGATCGATCGCTCGCCGACGCGACGCCCTCCTCCTCCCACCCCCTCCGACGCCTCTCATCCCCCCCCCCCCCCCCCCCCCCCCCCCCCCCCCCCCCCCCCCCCCCGATGGCCCCCCCCCG
>Ga0181560_10000622_pt1 | contig 32453 bp, 23 predicted proteins | sample 011ome_20_FD_133751 | JGI IMG/M metagenome (GOLD analysis project Ga0181560, IMG submission 133751) | Coastal salt marsh microbial communities from the Groves Creek Marsh, Skidaway Island, Georgia - 011509CT metaG (megahit assembly) | ecosystem: Environmental > Aquatic > Marine > Intertidal... | reverse complement strand
TCAGTCGAACGTCTTAGCGGTCAAACGTTGAAAGGGAAGCGCGGGTGAAGAGTGACGACGGGAAAAGTCCTCAAGGAACGGCGTGCACCACGCGAACGGGGTCGTACGGGGAGCAGTCTCACCTCGCGCCGACGTCTACGAGCTTCGCCGCGCTCTGCGCGTCGTCCGCGATCTTCGCGAATGCGATCATGCCCAACTTGGCGACCGCGTGGTCTTTGCTCTTGACGTAGTTCCATATCTGTTCGTTTACGCCGAGGTCGAAGATGCGACCGCGGACGACGGGGTCGCCGCCGGCTTGCGACCAAAACTTCGCGACGTCCTTCTGAAAGCTCTTGTCCTTCCCTCGGCCCATCGACTGCACCGTCTTCAGGAACTCCTCGGTGCAAATCTCGGCCGCGCAGACGCTGAACGCGCTGAGCGCGCTGCAGACGGTCAGGGACATCCGCTTCACGTCGTTATCTTTCGCCTTGACGACCCACGCCTGGAGCTTCGGTATCACCTTGACCGCTCGCGCCACCTGCTGCGCGGCGAGCTCGTTCGGGGCCACCTCCATCAGCGTCTTGAGCGCGGCCTTGACGTTCTTGCTGCTCTTCGCGGCGATGAGCTTGGCGAGGATGTCCGGCATGTCGTCGACGCTCGCTTTCTCTTTCATGACGTACGACTTCGCCTTTTTGATGAGCGTGGAGTTGTTGCACCCCATCGCCGCCGGCGGGGGGCGCGGCAGCGGACGAGATCGAGATTCCTTCCTCCACTACGCGTGTACGCGCTCTACCCCCCCCGCGCCTTTTTTCTCCCTCCTCCTCCAGTCCGCGCGCCTCTCTCTCGGAGACGCCGACGCGCGGGGAAGACCGGTGGACGGCCGGCGCGCGCGATGCCCGCGCGCGTCGCCGCCGCCGAGCGCGCTCGCCGCCGCGGTGCGCTCTCGCGGTGGACTCTGACGAGTAGGAAGCCGACGAGCCGCGGGCGACGAAAACGTCGTCGCAGCGAGCTCGAAAGTCGGCATCTCGGGGGGGACGAGAGCGAAACGGTTCGCGCGCGCACATCTTCGCCGCGCGCGCGCCAACCACCGCACGGATGCGCGCGTCGAGCGTGGAAGAACTCCGCGCGGCGCTGCTGTCGCAGCGCAAGCTCACGGACGAAGCGCTCGCGAAGCTCGACGACTGCGTCGGCGCCGCGGACGACGGCGACGGCGCGCCGTCCGCGTCCCCGCGCTCCTCGGACGTCGCTTCGTCCTTCTTTAGCGTGGACGCGGAGAAGCTCGGCGTCGTCGCGAAGGAAGTCCTCGCGCACCTCGACAGCTGGACGTCGACGTGGAAGCGCGCGCTGCGGTCGCTGGACTCCCCGGCGTCGTCGCCGGAGCCGGGAGAACGCGGGGAGTGCGCGGAGGACGCCGCGACGAGGGTGCCGCACAAGCCGCGCGCGATGCAGGGCGTCGGGCCCGCGATGGGGGGACTGGACCTCGGGGAGCTGCGGCGGAAGATCTCGAGCGCAAAGAGCGCGCCGGAGGATGGCGGGTTCGGCGGGGGCGGCGCGCGCACGGTCGAGGTCGTGCCCATCGGAGGGAAGACGATGGCGAGAGACGCGCCCGCGGGAGGAGACGGTAAGCCGCCGTGGATGAAGGAGCTGGCCGCGAGGAAGGCGCGCGACGCCGAGAGTTGACATCGCATCGTTGAGGTTTAAGTTTCTCGGTAAAAATAAACAAGATGACGCGCGGTCTCCCACAACTCGGGTGTCATGGCCCCCGCCGCCGCGGCGGCGCTCGTCGCGGCGGTTCGAGCGCTGCCGTCGCTGTCGCGGCGACGTCTTCATCGTCGCGCGAGATGGCGGCGCGGGCATCGCGCGTCCTCGTCGCAGGTCGAGATCGACGAGATCGCAATCGGAGACGTCGATCGCGTCGTCTCCCCGCTCCCTCCCCCGAGCCCGGAGCAAGCGTCCGTGGTGCGTTCCGTGTGTCACGATCGCGCGAATGTCATCTGCGAGGCCGTCGCCGGGAGCGGGAAGACGACGACGGTGCTGCACTGCGCCGCCGCCGCGCCGGGGATCAAGTTCTTGTGCCTGACGTACAACGCGCGACTGAAGCTTCACGCGCGCAAGCGCGCGGCCGAGCTCGGCCTCGCGAACCTGGAGGTGCACTCCTTCCACGCGCTCGGGGCGAGGTACTACGTGAACGACTGCAGGAACGACGAGGCGCTGCGGCGGCTCGTGGACGGCGATTTCGCGCCGCGGAACGGCGCGCCCGCGTTCGATTGCCTCGTCGTCGACGAGGCGCAGGATCTCACGCCGCTGCTCCACCGACTCGTGTTGAAAGCGATTCGCGACCGCGACGCGTCATCATCGGGAGCGACGCCGGCGTCGCTCCTGATCCTCGGCGACTCGAGACAGAGCATATATCAGTTCCGCGACGCGGACAGTCGGTTCCTGACGTTCGCGGACCGAGGGCTGTACCGACCGGCAACGGCGGATGCAGACGAAACAGAAAACGACGAATCAGAAACCGACGCGGCGCCGCCGCCGCCGCCGCCGCCGCCGCCGCCGTGGCGTCTGCACACGCTCCGCACGTCCTTCCGCGCGACGCCAGCGATCGCGTCGTTCGTGAACGACGTCATGCTCGGGTACCCGTGCTTCGCGCCGTCGCCGCATCGGGCGGGCCGCGGCACGCCCGTCGCGTATATGGTCGGTGACGCGTTCGCGATGCCCGACGCGCTCGCGGACGAGATCGACTACCTCCTCACCGCGAAGGGATACGCGCACGATGACATATTCATCCTGACGCCTTCGCTGAAGGGCGCGAAGTTGAACAGCAAGACGCCGCTCGCGCGGCTGGAGAACGCGCTGGTGACGCGGCTCAACGCGCCCGTGTTCGTCTCCGCGTCGGACGAAGGTGATCAACTCGACACCGGTCCCCATACGACGGCGTCGGCGTGGTGAACGCCGTTCCTTAAGGACTTTACTTTGTCTCCCGGCGTGTATGATAATGCTCTCCGCCCACCGCTCGCTTTCGATTTCGACGCGCCGTGATGCCTTTCAACTCCGCTTCTGACGCCTTTGAACTCCCTCCGCGGACCTTCGACCCGCAGAGGAACTCTCCGACGCGCTCATTCGCGGGAAAATTTGTCTCACCACGTATCACGCGAGCAAAGGGTTGGAGCGGCCGGTCGTCATCGTCTTCGGGTTCAGCGCGGAGTACTTCGCGTACTACGCGCGTTCCCATCCGACGACGAGCTGCCCGAACGCGCTGTACGTCGCGGCGACGCGCGCGAGCGAGCGCCTGTATCTCGTCGCGGAGGCGGAGGAGAACGGCCACCTGCCGTTTCTGCGGTGCCGGCCCGAGGCGCTCGACGCGTTCGGCGCGCCGCTGCCGTCGTACCTCAACGTGCGCCGCTGCGGGCGCATGCGCCCTGAGAAGACCGCGGCGCCGACGCCGTCGTCGCGGTTCGCGGCGACGGACCTCGTGAAGTTTCTCCCGGAGTCGACGATCGCGACGGTCACCGCGATGTTGCGCGCGACGGAGGTATCGCCGCCGACGAAGGACGCGCGGATCGACGGCACGGTGCCGTCGCTCGCGGGGAAAGGGCTCATCGAGTCCGTGTCCGACGTCACCGGCCTCGCCGTCGTCGCCGCGCACGAGCACCGGCACTTCTCCGCCGCGAAGGCGAAGAACGGGACTCGCGGGGCGGCGTGGGCGAGCTCGAGGAGCACGGCGCTTGCGCGGCGTTTGGAGAGCAGCTTCGAGAAGCTGACGCGGCAGACGAAAGCGAGCGCGGCGCGGGGCGCGCTGCGGAAGGGCGACCAGACCGACGACGCGTCGATCGCGGTGGACGACTCGCGCGCCATCTCGCACATCCGAGACGTCTTGGCGAGAGACCCGGAGACGACGTCGGACTTTTTGAAACTCGCCGCGTGGTACGAAGCCGTGGAGGGCGGGTACCTCTTTCGCCCGTTTCAGCTGTCGACGTTCGATTGGGTCACCCCCGCGGCGGCGGCGATCTGCGCTGGCGTGCTCGAGACGCACCTCCCGTGCGCCGCCGGCGCCGCCGACGACGACGACGACGCGTCGCCGAGGGTGCGTTACGAAAAGCGTTACGACGTCTCGTTCAAGTTTGGCGCGCCGATCGTCACGATCGTCGGCGCCGCGGACGCGGTCACCGCCGGCGCGGACCCCACGATTTTCGAGGTGAAGTGCGCGAAGCGTCTGATGCCCGAGCATCTCCTGCAGCTCGCGACGTACCAGTGGTTGGACGCGTTCGGCGTCGTCCAGCGACGCGTCGCGGACGCGCGCGAGAGAGCGGCGGAAGAGAAGGCGACGACGACGACGACGACGACGACGACGACGACGATGCGCGAGAAAAAGAACGGCGCGAAAGGTTTCGGGAGAAACGCGCGCGAGTACACGGACGAAGAGGCCGAGGACGCGGTCTCGATCATCGACGCGTTCGAGCGCTTTGGCGGTGACGCGGACGCGGTGATGAAACGCGCCGTCTTGCTGAACGCGCGCACGGGCGAGGCGTTGGCGTTGAACGCGGACTTGAGGACGCTGACGGGCGTCGTCGCGGCGCTCGTGGAGCATCGCACGCGAGCGGAGAAGGATCTGGACGACGAGGCGTTCTTGTGCGCCGCGGCGGACAACGGGGCGAAGACGCACGCGCCGGTCGCCGCGCTCGTCCCGGAGATGGTGCGGCCGGACGACGCGGGCGGCGCGTCGGAAACGTGGACGGATAAAAAGACGCGGAAGGCGACGGCGGCCGCGACCGAGGACGGGCCTCGTCCGGTCGGACGGGGGAGAGTGAAAGTGAAGCGGAAGACGGCGGCGACGGCGGCGGCGACGGTGGACGTGCCGTCGCTGAAGGTGACCCAACTGAAAGCGGAGCTCAAGGCGCGCGGCGCGTCCATCGCCGGGAACAAAGCCGCGCTCGCGGCGCGTCTTCGGAGCGTCATAGAATCCAAACGATGAATCATCAACGCGACGCGTAGCCTACTAGCTAGCAGAGTGGTATTCTTCTCGTCGGCGGCGGTCGTCGGTCGTCGGTCATCGCATCGCGACGGGCGCCTGCCTCCCGCGTCCCGGCCTCGCGGCGACGCACCCTTGCACCGCGCCCTTCAACCACTGCCCCGGCCCCTTCGGCCTCTCCGGCGCCGTCGCGTCGTCGCGCGGCGCGAGCATCGACACCTGCCACTCCAACTCGCGCTTCCGCTTCTCCGCCTTCTCGAGCTTCGCGGCGAGCTCCGCGGCGAACGCTTCCGCGGCGATGCAGCGCTGCGTCGCCGCCTCCGCCGCCTTTGACGACCGCTCGGAAGAGAACTCCCCGTCCCTCGTCGCGTTCGAACGATTCTCATCGACGCGTTCGCGTTCCAGCACCTCCGCGCGTCGCATCGCGTCTCGAGCCACCTTGTTCGCGTGCTCCACCGTCGCGTCGCGCCATCGTCGCCCGCCGTCGTTCGCCCACGCGTCGAGGTCGCGGAGGAGCGCGTCGAGCGGCGGCGGGTCTGGCGGCGCGCTCGGCGGCGCGCTCTGGTCGTCGGTCGACGCGTTCGAACCGCGGTGCACGACGCCGGCGGGGTCGGCGGCGACGCGCGCGCGGTCCGCCGCCGCCGCGTCCTCCGACGACCCGAACGCCCACGACCACAGCGACGACGCGCCGTCCGCGGTCGCGGCCGTCGACGACGATCCCGACGCGTCGCCGCTTTCGCGCGCGGTCGCGAGCGCGGCGGCGAGGCGCGCGCGCAGCGCCACGTCGTTTTCGGCGCCGGACGGGGCCGGCGGCGGAATTGCCGCCGCCGCCGCCGCCGCCGGCTCCGTCCCGCGTTTCGCAGCAAGCCGCGCGTTCGCCGTCTTCAGCTCGTACGCGACGTCCGTCGCGTCCGCGAGCTGCTGCGTGAGCCGCCCCACCTCCGCCATCGCGAGCTCGCGCTCCGCTTTCGCCTGCGCCACCTCCGCGGCGGCGGCGGCGGCGGCGGCGGCGGCGGCGGCGCTCGCGCCGCCGTCCGCGGCGTCCGACGCGCGCGCGCGCCGCGCCGCGCTCATCTCCTCCAACACCGCCGCCTTCGTCCGCGCCTCCACCGCCTCCGCGCGAACCGCCTCGAGCTCTCTCCCTCTCGCCTCGAGCGCGCCTCGCGCCTCGTCCAGCGCCGCTCTCGCCGCGTCCGCGTCCGCCCGCGCCTCGGACGCCACCGCCTCCGCCTCTTCGATCGCGGCGCCGACGGCTTCTTCCATCTCCGCGCTCGGCGTGTTCGCCTTCGCGTTCCTCTCCTTTTCGAGCGCGTCGCAGCGCGCCGACAGCTTCGCCTCCTGCTCCTTGAACGCCGACTGCATCATCGCGAACCGCCGCTTGCGCTCTTCGCCCTCCTTGATCGTCTCCGCGCTGGAAGCGATCGCCTCTTCGGCGCGGCGCTCCGCGGCTCTGGCGCGCTGCTCCGCCGCCGCCGACTGCCGCGTCGCCGCGTCGCGCGCCGCGATCGCGTTCGACGCCTCCTTGACGCTCTGTTCGAGGGCGGCCATCGCCGCGCGGATCTCCGCGGCGTCGCGCTGCGCTTCGACCTTCGCCTTGCTTTCGGCCGCGAGTTTGGACGCCTCCGCCTCCGCGGCGGCGGCGAGCGCGGCGGACGCTTCCTCCGCGCGGCGCCGCGCGTCCTTCTCCTCTGCGAGGTGCTTCTTCAGCTTCGCGAGCTCGGACGCGGTCTTGACGAGCCGGTCCTCCGCGTCGGACGCGCGCGCGGACGCGCCGGAGCGCCCCTCGCTCGCGTCTAACGCTTCCTTTTCGAGCGTTTTCACGCGGCGTTCCGCATCCGCGGCGCGCGCTTCGAGACCGGCGACTTTCGCCTCCTCCGCCTTCATCGCGTTCTCCGCCGCGGTCTTCCCCGCGACCGCGGCGTCCAACGCCGCGGCGTGCTCCTTCGCTTGGCGCATCGCCGCGTTCGACGCCTTGGTCGCGGCGGCGTCGGATTCCTTCGCGTCGCTCACCGCGCGTTTTTCCCGCGTCGACGCCTCCGCAGCGGCGGCTTTCGATTGCTCCGCGACGCCGCGCAGGTACTCAATCTCCTTCTCCGCGCCCTCGCCCTCGAGCGCCATGAGCGACTTCGCCTTCTTCTCCTCCTCGAGCGCGGTCTCGAGAGTTGATTTGTCTTTGGTGAGCGACTCGATCGTCGCCTTCGCGGTCGCGAGCGCGTCCTCGGTCGATTTCAACGTCGACGCGGCGTCGGCGGCGGACGCGTCGGAAGACGCTTTCGCTTTCGCTTTCGCGTCGTCCGACGCGCGCTTCTCTTCCGCGGACGCGCGGTCGGACGCGTCCTTCAACGATTTCTTCAGAGATTCGATCTCCTTCTTCGCGGCCGCGAGCTCGGCGACGGTCTTGCCAAAGTCGCCGCCGTCGTCGCCGCCGCCGCCGCCTTTTTTGCCCTTCTTTCCCTTGCCGCCCTTTCCTCCTCCTCCTCCTCCTCCTCCTCCGCTCGCCGCGGCGGTCAGCTCCGCGTTCGCGCGCTTCAGGTCGTCGACTTCCTTTCTCAGCGCTTCCGAAGACGCCTTCGCGGCTTCGAGCGCTTCGGCGGCGCTCTCGTCCGGGGCGGGCGGCGGCGCGGCGGCGGCGGCGGCGGCGGCCGCCGCCGTCGCCGCTTCCGCCGCCGCCGCCGCGTCCTTCTCCGCGGCGTCCTTCGCCTCCTCCAGCTTCGCGGTCGCGACGAGCGCGTCGTGCAACGCCTTCTCCGCGTCCTCCGCGCGTCTCTCCGCGTCTTCGCGCGCCTGCGCGGACGCCTCCGACTGTTTCATCGCGCGCTTCGCGTCCTCTCTCGCCGTCTCCGCGTCGGCGGCGAGCTTCGCGTTGGCGTTCGCGTCGCTGTCCGCCGCCGCCGCCGCCGCCGCCGCCGCGCTCGTCGTCGCCTCCGTCAGCGCTTTCCTCAGCGTCGCGAGCTCCGCCTCGAGCGCGTCCGTCTTCTCTTGGAGGCCTTTCCCTTTCTTCACCGCCTTCGCGAGCTTCTCCCTGACGTCCGCGGCGTCCTCAGCGCGTCGTTCGAGCTCGTCTCGCATCTCCGCCGCCTTCTTCGCGTCGTCGTCGTCCACGGCGGCGGCCGCCGTCTTCTTCTCCGGCGTCGACGGCGTCGACGCGGCGGCCTTCGCGCGCACGGCTTGCATCGCGAACCGCTTCGCGTCCGCTCTCGACGCCTCCGCGTCCTCTCGCGCGGCTTTCAGATCCGCGTCGAGGCTCTGGATCGCGACGCGCGCTTGCGCCAGCGACGCGCGGAGCGCTTCGACCTCCTCCGCGTCGACGCTCGAGCCCGAGGCGACGGGGAGGGAGGACGCGCCGCCGCCGCCGCCGCCGCCGCCGCCGCCGCCCCATCCGCTGTCGTCGTCGTCGTCGTCGTCGTCGTCCGCGGCGTCGTTCCACGCCGCAGCCTCGGACTTGAGGCGCTGCGTCACCTCCTCGCTCCATCCCTCGACCTTCTCGCCGAACGCGTCGTCGAGGCGGTCGACCTCCTGCGCCGCCTTCGCGGCGAGCTCCGCGGCTTTCGCGCCCCCGTCCTGGGGCTGCTTCCCGGTGTCCCCGAACCATCCCGACATCGCGTCGGGGGGGGGGGGGGTCGCGCGCGATGACGACTGACGTGACCGCTACTTGGACGAAGCGAAGTTCACAACGTTCGACTTGCGCTGGCTTCGATGACTCGCCGGCGGAGCAGGTCGTCGACGACGATCGTTCTGATCGCGAAGCGTCGTCGCCGCGAAGCCACCTCTCCCGCGCGCGCACACGCGTCGCGTCCTCCGAACTCTTCTTCCACACGCCCGCCATGGCGCTGAGAAGAGCCAGCGCGCGCGCGCTCGATCGCATCGCGCCGGTGCGCCCCCTCCCCCCGCGCGACCGCGATCGCCGTTGTTACGCGAACGGACGAACGAATCCGTCCACTTCCGCGCCCCTTCGAAAAGTCGCGCGCGCCCTCCGCGATCCGCCGTCCTGACGTCCCCTCCTCCTCCTCCTCTCTCGCCAGCTCGACGCGATCGTCGCGAATGCGCGCGCGTTCGCGTCCTCCGCGCGCGCGTCCGAGCCCGCGGTGTTCGTGGACAAGGACACGAAGGTGCTCGTCCAGGGCTTCACCGGGAAGAATGGCACGTTTCACAGCCAGCAGGCGATCGCGTACGGCACGCGGATGGTCGGCGGCGTGACGCCCAAGAAGGGCGGCAGCACGCACCTCGGCCTCCCCGTCTTCAACACCGTCGCGGAGGCGAAGACCGCGACGGGCGCGAACGCGAGCGCGATCTACGTTCCGCCGCCGTTCGCCGCGAAGGCGATCCTCGAAGCCGTGGAGGCGGAGTTAGACCTCGTGGTGTGCATCACCGAGGGCATCCCGCAGCACGACATGATCCGAGTGAAGCAGGCGATGATGACGCAGAGCAAGACGCGGCTCATCGGTCCGAACTGCCCGGGGATCATCAAGCCCGGCGAGTGCAAGATCGGGATCATGCCGGGGTACATTCACACGCCCGGACGGATCGGCGTCGTGTCCAGATCGGGCACGCTCACCTACGAAGCCGTGTACCAGACGACGGCGTGCGGGTTAGGGCAGAGCACGGTCGTCGGCATCGGCGGCGACCCGTTCAACGGCACGAACTTCGTGGACTGCCTCGAGAAGTTCGTGAAGGACGACCAGACCGAAGGGATCATCATGATCGGCGAGATCGGCGGCACCGCGGAGGAGGAGGCGGCGGAGTTCATCAAAGCGTCGGGAACGACCAAGCCCGTGGTGTCGTTCATCGCCGGGCTGACCGCGCCGCCGGGACGACGGATGGGTCACGCCGGGGCGATCATCGCGGGCGGTAAAGGCGGCGCGGGGGATAAGATCGCGGCGCTGAAGGCTGCGGGGGTGACCGTCGTGCCGTCCCCGGCGGGCATGGGCGAGGCGATGCACCAAATCTTCAAGGAGAGGAAGATGGTCTGAGGGCCCCGGCCCGGGTCTGTGTTTCGAGGATGTTTGATCGGCTCTCGCGATGAAATACTCCTTTAAAACATTTTTAATCGGAAAATCCCCGATCGATTTGATCGGAGTGCATAACTGTATCCTACTATCGGAGTCCGCATACAACGCGAAACCGTAACAGGTAGGCTTTGGTCGAAAGGACAGCAGACTAAGCACTACGTAAATAAACTACCTAACCTACGGTGCTATCTCTTCTATCGTCGCCTTCATCACGTCGCTCACGCGCATCCGCACGTTTTCACACGTCAGCGTCTCCAACCCGGGAAAGCACGCGACCACCGCGGCGGCGACGTCGACGTTTTTTTCGTCGCCGCCGACGACGACTTCGTACGCGCCCGCTTGCCCGCACCCGCGCGCGAGCCGCATCGCGCGCAGGCGCACCGCGGCGGCCTCGCTCGGATCCGTCGGCAATAAGACCGCGACCCCGGGCTCGTGCCACGCGTCCGCGCCGCCCGTGGGGTCGACGGAGCGCGATTGGAACACCGCGCGCGGCGCCGGCGCCGGCGACGACGACGACGCCAGCCGCGCGCGCAGCCGCGCGTGCCTCTCCGCGTTGACGGCGTCGTCCGTCCGCTTTCCCATCGGATTATAGGCGGTCAGGACGACGTACGTCCCGAGAGGCAATACGGTATCCGTGCCGATATCCGTCGGAGTATCCGTCGACTCGGCGCGTCGTATGGTCACCCAGTGGTCGTTCACGAGAATCGACAGCGCGGGATTCGCCCAAATCGGCGCGAGCGCGCATTGCTCCTCCTCCGACGGTAACGTCCACCTTCTGACCGTTTCATTCGCACCGTGCGCGTCCACGACCTGCCTCAGAATGTCCGCGACGGCGGACGCGTTCGCAGCCTCGTCCCACGCCAGCGCGGCCGTCCTCGCGCGCGCGGCGATCGCCCGAAGCGCGTCCGCGTCCGCGAGCGCGCGTCGCGCGACGTCCGCGACGCCCGCGACGCCGCCGCCGCCGCCCTCCGCCGCCGCCGCCGCCGTCCAATCCGCGCGCACGAACGCGTCCTCGAACCCGACCAAGCCCGTGCACCCCACGCCCCCGCCGCCTTGGACGATCGACGGCGCGCCGAACGCGGCGGCCTCGACGACGGTCATGCCGTACGCGTCTCTCGCGCACGGATGGACGTTGAGCGTCGTCCTCGAGAAGACGTCGCGCAGCCCGCGCGCGTCCACAAAGTCGGCGACGACTTTTCCCTTTCCGCCGGACGCTTCGACGAACCTCGCGCGGATGTCGTCCGCGTACGCGCCGCTCGTGGACGCGCACAGCACGGGCGTTAAGGAGGAAGCGGTGGTAACGCACGCGTCGTCGCCGTTACGTCCATCGTCGTCGAAGGTTCCTCGCGCGCGTAACTCGCGGACGAGGTCGACGAACCGCTCCGGCTCCTTCTCCGGGGAGAGCCTCACGACGCACGTCACGTACCGTCGTCGCGGTAACGCCTCATCTCCATGCGTTTCTTCTTCTTCTTCACTCGCCATCTCCGTCGCCATCGCGCGGACGTCCTCGCGCAGCGGCGGGAGCACGACGAACGGCGCGACCGCGGCGCCGCGCGGCGCGAGCCGCGCGGCGACGAAGTCCGCGTCGTCTTCGCACAGCGCGACGACGGCGGCGGCGCCCGCCACCGCGGCCGCCTCCAGCGCTCGATGCGTCCCGCGCGCGTCGTCCGTCCGCGAGAAGACGCGGAAGTTGGAGTACACGAACGGCGGTACAGGCTGCTGCGAGATCGAGCTCGGCAGCGCGTCGCGGAGCGCGGCCCACGCGGGGTAGGACGACCAGTCCACGCCGAGCACGACCTCCGGCGCGTGCGACGCGATCGCGCGCGTGATCTCGCGCGACGCCGCCGCCGCGGACGCGAACGCCGCGTGCCCGCACGACGCGTCGAGCCGCCCCCACGTCGCCGCGGGGACCGGCACCGTCCGCACGATCGGTCGGCTCGCGTCGTCGTCGTCCGCGGTGGGATCGGAGGCGGCGGATTCGGCGGCGGCGTCGTCGAGGTCGTCTGGGCGTCCGGAGACGACGAGGACGCGATGCCCAGCGCGCGCGAGCGCGCGCGCCTGCGAACGCGCGTACACGCCGTTCCCGCTGAACGTGCTCGCCGCGAACTCGAGAGTGATCACGAGCACGCGCAGCGGCCGCGGCGGCGGCGGTGGCGACGCGGGGGCGGCGGGAGGGACGCGCATCGCGCGTGCCCCCGCCCGACGCGCCTCCGCGTCGCGCGCTGTCGCTTTCGCTGTCCTCGACTTCGTCTCTTCTTCGAATAACGCTCAACTCAAACATTCGTTGACGCGTGATCCGATCGGGCTCGCGGGTGACACATGTCAGGCCGACCGGTCGACGATGAAAACGCACAGGGCACCGCGCGGATGCCGTATGGGCAATTAGTCAGACAAAATTTATCGCGTCGAGCTTCTCGGCTGCGAAAGGTCCTTTCGACGGCTGAGGAGACAGCTGGCGTGACACACTTTTGACTTTCCGACTCTTCGAGGTTGCGGACAGAGTAACAGGCGCGCGCGGCACGAACGAGCCGCCGCGCGAGGGGGGCGGACGCGCCGCGCCCGAGTGCGGAGCACGCGGCCATCGAGTCTCGAGGAGGCGCCCGCGCGCGCGGAGAGAGAGAAGAGAGCCGCGCGGCGGCGCGCGGCGGCGGCGTCGAAGGATCTGGGCGTCGTCCGTTCGCGTCCAGCAGTTCGGGAGAATATACCGTCGCGTCGCGAAAGGTCCGCTCGGCGAGATGACCGCCGTCGACGCGGACGCCGCGGCGGCGTCGACGCCGGACATCGCGGAGATCCGCCAGCGCGCCATGCTCGAGGCGCAGATGCGGGCGCGGATGAGCGCGCTGCCGCGCGAGACCCCGGAGCAGGCGGAGCGCGCGCGAAGGATGGCGCGCGCGAGCGTGAACGCGCAGGCGGAGAACGCGCTGCGCGCGCGAGCCATCGCGGCGGCGCGACGGCGCGCGAAGAAGGACGGCGTCGCGCGCTCGCTCGACAGCGGGATGTTCGAGATCGAGGACGAGAACGCGGTGCATTCTCACGCCCCGCGTCTCACCCGTCTCGAGGTCGCGGCGCGCGAGGAGGATAACGACCGTCGATCGTGTTGCTATCCGCGCGCCGCCGCCTTCGAAGGTACCGCTACTTCCTAGCTAGGTCACATGTTTAGCCCGGATGGGTCAGAGCTCAGTCTTTTTGTAATCCGAACTACACACACTTCCTAGCTAGCTAGTCTAGACCACGCCGCGGTGGGGGGGGTCGTCGCGACGCCACCTGCCCACCGCAGTCGATAAAACGCGCATCGCGTCACAGCTCGTCTCCACCTCCTCCTCCTCCTCGCGGCGATCGCGCGCGCTCCTTCTTCTTCTTCTTCTCCGCCGCCGCGGCTCTCTCCGCGGCTTCCGCGCGTCCCTCGCCCTCCAGCTCCCCCGCGTCTGCGCGAATCATCGCCTCGCCCGCGCGCGCACTGCTCCGAGGATCGCCGCCGTTCTCGCGCATCTGATAAAGCACGTCACCCAGCGTCGGCGCCGCCTCCGGGTCGTCGTTCGCGACGCTTCCGCTGTCCTCGCCGCGCATGCGAAGCAGCCGCGGCTTTTGTTTTCTCCCCGCCGGGAACAGCATCACGGTCGGTCCCGAGACGTGAGAGCCGTACGGGTGCGGGACTTCGTTTCTCTCCGCGTCGATTCGCGAGATCGTGACGGTCGCGTCCGTGTCGTTACATAACGCCTTCGCGGCGGTCGAGAGGACGTGAACCGTCGCGGCGTCGATGTTCGGGTTCGCGGTCGGGAACGCGAAGTACACGAGCGCGTCCGCGGCGTCGTCTGCGACGACGCGGCGATGAAAGTCCGCGCCGACGACGACGCCGATTTCCCCCGCGCGCGGCTCGCGCTCCGCCGACGGCTGCGACTGATACTTCGGCTTCGTCCCCTCGAGTCTCTCGGACTCGGGCTGCCGCATGCCTTCCAGCTTCGCGTGCTGCTCTAACGCCTCAAGTTGGGGCGTTTCTAGACGCGCGATGGCATCCGCGCACGCGTACCTCGGCGCCAAGAGACCGCCCGACGTCGCGCAAAACCCCCAGTTCATGTTCCAGTCCTCCTCCTGTATCACCCTCCGGTACCACACGTCCACGAGAAGGTCCTCGTGCGCGTCCAGGATGTCGCGGCACGCGCGTCGGACGCGCGGCGACAGCTGTATCGCGCTCGCCGCGCACGCGTTCGAGACTTCCTCCTCGACGATGGCTTCGTAGCGCCCGTAGGACGACGATCCGGACGACGACGACGACGACGACGACGACGACGACGACGACGCGTCCGCCCTCGCGCGCTCGTCGAACGCCCTCGGGAGGAGGTTCTCGTCGAGGTGCAGGACGAGCCTCTGGCACGCCGCGCATCGCGCGTCGCGAGACGCGAACGCGTCGCGGTCCTCGTCCGTGACGTCGCCCTCGGGCGGCGGAGGCTGCGACGGATTCGCCGAGCTCGCGGCGAACTTCTCCATCGACGACGACGACGACGACGACGCGGCGACGCGCGACGGCGACGCGAGGAAGAAGACGGCGACGACGAGCGCGGCGATCGCCGTCGTCGTCGTCCGCTTCCGCGTGCGCCCGCGCGACGACGCGCGGTCGGGCATCGTGGACGCGGCGCCGGCGACCTCGCGCGCGCGCGCTCGAATCTGTCCAGGTAGTACCAGAATCCCCACGACCCGCGCGCGCGCGCGTCGAAGAACAGATCAAGATCCTTCATATCGCATCGCGCCGCGCGACGCGCCCACCCCGCGCGAGGCAGATGCGAGCCGCGTCGCCCGCGTCGACCCCCTCCTCGCGCGTCGCGCTCGGCCGCCGTCAGCGCGCGCGCCGCGCCCCTCGCGCCGCGCGACGCGTCGCCGACGCCTCCGCGCGCGCGCGGCGCGACGACGATGCCGACGTGGACGCATCCTCATCGACGAACGCGAGGAGATCGGCCGCGCCGCCGTCCTCCTCCTCGCGCGACCCGATGACCGCGTCCATCGCGTCCATCGCGACGATCGCGACGATCGCGCTGTCGTCGCCGCATCTCCCCGCCGCCCTCGCGGGCGGCTACGGCACCAGCCTCTCGTACTTCGAGCGCCTCGAGCGCGAGCGCGTCATCTCGGAGGAGCCGCAGACGATGGCCGAGCGCGACGCCCGCGCGGGCGCGCGCGGACGCCTCGCGGCCGCGCCGTCGCCGTCGTCCGCGCGCGGCGTTCCGCTGTCGTTGAACGCGGCGGACGACGGGACGGAGGACGGCGCGTACTCGGACTTGTTCGTGAAGTCGGATCCGGTCGGCGACGGCGCCGCGGAGGACGAGAGACGAAACAAGATCGACGTGAGACGATGGGGCCGAGCCGCGTTTCAGTGGGGCGTCATCGCCGCGGTGGCGATTCGAATGCGCCAGGCGAACGACCGCTCGTCGAAGGTGACGAAGCGGCTAGGTCTCGAGGGCGCCGCGTCGAAAGCGCTGATCGGCACGCGCTGGAGGCTCACGCTAGACGTCGGCCGCGAGCGCGGAACGTGGATGCCGCCGAGTTGGGCCGCCAGCGGCGTGCGCGTCATCGCGCCAATCGCGATCGAGCTCGCGGAGGGCGGAGTGACGCGCGTCGTCGCGACCGGCGCGTTCTTGCCGATGAAGCTGTCCGAGGGGAGGTGGCGACTCGAGGGCGACGCGCTGAAGTTTGACGTGCTGATGACGACGGGGATGGAGAAGGGCGACGTGACGCTGCCGGCGAACGAGTCGCTGCACTTCCGCGCGAGCGCGTGGGGCGGCGCCGTGAGCAGCCGGGGGACGCTGCTGCTTCGGCAGACGCGATGGGGGTTCCGCAAGGAGTGGCGGATGGTGGGTGTGTTTAAGGCGGAGAAGCTGAGCGACGGCGAGGACGGCGTGGGCGACGACCAGGATTACTCGGGGAGCTCCGTCTTCGTCGACCTGCCGCCGATGCGCGTGAAGCAGAGTGAAGTGCGGTGATGATAAACCGCCCCCGCGCAGTCCAGTTGCGCGCGTCGCCGCGTCGTCGCTCTCATCTTACTGTAGTCTATCGTATTATTATTACCAATATTATTACTAGTGTGATCCCCGCGCGCGAATGTAGGGCGAGCGCGACCGACGAAACGCTAATACCTGCAGCACAGCTGCGCGTGAAGAGGCGACGCGTCACGCGCCGCCGACGCCGTCGTTGAACGCGTCCACGAACGCCTTCACCGACGCCTCGTTCGCCTCCATCTGCTCGATGGTCTCGCTCGCGCACACCCTCACGACGTCCTCCGCGTAGCTCTCCCGCGCCTCCTCCGCGATCGCCTGGAAGATCTCGCACTCCACGTTCTTCGTGATCTTCGCCTCGGCGTACCCGCGCGCGGCGAGTCGGTCGTACAGGATCGAGTTGTCGCACGTCAGGACGACGACCAGGTCGAACCATCGCTCGGGGAACAGGTCGCACGAGTGGTAGTCCGCGACGATCCCGCCGTCGCTCGCGCCGAGCTTCTCTTCCATGTGATCCAAGACTTTGTCCTCGTCGATGACGTGCGTGTCGAGGTCTTCGTCGAACGACTCGCACATGTCCTCGCGCTTCGCCACGGCGCTGACGTCGTAGTGATGCATCCCGCACGCGGCGGCGACGCGCTCCGCGAGGGAGGTCTTCCCCGTGCCGGGGGTGCCGGTGATGAGGACGTTCGGCCGCGCCCTCGGCGTGGCCGCGGATTTAGATTTCGGCATGCCGCGAGGAGGGGCGGGGGTGGGGAGGAGGGGGATCGAGACCGTGCGGCGCGGCGCGTAGACTGCGCGGCGGCGGCGGCGCCACTCGAAATAAAAAGTGGCGGGCGCGGCCGCTTCGTCGTCGCGTCGTCCTGTCAGCGAATTCCAATTCATTGCGAGCCGCGCACATGGGATCACGCCTGCCGTATCCCAACCGCTTCTACGCGGCGGTCGGGTTCGCGGCGTCGCCGCCCGTCGGCGCGAAAGCCGTGAGCAACGACACGCGGTTGCTCCTGTACGCGCTCTATCAGCAGGTGCGCGCGCGCGGTCGCCCGAACGATCGTCGGACGCGTCCTCGCATTTCTCCTCCTCCCCGCCTCGCGCGATTCCTTCAGATCACGCGCGGCAGAACGACCACCGACGAACGTCCCCTCCCTCTACTACGCCGCTCGTCATCTCAGGTCACCGCGGGCCCGTGCGTGGACGCGAAGCCGTGGGGATGGAACGCGATCGAGACCGCGAAGTGGCAGGCGTGGACGACGCTGAAGGACATGTCCAAGCCCGACGCGATGCGACACTACGTCCAGACCCTCGAAGAGGAGAACGCGAACTGGTTCCAGCTCGTCACCGACGGCGAAGATCCCGCGCGCGTCGCGGAGGTGACCACCGCGGCGCAGAAGGCGGCCGAGGCGATGATGGACGTCACGGGGAGGTACACGAACGTGGACGCGGACGACAACGCGCGCGCGGGCGAGGAAATCGCGTCCACGAGCGAACGATCTCGATTGAATAAAGCGATCGACGCCGACGCCGACGACTCCCCGACGACGACGTTCGCGCCGACGAAACCGAAGTCATCGCCGGCGCCGTCGCCGTCCAAGCGCGCGATCCCGACCGCGAACACGTCGCTGGGGCGCTTCCTCGGGAAGATCTCCGGCGCGGTCGCGAACGGCGCGTGGAGCGTCGTGAGCGAACGCGTCTCCGGCGACGTACCGCGCGGGAGGTACGACCACGCCGCGGTCGTCGTCGGAGACGAGCTGTACGCGATCGGCGGCACCAGCGGCGGTCGGCGCGCCGGGGACGTGCACGCGCTGCACGTCCCGACGCTGACGTGGAGGAAAGCGGCGGTTCGAGGAACCGGAACCGCCGCGGGAGAAGATGAACCGTCACCGTCGTTCGGGAGACGGTCGGGGCACGCCGCCGTCGTCGTCGGCGCGAAAATCGTCGTCGTCGGCGGGTTCGAGGGGAGAGATCCGCGCGAGGCGGACGACGCGACGTGCGACGTTTGGATCCTAGACACCGCGTCCGCGGCGCCGTGGCGGTGGCGAACGCTCGCGCTGCGCGGCGGCGACGACGCCCCGCGGGCGCGCGGCGGGCACACCGCGACGGTCGTCGCGCGGCGCGGCGCGGCGACGTCCATCGTCGTATTCGGCGGGGAGGATCTCCGCGGGCGTCTGCTCGGCGACGTGCACGTGTTACGCATCGACGACGACGTGGAGAAAGGTGGCGCGGAAAAAGGTGGTGGCGCCTTCACCGGGTCCTGGAGCACCCCCGGCGCGGTGTTCGCCCCGGCGTCGTTCACGCCGAGGAGCCACCACGTCGCCGCGTATTTCCACGGCGAGGTGTTCGTCTTCGGCGGCGTCGCGAAAGGCGGCGCGGGGAGAGAGGTGCGTTCTATCTCACACTGGTCCCCATACGACCGCGTCGGCGTGGTGAACGCCGATTCTTAAGGACTTTTGCCGGCGCATCTCTCCGCCCATCACCCCCCGCTTTCAATCCCCGCCCTCGACGCCTTTCAACTCCACTTCTGACGCCTTTGAACTCCACCCCGACTTCGCTTTGTATGGAACGACCCAGACGGACGCGCTCTTCGCCCTCGACGTCGACCTCATGGCGTGGCGCGAGGTCACGCCGCGCGGGGATCCCCCGAGCGCGCGGATCGGCGCCGCCGCGGTCGTGACGGACGGGTGGTGGTTCATCGCCGGCGGCGGCGGCGCCGGCGGCGCCGCCGCCGACACCGCGGCGCTGCGCGTGTCCCGAAGCGACGGCGTCTTCGAGTGGGTGCGCACGGGGAACTTGAAACCAGGGCACGCGGTCGCGAGCGAGGGGTTGACCGTGTCGAGCGCGCACGACGGCGCGGCGTTGATCGCGTTCGGAGGGTACGACGGCGAACGGTACGGCGCCGACGTCAGCGTGTTGTGGAAGCCGACAGAGTCCGAGACGGTCGCGGCGAGAGCCGCGGAGATTGAAGCCGCCGCCACGAAGGCAGCCGCCGCGGAAGAGGACGAAGACGAAGAGGAGGAGAGCGGCGAGCGCGCGCGGCTCTTCACGAACGACGTCGTCGCGGCGTCGTCGAACCCGATGGGCGGGATTTTCGATCCGATCGCGCTCGCGGCCGCGAGGAGTCCGCGCGCGCGGTCGCCGCGCGCGAGCGCGGGCGCCGCGGAGGCGACGTCGAAGTCTTCGCCGGCGCCAGCGACGCCGCGTTCGCCGCGGGGTGTCACCGCGCGCGGCGGCGGCGACGCGGGCGGCGGCGACGACGACGACGACGTCGCGTCCTTGCGCGCGCGCCTGGCGATGTCCGAACGCGACGCCGCCGCCACGAAGCTCGCGTTGTCGGACGAGCAAGCGAAGACGTTGCGGCTCGAGCTCGAGGTCGCGCAGCTGAGGAAAAAGATCGGGGAGTACGAGGAAGCGGAAGCCGCGGCGGCGACGCGGAGCGCGCGAGCGCGCGCGGCGAGGGAGGCGGAGGACGAGCTCGCGGGCGGCGGCGGCGGCGGCGGCGGAGGGAAACGGCGCGGGTTGTGGGGATTCATCGCCGGCGACGCGCCAGAGTACGAAGAGAACGCGTGACGCCGACGCGACGAGATGCGTTCTATACACTGGTTCCCATACGACCGCGTCGGCGTGGTGAACGCCGATCCTTAAGGACTTTTGCCGCCGTGTCTCTACGCGACGCGACAAACTCTTCGTGACAATAAACTCTTCTTACAGCGTGCGCGTGCGGTACCCCCTTCATAACATCTCAGGGGTCAGTCTCCGCCGGAGAGCCCCTTCACGAACTTCTGCAGCTCGCTCGAAAACCCGCTCACTTTCTGGAACAGGTCGTACTGCACGCTCTTCTGCCACGGCTGCGCCTCCGGGAACGGCAGCCCGTAGCCAATCGTGTACAGAATCCCAAACACCCCGCCCAGCCCCCCCGTGTTCCCGATCTGCTTGTCCATGACGTACCCCACCGTGAGCTGCTCGCACTCGCCGCGCGCGTTGAACCGCATGCTGCACGCCTGCGGCGGCGCCTCGACCCTCTTCCCGGTCGCTTTCAAGTTGCCCCCGACGAGATCCCCGGAGTTGACGCCGACGAAGCGCGTGTCGTACCACACGCGCGACGGCTCGAACGGGTCGACTCGAAACGCGTAATAGTTAAACTTCGCGTCCGGGAACCCCTCCTCGATCTTGAACCCCGCGAACGCCTCGAGGAACCTCTCCTTCGGGAGCGGGCCGACGACCGGGGCGACGAACTGGAAGTCGGACGCGAGCAGCGCCGGGTTCTCCGCGCCGTTGTTCGCCGCGAGGATCGCTTTCGTCTTCGCGATGAGATCGCTCGGGGCGATCGCGAACGAGGACGCGGCGAGCATCGCGGCCTCGTCCACCATCTGCTCCGCGCAGAACGCGTCGAACTTCGCTTTTGACTCGGACGTGGACGCCTCCGCCGACGTCTCCGTCTCCGTCTCCGTCGTCGTCGCGGAGAGCCCGACGCCGCGCTTCGGCTTGCGCGCCGAGGACTTGGACGGCGAGGAGGGGGAGAGGAGGACGGACGCGGGCTTCCTCGCGCGCGCGGCGACGGCCTCGTCGTACCGACGCGACGACGCGGTGTGCGCGCGGGACGCGGGCGCGGCCGCGGCCGCGGAGACGGAGAACGCGATGGACATCGTGCGCGTGGGTCGTGCGTCGCGCGAGGCGTTTTATGATTCATCAGTCGCCCTCCCCGGAAAAGCGAGCGTCGACGTCACCTCCGACGCTCCAGAGCCACCCGTCTCCGTGCTTCAGTTTTGAGGGGAAAGCTCATACGATTTGAAGCCGGGTTTTCGTACTACGCGCAAAACTACTCGACCTCATCTATCGTGACACACCTCGAACGTGCCGACTCCGCGGGAGCCGTCCGCAGTCGTCGCGCGCGCGCCGCCCCCCCCCGCGCACGCGCGATGCTTCGACGCGCCGCGCGCGTCGCGGCGGCCGCCGCGGCCGCCGCGGCGCGGACGCGTCCGTCGCCCTCCGCGAGCGCCGCTTCGACGGCGTCGCACTCGCGCGTCGCGACGCCGCCGCCGCGAACGACGTCGGACGTCGTAGTCCGCGGTCATCGTCATCGGACCTCGACGACGCGCCCCGCGTGGCGTCGCTCGATGACGACGACGACGAGGCCACCGCCGCCGCCGCCCGCGTCGTCGTCGTCGTTCGGAGCCAAGCTCCGCGACGAGCTCGGAGCCTGCGTCCCGGGCGTCGTCTTCGCCACCGCGGTCTTCGTCGCCTCCGCGGAGGTGGCGTCGCGCGTCTCGATCGCATCCGGAACCCCCGTGAGCGCCGTCCCGGTCGCGATCCTCCTCGGCGCGGCGCTGAACAACGCGCCGGGTGGAGTGAGCCTCGTGCCGTCCGCGACGCGCCCGGGGATCGCCGTCGCGTCGGGTCGGCTCCTGAAGGTGGGCATCGTGTGCATGGGCACGAAGCTCAGGCGCGTCCTCTCGCGTGTTAGTTAATTAGTATCACACGTGCGCCCCTCGCTTTCATCACTTCATCGATCGATCCCGACGCCGCGACGCCCGCCTCGCGACTCCGACTGACGCGCCCCCGCGCTCCAACCCGACGTCCCTTGGAACGCGACCCTCCTCCACACCACATACAGCGCGACGGAGGTGGGCGAGCTCGGCGCGTTCGCGGTGCCCGCCGCGCTGACGTCCGTCGGCGCGGGCCTCTTCTTCATCCCTCGACTCGCGGCTACCTTTTCGCTCGCGCCCAAGCTCGGGAGTCTTCTCGCGGCGGGGACGTCGATATGCGGCGTCACCGCGATCGGCGCGCTGTCGCCCGCGATCGCGGCGACGCAGGCGGAGACCGCGGTGGCGGTCGCCAACGTCGTCGCGTTCGGAACCGCGGGGATGCTGACGCTGCCGTACGTCGCGCGGTACTTCTTCGCGGATTGCCCAGAGGCGGCGGGGTTGTTCTTAGGGCTCGCGGTGCACGACACCGCGCAGGTCATGGGCGCGGGGATGGCGTACGAGCAGCGGTACGGCGACGAGAAGGCGTACAAGGTGGCCGCGGTGACGAAGCTGACGAGGAATTTGCTCCTCGCGGCGGCGATACCGGCGCTGGCGGCGGCGCACGGCAAAGGGGGTTATGGGGTGAAGACGGCGGCGGCGATCCCGCCGTTCCTGCTCGCGTTTCTGAGCGTCTCCGCGCTTCGAAGCGCGGGCGACGCGTACTTCGCGTCCGCCGCCGCGGGGTACGACGACGAGGAGAAGGAGAAGGAGGAGGAGGAGGAGGAGGAGGAGGAGAAACTGAAACTGAAACGCCGCGAGACGTTAGAACGGCGGTGGCGGACGACGGTGAAGTACGTCGGAGGGGAGCTCGCGCCGACGTTTGTGGGCACCGCGCTCGCGGGCGTCGGGCTCAGCACGTCCGCGTCCGTGGTCCGAGGCGTCGGCGCGACGCCGTTCCTCGTCGGCGCGGGCGGGGCCGCGGTCGTGGGAGGCGTCGGGTTGGCCTCCGCGTTGACGCTGGCGAGCGTCTTGCCGAAGTATCGAGCGCGACAGAGCGAGAAAGAATCCGCGGCGGCGGCGGCGAAAGCGAAAGCGAAAGAATTCGCCGAGTAGACATTCAACCCTTTTAGTAGCTAGCGAGAAAGGACACTACGGCGGCGCGTCCATCAGAACCACGACTTGTTCTTCTTCGCGAGCTGCTCCGCGAGCGACGCGAAGTCGTCCGCGTCCGATTGCATCGCCGCGGTCTTATCCTGCAGACGCTCGAGCTTCTCGCCTCTCTCCGCGAGCTTGTTCCGCGTCTGTTCCATCGACGCGGCGACGCCGCTCGCGGTTTTGTTCGTCGACGACGTCGCCTTCGTTCCTTTGCCGTACTTGGCTCGGATGTCGTCCGCGCTCTGTTTGCCCACGGGCTTGGACGTCGAGGCGGCGCCGCCGCCGGAGGACGTTCGGAACAGTTCGCTTCTGTTCGCGTCGTCATATGACGACGCCGCGGACGCTTTCGGGGACTTCGTCTTCGCCGCGGGCTTCGCCTTCGCCTTCGTCGCCGCCGCCGCCGTCGCCGCCGCCGCCGCGGCGGCCCTCGGGGGCAACGACGGCGCCTTCTTCGCCCCGGTCGCCGCCGCCGCCGCCGGCGCCGCCCGCGGCGCCTCATCAGCCTCCGCGAACAACATCGCGAGGTCGGCTTCCGTGAACACGCGGTTCGCGTCCTCCTTGTCCTCCGCCGGGAGCGACAGCTCCGCCATCTTCTCCTTCGCCTTGTCCATCGCGTCCGACGCTTTCGCTTTCGCGCGCTCGAAAAAACTCAGCGCTCGTCCCGCGCTCGCGCTCTTCTTCTCGCCGCCGCCGCCGCCGCCGCCGCCGCCCGCGCCCGAGTCTTCGCCGGCGGCGCCGGAGCCGGATTCGTTCGCGGCGTCGACGGCGAGCGCCGAGAGCGCCGCCTCCGCGGCGTCCGCCGCCGCAGCGACGTCGTCGTCGTACAACACCACCCCGCTCTCGTTGCCCTCCACCTCGCCGCCTCGCTGCTTGCTCGGCGCGCCCGTGTACGGCGGCGACAACGCGAGCTTCGCGACGGACGCGCCGCCGCCGGCGAGGGCGAGGACGACGCCGGCGTCGCGGCAAAACCCGATCGAATCCGCCGCGGAGAGCGGCGGCGTCGGGCCGACGATCGCGAGCGGGACGAGCCCCGGGAGCGACCAGGTCATGAGCCGTCCGTGGCTCGACGCCGCCGCGATCGCGGCGACGCGCGGACGGTGGGTTCCGTCCGCCGATTCGGCTTCGGCTTCGGCTTCGGCTTCCGCGTCGCGCGGGACGACCACGGCGGCGGCGACGAGCGATTCCTCCGGGGTGACTTTTTTCACCGTGTGCCGCTCGCCCTTCGCCGCGCCGTTCGCGGGGTACACGCGAATCGCCGTCGAGCTCGCGACGCCGACGAAGGCCGTGTACGCGTTCAGCTGTTGGTCACCGCCGTCGGTCGCGAGCGACTGACCCCCGCGCGGAGTGGGGGTAACGTTCGTCGGTCGACCGTTTTCATCCGTAGCGTCCCACCACAACGTCGTCGCCGGCGTCGTCGCCGCGTCGCCGCCGGGGCAGACGCCGCCCGCGGTCAACGGCGCGACCGCGAGCGACGGCGACTCGCTCTTCGGGCGCGCCACCTTCCCGATCAAGCGACTGGCGTAGTTGCATATAAACCCAACGCCGGAGGTGGACGACGTGACGACGAGCGCGTCCGAGGCGCGCGCGTCGAACGCCGCCGCCGCGGAGACGGCGCCGGTCCGCAACTCCTTCTCTTCCTCGCTCTCTTCCGCATCGCCGACGCCCTCCGCGTCGCCGCCGACGTCGCCGCCGCCGCTCTCGCGACGCTTGCGCCACGGGTCGTTCACCGGCTCGTGCCCGACCACGGGCGGGCAGAAGTGCATCGCGCTCACCGCCTCCGCGGTGCCGTCTTTCCGCGTGAACACTGAGGGCCGTTCCATACAAGCGAACGTCGGGGTTGAGTTCATAGGCGTCAGTTGGAGTTGAAAGGCGCCGAGGGCGGGGATTGAAAGCGGGGGGTGGGCGGAGAGACGCGCCGGGCAAAGTCCTTAAGGATCGGCGTTCACCACGCCGACGGGGTCGTATGGGGATCAGTGTATAGAACGCGCCTAAGCCGAGGTGAAATTTCATCTCCCCGCGCGTCAAGTCCGTCACCGTGACGTCGCCGCTCGCGTCCCCGACCGCGAGTTTCGCGCACCTCGCGTCCGTGACGATGCACGTGATCGGCGCGGTGTGCACGCCGAGCTCGCCGACGAGCTTGTACCGCACGCCCCCGTCCGACAAAGCGTTGTCCGACAAAGCGTTGTCCGACGCGTCGTCCGACGACGACGACGCCATCGCGAGGTCCAACGACGAATCCAGCTGCCGCACGAGATTCGCCTTCGCGGCCGGCACGGGCAGCGTGGTGTGCACCTCCACCGCGCCGGACGCGCGGCCGATGAACAGCAGCGCGCCGCCGAGGGCCACGTGGCACCGCGTCACCGCGCGGTCTCTCGGAGACATCCCCGCGTTGATCCCGGGTCGCGCCGTCGCGATTTGCGTCAGGCGGCCCCCGCCTTCGACGGCGACGCGCACGGCGCCGCCGCCGCCGCCCTCCGCCGCGGCGACGACGTGCCGCGTCGCGGCGCCGTTGCCGTTCCCGCGCAAAAACTCTCTGCCGCCGGACATCGGCCACGCGCTGCCCCATCGTTTGCGTTTCGCCGCCTCGCCGTCGTCCGGATTCGCGGCGGGGGAGAGACCGACGAAAGCGTCCGCCGCGATCGCGATGGACGGGATCGACGTGGGGTCGATCCTCGGCAGGAGCTCCAGCGCCTCCGTCGTCGGCAGCGACGACGCGGACGTGGGCGTCGACGGCGCGTCGCCGAACCCGGTGAGCGACGGATCCGCCCGCGGGCTCTCGCCGCCCGCCGCCGCCGCGTCTGAAATTTCGTCGCCGACGCCGTCCGCGAACGCCCGCACGTCGTGCACGTGCAGCTGCCCGCCCTCGGACAAGATCACCGCGCTCGCCGCGGTGTCGTGCCTCCCCGACGGCGGCGCCAGCGCGCCGGCGACGACGGGCCCGAACCACGGCAGCGACGCCGTCGGGACCCCCGCGCGCGGCGCGAAATTCTCGACGTCGCGATCAAACGCCAGAGACGCCACCCTCACCGGGTCCAGCGACGCGAACGGCTCGCCGCCGATGACCGCGATCACGGCGTCCGCCGCCTTCCCGTCCTTCGCGTACGGCGCGCCGACGCCCCCCCTCGCGCGCGCGAGGATCGCGCGGCACGGCGCGAACTCTGCCTCGTCGTCATCGCCTTCCGAGCCGTGCGGGCGCCACGCGCGCGTCGCCGATATCGCAAACGGCTTGGCGCCGCGGCGTCGATGCGCGCGCGCGCTCGGTAGCTTCCACAGCGTCACCACGCCGTCGTCGTGCGCGGTCGCGAGGGACGTCCCGCTCGCGCCGACCCACTCCGCGGCGCGGATGGGACGAGACGAAGAGCTCGCCCTCGCCGTCGCCACCGGCCGGCGGCGATGCAGGTCGAAGAGGACGACGTCGCCGCATTCGTACGTCAGCGCGACGCGGCTCACCTCCGCGCCCGGTTGCGGCGCGATCGCGACGAGCGGCGACGGCGTCGCGAGCGCGTCGCCCGTGGCGTCCGCGCGCGACACCGCGTAAGCGCGCGGCGAGAGCACGCCTCCCGCGTCCGACGCGCCCGGCTGCACCGCGAGCGTCGCGAGCCGGCCGTCGCTGAGGCGCGTTCCGCGCGAAGCGACGTCGGGGTGGAGTTCAAAGGCGTCAGATGGAGGAGTTGAAAGGCGTCGATGGATGGCGGGGATCGAAACCGAGGGACCCTGGGCGGAGAGACACGCCGGGGTTAGAGAAAGTCCTTAAGGAACGGCGTTCACCACGCCGACGCGGTCGTATGGGGACCAGTGTAAGATAGAACGCGCCTCAAGCCGACGAGCACGAACGGCGTGCGACGCATCCCGCAGACGCACGCGACTTCCTCCGGCCCGGGCCATCGCGTCGCGGCGAGCAACCGCTGCGCGCGGAGGCACCACACGTCGATGCCGCCGTCCACGGAGAGGCGCACGACGCGCGCGGTGGCGGGGACGAACGCGACCGATCGCGCGGGCTCGACGTGCGACGTCGTCGCGAGGAGCGCCTCGAGGCCGTTCCCGCCGAGGATCTTCACGCCGACGTCGACGCCGAGCGCGAGCAATCGCTGCGTCGCGTCGTAGTCCGCGCACGTCGCGCTGTGGACGCCGCCGTACTCGGCGACGACGCGCGGGACGACGCGCGGGGTGCCGAGCCGGCGGGAGAGCTCGTCGACGTTCGGCGACGCGTTGATGGCCTCCGTGAGCGTCTTGCTCAGCTTGGTGAACATGAAGACGACGACGACGCGACGCGACGCGCGACGACGACGGCGACGGCGACGGCGACGGGGGCGGGGGCGCGGGCGCGGGGGTCGATCGCGGCCGCGGAGTGATCCGCGCGAGAGAGAGGCGACGCGCGACGACGTGCCTTCGCCGCGGCGTTCGTCTCGCGCCGCGTATCGAGCCGCGCGCGGGGGCGGAGTGTTAGTTAAGCGTCGGACGGAACGAGGCGGGGCGGGGCGACTTTGAAAACGCTGTCGAAACGCGTGAAGCAAGTCGGCGCCCGACGAGATCGGCGGTGTCACTCGATCCGCCGCGCCTCTCGACCGAGCGCCGCCCTCGCTTCCGTCGTTCGAAACGGCGCGCGCTTTCCTCTCGAGCGCTCACGTGCGACGCCTCGCGCAGCGGTGCGTCCGCGATCGGCCGCTCGTTTCCCCCTCGAGCGCGGCGATCCGACCGATCGATCGGCGCGCGATTCGATTCCGCGATCGGCGGCGCCGTCGCTCTTCATTCACGCGTTTTACTCATCACCCACGCGCCCCACCCCCCCGTCGCGTCGAAATCCATCCATCCACAGCGCGCGCAGCTACCTCCCGTCTTCGCGCGTCACCCCGCGCGCGCGGACCCTCGGCCGCCCGACGTCGCGTCCCTCGCCGCTTCGCGTCATGGCGCCGTCCTCCGATACTAATGCGGACGCGTCCGACGAGCGAAAAGACTCCGATCTCGTCCTCGAGAAGCCGGACAAGATCGGCGACGCGGACTTCGCCAACTACTTCTGCACGTACGGATACCTGTACCACCAGAAGGACATGCTCGAAGACACGCAGAGGATGAACGCGTACTACGACGCGGTGAGGAAAAACCCGCGCGCGTTCAAGGACAAGGTGGTCCTAGACGTGGGCACGGGCAGCGGAATCTTAGCCATCTGGGCGGCGCAAGCTGGCGCGAAGAAGGTCTACGCCGTGGAGGCCACCTACATGGCGACGCACGCGCGGAAGCTCATCGCCGCGAACGGGCTCGAGAACGTCATCACCGTGATGCAATCCACGGTCGAGGAGGTGGAGCTCCCGGAGAAAGTGGACGTGATCATCTCCGAGTGGATGGGGTACTTTCTTCTGAGAGAGAGCATGTTCGACTCGGTCATCGTCGCGAGGGATAAGTGGATGAAGGAAGGCGGGGCGCTGTTCCCGTCCAACGCGCGGATGTTTCTCGCGCCGATTCGCACGAACACGGCGAACCAGAAGTACAACGACTTCGAGGACTCGTGCGGCGGGTGGGACAACTTCGTGGACGACACGCGGGAGAATTACGGCGTGGACATGTCCGCGCTGACGGACACGTTCGAGAAGGAACAGCGCGAGTTTTTTCTTAACACCTCCGCGTGGGTCGACATCAACCCCTCGCAGCTCCTCGGCGCGCCGTGCGTCGTCAAGGAGTACGACCTGAACGTCGTGACGCTGGAGGAGATGAAGAGCGTCGACGCGCCGTTTTCGTTGACGGTTTTGGACGCGATGGGGAACTCCGAGGTGGGCGCGTTCGCCGGGTGGTTCGACGTGCATTTCAAAGGGAGCAAACAAAACCCGTGCGAGACCGAGGTTGAGCTCACGACCGCGCCGGACGCGAACGGGGCGACGCACTGGGGGCAGCAGGCGTTCTATCTCGAGCGCGGGATCAAACCGAGCGACGGGGGCGCGGTGTGGGGTCGTTTAGAGATGAAGCGGAAGCGCGAGAACCAGCGTCTGTACGATTTGAAACTCACGTGGGAGCAAGGGGAGGAGCAGGGGAAGCCGAACGAGGAGATCGGCGAGAGCAGCAACGTGTGGCACATCGAGTAGGCGCGGCGAGGTATGGTATGGTATGGTTTCATCGCGTGGATACAGTATCTAACGCGCGAGTTGTGATTTTTTTTGTTGATCGCGTTTCGTTTCGTCGTTCGTCCTCGCGCGCCTTCCCGCGCCTTTGGTCGTCGTCGTCGTCGTCGTCGTCACCACACGTCTGGATCGTCCTCCCTCACGTCGTGCTCGTCCGGCCGTCGTCGCCGCTTCACGCCTCGTCTCGCCGCGGCGGCTTCCCTCGCGCGCGCGAGCGCTTCCGCGCCGCCGGGCTGCAGCTCTCTCCAGTGGTGCGTCACGCGCACCTCCCCGGCGTCCTCCTCCGTCGCCGTCGTCGTCGTCGCCGCCGCCGCCGCCGCCGCCGCCGCCGCCGCGCCGCCCCCTCCGCGGGATTGGATCCGCAACCGCGTGAAGGGCTTGCACATGAAGTCATTCATGGACAGGTGCGCGTACAGGAGGAACCCGCCCGCGGCGTCCGCCTTGAGAAACTGCGAGATCTCCTCGTCCGATCGCAACACGAAAGCCTTGCCCGCGCCGCCGCCGCCGTCGCCGTCACCGCCGGGGGTACGATAGTAACAGTCCGCGGCCCACGACCCGTTGTTCGCCGGATTCTTCCTGATCGCCTCCCAACGCGACCACCCGCTCGGGACCGCGGGGACACAGCCGCAGACGTCGGCGGGGAACTCGGGGCGGTCGTCGTCTTCGTCGTCGCCTTCGCCCTCGCCCTCGTCCGACGACGCGTCGTCCGACGCCGCGGGCGCGGGCGCCGGCGCGGGCGCCGGCGCCGGGTCGGGCTTCCGGAGGACGAACGTCAGGCGGAGGCTCGGCGGCGCGACGGGGTTCATCGGCGGCGTCGGAGGCGGCTCCTTCTTCTCGTCGGGCGGCGCGTCGACGTTCGTCGCGACGGGCGCCGCCTCCGCCGCCTCCGCCGCCTCCCCCGCCGCCGCCGCCTTCTCCGCCTCCTCCCGCTCCGCCAAGTCCACGACGTCGTCCACCGCTTCCTCGATCACGTCGTCCACGATCGCGCACTCTATCTGATAGAGCGACTCCCCCGCCGCCGCCGCCGCCATCGCGTCCAACGATGACAGCGACGCCAACGGCGCGTCGGTCGCGAGCGCGACGGCGGCGGCGGCGAGGTGATCCACCGCGCACGGCGCGTTTTCTTCGACGTCGTTCCCGTCGTCGTCGACGAACACGACGCCCGCGGCGCGGGCGTCGCCTCCCCTCGCGGCGTCGAGCGCGGCGTCGCGTAAATCCTTCGCGGTGACGACGGCCGCCGCGGACGTCGTCCAGCTGTACTTTCCTCTCGTCGCCGGCGCCGCCGCGAGCCGCGCGCGCGGCGGCCGCCCCCTCGACGCGCGCCCTCTTCCCGGCGGCGTCCCTAAATCGCGCCACCCGCGGCACGCCTGGCACTGCGCCCACCGCGGACGATCGCCGTCGCGCGCCCGCGGAATCTCCCGCGCGAAAATCGCGTCGGCGGCGCCCGCCGGACGCTCGGCGCCGTACGCGACCCAGACGCCGGTCCACGCCGCGCCGCGCGCGCGCCCGCGGCTTCTCCCTCCGCCCGCCGTCTCCGCGACGACTTTCTTCCTCGACGCCTCCTTCGCGGAGAGGACTCTCAGCTTGAGTTGGAGCTCTTCTAAGCGGACGCGCTCTCTGAGGAGGCGCACTTTCCGCGCCTCGCGCGCGTCGTCCGAGTCGGAATACTCCCCGTCGGAATTCTCCTCCTCGTCGCCGCCGTCGTCGTCGTCGTCGTCGTCGTCGTCGCCGTCATCCCCGCCGCGTGTCTCCTTCCTCTCGTACGCGAGCAAACACGCCTCGTAGTTCTTCCTCATCTGGAACCCCGCGCTCGTGAGACCCGTCAGATTCACCCCGAGCGCCCGCGACACCTCCAACCACCGCTTGTGTTTGCACACCTCGTCGTGCCCGCCCCGCGCGCGCACCTCCACGTACACCTTCCGAAGGTCTAACGCGCGATGCGCGAAGATTGGGACGCGGAACTTCACGCCGCGCGCGTCGTGGAACGCGCGAAGAATGCGCTCGAACGACGACGACGACGACGTCGACGCGTCGCCGCCGCCGTCGCGTCGTTCCGGTTCCGGCGGCGACGCGCGCTCCACCTCCGGCTCCGCGCTCGTCCCTCGCGTCGGCGGCGGCGTCGGCTTCTTAGAGTGCGTCGCCGTCGGTTGGTTCCCCGCTCGCGCGCCGCTCGCGGACGGCGACGGCGACGCGGACGACGGCCCGCCGCCGCGCACGAGCTTGACCTTGAGCTTCCCCGGCGGCATCCGAAGCGGGGGCTGCGGCGGCGGCGCCCCGCGAGGAGGGCCGAACGCGGCGACGCGCTTGTCCAACCGAGCCATGCTGACGCCGCGGCGGCGATTATCGACCGACGATGATGATCACGCTTCCGCCCGCATCGCCGCGATGGACGGCGTCTCGCGCTCGACCTGCGCACACCACGGAGAGACGACGACGTCCGCGACGCGTCCCTCGAAATCCTTCGCGCCGACGTCTCGTCGCCGACTTCCAGCCGACCTCGTCGCCGATTTCGGCTCCGCGCTCGCGGATCTGAGAGCAGGCGTCGGCGTCGGCGGGAACGAGGCGAGGACGGAAGCAGACAAGACAGCAGCAGCACTGCCACTCGTCAATTCACTTCCATGGGCGCGAGCGGCTCCAAGGCGACCGCGGCGGCGGCGACCATCCCCGTCGTCGCCGCCGCCGCGGCGACGGAACCGTCCTCGAGCGACGTCGGCGGCGACGCGCCCGCGCCCGCGCCGACGTCGACGCCGACGCCGACCGCCCCCGCCGCGCCGTCCAAGGCGACGAAGGACGGCGAGTGCGACAAGCCCGTCTGCGCGGTGAAGGACGACATGAAAGCGATGCTGAAGCGCGCGTCCTCCTCCTCCTCCTCCTCCTCCTCCTCCTCCTCCTCGTCGTCGTCGAAACAACAACAACCGTGCCCGGTGGACAAAGAAGAGCTCGGCGTCGGGACGTGGAAGCTCCTGCACACGATGGCGGCGTACTACCCCGACGACCCCAGCGCGCTGCATCGCGTCCAGGCGAGGCGATTCTTCGACGCGCTCGGGTTGCTGTACCCGTGCGACCACTGCGCCGCGGACTTCCGCGAGGACATGGGGAAGACGCCGCCGAGGGTGGAGAGCCGCGAGGCGCTCTCCACGTGGCTGTGCGAGCGGCACAACGAGGTGAACGAGAAGCTCGGGAAGAAGCCGTTCAAGTGCACGATGCGCGCGCTGGACGAGCGATGGTTAAAGGGAGACTCGTCTTGCTGGCACGGCTGATGAGAACTTACCGCAGAACTCACGCGCGGCTCCTTCGATCCCATGCACCTAACTAATAAGATAGCAAAGTCTCTAGCCCTACCTCCGACATCACTCCGCCGCTTCGGTCGCGGCCTCGCCCTCCTCGCCCTCGCCCGCGCCGGTTGACGTTCCATCTTCCTCCGCGGCGGGACTCGCGGCGACGTCCAACACGACGGCGACGTCGCCGCATCTTCCGTGCTCGCCGTACCCGCCCTCCGTGACGTCCCTCACGCGCAGGGTGTACAAACCCGCGGCGACCTCGCGGTGGACGACGACGTGACGCAAGTCCACGACGCCTTTCTTCGTGCGGACGTCGCCGCCGTAGATCTTCGCTTCCTCGCCGTAGACCCACTCGGCGGCGGCTGTTTCTTCCGCCGCCGCCTCGAACGACTGCGTGGGTGAAGCGATCGGTCAGTCGAACGTCTTACCGGTCAAACGTTGAAAGGGAAGCGCGGGTGAAGAGTGACGACGGGAAAAGTCCTTAAGGAACGGCGTGCACCACGCGAACGG
>Ga0181560_10000618_pt1 | contig 32605 bp, 30 predicted proteins | sample 011ome_20_FD_133751 | JGI IMG/M metagenome (GOLD analysis project Ga0181560, IMG submission 133751) | Coastal salt marsh microbial communities from the Groves Creek Marsh, Skidaway Island, Georgia - 011509CT metaG (megahit assembly) | ecosystem: Environmental > Aquatic > Marine > Intertidal... | reverse complement strand
GCTCGTCGCGAACCTCTCCGCGTCGGACCTGAGGCGCGTTGCGTTCGTATTCACACTGGTCCCCATACGACCGCGTTCGCGTGGTGCACGCCGATCCTTAAGGACTTTCTCTACCGGCGCATCTCTCCGCCTACGTACCCCTCGCTTTCAATCCCGACACACCTCGACGCCCGCCTTTCAACTCCGCTTCTGACGCCTTTCAACTCCACCCCGACGTCGCTTCGTACGGACCCTCGACCCCGAGACGACTCGACGCGGCGTCGTTCCGCCTGCTCGCGCTCCCCGTCGCGGAGTTCATATCGCGCAGGAAAGGCGACGCGATCGGGCGACGCTGCGCGCCGTTCGCGGAGGCGCGGCGCGTGGACGCGAGAGCCGCGAAAGCCGGCTACGACTCGTCCTCAGAGTCCGACGCCACCGTCGCGTCCGTCGCGCGCGCCGCGAGAGCGCAAAAAAAAGCGTCGCTCGACGCCGACGCCGACGCCGCGGAGGCGCGCGCGCGGGACACGCGGCTCAACTCCTCGCGGACGTTCGTCGAGCTCATCTTCGCGCGGAAGGAGACGCCGCTGCGGCGGGTGCTGCAGCTGATGGCGACGCACGACGTGCATCACGTGTACGTGATCGACGAAAACGACCGACCGAACGCGATGATCACGCCCACAGGTGCGTTCTGTTCACTGGTCCCCATACGACCCCGTTCGCGTGGTGAACGCCGATCCTTAAGGACTTTGCCCGGCGCGTCTCTCCGCCCATCCCACGCGTTCAATCCCCGCCATCGACGCCTTTCAACTCCATCTGACGCCTTTCAACTCCACCTTTCAACCCCGCCTTTCAACCCCACGGACGTGCTGCGGTTGTTCGCGGTGGACGATCGCGAGAGCGCGTGGTGCGAGGCGTGGGCGCCGACGTACGGAGGGACCGAGGGAGTCGTCGCGTGAGGAGTGAGGGGAGGAGGATGAGGAGGAGGAAGAGGGGGAGGAACGAAGACGGGAACGAATGTGATGCGAAGCGTCTGTTGACGCGCGACGTCGTGCCGTAGTTCGCGCGCGTATGGAATGAAAACGTACATCTACGAGTTCGTCGCGCGCGCGTCGTCGTTCGGTGCCGTGGGGTTCATCAATATTCGTCGTCCGTCTCCGTATTCGTCTGCTCTTCGTCTTCAGACTGCTCTTCGTCTTCAGACTGCGACTCGTCCGAAGACTGCGACTCGTCCGAAGACTGCGACTCGTCCGAAGACGGAATGGGGCTTGGGAGCGCGTCGAGTTTCAGCTGCCACTCTATCTCCTTGACATCATCTTGCTCGACGCCGTTGCCCCATCTGTAGTTGAAGGCAGTTTCAGCGAGAGCCGTCCCGTGCCCCTGCTCCGCGGCCTTTTCCATCCACACGGCAGCCCACGTCAGTAGAGTCTCTGCGAGCTCGAACTGGTGAATCCTGTCGCCGTCCTTCGCCGCCTCGCGATAGAACTCGACCGCTTTCTCGATGTTTTTCTCGACGCCTTTCCCGTTCATATACGCTTTCGCGAGGCAGTAAGAAGCCCCCGTGCTACCGAGCGCGGCTGCCTTCCGGAGCCAAGGGAGCATCTTATCGTACGCATATTCACATGAGTAGCTCTGACCAATCGCGTACACGCAGATTGGGCCAACCACGCCCGCAGCACCATCATCATCATTCAGTATTCGTATGCGACCGTTCTCGACGCACCCAGTGCTCACGACAAGTTTTTTGAACTGCTCTTCGGGGAGGTCTAAGACGCCCTCGTGAAGCATGAGGTACTCCAGCTTCTCGACGCCTTCACTACGCTCGTTTTTGTATCCATGCGTCCAAGGCTTGCGCCCTCCTCGCGCGCACCCGGCGAAATCGAGGCCGCCGTCGCGCGGTAGCGAGCGCGCGTGCTTCGAAGCGCGGTTAAACGCCGTGCACGTCGACGCGAGCGCGAGCCGGTCGGTGAACGTGGGCACGTGCGCGAAAATCTCGCGCGCGACGTCGTCGGGGAGCTTGGGGATCGGCATAGGGTCTTCGACGGTGCCGCGGAACCAAACGCGCGTGCGTGAACGTGCACGCGTGAACATGGACGATCTGAGCGCGCGGGGGCGTCGCGCGGAGTGTCCCGAGGTCGTTCGTTGTTGAAAAGACTGGAAGAACAGACAGGATTAGACGACCGTCGAAACCGACGGAAGTTCTGTTGGCGTGCTTCGCGCCGACACTCCGTCGCGCGCGCGCGCGAGGCGGACGTCCACCGCCGCTCGCGATGGCCGAATCCATCCGGGACTTCTTCTTCCCCGAGGGCACCGACGGCGCGCCGCCGCCGGCGCGCGATGCCGACGCCGGCGGCGGCGGCGTCGTCGACGACGGCGTCGACGGCGACGACGCGATCACCGAGGACGACGAATTCTTCCGCGACCTGAAGCAGGTGGACGATCTCGTCTCGCGCGCGACCGCGCAGTGGGCGATAAGCGAATCGCAGAAGGCGAGCGCCGCCGCGGACGCGTCGCCGACGCCGCCGCGGACGCGCCCGGCGCGACGCCCGGCCGCGAGGAAACCCCCGGGCGACGGCGGATCGCCGAGAGACGTCGCCGCCGCCGCCGGCGGCCGCGGCGGCAAAGTCGGCATCCCGCCCGCGCGTTCATCGCCGTCGTCGTCGTCGCCCGCGCCCTCCCCCGGCGCGGTCGCGCAGATGTCCATGGCGCGGGCGCAGGTGGACGCGCGCCGAGCGAAGCTCGCGGTCGTGGAGACGCTCCTGGAGGCGGAAGCGCCGGACGCGGCGAGGCTGGCGTCGATGACGAGAGGCTGGACCGGGGAGGAATTCCTCGCGATCGCGGAGGAGCGGTGCCTCGCGGGGCGATGCGGCTGGCCGCTCTGCGGCGTCGACTTGAAGGCGGCGGCGAGGACGGCGGCGTCCGACGACGACGCGAGAACCGCGAAGGAGGAGGAGGAGAAAGAAGAAGAGAGCCCCGCGGGGACCGAAGGGAAGCGGCGCGGCAAGTACAGGATCGACGCGAGGAATCGCAGGGTGTACCTCCGCTGCGACGTGGAGATGTTTTGCGGCGAGGCGCATCGCGTCGCTGCGGAAGATTACGGCGTCTCCCTGGCGATCGACTTGGAGAAGGACGCCGGCGGGGGGAGCGACGACGACGATGAAGATAACGATAAAGATAACGACGACGACGACGACGACGAGAATGAAATGATCGGGGGGAACGAAGAGGAGGCGAAGCGCAACGCGAAGGTCAACGAGGCGAAGAATACGCGTCGCGAGGCGATCGAAAACGTCAACGAAAACGTCAAGATGGCCGTCGTCGAGCGATCGACGACGGGGAGGAATCCGTGCCCGCCGAAGCCGCCGACGGCGTTCGGGGACGCGCTCGCGGCGGCGTACAGCGTCGAGGGGTACACGAGCGCGAAGATGGACGCGGCGAAGAAGAAGCTCGCGGAGGCGCCGGCGGCGAAAGGGGTGCTCAAGAGCTCTTCGGGGCTCAAGGGCGGGTGGCTCGGGATGAGCGCGACGAGTAAAAAAGAAGCCGACGCCGGCAAGGGCGTCAAGTTCGACCGATCCATCGTGACCGGGCCGACCGGGAGCGATTTCGCGGATGTCTCCGAGGAGGAGCGAGCCGCGATCGCGGCGGACACGGAGGCGACCGCGGCGGAGGCGCGTCGACGCGAAGCCGCGAAGGAGGACGCCGCGAAGGACGCCGCGAAATCGAAAATCGGCAAAACCGCGGAGGAGACGGAGCCCAAGTTTTTTTTCGACATCTACGGCGAAGGCGGCGCGGAGTCGCGGGAGAAGAAGAGCGACACGATCATGGGGATGTACTCGGAGGGGCAGATTTCGAGGGTGACGGAGATGACCGGCGATGATGTCGGAGAAATAGTGTCGGACGACGACGAAGCCGCCGCGTCCGATGCGATGACGGATGCGTTCGATGCCGCGAACGCCGCCGCCGCCGCCGCCGCGGCGTTTGAAAAGTCCGGCGACGAAGCCGCCGCGGAGAAAGCGCTCGCGAAAGCGCGCCAGGCGCTGCGCGCGGCGATCACCGTCGCCGCCGGCGACGACGACGACGACGGCGCGACGACGGACGGCGAGAGCAGCGCGGACGGAGGCGGGACCCCGGCGCCGCCGGTGTCCGAGTTTGGCCAGACGTGGATGATGCTCGACGGCTGGGTCACCAGGGCGACGTTCCACTACCTCAGCGGCGGACGAGACGGCGCGATGATACGAACGGCTGGAACGACTGGAGGGGAAGATGGAACGTCAACGACCGACGCGGACGGCGACGAGGATCCCGTGCTGGGCCCGGACCTGCCGCCGCGGAGCCCGTTCGAGGCGGCGGCGTCCAAGGCGGCGGGCGCGGAACTCTCCCGCGCGTTACCCGTCGCGTGCCGCATGCTGAAACTCCGCTCGTCCTCCACGGCGCTGGAGCGCCCGCTCGGACGGCTGCTGCGGACGTTCTTCTTCCAGGGCGCGGTCCCGGCGCTGAAACCCGCGCGGTGGACGCTCGTGTGCGCGGTGTTGTTGGAGGCGATCGGCACGCGGAGGCTGGCGGAGGGGGAACGCGACGACCGGCCGCCGTCGCTCGCGGAGGATTTCGCGCGCGAGGTGCGTTCTATACACTGGTCCCCATACGACCGCGTCGGCGTGGTGAACGCCGATCCTTAAGGACTTTTCCCGGCGTTTCTCTCCTCCTACCCCTCGCTTTCAATCACCGCCCTCGACGCCTTTCAACTCCAACTGACGCCTTTGAACTCCACCTCGACATCGCTTTGTATGGAACGACCCTGAGACGGTCGCGAGCCGCCGCGGTTTGGACGCGATATTGGAGCAGGCGGGGTCGTGCGAGGACGAGAGGAAGGTTATGCTGCAGCTCGTGACGGGCGCGTGCGCGAAGGGATGGTGATGAGAGCGATGAGGTCGAGTGAGTCGCCGGAGTCGGATCTCGCGTGATGGCCTTATTACGAGTAAAAGATTCTAGAATCGTCGTCGAAACGCAACCAACGCGCGAGAGTCCTATATCATCGATCCTATGACGTGGAACCCCGCGGTCAGCGCCGCGTACGTCGCCGCGGTCGCGGCGACGCCCTTCCCGAGCTCTCTCCCGCGCGGACAGCTCCGGTCCTCGCCGCCTATGAACCCGTACCATCGCAGAAGTCGCTGCGCCGCCGGCAGCGTGACGAACACCGCCCCCGCGGACGTCCACGACTGAATCGCCAGACACTTCACCGCCGGCGACACGCCCTCGAGTAACGCCGCCACCGCAGCCGTTACCCCAAAACTCCCGCCGTCCGCCGACGCCAACGCCGCGCGCTCGAGCGCGGGAAGAATGAACAGCGTGTTGAGCTCGAACAAGGGATACTGCGCGAGGACGACGGCGGCGTACACTTTCCACGACGGCACCTGCGTGGGGTTTCAACGGGGTGAACGGTGGGTCAGTCGCGCGTCTCGCCGGTCAAACGAACGACGTCGTTGAAAGGAACGCGCGGGTGAAGAGTGATAGCACGACGACGGGGGAAAGAAATGTCCTTAAGGATCGACGTCCATAACGCGAACGCGGTCGTACGGGACGCAGTCTGAAGCGCGCACCGGCGACGCGTTGGATCGCGCCGACGCGGTCGCCGTCGTCGCGTCCGCGGGAAGCCACCCTCCCAACGACCCGTCGTCCGTCTCGATCGCGCTCGCGCGCGCGGTCAGCGGCGCGGCGTCGCCGGTCGCGGCGTCGCCGTTGAACCGCTCGCCGAGCTTCAGCCACTCCCTCCGTCGGCGGCTCACGCGCCACCGCTCCAAGTCGTCGCGGCGTTGAAACACGACCGCGACGGTCTCAGGGTCGAGGGTCCATACGAAGCGACGTCGGGGTGGAGTTGAAAGGCGTCAGAAGCGGAGTTGAAAGGCGTCGAGGGCGGAGATCGAAACCGAGGGGCGGGCGGAGAGACACGCCGGGAGATAAAGTCCTTAAGAAACGGCGTTCACCGCGCCGACGCGGTCGTATGGGGACCAGTGTCAGCGCACAGAACGCACCTCGCATCTCGGCGCGCCGCTGTGTCGGACGTGCTCGAGCCCCTCTTCGCCCTCGGCCATCTCGTCCGAGGCGTGCGCGGGGAAGTGCACCCACGAGAAGCGTCCGGGGCCGAGCGACGCCGACGCGCGATTCGGCGACGCGACGCCCTCGCGCTCGTCCTTGTCTCGGAGCACCGCGTCGATGAGCGACTTGCCGTCGTTGAGCCATCGCTCGTAGTCGTCGCGCTGCGACGCGTCCACCACCTTGCTCGTGCAGACGAGTATCGCGGGCTTGAGCGCGGCGGCGGCGGCGGCGGCGTTCGCGCGCGACGGCGACGGCGACGGCGACGGCGACGGCGACGGCGACGGCGCGGCGGCGAACGACGACGGCGGCGACGACGACGACAGCGCTCGCGCCAAAATCGACGGCGAGGGTGCCGCGTGCGCGAACCGCGGAGGAGGAGGAGGCGGACGCGTCGCCCGGGCGAGCGCGCCGCGCGCGACGCGCGCGCGCCGCAGCGCGAGCGCGAGCATCCTCCTCGGACGACGCGAGGGGACGCGCGAGCCCCCGCGGGCGGGCGGAGCCGTGCGCGGCGCGGCGCGGCGCGGCGCGCGCTCTCTGCAGTGCCGGGCCCGCGTCGTCTCGGAGGACGGGACGGTAGAGTGTTGCTGTTGGTCCCTTGATGACTTCTCGTCGTCTCTCTTCCGCCCTTCGAATCATCTGATTCGATTCACTCCGCGCCGCGCACGCGGGCGGCATGGTGTTCGCGACCGCCCCGCTCCTCGCGCGCGCGGCGAAGCGCCTCGGCTTCACGCGCCTCACGACGAAGCGCGCGCGCAAGGGGTACTACAAGGGCAAGGGCGCGAAGAGCACGGGGCGGCACACGAAGGACGGCGAGTACGTCGTCACCGACGACAAGGCGCCGACGTTCGTAGCCCCGCGCGCGGATCTCGCGACGTTCGCGCTCAAGCCGTACGTCGCGCGGAGCGTGCCGAAGAAGCCGTGGCTGCTCGATGGGAAGGAGGGGCCCACCGGAACGACCGCGGCGGCGACGAAGACGGGCGGCGGCGGCGGAGGAGGAGGAGGAGGGGCGACGGGCGCGGTGCCGCCGGGGGCGGCGTACAGCACGATCGCGGGGGCGCCGCGGTAGATCGCAGGCGTCATCGTTTAGGGATTAACTAACTAGTTCAGGACTGCTGACCGTCGTCGTCTCACACCGATACGCGCGCGATGGCGTCGCCGCGCGCGCTCGGCGGCGCGGCCGTCGCGTCGCCGCCGCTCCCGTCGTTCGCGTCGCGTCGTCGCCGGGCGGCGCGTCGCGCGCGCGTCGCGTCCGCGTCCTCCTCCTCCTCCTCCTCCTCCTCCTCAACGCTCGACGTCTTCGTGGAGATCCAGATGCCAGACGGCTCCGTCCCGCCGCGCCTGACGTTCGCGCTGCGCCCGGACCTGTGCCCCAAGTCCGTGGAGAACTTCGCGACGCTCCTGTCCGGCGCCAACGCGGGCGTGGACCCCGCGCTGACGTACCGAGGCTGCGCGTTCGAGCCCTTCGGAGGGAAATACTCGCACGTGTGTAAAGGACGAGGAAAAACCATCTTCGGACCGGGGAAGTTCGTCGAACGCGAGGCGATGAGCGCGACGAGGAACGGCACCCCGGGCGCGGGCGGCGGGACGTACTACGGCGAGCGCGTGGATTTAGACGACGACGACGATCGAGTGACCGTCCTCGCGGTCCCGACGAGCGGACCCGGGTTCGGCGGGAGCCGCTTCGCCATCATGAGGCGCGTTCGTTCTATGTCACACTGGTCCCCGTACGACCGCGTCGGCGTGGTGAACGCCGATCCTTAAGGACTTATTTCGCCGGCGATTGTCTCCGCCTACGTACCCCTCGCTGCTTTCAATCCCGACACACCTTGACGCCCGCCTTTCAACTCCGCTTCTGACGCCTTTCAACTCCACCCCGACGTTCGTTGCTTTGAACGATGGACCCTCGACCCCGATCAGAGTCGGCGACTCGCCCGGGAGTTTACGGCAGCGGCTGCTGACGAACGTGATGGTGCTGGGGACGCTGACGGGGGGGGTGGAGACGCTGGAGGCGATGGTGGGCGCGGACGGGCCGTGCGTGATAACCGACGGCGGCGCGCTGTAGTCGCCGTCTGTCGTCTCAGTTCGTTCTGCCGCTAGCTAGAGTATTAAATTGCATTCGCCTCGGGTCGCCTCGCCGCGTCACTCCTCCGCGGCCGCTTTCGCCTCCAGCTTCGCCCGGCGCGCGTTCTCGATGTCCAGCGCGCACATCTCCGCCATCTGCTTCTCGAACGCGTCGAGCTCGCCGTCGACGTCGTCCGCGCCGTACACGTCCCGGCTCCAAAAGTCCACGTCCCTCGAGAGCTTCGGCGGCGTCTTCGACGAGGGAATCGCGTGCCCGAAGGACCGCTCGAGCTCGTCGTCCTCGTCGTCCAAGTCGTCGGCACCCGACTCGGCACCCGACTCGGCACCCGGGTCGGCACCCCCGACCTCCTCTCTCTTCCAGGGCGGCGTCCCCGGCGCGTCCCTCGAGATCGAATCCTCCTCCGCCGCCGCCGCCGCCGCCGCCGCCGCGTCCTTCGCCGCCTTGGCGCGAAACTTTTCCCGCGCCGCCGCCAGCTCTCGCTCCTCCGCGCCTAAACTGCTCAGCCACTCCTTATGCCCGGCGATGAGCTCCCGCATCGCGTCCTCGCCCACGCTCCCGTCCACGGCGTCCATTCCGCCGCCGCGCTCCGCGTTGCGCCGCGCGATGAACTCCGGGAGCGCGCCAACGAGCCGTTCCTTCTCCGCGTTTTTAATCGCGCGCTTCTCCTCCTCGATCGCGCTTCGCTTCGTCCTCGTCAAGCGCGCGAGCTCCTCCTCGCGCGTCTCCACCCAGTCCCTCTCCGCCTCGAGCGCGGTCTGCCCTTTCTTCTCGTCCATCTCGACCTCGCCCTCCCTCCGCGCCTTCTCCCTCGTTGTCCGGAGCTTCTTGAGGCCGGACATGACGTCCTTGCTGTCCTGTACCATCGCGAGCGCGGCCTCGAGCTGCGCGCGGTACTCGGAGTTCCACGCGCCCGCGCGCGCGTCCTCGCACGCGGCGGCGCGTCCTCGCCCGCCGAAACCGCCGCCTCCGCTGGCGGGGCCCGGCGAGCACACGGTCGCGTCGCCCCAGTCCCTGTGGACGTCCGGGTAGTTATGCGTCGACTGCTCCCCGAAGATGGTCGCGCCGTCGAGGTCCGAGTCGTCGCGCCCCGCGGCGGAGAAGTCGTAGTCCGCCGGCGCGTCGCCGAGCGCGAGGTCCGCGGCGACGGCGTCGCGCTCGAGCTGGGCGTCGTCGTGATCGTCGTCCTCCAGGGGAGGGGGGTCGTCGTCGACGGGCGGGTCGACGAGGGGGGGCATGGCGGCCGACGGCGGGCGGCGGGGCGGGAGCGCGCGCGTTCGAATGAAGTGGCGATCTGGAGGACGCGACGCGCGCGTTGACCGTTTACCGTTGGCGTTGGGTGAATCAGTTGAAAGGGGACGCGATCAAATGTTGAAACCGAGCGGTGGGTGAAAAACTACGTTTACCGTTGGCGGCAGCACGGCACGGCGCGCGAGACGAGATGATGAGAGTCTCGGAGGAAGCGACGGCAGAGCGCGGGGGCGCGCTCTGGAAGGCCCGCGGGATGGACGCGCGCGGCGGGCAAGACGACGACGACGACGACGCCGCGCACCCGGGGTGCGTCGTCCGTTCTCCCCATCCCATCCCGTCCCCGTCCCCGTCCCGTCCCGTCCCCGTCCCCGTCCCGTCCCCGGGGTGCCGTTTCTTCCGCGCGGACGGACAGGAAGGATCTCGTCTCACGCCGCGCGTCCGTCTCCTCTCGTCCAATGTACAGGTGGGGCGCGGACGCGCGGTATCTCCAGTATCGCGCCGCGGCGCCGCCGCGCGAGGACCCGCTCGCCACGCGCGGGCTCCTCCCGTCGTTCGCCACCGTGCGCGCGTCGTCGTCGGGGACGGGGACGGGGACGGGGACGGGTTGCGCGCCGGACCCGAACGCCTCCGCCGCCGCCGCCGCCGCCTCCGCCGAACCGCTCGCGCCGGCGCGTCCGCTGACCGTCGACGAGATGCTCGCGGACCCACGAGCGGCGCTCTCCGCGATGCCCGAGCACACGCAGCGGCTCATCCTCGCGCAGAGCATGCTGAGCGTGCAGCAGCGATTCACGTCCGAGCTGCGGCGGCGGCACTTTTTACATCTGGACGCGTCGAGGTGCGTTCTATACACTGGTCCCCATACGACCGCGTCGGCGTGGTGAACGCCGATCCTTAAGGACTTTTGCCGTCGTTTTTCTCCGCCCACCCGTCGCTTTCAATCCCCGCCCTCGATGCCTTTCAACTTGCACTGACGCCTTTCAACTCCGCCCCGACGTTCGCTCGTATGGAACGACCCTGAGGCGACGCGCGGAGGTCGACGCGGAGGCCGCGCGCGTCGAAGAGGCGAAGCGAAAAGCGCGGGAAGCCGCGGCCGAGGAGGCCGCGCGCGTCGCTCGCGGCGGCGTGGTCGGGAAAACGCAACAACAAACGCACGACGTCATGGCGTCACGACCGATCGTACGCCGGCCCGACGGCTTGGTCGACCTGACCCCGGATCCGCCGCTCGACGTCCCGACACACCTCCTCCCGGCGACGACGGCGAACCGATGGAAGATCGCCGCCGCGCTGACGGTGACGAACTTCAGCGTGAAGAAGGCGAAGGATAAGGGCGACGCGTTGCGAGACGCGATGCTCGCGGCGGCGGGCGCGGCGGGGCCGGACGCGATCGCGCGCGCCGGCGAAGGCGGGAAGGAGAACCGAAACGAAAACCAGGAAAATCGCCAAAAAAACGTTTCGGCGCCGCCGCCGTTTGGATACGAGGATCACGAGACGCGTGAGGCTGCGGTCGCGGCGCACGCGGCGGTGCTGACGCGCGACGCGTCGCGCGCGATGAGAGAGAGGAAGTACGTCAAGGCGGAGGTGTTCCTGCGGCAGCTGCTGGACATCGCGTGGAGGGAGGCGGCGTTCGAGGAGGAGGAGGAAGCGGAAGCCGCCGCGTGCGAGAAGGAAGAGGCGGCGAGGAGGAGGAAAAAGAATAAAGCCGCCGCCGCCGCCGCCGCCGCCGCCGCGAGCGGTCGGCCGTCCACGGCGCGCGCGTCGAACGAAGAAGAAGAAGAAGAAGACGCCGACGCCGACGAAGAGATCGTCGACCCCCCCGCGGCCGCGCCGGTGCTGTACCGCCTCGCCCAGGCGGTCGGAAAACAACGCGGCCGACGAAAGGAAGAAGCCGCGCTGCTCCTCCGCGCGTTGCGATCGATCGAAGCCGCGTCGGGCTCTGACGCCGCCGCCGCCGACGCCACGGCGATCGCGCGCGGCGACGCCAACGCCGTCGACGCCGCCGACGCCGCCGACGCAGAGATGCAGATGCGATACCGCGTCCTCTGCGCGCTGCACGCGTCGCACGCATCGAACGACGTCGACGACGGCGGCCTCGCGCGCGCGTACGCGGAGCGCGCGCTTTACGTCGCCGCGCGCGCGAAAGGCCCGTGGCATCCGCAGACCGCCGACGCGCACTACCGCGTCGCGTCCGCACGCGTCCGCGCGGGGTGTTACGCCGAGGCGGAGCGGTCGCTGAGCCGCGCGCTCGCGATTCGCGTGCGGACGGACGGCGAGCAGCACCGCGAGACGGGGCGGGTGTTGTGCGCGCTCGCGCAGGCGCGTTCTATCTCACGCTGGTCCCCATACGACCCCGTTCGCGTGGTGAACGCCGTTCCTTAAGGACTTTCTCTCCCGGCGTTTCTCTCCGCCCACCCCTCACTTTCGATCCCGAAGCGCCTCGACGCCTTTCAACTCCGCTTCTGACGCCTTTCAACTCCACCCCGACATCCGCGCAGACGCACAAGCGGATGGGCAATTTCGCGCGCGCGGCTCGGTTCGACGACGCGTGGCGGCGGTGCGCGCGCGGCGACCCGGCGACGACGACATCGGGGCTGCCGCGCGGCGGAGTCCGAGGTGGAGGCGGGTCGTCGATGAGAAGCGGGGTAGCGGACGCGGTGCGCGCGAACGCGAGGAGGGCGCGCGAGGCGCACGTCGAAGAGCGGAGGAACGTCGCCGCGAGGGAGACGGCGGCGGGGGCGGCGCGGTATCACGACGAGGAAGACGAGGAGGCGTACCGCGCGAGCCGAAGTCGGTTCCGCGGCGGCGAGGGCGAGGACGATAGGGACGATAGGGACTACTGTAGGTCTTCTTCTTCGGTGGCGTCGCCGTCGTACAGCGACGCGTCCGGGGCGGACCCGCTGCTCGGCACGTGGGGCGGCAACTTGCAGTCGTTTTCGCCCGCGGCGGCGGACGGCGGCGACGGAGGACCCGGGAGAGCGACGAGACGTCCGGGGGGGGTTCCCGCGCTGGATTTCTCGTCGCTGCCGGAGCCGGACTTTTCCGACGACGAGGACGATAGGGGTGGTGGTGGTGGGAACAGGAAGTAGGGTATTAGAAGGATAGGTGAACGTTCGTGTGTGTTTTACATGTGCGCGCGTGGGTTCAGTCGTCGCGTCGTTTGCGCTTCTTCGTGCCTTGGGGGTTGCACTTCGGGCACCCGGTGGGTCTGCCGCACCTCGTGCGGTGGCACACCATCGCCCTCCACGCGTGCTTGCACTTCAGGCACTTCCACAGCGCCTTGTGGTGCGACGATTTCGTCACCGAAGTCGGCTTCTTATCCGGGTCGACGTATTCCAACAAGAGCTTTTTCCCTCGCTCGCCGTTCTTCTCGCACCACACGTGAAAGTTGTTTCTTTTGGACACCACCGTGTAACACCCTTGACCTCTCGAAAGACAACACTTCGGGCACCCGCGGGGTTCGACGCTCCTCGTGCGGTCGCCCATCACCGCCCGCCACTTGTGCTTGCAATCTTCACATTTCCACAATGCTTTGTATTGAGATCCATACGATACCTCCGTCTTCTTCATCTTCTTGGAGTGGTACTCCCGAAACAATCTCGCCCCTCTCTCGCCGTTCTCGTCGCACCACTCCTCGAACGGTTTGCCCCTGCGTATTGGGCGCCTCATGATCGGCCGGCCGGCGTGCGCGCGCGCGCCCCGAGGAGTGACGACGAGATCCACGACGAACCAAACTTACGGAAGTGACAACGAACCGACGGGAGCTGAGTGGTTTTTTCCCGATACCATTCAGATATCGATGCACTTTATATTTTTAAAATTCAGCCATTTGGCAACGTGTTTGGCATTCGTTTGGATCCATTTGGCATCCATTTGGTATTCATTCGTATGAGCAAACAGTCTCTCGCGTTAGCTCAGTTGGCAGAGCGGAGGACTGTAGTTTCCCATCGACTCGCCGAAAAGCGATCGATACAACTGACCCGAGCGGGGTAACTCCCGCTTCACTAGACTTAACGCACTGAAACCGGTGCGATTGAAACCGTTCAAACGGAAATCCTTAGGTCGCTGGTTCGATTCCGGCATGCGAGAACCTTTTTTTTTTTTTTTCATCGCAGTTCTGCATCGATCGATCAACGACGAGCGACGTGTCGGCACGTGCTCCGTCGCGAAACGATCGTCGCGCGCGACGACGACACCGCGACACACGCCGCACGACACATGATGACCGTCCGCGCCGCCGCGGTCGCGTCCAGCTCCACCACCGCCGTCGTCGTCGCGTCCGTCGCGTCGAGAAGAGCGCCGCGTCGCGGCTGCTCGCGCGTCGCCGCGCGCGCGTCGTCCAAGCCGTCGTCGTCCATCATCGCGGACGACGCGTCGTCGTCGTCGTCCTCCTCCTCCGCGACTCGGCATCATCATGCCTCGCGCCGCGGCGTGTTCATGGCCGGCGCGGGCGCGCCTCTCCTCCGCCTCGCGACGATGACCGCGGGCACGGGCGCGGCGTCCCTCAACCTCACCGCGCGCGCGGCGGCGGCGTCCTCCTACGGCTCCGTCGAGGACACGACGTCGGAGATCGCGAAAGTCCTCCTCGATCCCAAGTACCCGGACGTCTACCCGTTCGACGCGAGCATGATGGCGCGGTACGACGAGAGCAAAGACAGCGCGTTTTACTCGCAGCCGCGGTTCGTGCAACACATCGACGACGACGCGATCAAGGCGCTGACGGGGTTTTACGCGCGGACGTTCCCGGCGAGCGGAAGCGACGACGTCGCGATGCTGGACGTGTGCAGCTCGTGGTGCGCGCGCGCTGCTTCAGACCGCGTCCCGTACGACCGCGTTCGCGTCGTGGACGTCGATCGTAAAGGACTTTTCTTTCCCGCGTCGGTCGTCACGTCACTCTTTGCCCGCGCTTCCCTTTCAACGTTTGACCGGCGAGACGCGCGACTGACCCACCGTTCACCCCGTTGACCCAGGATCTCGCACTACCCGAAAGATTACGCCGCCGGTCGAATCTCCGGCCTCGGCATGAACGAGGTGCGTTCTACACACTGGTCCCCACACGACCGCGTTCGCGTGATGAACGCCGATCCTTAAGGACTTCGCCCGGCGTGTCTCTCCGCCCAGCCCTCGCTTTCAATCCCCGCCCTCGACGCCTTTCAACTCCGCTTCTGACGCCTTTCAACTCTCCTCGCCTTTCGATCAACAACAGGACGAGCTCAAGAAGAACCCCATCCTGAGCGACTACGTCGTCAAAGACCTCAACGATGACCCGAAGCTGCCGTACAATGACAACACGTTCGACGTCGTCACGAACGCGGTCTCCGTGGATTACCTCACGAAGCCGCTCGAGATGATGAAGGAGGTGAGGCGGGTGTTGAAACCGGGCGGGACGGCGATGATGTCGTTCTCGAACCGGTGTTTCCCCACGAAAGCGGTCAGCGTGTGGACGAGCACTGGCGATTTAGACCACATCTGGATCGTCGGCGCGTACTTTCACTACGCCGGCGGTTTCGAGGGGCTGCGCGCGGAGGACATCTCGCCCAAGCCGGGAAAGACGGATCCGATGTACGTCGTGTACGCCACGAAGCAGGCGTAGCGCCGACCGTAGGTTTTTTGTCGTGCGATGCGATGTGACGGGTATGGTTTGAGCGTTACGTTACGACGATGAAAGGTAGAGAGGAGGGCGTCGTGTGGTCGTGAGGGCTGGCGGCGAGAGAGCTGGTGGTTTGTAATACAGTACCACGCGCCGCGGAGTCGCTCGGCGTCGGCGTCGGTCGGTTTTTTTTTTGGCAGCCCGCGGGCCGCCGCAGCGCAGCGCAGCTCCAGACCGAGCGACGAGTTTCAAAAGATCGTGCGACGTCGTCGTCGCGATCTCGACGTCGCGCACACCTCCGGTCGCCACCGCGCCCACCACGACCGCGACGCGATGAACCACCCGTCCGTCGTCGCCGCGACGCGCGCCGCGCGCGACGCGTTCGCCAGAGCGACGACCGGACTGAAGCTCCCGAAGGACTTCTCGATCCCGAAGGTGCCCTTCTCGATGGCTGACCTCTCCAAGCTTAACCTCCGCGCGCCCGCGGGCTGGGAAGAGCGGTTCGCGCGCGTCGGCCTGCACCCCGAGCATCTCAAGGAGGCGCCGCACTGGTCCCCGCTCGCGCTCGGCGCCGCGGGCGCGATCCCGTTCCTCGCGCTCAGCGCGCCGGTCGCGAACCTCGTCGGTCTTCCCGATCGCGTCGAAGCGCACCGCGCGCAGATCCAAGCGTCGTACGCGGTCGCGATCGTCAGCTTCCTCGGCGGATGCCACTGGGGCTTCGCCGCGTCCGCGGGCGGCATCGCGAAGGCGGCCGCCGCGCCCGTCTCTTCCGCGGCCGTCACCGCCGCGACCGCGGAGATTTCGCGCGTCGCCGCCGCGCTCGGCGTCTCCGCCGCGGAGGCGAGCGTTCTCCTCGCGGGCCCGGCGCGGTTCGCGTGGGCGACGACGCCCGCGCTCATGGCGTGGATCTCCGCGTCCGCGTTCACGCTCCCGTGGCAGATGGTGACGTTGAGTGGGTCGCTGCTCGCCGCGCTCGCCGCGGACGTTACCGCGGCGAGGCACGGGCTGATGCCGCGGTGGATGATGCCGATGAGGCACGCGCTGACGGCGGCGGCGGTGGCGTCTTTGTTGACGAACGTTCCGTACGCCATCGAGGCGTCGTACGACGAGGTGAGCAGCGAACCGACACTGGTCCCCATACGATCCCGTTCGCGTGGTGAACGCCGTACCTTAAGGACTTTGCCCGGCGTTTCTCTCCGCCCAGGGTCCCTCGCTTTCAATCCCCGCCCGCGACGTCTTTCAACTCCGCTTCTGACGCCTTTCAACTCCACCCCGACGTTCGCCCGCGGCAGGACTCGCGCGAGTCGGAGCTCCGGAGGTACCGCAAGGAGACGCCGAAGCAAGCGCAGGAGCTGAAGAAGCGCGAGAAGTCTCTGTCGGAGAGCGCCGCCGCGGTCGCGACGCTGCGGTCCGAGAAGGACGCGTCCGCGGTCGCGTTGCAGCGGCAGAGGGACGCCACGCGCGAAGCCGAGGCGAGGTTGGCGGCGACGCGAGAGGAGGCGGCGACGGCGAAGAAGGCGCTCGCCGCGGCGGACGACGCGAAGGACGCGGCGGCGCGGGAGCTCGCGGCGGTCAAGGAAGAGCTCGAGCGCGCGGTGAAGGCGGGGGTGGAGGCGAGGAAGGAGTTGAAGCTCGCGGAGAAGGCCGCGAGCGGTTCTTCTTCGTGAAGTGAAGAAGGATGGATTATTTTGACGAGCGACGGATGATTTCGCCGGCGGCGGCGGCGGTCGCTCGTCTCTTCCCCTCGCGTCGTGTACGTGTAATATGAATAGATGTATCGTTATTAATGAATGCGTGAATGAATAGATATGATATGCGCTCGTCGCGCGTACAACAACCGAACCGTGGCGTTCGGTCCTCCGTGATGCATCAATTTCGTCGCGATTTCATCACGGCTGCACGTTCACGGTGATCGTGCTCGCGAACTTCTTTCCAAAGCTCTCGTGCTTCGCGTTCGCGAACTGCAGCGTCAAGGTGTGCTGCCCCGGCGAGAGCTCCAGCTCGCCCTCCTTCTGCGCCTTCCCGAAGTGCACGTGCGTCGCGTCGAACGGAATCGCGTCGCCCTTGGGCACGACGCCGCCGTCGACGACGATGTGATGATGTCCCGTTCCTTCCTGGAGACCCTCGGACGCGGGCGCGAGCTCGTACCCTTTCACGCCCATCTTCACGGGGAACTTCGAGGGGACGGTCGCGCCGTCCTTTGGGGAGATCCAGTACACGCCGTTCTTGCCGTCCTTCGCCGCGGCCGGAGACGGCGCGCCGGTCATGACGAGCGTCATCGCCGCGGAGACCGCGCCGCCGAGGACGAACCTTCGCGAGTTGACGCGATCGGTCCAAGGGATAGAAGAGCGCGAATCGGAAGATTCCGAAGAAGAGTCCTTCTCGTCGTCGGACGACGACGACGCGCGCGGCGGCGGCGTCGCGCGCGCGGCCGCGCGGCGGGTCCCGCGCGCCGGCTTGGAGGCGGCGACTCTGAGCGCCGCGGTGCGCGGCGCGAACGCGGCGAGGGAGGTCATCGCGTGACCGGAGGGTGCGCGCGCGCGAGTGCGCGAGCGGAAGCGACGACGCCGCGCAAACGCCGCGTGTCGAGCTGGCAGCCTCGCAGCCGCCAGCAGGTGTACCTGAACTCCACCCTTTCAGCGCGCTTTTTTTCACCCGATCCTCGGGTTCAACGTTTCCCGTCCGTCCCCTTTCAACGGACCGACGTCGATCGACATCTTATCCTTCAATATTTAGGCGAAGAAAACGTGCTGACGCCGCGCACTCCCCGTCCGCGATGATCGGCCTCGCCTCGCCCTCGCTGACGCGCGGGATATGCGCCCCGGCGCGATCCCTCGCGGCGCTGACCAGACGGCGTCTCGGGTCCGCGCGTAACGCGCGCGATCGCGGGGCTCTGCAGATCGTCAGCGAAGGCACCGGGCGGTTCATCGTCGGCGGGAACTGGAAGTGCAACGGCGATCGCGCCTCCGTGACCGCGCTCATCGAGGCGTTGAACGGCGGCGACGTCGGAGACAACGTCGACGTCGTCGTCGCGCCGCCGTTCTTGTACGTCGACCAAGCGCTGAGCGAGCTGAAGGCGCCGATGCAGGTCGCGGCGCAGAACGCGTGGGTGGAGTACACGCTCGAGGACGAGACGCACCACTACGACTCCGACAGTGGGGCGTTCACGGGCGAGGTGCGCCGCGCGCTTTACTCGACTCGACCGATCGATCGGAGGACGCGACCGATCGATCGATCGACCGTTCGTCCGTTCGGTCGGAAACGATCGGTCGACGACGCCGCGCGGTGTCACGTCCCGAACCGCCGTCGGTCTATCCAGCCGTTCTGTTTTTTTCGTCGACGAAAAAGCACCCGCGCTCCGCCGTCCGTCCGCGACCACACGATCCGCCACGTCAGCGACGAGGCCATCGTGCTCACCAATCAAAATCATCCACGCGTCGTGACACCGCCAATCACATCACTCGGTCAACACAGGTCAGCGCGGAGATGCTCGAGGACATGGGCGTGCCGTGGGTCATCCTCGGGCACAGCGAACGCCGGACGCTCCTCGGAGAGGACGACACCATGGTCGGGAAGAAGGTCGCGCACGCGCGGTTCCACGGCCTCAGCGTGATCGTGTGCGTCGGCGAGTCTCTGGAGCAACGCGAGGCCGGCGCGACGATGGACGTCATCTTCAAACAGCTCAGGTGCGCGAGCCGAGCGCTTACGCTTTCTTCTTCTAGACGCGTCGGCGCCGTGCTTTTTCGGTTTTCGTTTTTTGTCATCGGTTATGATATTACCGGTCGTCGTCGCGCCCTTCCCCTCTGATCACCGCGTCCCGGACGAACCGTCCAACGAACCCTAATCCACCAACCCTAAACCCCAGAGCCGTCGCGGACGAGATCGACGACCGCGAGCACTCGTCCTGGGGCTCGCAAGTCGTCATCGCGTACGAACCCATCTGGGCCATCGGCACCGGAAAGGTGGCCACCCCGGAGCAAGTCCAAGCCGTGCACGCGGGAATCCGGCAGTGGCTGAAGGACAACGTCAGCGAAGAGGTGTCCAAGGCGACGAGGATTCAGTACGGCGGCAGCGTCAACGAGGGAAACTGCGAGACGCTCGCGAGGGAGAGCGACATCGACGGGTTTCTCGTAGGCGGCGCGAGCCTGGACGCGACGAAGTTCGCGCAGATTTGCAAATCGAGCGCGGTGCACTACAAAGCCGTCGGGCGGGCGTAGGCGCGCGCGCGCGCTGTGCGTCCGTCCATCGCGCGCGGCGCGGCGCGGCGCGGCGCGGCGAGGGAAGCGCGAAGGCGGTGTCGGTTCGGCGGTTCGTTCGTTCGTTATACAGTCATCAATTGATTACAACCGCGATTCGTTCGTCGTCGCGCGTGCACGTAGTCGTACAACTCTTTCTCGTCACGAATTAATTCTTTTTGGTACATAAGGACACTGGTCCCCATACGACCGCGTTGGCGTGGTGAACGCCGATCCTTAAGGACTTTGCCCGTCGCATCTCTCCGCCCACCCCTCGCTTTCAATCCCCGCCATCGACGCCTTTCAACTCCAACTGACGCCTTTCAACTCCACCCCGCCATTCGCTTGTCTTACGTGATCGATCGATCGATCGATCGACGTCTTCCGCCGTCGTGTCGTCCGTCCGTCCGTCGATCAGTTCGCGGCGCTCGTCTTCACCGGCGCGCGCTTCACCCCGCTCGACACCGGCACCACGCCGTGCCCGAGGCCAGGAGGCGCCACGACGTCGATCGACTCGCCCACGGCGCTCATGAGCCGCCGCCGCTGCGCCTCGATGGCGAGGACGCTCCCCGCGCTCGTCCCCGGGGATCCCTCCGGGGACTCCCCGCCCGCGATCGCGTCGTGCGAAATCTCGAGTAAATCGCCCATGTGCAGCTCGATCGCGGGCTCCGCGCCGCGAGGGACGGTCTCTCTGTTGACCGAGACGGACGAGACCGTCTGGAACTCGCTCAGTCGCCCGTCGTCGACGCCGAGGGCGAGCACCGCGTCGGACAGCGCGGCGCCGCGCGGCACCTCCAACACGCGCATCGCGCCGTCGACGACGGCGACGACGAAGATCGGCGCCGGCGTCGCGGGCTCCGCGTCGACGCCGCTCGATTCGTATTCCCGATCCGCGCGGGAGGAGTGGGATCGATCCGCGGGGGAGGAATGCGAATGCGAATCGTCGCACGAGCCGCAGAGCGCGCTGTCCGCGGAGACGAGCGCGCCGCCGCGACCGCGCGAGGATCCAAACGCGACGACGCCCTCGTCGTTTTCGCACGTCGACGCGTGCGCGGGAAACGCGCACGGGCACGCGGACGGAACCATCGCCGGAATGCCGGAATGCGAATCGCCGCCGCCACTGGAAGGGGAATGCGAATCGACGCGACACTTGTCGTCCGCGAGCTGCCCCTGCCACGACAGCATGAACCGCGCCCACGCGATCTGCTCATCCACCGCGCGCAGCGTGCTCGACGCGCCGCCGCCGCCGGCGTTCAATCTCGTTCCATCTTCCAACCCGCCCGCCGCGTGTTCCGGCTCCTTGTACCGCCAGTGCGCGGCGAGGCCGTACTCCGCGGCGTCGTGCATCTCCCGCGTGCGGATCTGAATCTCAAACGCGCGTCCCGACGCGTCGCGGACCACCGTGTGCAAGCTCCGGTACCCGTTCTTCTTCGGCGAAGCGACGTAATCCTTCGTCTTGCCCTCCACCGCGGTCCACCCCTCTCGCGCGTGCACCGCCGCGAGCGCGGCGTAGCACGACGCCTCGCCGCCGTCGATGATGATCCTCAGCGCGCGGACGTCGTGGACGTCGTGGATCGACCCCAGCCCCTTCGCGCGCATCTTGCGAAACGCCGAGTAGAGCGATTTCGGGCGGCCGCAGACGTCAGACGCGTCGTCGACGCCGGCGGCGCGCAGCGCCGCCGAGACGTCGCCCACCGCGCGCGTGATCGCCTCTCGCTGCTCGCCGTCGCGGAGCTCGAGCGACAGCGCCGCGTGCTCGGCGGGGTGAAGCAGCGCGAAGCACGCGTCCTCGAGGCGCGCCTTGAGCGTCCATATCCCGAGCCGAGACGCGAGCGGGACGAAGACGTCGAGCGTCTCGTCCGCCAGCCGCGTCGCGCGGTCGCGTTCGCCGCCGAGCGCGTCGACGCCGCCGCCGTCAGCCGCGGCGGTCAACGACGTCAGCGTCGCGAGCCTGTCCGCGAGTTTCACGATGACGACCCTCGCGTCCGTGGCCGCGATGAGCATCGCGCGGAGCTGCATGCGCTCCTCCGCGTCGAGCTCGCGCGCCGACGCGCGACGCATCCGCGACACGAGCGCGAGCCTCGAAGCGCCCTTCACCATGTCGATAACCGCGGGGCGGCCCGTGAGCGCTACCGCGAGCTCTTCCGCGATGACCGGCGTGCGATCGAGGACGTTGCAGAGCAGCGCGGCCGCGACCGCGCTGGAGTCCATCCCGAGGTGGGCGATGATGGACGCGCACTCGACGCAGCGCTTCAGAAACGGCGCTTCAGAACCGTCGACGTCGTCGACGTCGCCGCGGTGCGCCCTCGCGGCGACTCGAAACGCGCTCACGACGCCGGGGAGACCGAACGCGGCGTGTCTCGCCTGCGCGTCGCGGAGTATGGCCGCCTCGACGTCGTTTAGCGCCTCGAGCGGCGGCGTCCCGGTCAGGAGCCCGCTCCCGACGCGTGACGACTTGGTCGGGGAGCCGGACGCGTCCAGCGACCGCCGCGCGGACGTGGGCAGCGGCGGCTTCGTCTTCGTCGGCGACACGATCGACGACCGCGCGTCCTCGAGCTCGATCTGCAGCGCGCTCAGCCCCGCGGAGAGACCTCCCGCGTCGACGACGCTCGCACCCGGGGTAGTAGCATCGGAACCCCGGTCTCGGAACCCCGCGTTGTTCGTCCCAGTTCGCGAACTCGGCTCCAGATGAAACCCCGTCACGGTTCCCCCCGCGGCTGGCGCCACCGGCTTCACGAACACCGCGCGCCCGCGCTCCACAGACGACCGCCGCAGCGACGACCCGCCCGAGTTCGAGAGCGACGAGAACGACTTCCGCGGCCCGCTGCCGGAGAGCGACCCGTTCAGCTGCGTATTTAACGCGGCGCCGTCGCCCGAAGGCGACGACGACAACGCGTGATGCAGCGGCGAGACGCGCGTCGCGGGCGACGCCGACGCCGACGACGCCGTCGCGTTCGTCGTCGCGGGCGACGCGGCGCGGACGGGGATGCCGACGGAGACGCTCGGGGAGGTTCCGAGCATCATGATGATGAACGCGCGAGGCGGTCGGGGGCGCCGCTCTTCACGCGGCGCCGCGAGCGGTGCTTCTTCCGAGCGAGCCCGGCGGCGACCTGATGAGATGAAATGAAAAGGAGACGAAGCGATGCGATCGTCAGTTGAGGTTCGGACGCGCGAGAAAACGAAAACGAGCGGTCGCCGTGAGACGACGGCCCGCGGACGACGCCGCGCGCGCGCGATCGGAGACCGCGGACGCGCGCGAGACGCGAACGCGGCGACGCGCGCGCCGTCGGAGGACGCGATCGCGCGCGCGATCGCGCGACCGCGTCGTCGCGCGCGCCGACGGCGCCGGTCGCCGCGCGCTTCTACCCGTTGCCAAATTTGACAGGGTGTCCGAAAAGCAGGTTTCGCGCGTAAATTCCGCGCGCTTTCCGCCGCGGCGGAACGCGACGACGGCGGCGTCGACGTCGGGTTCGGCCGCGCGGCGCGATCGTCGCGTCGCGCGGGGCGGACAGACGAAGATCGCGGCGCGCGCGAGAGCGTCGGACGTCGCGAACGCGCGCGCGCGCGCGCGAGTTCGCGACCGCCGGCGCGGGGGCCCGCGAGATCTCTCTGTTTCCCCTAAACCGCGCGGCGAGTCGGCGCGGAAACGACGACGCGCGAGCGTTTGAGACGCACCGTGTCCGCGGGCGAGCGCGCGACGTCGCGCGCGAGAGCGCGTAGAGTTCGATTCGAGCGCGACGCGTCCGCGTGAGGCGTCGACCGGCGTGCGTGCGCGTTCCGAGCGCGCGCGCGTGTGCGGTCGCGGCCTGCGCAGATTTTGACTTCACGCAAGTTTCCCGCGCGACCTTTCGCGAGCTGACGAGGCATATCTGAGGGCCGGGAACGCTCGGCGAGTTTCGTATGGGCTCTTAGACAGAAAATAGTCGCGCGGGTACGCGTACACGGCACCTGTCTGAGATTCGTCGCCTGCACTGCCTCGAGATTTTTCGACCGAAAACCGAACCGTCGATTTCGAATGTTGAAAGCGATAACGGGGTCAAAGAGACTGATTTTTTCGCGATGAAAAATTGAGTTTCACCGATGCTCGAACCGATGATTCGCGCCCGCCGCGAACTCCCGCCGCGTCGAGTCCTGGTCGAGTCCTGCCGAACGAAGTCTGCTTGGCAAAGTCGGCGGCGGCGTCGTCGCATTCGTCGTCAGAGGGACGGCGCGCTAACGGGGTCGTCTCGTCTCGTCTCGTCTCGTCATGGCGTCCACCAACGGCGTGCCCCCCCACGGCGCCTCCTCCTCCTCCGCCGCCGCCGCCGCTTCCTCCTCCACCTCAAGCGCGGTGTCGCGCTTCCTCGACGAGGTGCTCCTCGCGTCGTCCACCTCGGAAGGACCCGTGCACGCGTGGGATCTCAAGACGGGGATGCAACTTCGCGCGTACAAGCACACCGCGTGCGGGCGCGGCGGGCTGACGCTCGTGGGCGACGACTACCTCGTCGCCGCGCACGTCGCGAAGTGCGCGCTTGATGTCTGGACGCTGGACCGAGAGAGCTCGACGCACAGATTCTTCGTCGGCGAAGCGATCGGCGTCGTCGCGGCTTCGCCGTGCGGCGCGCTCTTCGCCGCGGGCGGCGTCGACGGCGGCGTCTTCCTGTGGGAAACGAGCACCGGGCGGCTCCTGCGTTCGTGGCCCGCGCACTTCAAAGCCGTGAGCGCGATCGCGTTCGCGTGCGACGGCGGCGTCCTCGTCACCGGCGGCGAGGACACGGTCGTGACGACGTGGTCAGTCTCCGCCGCGCTCGACCCGGCGAGAGGCGCCGACGAGGCGCCGGCGTCGACGCACTCGTGGGCGGAGCACGCGCTGCCGGTCACCGGGCTCGCGATCGCGCGCGGCGCCGGGAGCGGCGCCGCGTCGCTCGTGGTGTCTTGCTCCGCGGACCGCACGTGCAGGGTGTGGACGCTGGGGGGGGGGCATCTGCTGCGGACGATGCGTCTGCCGTGCGCGTTGACGTCGGTAGCGATCGATCGTTGCGAGGCGACCGTCTACGCCGGCGGCGCGGACGGGCGGATCTTTGAGATTCCGTTGCACGCGAGCGCGGCGATCGCGGAGAGCCTGGGGGCGGACGACGCGAGCGGCGGCGGCGCGGCGGCGGTGTTGGAAGGGCACGGCCGCGCGGTGACGAGTTTAGGCGCGTTCTCCTCACACTCGTCCCCGTACGACCGCGTCGGCGTGGTGAACGCCGTTCCTTAAGGACTTTTCCACCCGGCGTTTCTCTCCGCCCGCCCCTCCTCGGTTTCAATCCTGACACACCTCGACGCCTTTCAACTCCGCTTCTGACACCTTTGAAATCCAACCCGCCGTTCGCTTATATGGACCCTCGACCCTCAGCGTGCTCCGCGGATAACGAGCGACTCGTCAGCGCGAGCGAAGACGCGACCGCGCGCGTGTGGGACGTCGCGTCGAGGCAGACGACGCACGTGCTTCGGCACCCGAAGAACGTGCCGATGTCGTGCGCGGTGTTGGCGAGGCGGGAGCGCGTCGCGGGCGACGGCGCGGGCGGCGGCGGCGGCGGCGGCGGCGGGGGAGAGAAGAGGAAACTCGCGCCGTTGGCGCCGTTTAGCCGGTTCGCGTCCGGCGGCGGCGGCGGCGGCGCGGGCGGGAAGTTGAAGCCGTGGGAGGGCGCGCCGATCGCGCTGCGAGGCGTCGGCGGCGACGTGGGTGGCGTCGGCGTGGGGGCGAGCTCCGGGGTCGTCGTGAGTTGGGGCGGGGGCGGGGGCGGGGATGGAGAGAAGAAAAAACGCGGGAGGGATGACGCGGCGGCGGAGGAGGAAAACGAAGACGGAGACGAAGACGCGGGACCAGACCTGAGACGGCGCCTCGCCGACGCGGAGAAGGTCGCCTCCGCCGCGAGAGAGGAAACGAAGGCGTGGAAGGCGAAGCACGCGGAGCTGCGCGCGTTCGTCGCGGACGAGCTCGTGAACCGAGAGACGAGCAAGTAGTCGAGCGCGTCGCGTCGTACGATGTCAATCATAGCCCGGCGATGACCTCACGTTCTCGTCGTCGTGTTCCCATCCCGTCGCAGCCTTCGGCGGCGTTCTGTTCTGACCGCGCGTATGTAGTCTACTACGTTCGAGTAGTCTTCTTCAGTTCTCCTTCCCCTCGCGCAGCGGCGTCTCGACGACGTGCGCCCCCCCCCTGACGCCCTCCCCCCCGCGCGGGGTCAGCCCGCCCCTCGTCTTCCCCTCGCCGCGGTAATCAGGCTGGCACGCGCGCGCCGCGAGCTCGATCCTCCGCGCCGCGCGATAAAACGCCCTAGCGCCGTCGCCGTGCGGATGCGCCTCGCACCGCTCCAGCGCGTGGACCGCGATCAACGACACGAGCTCGATCGGGTCCACGCCGTTATTGTTCAGGGTCCCGCTCTCGCCCAACCGAAGCGTCTCCAACCCGCGGTCTCTCATGTGCGCGAGGTTCACCACGGCTCGCGCCGTCGCGTCGCGCCTTGCTTTCGCGACTTGCTTCATCTGCGACGACGACGCCGAGCGCAGCACGCGCTCGATGCACGCGTTGACGGTGCCGGACGCGACGGAGGCTTCGATCCGTCGCTTCGCGATCTCGGCCGCCTCCGCGGCGGCCGCCCGCGCCGCCTCCATTCGCATCTCGTCGCGGAGTTCCGCGCGAATTTCCGCTCGGAGTTTCGCCCTCGCGTCGTCTCTCGCCGCCGTCGCCGCGTCCAGCCGCTCGCGCGACGCGCTGAGTTCGCCCTCGAGCCGCTTCGCGCGATTGCGCTGCTTCTTCGCGTCGCGTCGGTCCTTCGCCGCGCGCACCGCGAGGACCCCCGCCCGCGCGGCCCATCGCCACCGTAGCCTCGCGATCGACCCGCGATCTGTTCCCGTCGCCTCGGTCGCCTCGCCGAGCGCGACGGTCAGGCACTCCACGTCCTCGGCGAGCGCGTTGACCTCTGCGTCGCACATCTTCGCCTGCGCTCGGAGCTCGTCCGCGAGCGCGTTCTGGATCTTCTCCGACTCTCGCCGCGTCGCGACGACGGCGGCGGCTTCGCGCCAGCGACCGAGCGCGCTCGCGAGCGCGACGGCGGCGGCTTTCGAGTCCGGCGGCGGGCGCGCGGGCGCCGACGCGTTAGATGGCGATCTCTCCGGCGGCGCGTCGTCGTCGTCGTCGTCGTCGTCGTCGTCTGTCGGTCTGCGGCGAAGCGGCGGGTGCGGCCCGCGCGACGTCAACGCTCGAATCGCCGCGCGCGCTTCCTCCCCGGTCGGGGTCTCGTTCCCTCCTCCTACCCCCACGCCCACGCCGCCGACGCCGTTCGAGGCGGACGTCGACGCGACGTTCACCCCGCGCGCGCCGTGGCCTCGGTTCGAGAAGAAGTCCACGAGCGGCGCGACGACGCCGACCGGGTCCGGGGCTTTTTTCTTCTTCATCGCGGACGCCGTCGCGAGGTTCACGAGGGCGGTCGTCGGCGACACCGACGCGCTGATCCTGTACCCGGGCGACGATTTCTTCTTCATCGCCGCCGCCATCGCGACGGTCGCCTTAGAAGACGACGACGACGACGACGACGACGACGCGTCCTTCTCCGCGCGGTACGCGTTGTACGCGCGGTAGATGCGATCCGCGGGCGAGTCCTCGAGCGCGCCCGCGCCGCGGCGGCGACGGGCCGCGCCGCCGCCCCCCGCGCCGTCCGTGATGCCCGGCGTGTCGTACGCCGCGACGTCGTCCTTTGTCGTCGTCGTCTGCGGCGGCGGCGTCGCGGACGCGGACGCGCCGTTCCGCAGCTTGGCCGCCGCGCGCGCGGCCGCGGTCGCGAGCGACCCCGCGGCTCCCGGTTTCGTCGTCTCGGTATCGCGACGACGCGGCGCGGACGCCGACGTCGGCGTGAGGGGCAACGCGGAAACGGACGGCGAGCGAGATCTGACGCCCGCCGCGGACGCGCGGCGCTGCGCGTTCGCGATGTCGGTCAACGCGCGGCGCGCGGCGGCTCCGTTTGGCGATCTCGAAGGCGTCGCGGCGGCCTTGGCGCTCGCGACCGCGCCTGCGCGTCGACGAGGAGGATGGACGCGCGCGTCAGGCGACGGAAAACGTTTTCACGACATGAAAGAGAAGGTGCCGAGCCGGCGGGCGCGCGGACGAGATCCGGCGTCGCCGCGACGACGCGGAGGGGAGCGACGACGACGCGCGGACGCACCCGCGTTTTCGATGTCGACGAGAGAGGTCGCGCCGACGTCGAGCGCGGACGCGAGGCGCGCCGCGAGGTCGCGCGTCTCGTCCGTCTTCGTCGTCGTCGTCGTCGTCTCGCGGCGCGTCACAGCTGTCGTCGTCGTCGCGACGAAAGTTCCGGGGGAATGAATGGCGATGTCGTCCGCGACCGAGCGCGCGCCGCGCGGGCGCCGCGGCGTCGAGTCCGCGACCCCGGGGCGGCGCATGCAGCACTGCAGACCGGACGAGGCGTGCGACGCGGTCCCGCCCGGCATCGTGCGCGGGCGCGGGGAGCAGTGACTCGCGCGGAGCGTCTCGGAGTTACTTCCCCTGCCTGGCCCGAAAAAAATGCATTTTTCGAAGCGCGTTCAGATATTTTTGCAGTCCTTTTTTTGAAGCCACGACGACGACCCACCCGCGCGGCACTCTCCCGCCGCCGCCACACGTCGCGCGGACGCGACGATGCCGAAGATCAAGCTCCCGCGGAAGATCCGCGACCTCGCGAAGGAGGCGAACGCCGGGTCTGGAGATGCGGCGTGGGATCTTTACGTGCACTACCGCAACGGGACCGGCGGCGTGGAGAAAAACGACGAGCTCGAACGTCACTGGCTCGAGAGGGGCGCGGAGCTGGGGGACCTTGACGCGCAGGAAATCTTCGGCCTCTCGCATGCGCAGGCTGGCGACTACGGACCCGCGCGCGAGTGGTTCCTGAAGGCTGCGGCGCAGGGCGCCACCCTCGCCGAGTACAACCTCGGGCTGTTCTACGACTACGGCCTCGGCGTGGAGGAAAACAAGTCGACGGCGGCGGAGTTCTTCTTGAAAGCCGCGAAGAAGGGGCATGATCGTGCTCAATGCGAATTCGGGTACATACTCTACTCCGAGCGGAACGATTATGAAGGTGCCATGAAGTGGTATCAGAAAGCCGCGGCTCAAGGCTACGCGCAAGCAGAGTATAACATCGGGATTCTGTACTTCTACGGCGTAGGCGTGGAGCGAGACGAAGCGAAGGCGCGGGAGTGGTTCGAGAGAGCTGCGGCACGCGGGCTCGAACTTGCGCAGGAGCGATTGCCAGGATGGGACACATCAACCACACCTTATCCAGAGACGTCATCGATGGATGTGGTTTCTTCATTCTACATACGCACGGAGAAGCGTTTGGTCGTTAAAGCAGCAGCGGGCGACGCGCAAGCCATCAGATTTCTCAAGCAATTCCGAGAAGTGAAAAGAAACTCTCTCCTCTATGTTCTGGAACTCTCCGGGTTGAATCTGAGCGACGACGTCGTGGAGCACTTCATATCTGGACCTCTTGCCGATCACGATGCTCGTGATCCCTACCACCATATCGGCCTCTGCTTTCTCCACGGGAGGTGTGGACTAGAGAAGAACCTTCGGATGGCGAAGGATACGTTCAAAGCCTCTGTGATCGAGTTCCCGGACAACCCGGCTGTCGAGGAGGAGCTCGTGAAGCTTCGCGCGTGCGTCACGTGTGGCAAGACCGACGCTCGTTGGGGTTGCAAGCTGTGCCGCGGCGTGCGGTACTGCGACAAGCGGTGCCAGCAGCGCGACTGGAACCGCGGCGATCCGCCGCACAAAGAGACGTGCGCGCGCGTCGTGCGCATGTTTCCTCCCGGGTTTTTCGCGGCTCTTCGCGAAAAAGTTGCGAAGAAAAACGAAGAAGCGTCTGCCTGATCTACGACGAGAGACGCGCGTGTAACGAACGAACAAAGAACGAACGAACGCACTTCTACGACGCCGCTTCGCTTAACTTACTACCCTCACCGCTCTCACGGCCTCCCCCCGCCCGCGGGGCTCAGCAGCCCGTTCAAATACCCCCAGGTCTGCAACAAGTACGGCCCGACGCTCGGGTCTCGGAACAGCGAGTACAAAAACGAGCTCGACGCCGCCGCCGCGCCGATCGCCCCCGCGGCCCCGGAGACGACCGCGTCGTTGTTCACCCTGCGATCGATCGCGTCCACCGCGTTCGACGCCTCGATCGCGGTCTTCTCGTAGTACAGCGTCCCGGGCGCCGCGGACGAGTCGACGGACGCGTCGCCGGCGTAGTACGGCGAAACCCGCAGCGGATCGGGCGCCGGCGGCGATTCGAGTTTTACGACCACCGTCCCGATCGCGTCCACGTTCTTCGCCCCCGCGGCGGCGGCCGCCGCCGCCTCCGCCTCCGCGTTCGCCCGCGCGACCGCGGCGGCGACGTCTGCGAGCGTCGCGTCGTCGCCGTTCTCGACCGCGTCGATGAGCGTCAGCGTCGCCTCCTCCGCCATCGCCGTCGTGACGTTCGCCGCTGTCGCGTTCACCCCGGTCAGCGACCCGAACGCGGCGGCGAGCGCGAGCGCCTGCGCTTCGTCGATCCCCTGCGCGCGGACGAGGTACCACGGCATCGGCGGCGGCGCTGGAGGCGGCGACGGCGGCGGCGACGGCGGCGGCGGCGGCGAGGGAGGCGACGGCGGCGGCGACGGCGGCGACGGCGGCGACGGCGTCAGCGCGGCCCAGGCGGAGACGTACCACGGCGGCGCCGGCGGCGGCGGCGACGCGAACGACCGCTCGAGGTCGTCGTCTTCGTCCAGCGAGATGCTCCCGGGGGCGTTCGGCGCGCGTGGAGCGTCCAAGTCGCGCGGCGGCGGCGGCGGTGGCGCGGTCGACGACCCCGACGCTGACACCTGTCGCACCGGCGGCGGCGGCGGCGGCGACGATTCGTCCCCGTCCACGAATTCGAAGTCCGGCCAGTTCGGGTTTCGAATCGGGTCGAACACCACCGGCGGCCCCGGCGGGTTCAGCGCCGCCCACTCGAGCATCCACCACGGCGGCGGCGGCGGCAGTGAAGGCGGGGGAGGCGATGGAGGAGGTGGAGGAGGAGAAGGAGGAGGAGGCAGCGGCGGAGGAGGAGGAGGAGGAGGAGGCGGCGGCGGCGACGGCGGCGGCGGCGCTGGCCGCGGCGGCTGCCCCGGGGGAGGAGGCGAAGGCGCCGTCGGCGGCGGCCTTCCCGGCTCGCTCGGCGCCCGCGGCGGCGACCGTTCCGGCTCGCTCGGCGCCCGCGGCGGCGGCGACTTCTCCTCGACGACCACAGGCGACGGCGGCGTCCCCGGCGTCGCCGGAGCCGCCGGCGCGCCTGGTCGCGGCGGAAGCCCCGGCCGATCGGGCGCCGGAGGCGGCATCGCCGGCGCGTCCGGCGGAGGTGATCGCGGCGCGCGCGGCGGCGAAAGCGCTGGCGGCGGCGAGATCGTAATAGAATTCGGCGCGCTCGTCCCCGGCGGCGGCGGCGGCCCTGGAGGCCCCGGCGGCGGATTTCTTTCTCCGAGCAGCCCCAACTCCCGCGCCAGCTCCGTCGCCGCGGGCGTCAGCTTCACTTTCATCGCGTCGTAGCACGCCTCCATGAGCAACCGGCTCATGAGCGCCGCGCAGATGCGGCTCCGAATCATTTTTTCGCAGTCCAACGACGCGTGCAGGGCGTCGAGTTCGACGCACTGCGGCGACGCGCCGGGCACGAGGTAACTCACCGGCGGCGGCGGCGGCGGCGGGTTCGGCGGCGGCGGCGGCGGATTCGGGGTCGGCGGCGACGTCGTCTCCCCCTGCGCCGACGCTTCTTCAGACGGCGGCGGCGGCGGCGCTGATGTTGCTTCTTCTTCTTCTTCGTGTTCATCGTACGGCGGCGACGCCGGCGCATCTGGCGTCGGAGGCGTCTCAGGGCGCGGAGGTTGCGCGGGAGACGGCGTCCGCGGCGCGCCCGGAGCGGTCGGCGGCGCGCGCGACGCGACCGGCGGCGTCGCCGGCGCTTCGGGCGTCGACGGCGCGCCAGGCGACGGCATCGCCGCGACGCTCGCCGGAGACGGCGGGACGCCGCGTTCCGAGGTCGACGAGACCGGCACCGGCGGCGGCGACGGCGTGGTCGGCGCGGGAGGAGACCCCGGCGACTCTGGCGAATCCGGCGGCGGCGCGGTCGGCGCGGTCGGCGCGTTCGGCGGCGGCGGTCGCGCGAACATCGACGCCCACCATCCCGATATGCCTTCCGTCGCGTTCGCTGCCGCGGGCGAGCCGTCCAACCCGTGAGGCGGCGGCGGCGGCGGCGGCGGCGGCGGCGGGCGCGGTTCCGGTTGAAGCGCCGGAAAGGGAGGAGATCGATCATCCGCCGCGGTATCCCGCGGCTCGACGGGTCGCGGCGCCGGACGTGGCGGCACAGCCGGCGTCGGCGGCACAGCCAGCGTCGGCTGTGCGCTCGGCGACGTGATCATCGCGACCGGCCGCGGCGGTGGACCATCTGGCGCCGCGAACCCCCGCGGCGGCGGCTGAGCGGCCGGCGCATCGGGAACGTCCGGCGGTCCGAGCGGCGGCCGCGCGCCCGGGGGCGGCGGCGCCGCCGGCGCCGCGGGCGACTCCGGCGCGCCCGGCTCCGGCGGGAGATCCGGTCCCGGCGGCAGAGTCGGCACCTGAGGCGCCGCGCTCGGCGCAGGGATGATACTCGTCGCATCCGGCGCCGGAGACGACGGCACGGGAGGCGACTCCGGCGCACGAGGCGACTCCAGCGCACGAGGCGGCGGCGGCGGCGGCGGGCGCGCGAACAGAGACGCCCACCACCCTGACAACGCGTTCGCCGAGTCCGTCGCGTCTTCCGCCACCGGCGCGCCGTCCAGCCCGTGCGGCGGCGGAGGCGGAGGTTCTTCACGTCGCGGCGGCGGCGCCGCCGGAGAAGGAGGAGGTCGAAGATCGGCCGCGCCCGCGGTATCCGGCGCAAGAGGAGAAGGTCGCAGAGGTGTTCCAGGCGGCTGCGGCGGGAAAGACTGCTGCTGCTGCTGCTGCGGTGGCGGCGGCGACGCTCGCGGCGGCGACGCCGGAGGTTCGCTCGGCGCGTCCGGCGACCGCGGCGACCCGTCCGGCGGAGTATATTCCACCGGTAAGGGGAACGCGATCGGCGGCGGCGACGGAGACGGCGGCGGCGGTGCGCCAGGCCCAGTCCTGGCGGGCTGTCCGGGCGTCGGCGGAGCGTTTGGCGGCGGCGGCGGCGGCTGCGGCATTGGCGGCGGCGGCGACCGAATGAAATTCGAACCCAACCCATCCAAGATGCGCGCGGCGGCGCTCGTCGTCGCCGGCGGCCGATCCAGCGCGTGCGGCGGCGGCGGCACTCCGGGCGTTCCAGGTGAAGGAGGTCGCCACGGCGAGCGTGGAGGAGCCGGAGGCGGCGC
>Ga0181560_10000617_pt1 | contig 32610 bp, 21 predicted proteins | sample 011ome_20_FD_133751 | JGI IMG/M metagenome (GOLD analysis project Ga0181560, IMG submission 133751) | Coastal salt marsh microbial communities from the Groves Creek Marsh, Skidaway Island, Georgia - 011509CT metaG (megahit assembly) | ecosystem: Environmental > Aquatic > Marine > Intertidal... | reverse complement strand
GCCGCCGCCGACCGCGGGCGCGCAGCCGACGTCGTCGTCGTCCATCGCGTGCATCGCGTCCTTCACCGCGTCGTCGCCGCCGCCGCCGCCGCCGCCGCCGTCTCCGCCGCCCTCCGCCGCGCGCTCCATCGCGAGATGCTTCAGCGCCCTCTTGTACGACTGCCACTTGAACGTCTCGTTCGTCGTCATGCCTTTGCTTATCATCCACAGGTGGTACCCCAGGAACGCGCCCAGCGCGATCACGAGGATGTACAGGAACGCGGCGAGGCCGAGAATGGGCGCGAAGTGCCACAGCGCGAACCGCGCGAACAGCGCGTAGTCCTCGGTGAGCTTCGTCGGCGTCCCGTCCTTCCCTTCGAACCCGACGTCCCACAGGCCTCTTCTCGAGATTTCATTTCTCACGCACGACAACGCCACCGTTCCCGCGTACGCGCACATGACGACGTGTATCGCGAGGAAGCTCACGAAATACCGCAAGTTATTCTCCCCGATCGAGTTGTTCATCCACCCGCAGAAGTGGTCGAACCGCGCGATGCGTCGTTTCGTGACCCGGCAGTACTTGGACCGCGCGGGCGCCACCACCCCTAGCGTCTTGCACACGATCGGATGAAACAGCGTCTCGTCGTGCGGGTACGCGGCCGCCATCGCCTCGTAGTTCTCCGCGGTGATCGTCCCCGGGTCGGACCAGCACACGACGAGCCACGTCGAGATGCTCGTAAACATCAGGATCGGTATCGAGAGCTTATCGAACGTCCCGACGAGGTCGTACACGCTGGTCCAGTACGCCGCGTACCCGCCCATGACGAGCGCGAGGTAGACGAGCTGCATCGCGGGGTTTGGGCGGTTGCACAGCCACTCGTCGCACGCGGACGCGAGCCGCACCCCGCGCGCTTCCCCGAGCGCCCTCCTCGCGACGAAGCTCCCGCACAGGCAGCAGCCCTCGGTCATGTAGTAGTGCGCCCTCTCCACGATCGTGCCCTCGAACATCTCCGCCTCGCCGAAGAGGAGGAGGAAGAGCACCGCGCCGAAGATTCCGAAGTACGCGTACAGGACTGGCCACACCATCGCGTGCGCCATCGCACCACCGGGGCGGGCGAGGGGGAAGGCGGCGCGCGGACGCGGACGCGGATGCGCGGCGCGGGGTGATGAGCGATCGCGCGAGGTGGTGTGGCGCCCCGCGATGGTCCTCCGACGCGGGATCGAAACGTCCTTTCGCGTTTCAACACACAGCTGGCACTTTCGGCACCTCAAGTCGCGCAGTTCGCGCCGCACGCGTGATGGTCGCGACCGCGTCTCGACCCCCGTGCGTCGCGGTCGTCCGCTCCGCGTCCTCCTCCCGCGTCCGCGCTCGCGCGTCGTCGTCGTCGTCGCGAACGTCGCGCGTCGTCCGCATGCGCGCGTCGTCGTCGTCGTCCGCCTCCTCCGGCGCCGAGACGACGCCCATCCTGTTTCTCGACCTCGACGGCGTTCTCAACCGCACCGCGACGGCGCCGCAGATCAACCTCGAGCAGGACAAGGTGAACCGCCTCCGCGACGTCCTCGCGGACACGAACGCGGAGGTCGTCCTGAGCACGTACTGGCGGTGCTTCGAGGACTACGTCGCGTACGCGCTCGGTCGCATGGGCGCGCAGGGCGAACGCGTCGTCGGACGCACGCCGGGCGAACCGCACCTCATGGACAGCGTCGAGCACGACGCGAACGTCAGCTCGAGCCGAATCGAGGAGGTGCGCGCGTACCTCGTGACGCGGTTCGGCGAGGACGAGAGCGCGTGGCCGCGGTTCGCGATCGTGGACGACAAGCAGGTCGTCCCGGAGGAGGGACACGCGTGGAGCGCTCGATTCGTGAAGACGACGCACGACGTGGGGCTGACGGAGGAACGCGCGGAGGCGCTGCGGGCGGCGCTGCGCGCGCCCGCGACGGTCGCCGCGCGATGACGATCGATCGACGATGCGTTAGGTACAGTACTATAATACGTTATGTGTTATATATTTATCATAAGGTATCATCCGGGGGCGGCGGGGGCGGGGACCCGCGCAACGGCCGACGCGTCAGCGTCGGCCGCGCGACATCCCTCTCCGCGGACCCCGGCGGGAGTTCGCTCTGCGCGAACGACGTCAGCGGCGTCGCGCGGCGCGCGGCGACTCTCGGCGCGCCGCCGTTGACCGCCTTGGCGACTTGGTCCGCCATCCGCGCCTGCGCCTGCTCGAGATGGCCGAGAATGGAGCGCTGCGAGCGCTCTTGGAACATCCTCTGGGCCTCGGACATCTGCGAGAGGATGCGCATGATGCTGCCGACTTGCGTCGCGAGGTCGCCGACGGACTTCTCGAGCTTGTCGAGCTCGACGCCGCCGCCGCCGCCGCCGGACGCGAGGACGACGCCGCCGCCCCTCGCGCCGCCGCCTGAACCGCCGCCCGCGCCCATCGCCGCGAGCCCGCTGCGAAGTTCCGAGCGAAGCTCCTCGATGCTCCGGCTCGCGCTCGACGCCGCGGACTCCGCCGCGATGGCCGCGTTCCTCGCGCTGCTGATGCTCCGCGCGTCGTCCGGGATTATTGCCGCGCCGCCGCCGCCGCCGCCGTCACCAAACGGCGGTGTCATCAGATTCGCCGCGCCGGACGCCCTGGGGCCCTCGAAGTTCATTCCCCCGCGCATGCTCGCCTCCCGCGACGGCGCCGCGCTGCCGGACCGCACGCTCGCGGGCGCGGGGGTCATGAACTTCAGACCCTCGATCAAACCCTCCCCTTTCAGCGTCGAGATCGGCCCGCCCGTGAGCAACGCGTCCATCTTCTGGTGCAGCGAGTATAGCGACTGCCCCGTGCGGTGGTGCAGCACGTCGATCGCGCGCGCGGCGTAGTTGGTCGGGTCGAACCTTCGGATCTGCGACGAGAACACGCCCACGGTGCCCGCCTCGGTCGCGATGGCTTGCTGCTCGATGCGCGTCCGGCGGCCGCGGAACAGCCGCTGGATGTAGGACGCCGCGTTGAGCTTCTCCGTCCACGCCTTGCTCGCCTTTTCGCCCTGTCGCACGATCCCCTTCCCGTCCTCGCCGTATATCATCTTCAGCTTCCTGAGGTAAAACTCCGGGCGCTCGTCCATCGCGGAGGATAAATCCGCGCGCACGCCTTTGTCGCGCAGTTCTTTGTACGCCGCGCAGTACGCCATCGTCTCGTCGAAAAACACGCGCTTCACGGACAGCTTATAAAAGTGCGCCTTCATGTCCGGGAAGTAGTTCAGCGAATTCATCAAAACCTCGCGATCGAACGAGTACAGATCCACGAACGTGACCGCGTGCGCGCTGTACGCCACCTTGCCCTCTTTGTACAGGCACTCGACGCAAAACACGGACCCGGTCGTCATGATCTTTTGGCGACAGATCGCGACGCCTTTCCGTACCATGAACATGCGGTCGCACCAATCCCCGGGCACTAAGATCTTCTCCTGCGGCGGGAACGTCTGCTCCCTGACGCTCATCGTGAGCTGAATCACGAGCGCCTCCGGGCACTCCTTGAAGAAGTCCACCTTCGAGATCCACGTGTTCATCTGCATCGTGATCTCCCCCCTGAGCGCCGGCGAGAGCTGCGTGAGGAGGTTCGTGTGCTCCTCCACCTGCGAGTGCGACAGCCGATACTTGAAATACTCCCTCAGACGCACTCTGAGCTCTTGCTTGATGTTCCCCTCCGCGACGAACGCGTTGAGCTCGCCCATGAGCTGATAGAACCGGTTCACCTTTTGATTCCGCGTCTGAATCACGTTGGACACGGCGCCGATGATGTACCCGTAAATGAACGCCCCGATGAGCATCGCGATGGAAACAAACACCCTCTCCGTCGTCGTGCTCGGCACGATGTCGCCGTACCCTATCGTGCTCATCGTCATCGCGGACCAGTACAGCGCGGCGACGTACAGCTCGACGTACGGCACGATGCCGCGCGGGTCTTGGCCCTCGCTGAGCCTTCCGCTGACTAAGTACGAGTTGAAACTCGTGTAATGGAGCCAGCTAAAGTCGCTGTCTTCAATGTCCGCGACCATGCCGAACGCGCACGCCATCCAGTGCGAGGACATCACCGCGAGGAGCGCGAACTTGAAGAGCTCGAGGAGGGAGTAGTCGATCGTGTACAAGACTTCGATCCTCTGGAAGATTCGTCCGGCGCGGAGCACGCGCAGGAGCTTCATGAGCCGCAGGAGACGTAAGATGCGCAGAATTTTCAAGTTGGACACCGAGGAGTTATCCGACAGGAGCGAGATCAGGTCGTACGGCAGCACGGACACGACGTCTATGGGGAACCACCCCTTGAGGTACATCCGAATGATCGTCCCGTGGTGGAAGATGAGCTGCCCGTCCACCGGGTTCGGGACGGCGACGAAAAAGTTCAAGACGATGTCGCAGACGAACAGAAAGTCCACGCATCGGTTGATGAAGAACAGGGCGTTCAGTTTCGTGGGGAGGAACGCGACCTCGACCGGGGTCACGATGGACGTGAACATGAGCAGGACCATCATGACCACGTCCCAGTGCCGCATGTACCACGCGCGCGGGGAGATGATGTACTTCCCTTTCTCGCGGAACAGCGGGTGGTTCTTCATCCGGTCCTCGTGTCTCTTCTCCTTCTCCAGCGCGGTCAGCGAGTCCGTGGACGCGTTGCGGGAGCCGCCGCCGTACTTGACGCGTCGCTGGTCGTCCGTGAGCTCGTGGCCAAACTTTCTCGAGAGAGAATCTCGTTCTAAATTAGACGAGGAATCGCGCCCCCCCCCGGATCCCGACGGCCCGGGCATCGCGACCTGGCCGGGGAGGGTGATCTCGCCGTCGCTCACGGCGCCGCCGAAGCCGTCGTCGAACTGATTCAGGAGGGAGACGAAGCGAGGGACGAAGCGAGCGTCAGATTAGCGTGGTTTTTGTTCGTTATCGTGAAGAGTTGTAGGCAGGCCGTGTCCTTGCCGTTGGAACTGAATGTTGTGCGGGGGGGGGGGGGGTCGCGGTCGCCGGGGGAAAGCCACGCCCCCGCCCGTCGCGGTCGCTGTCCGACTCCATCGCGTATTTATCGCGGTTGGACGGCATCGCGATCGCTCAACCCCGTCTAGGGACCGTCGGAATCCCGCGCGCGCGAGGGATTCTCGTTAGATAATTTTAATTGCAGCGACGAGCGACGAGAGCGAAGAAGCGTCGATTCCGGAATCGCGCGCCGAGGTCGCGGCGTCCTCCAGCTCGCGGTCACGCCGCCGCGCCGCGCCGCGGTCGTCCTCCCGCGTTCGCGCGCGCCCCGGGAAGATATTACGCGGTGCGTCTCCGTGCGCGCGCGTCGCCCGCGTGGGGCGTTTTGCCGCGCGTCCGACGGCATGCACGCTTTTCTACCTGCAGAGACACCTGCCGTCAGCAACAACGAACAATGACTCGTCGCGAGTGTTCGCGAGTTCACGAAATCGCGGGCTTCGGCGCGCGGCACAGCCCCCCGCACGGCACGGCAGCCGCGCGGCACCCCCGCCAGGTCGGGCGCGAACGAACGCGACGATCTTCTCGCCGCGATGACTGGCGTCGGCGCGTTCATCGGCGGCAAGTGGGAGCCGAACGCGGTCGTGACCGTGGAGAAGGGCGCGCACGTGCCGTTCCACCCGACGCTCGACGACGTCAGCGATCAGACAAAGGCGGCGTTCAGCGCGGTCGCCGCCGCGCGCGTCGCCGCGAAGCTCGAGAAGAAGGCGAAACCGATGGAGTTCCAGGCGAAGCTCGAGGCCGCGGCGCAGCTCGCGCTGGACGCGGAGGCGCACGAGGCGAGGGCGCGGCTGCGGAAGAAGAAGCGCGCGCGGGACAAGTCGCCGAGGCGAAGGAGGAGGAAGAAAAAGCGGAGGAGGGACGATTCCTCGAGCGACGACGACTCGAGCGACAGCGACTCGTCGTCGTCGTCGTCGTCGTCCTCGAGCTCGTCCTCGAGCTCGTCGTCGGAGGAGAGGAGGAGACGGAAGAAGAAGAGGAAGAAGTCCAAGAAGTCCAAGAAGTCGCGGCGCTCGTCCTCGTCGTAGCTGCGTGAGATAGCCCGTAGTCGTAGCGCGTCGCGTCGATGTCATTTACGATGTGAAGACGAGATCTGAGAAAGTTATTCCCTCCAAACGACGCCGCGCCTCCGCGCAACCCCCACGACGCGCGCCGTCCGTCATGGGGCGAAAGAAGAAAGGCGGCGGCGACGGCGCGCCAAATCCCGCCTCCGCGGACGCGGAGTGGGAGGACGAACTCACGGCGCTGCAGGCCATCTACGAGGACGACTTCGCGTTCGACGAGCGCGAGCGAAGGCAGTTTCGCATCGTCGTGACGCCGCCGTCGGACGCGTCGCCGCCGTCGAGCCCCGCGCGCGCATCGCCCGCGTCGCTCCTCGCGACGACGACGACGACATGCGAGAAGAGCGCCGTCCGCGCGGTCATGGTCGTGAAGCACGCGCACGGGTACCCGAGGAAACCGCCCGTCGTGAGCCTCGACGCGGAGGAGAGCGTCGGGATCTCGCCGAGCGCGTTGCGCGCGCTGGAGCGCGCGCTCGCGGCGCAAGCGAACGACCTCGCGCGCGAGGGCGAAGTCATGGTGTTCAACCTCGCGGAGGCGCTGCGAGAGCGACTCGCGAGCGCGATTGAGGACGAGAGCAGCCTGTGGGACGCGATGATGCACCGCGAGACGGACGCGCGGCCGGCGCCGCCGCCGGCGAACGCGTCGGCGGGGGCGGCGGCGGCGGCGGCGACGCCCGCAGCGCTCGAACGCGAAGACGACGACGACGACGACGACGACGACGACGACGTCGAGGCGTACGGCGAGGCGTTCGACGACGACGACGACGACGACTGGGAAGAAGTCGCCGCGGCCGCCGCGACCGCCGCGTTGGGCGGCGACGGCGGCGGCGGCGGCGGCGGCGGGCTCGGCGGGCTCCCGCGCGTCGCCGCGCCGCGGGCGCGTCGGACGCGGTCGACGAAGACGACGAGGACGACGCCCGCGCCCGCGGGGGACGTCGACGTCGACGTCGACGAGCGCGCGGCGCCCGGCGCGACGACGACGACGACGACGACGACGACATTGAAGAAGAGTAAGAGCGTCCCGGTCGAGCGGACGAGACCGTCCGCGCCCGCGGCGTCGCCCGGCCGAGGCGCGAAGAGCGACGCGTCGTCCGAGAGCGAAGAGAGCCAGATGGAGGAGAGCGGCTCGAGCGACTCGAGCGACTCTTCGGGGTCCGAGTCGGCGGAGGACTCGCAGGACGCGAGGGACTGGCTCGCGATGGACGCCGCGTCCGCGTCCGACGGACGTCGTCGAGGCGCGCGCGAGGCTGCGTTCTCTTCCTCCGTCGGCGGGTCGTCCTCCGACCTCGTCGACTCGCTCGTTCGCGGGCTCTCGTTCTTGGGCAGCGCCGTGCACTCGTTCGGCGACGCGAGAGATGAGGAAGACGACGACGACGACGACGACGACGGATGGATGCGCGACGACGACGGCGACGACGACGCCGACGTCGTCGGCGGACGAAAAAAAAAGGGCGGCGTCCCCGGACGGAGGCGCGAGCAGATGCTCCACCTCCTCGTCGGCCACCTCCTCTCGCTGCTGTGCGAACGCGACGGCCCGCTGCCTCACGCGCTTCCCGCGCTCGCGGCGCAGTTACGCGCGTGCGGCGTCATCCCGCGGTGGCTGCGCGAGGTGCTTCTGCACCGTCCGCGGCATTTTCACCGCGCGTTCAGGAGGGCGTTCGACGCGGAGGATCGCGCGGCGGCCGCGAGCGTGGACGCGGCGAATCCGGCGTTCGCGTGGGCGGCGTCGAAATTTTGGCTCGGGGGAGAGAACGTCAACGTTAATAACGTCAACGTCAACGCGGCGACGAAGCGCGTCGTCGGAGCGCCCGCCGGGGCTGGGTTCGCCGCGCCGCCGCCGTCGAGCCCCGGGAAGAGTCGGCTGTCCTCCGTCGTCGCGGCGGCGGCGGACCGCGCGGGCGGGGCGGGCGGGTCGCGACCGACCGACCAACCCCAGCCCGCGCTGCCGCCGTCTCGGTACGCGCTCGACTTTCAAGAGATTCGACAGCTCGGCCGCGGCGCGTTCGGAAGGGTCGTGCTCGCGGTGAATCGTCTCGACGGGCGCGAGTACGCGATCAAAAAAGTGCGCATGGCGACGCGGGGCGGGAACCCGGTCTCTCCCGCGGCCGCGGCGAGGGTGCTGCGAGAGGTGGCGACGCTCTCGAGGCTCGAGCACGACGCGGTGGTGCGGTACAACCAGGCGTGGATGGAGGAGGCGAGCGAACCCGTCGCCGGCGCGCGGCGGAAGAACCGCGACCGCGGCGGTCGCGCGCTCAGTGTTGACAGCGGCGGCGGGACGTCCACGGACGAGGCCGCGGCGTGGGGTGTCACGGAGACGACGGACGGGGACGGGGGGACGACGACGACGACGACGATGACGACCCCGGGCGGGTCGCGGCATCTCTCGCGGTCGGCGGCGGCGGCGGGCGCCGGAGGCGGCGAGTCGGCGTCCGCGACGACGCGAGTGATGTGGCTCCACATTCAGATGGAATACTGCACGCGGACGCTGCGCGACGTCTTAGACCGCGAGGCGGCGACGAACGCGCCGATCGACGAGGAGCGCGCGTGGGCGTGGGGACGGCAGATCTTAGAAGGCCTCGCGCACATCCACGCGCAGGGGATCGCGCACCGGGATCTCAAGCCTGGCAACATTTTCGTGGACGCGCGCGGGAGGTTAAAAATCGGCGACTTCGGGCTCGCGAAGTTCGACGCCGGGAAAGGCGACAACGACGACGAGGACGACGCTGACGAGGACGACGACGACGGTAAGGTTAGCGGCGAGGACGGCGTCGACGTCGACGACGCGGACGCCACGGGCGCGGTCGGGACGTATCTGTACACCGCCCCGGAGGTGGACGCGGGTTCGTTCCGGCGGAGCGGCAAGGTTGACCTCTTCAGCGCGGGCGTGGTGTTTTACGAGATGTTACGGCGGTTCTCGACCGGGATGGAGCGCGCGGTGGAGTTAAACGCGCTTCGCGCGCCGCCAGTGCCGGGGAAGAGCGGCAAGGAGCGTCTGCCCGCGGACTTCCGGGCGAAATACCCGGCGCAGAGCGCCCTGGTCACCGCGTTGCTGTCGCCGGATCCGAACGAGCGCCCGTCCGCGACGGAGGTTCTCAAGAGCGGGTTCCTTCCCCCGAAAGGCGGCGACGAGGCCCTGGAGGAAGTCTTGACCGCGGTCGAGAAAGGCGGCGCGGAGCACGACCGCGTCGTCGAGCGGCTGCTCGGCGACGGCAGCGCGGGCGCGCGCGTCGCCGCGAGGGCGGCGGCGGCGGAGAGAGGCGCGCCGGAAGCCGTCGACGGCGCCGCCGGCGAGAAGATGCTCGCGACGCTCCGCGCGGCGTTTCGAAGGCACGGCGCGTCGCCGCTGTCGTCGCGCGTGGTGTCGTGGGCGCGCGAGGGCGGCGGCGGCGGCGGCGGCGGCGGCGCGGCGGCGGGGGAGGAAGGGCACCGTCTCCTGACGCGATCGGGCGCGCTCGTCGTCTTGCGACGCGATTTACGCTCCGCGATCGTGCGGCAGGTCGCCGCGGAGGAAGCGACGTCGCTGCGCGCGTGCTGCGTCGGGATCACGTTCCGGTCCGGCGGCGGCGGCGGCGGGGAGAAGCCCGCTGGTCCCGACGGCGAGGGTAAAGTAAACGGCGGCCGCGGCGGACTCCCGCGCGAGCACGTCCAAGCCGACTTCGACGTCATCGCCCCGAAGGACGGCGCGGACCCTTCGATCGCGGAGGCGGAGTGCGTGAAATGCGTCTGGGACGCGCTCGTCGAGCGCGGCCTCGAACCCAAGGTGACGCTGAACCATCGCAAGGTGCTCGCATCCGGGTGGGTCAAGACGGGGGTGCCTCCGGAGGCGAGGGCGCGCGTCGCCGCGATGCTGCGTCGATACGCCGCCGCCGCGGAGCCCGCGGAGACGCCGAGGGTCGTCGCGGGGCTGGCGTCCGTCGGGAAGCAGACCCCCGCGGTCGCGGCGAAGGTGGCGTCGCTGCACGCGCTCGCGTCGGACGACGCGCGCGCGGCGGTGGAGTACCTCCGAGACGCGTGGTCGGACGCGGAGGGCGCCGCCGCGGTGGCGAACGCGTTGCGGCACGTCGGCGACGTCGCGACGCACCTCGGCTCCATGGGCGTCCCGGCCCACGCGATCGCGTTGGCACCGTTTTTGCCTCCCCCGGAGAGCTACCACGCCGGCGCGTACTTCGAGATCACGGTCCGGTCGACGGGGAAGCGCGTCTGCGTCGCCGCGGGCGGGAGGTACGACGGATGGATGCAAGCCGCGTGGACGGCGCGCGGCGCGGGCGCGGCCGCCGGCGCGCCCGCGCCCGGCGGCTGCGGCGTCTCCGTCGCCGTGCGCAAAGCCGCGACGCTCGCCGCGGCGGCCGTCGGCGGCAGCGCGGGCGGTTCGGCTTCGTCCTCGTCCTCCGCGGCCGCGACGGACGTGCTCGTGTGCGCGCGCGGAGGCGGCGGGTTACTCCACGAGCGCCTCGCGCTCGCGAGCGATTTGTGGCGCGTCGGCGTGAGAGCGGAGACGACGCCTTCCCCCTCGCCGAGCGCGACGGAGCAGTACCAGCTCGCGAACGCCAGAGGCGCGCGGTGGATGGTCACGATCGATCACTCGCTGTTGATCGCGGGCGAGCGCGTGCGCGTGAAGTCGTTGACCGGGGGCGGGGGGTTCGGAAGAGGCGCGGAGAGGGACGTCCCGAGGGACGAAGTCGTCGAGGTGCTGCGCGGGGCGCTGTCGAAGACGCGCCGGCGGGAGGAGTGATGAAGAGCGTTCGGTCGCTCGTTCGTAGATGATTGCAATCGCCACGCGAGCGTTATGATACAGTACACGTAGTCGTCGTTCCTCTGCGCTTCCTTCTTGAGCTTCTTCTCGAGCCTCTTCTACTGCCAAACAGACGGGTTAACAGGAAAGCATTTACAGGTATCGCTGATTTCCGGTCGCTTCGCGCTCGCGGCGGAGGGCACTCTTCGAGACGCGCGCGCGCGAGCACGCGTGAATGAGCCCGTCGCGCGCGGCGACCGCGGCACTCGTTCTCACGACCATCGGCACCGCCGCGGGGATCGCGTACATTCACTACGACCAGTCCGCGGAGCGACAGGTGCGCGCGTCGTTCGATCGATCGGTCGTCCGCGCCTCGCGTCCCCTCATCAGTCCAGATCGTCGTTCCGGCAGACGACCACACTCACACTCGCCCCCGCTCCCCCCATCCCATCCACAGCGGCTTCACGAGGGCGTCATCCGCGACGAGGAGCTCTTGAAGAGAAAAGAAGCGCAAATCAGCAGAAATGGCGGGCGGCTCCCGTCGTCGTCGCGCGGATGACCCGAAAGCCGACGACGACGACGACGACGACGCGAAGTTGTCCGCGACGATCATCGATCGCCGACGACGACGCGACGTCTTCGTCCTCGCGCTGTGCCTCCTCCTCCCGACGCTCCTGGCGCTCCCGCGGCTCGTCCGCGAGGTAGGCGAGAGCGCGCGCGCGGTCGTCCTCGCGATCGCCCCCGCGTCGTTCCTCGCCTACCTCGCCGCGAAGCGCCTGACGCGAACGATCGCGCGTCTCACCCTCCGCCGCGGCGTGCACGGATTCGACGTCAACAAAGCCGGGACCCGCGCGGGCGACGTCCGCGTCCCGGAAGCGACCGGCCTCGCCCCCGGCTGCGTCTACCTCGTCGCGGTGACCTTCACGCAGTGTCTGCACCTCTTCCTCGGCGGCGCGGAGGCGGCGTCGTGGGCGTTAGAGCACAACTCAGGCGCGTTCAATACGCCGGTCCCCGTACGGCCGCGTCGGCGTGGTGAACGCCGATTGATCCTTAAGGACTTTTGCCGGCGCATCTCTCCGCCCAGCTCTCCCTTTCAACGCCCGACCTCGGTGCCTTTCAACTCCACTTCTGACGCCTTTGAACTCCACCCCGACGTTCGCTCGTATGGAACGACCCTCAGCGCTCGCCACGGTGGGCTTCGGCGTCTTCCTCGGCTTCGTAGACGACGTCCTGGACGTTCCGTGGAGAGCGAAGATGCTCGTCCCCGCGTTCGCGTCGCTGCCGCTGTTGCTGTCGTACGCGGGGGGGACGACGATCTTGGTGCCGCGGCCGGTGCGGTGGGCGCTCGGGGACGATTGGATCCGGACATCGGACGGGAACAACCTTCTCGACCTCGGATGGGCGTATTACGCGTACGTGTTTTTACTCGTCATATTCTGCGCCAACTCGATCAACATCCACGCGGGGATCAACGGTCTGGAGATTGGCCAGAGCGTCGTCATCGCGGCGGCGATCGTGTACTTGAACGTGAGCACGATCGCGCGCGTCGGCGACGTCGAAGGCGAGAGCGGCGGGGAGGTGGGGATCAGCGGAGGAGGAAGTAAGAATAAGGCGGCGTATTCGGCGGCGGCGGCGGCGCTCGCGGCGGCGCGTCAGACGCAACATGCGCACGTCTTCAGCCTGTGCCTCGCCGGGCCGTTCCTCGCCGTGAGCTTGGGGTTGCTGACGCACAACTGGTACCCGTCGAGGGTGTTCGTCGGCGACACGTACACGTACTTCGCGGGGATGACTTTGGGCGTCGTCGGCGTGTTGGGCCACTTCAGCGAGACGCTCGTGTTGTTCTTCCTGCCGCAGATTTTCAACTTTTTGTACAGCTCGCCGCAGCTGTTCAAGCTCGTGCCTTGCCCGCGTCACCGCCTCCCGAAGCTCGACGCGGCCACGGGGCTGCTGCACGCGAGCAAGGCGACGCCGACGCGGTATAACATGAACCTCGTGAACGCGTACCTGAGGGCGTTCGGCCCGCAGACGGAGCGCGACTTGTGCGTCGCGTTGGTGTCGCTTCAGGCGGCGTGTTGCGGGTTCGGGTTCCTCGCGAGGCACGTGTTGACCGGGGTGTGGAAGTGAGGCGAGGCGAAGGCGCAGAGAGAGGGCTACTAGGGTTTCGCGTCGTGTTGTCATAACTTAGTCTATCGTAGTCGTGCTATCGTCGCGTCACGTCGTCGGGATCGTGACCTTGAGCTCCATGCGTTTGGACGAAAACTTCGCCTTCGCGTCCTCCGCGCGCGCGGCGCGCGGGAGCTTCAGTTTCAAGTCGTACTCCTCCGATCGCAGCGCGAGGACGTCCGCGCCGACGTCCAGGTCGACCGCGTCCAGGCCGCCCTTCAACATCGGGAGCTGCACGCGCACCTCGATCGCGAGCTCGCCGCCGAGCGTGGTCTCCGCGACGACGTGCGCCGGCTCTGTCCTCGCCGCCGGGGGCGTTTTCGACGGCGCCTTCGTCTTCGCCGCCGCGACGCCGCGAACGCGCGACGGGTGCCCGGTCCCGATCTCCCTCGGCCCGCTCCCGGGCTCGCTCCCCTTGGCGTACACCCCTCTCTTCGCGGTGTCCAGCCTCCCGGTCGCGGCGTACTCGTTCGTCACCGCGCGAAAGTCCTCCCCGGTGATCGCCCCCGTGTCGACGACGTGACACTTACTCCGCACGCTCTCCGGGATGTGCCCGAGCGGGTCGTACTGCTCCCCGGGCTTCGGGATGCCCTCCGCGGAGCCGTCGGGGTAGAGCTCCGCGCCCGCGCCGGAGGAGCCGGTCAGGAAGCCCTTCTTGATGACGGCGGCGCCGTCGCAGCGTCTCCCGCTCGGTTCGCGCTTCGTCGTCGCCGCCGCCGCCGCCGTCGTCGTCGGCTCGCTCGACGACGCGTCCCTCCCCCCACCCGCCGCCGCCGCGTCGTCGTCGCCGCCGCCGCCGCCGTCCCCCGCGAACACGGGAAACACGTGCGTCTTCTCCGAGCACTCCCCGTTCGGCCCCTTATACCGCGCGTTCTCCAACACGCTCCATCGCCCTCTGAGGGCCGTTCCATACGAAGCGATGTCGGGGTGGAGTTGAAAGGCGTCAGTTGGAGTTGAAAGGCGTCGAGGGCGGGTATTGAACGCGAGGGGTGGGAGGAGAGATACGCCGAGAAAAGTCCTTAAGGATCGGCGTTCACCACGCGAACGGGGTCGTATGAGAACCAGTGTATAGAACGCGCCTGATCACTTTGATCCCGTGGTCCTCCTCCACGTTCTTGACCGCGATGTCGACGAGGTAGTCGCGATAGTGCGCCGCGGCGACGCCCTTCCCGCCGCGCAACGCGCGCTCCACGACGTCCGGGTGGAAGATGGCGTCCACCGCGGTCGCGTCTCGGCCTTCCGCGTCGACCATCGCGCGCGACGGGCCGACGAGGACGGGCACGCGCGCGTTCGCGAGCCCCCACGCGTCCAGGTGTTCCGTCGTCACCGGCGCGAGGTTCGCGCCGCACACCGGGTCTATCCTCGCGTGCGAGCAGACGTTGATGAAGACCTTCCCGCCAGCCTGACGAGGAAGGAGGGGGGTTTAGGGTTTAGCGGGGGGAGGGGGGGAGGAGGTCAGACGGAGGGGTCGATCGATCGGTCGCGACGACGGCGGGTTATCGATCGGGAACGCGCGAGCGCCGCGCGAACGTTGACCCGGGCGTCGTCCGCGTCCGCGCGCGGCGCGCACCTCGATCCACCGCTCGCGCTGGGCTTTGAGGCAGAACCCCGCGGTCGGGGTGAGCATGACCGACCCCGGGGGGGCGCGCGGGTCGTGCATCGCGCGGCCGGGCGCGCACCGCGGAGTGAACGCGAAGAACCATCTAGAAAATATACTTTCATATGAAAAGTTGCCAACAGCTGGCTGGCGAAAGACGCGTCGTCACCTCCCCGGAAGCTTGCGCCTTCGGATCTCCTCGATCTCGTGCACGAGCGCGACGACGCGTTGTTTCGTCTCCTTCAACTCCGCCTCGCAATCGCCGCCGAGCGCGCCGACGTTCCCTCGCTCGCCGCCGCCGCCGCCCTCTTTCTCTTTCACGTACGAACTCAAGATCTCGATGCGTTCCGTCGGCATGACGAAGATCCCATCCTTCTTCGTCTTCACCGCCTCCATCGCCCGCAGCGTCTCCTCCCCGCTGATCACCTTCCCGAACACCGCGTACTCCTTGTCCAAGTGCGGCGCGTCGCCCAACAGTATCGAGAAGGACGACGTCGCGCTGTTCGGGTCCGCGTGTCGCCCCATGGACAGGATACCTCGCGCGTGCTTCACGTCGCTGAACTCCCCCGGGAGCGTCCGTCGCGCGATCTCCCTCTGGTACGCGTCCAGCGGCGCGCTCCGTCCGCCGCTCGCGACGTCCGCGACTTGCGCGACGAACCCGGCGTCGACCCTGAAGAAGTGGTTCGTCGTGTACAGACCGCGGCGCGCGAGATCGAGGATGTGGGCGACTGTCGTGGGTGCGACGTCGGGGAAGAATGCCATCTCGATGTCGCCCTTCGTGGTCTGGAACACCAGGCGCTCGTCCGAGAGGCGCGGCGACGCGCGCGCGAAGGAAGGGAACGCGCAAAACGCGAGGAGCGTCAGCGCGAGGAGGAACGACGCGCGCGTCGTCGTCATCGTGCGGAGCGCGGGGGGGGATGTGTGTGTTGTGAAGTGACTTCATTGAAGTTGAAGTGACGTTTATATTTCATCAGCGCGCGCATCGGATCAGACGACCGCGCGCGAGCGAAGCGATGACGCCGCCGTGAACATGGAGCCGCCTCAGCACGGCGTCGCCGCGACCGCGGCCGCGGCGCCGCCGCCGGTGGACCCGCTCGCGTTCGATCCGCGCGCGGGCGAGGACGAGGACGCCGCGACGACGACGACGCGTCCGCGCGAGGAGGACGAGGTCGTCCTCGCGCTCGGCGACGAGTACGACGAGACGCGCTGGGCCGCGAATAACGCGACCGCGACCGCGTCGTCGTCCGCCTCCGCCTCCGCCGCCGCCTATACCGCCGCTCCCTCGATATACTACCGGCGCATGCGTCCGTCGGACTGGAAAGAGACCGTGCGGTGCCATCGCGCGCTGTTCCCGATCGAGTACGAGGCGTCGTTCTACTCGAGCTCGATCAGAGAGGAGCTCGGGATCATCACGCTCGCGGCGATGGAACGACGCCCTCGCGTCGGCGGCGGCGGCGACGAGGAAGCGATGATCGGCGTCGTCACCGCGCGCGTGCGGCGAACCGGCGAGACCCCGGAGGAGTGCGACGTCCTGATGGACCGGCTCCCGCCGACGGCGCGGCGCGTCCACTTCCCTCCGACGACGCCTTATTCGCCGCCGCCGTCGGACGCGTCGGATCCGACGTTCCCGCCGCCGCTCATCCCGCCGCCGATGCCGTACGTCTACCTCCTCACCCTCGGCGTCCTCGACACGCACCGCCGACGCGGCATCGCGAGCGAGCTGCTGAGACGCGTCTGCCGCAGAGCCGCGGAGGAGCGAGGGTGCGCGCTCGCGTTTCTCCACGTCATCGCGCACAACGCGGACGCGATGCGATTCTACGAGCGGATGGCGTTCGTCCGCGCGATGCGGCACGAGAACTTCTATCGGCTCGCGCTCGCGAACGGACCGGACCCGGGGCGGACGCTCTACGACGCCGTCTTGTTCGTGCGCCGCGTCGACGTCGACGACGCGGACGCGGACGCGGAAGCGGAAGCCGACGAGAGGCGGCGACGGCGGCGGTCGTCGCGACGGACGCCGCCGCTCGCGGCGCTGGCGAGGGCGTTCGACCGCGCGTATCGGTGCGCGAGGCAACTCGTGGTCGCGTCGTGTCGGCGGCGGCGCGGGAGAGGGGCCCGGGGGAAGATCGCGGACAGTCCGAACAAGGTGATCTGACTGCGGAAGATGCGTATCCTTTAGTCTAGTACCTTCGTAGCTAGCAGCAGCCGTAGAACTGTTTGAACGTGACGAGACGAGGTGGTGATATCATACCGCTAGAAAGAATGTCTTTACAATCACGCCATCGCGTCCGCGCTAACGTTCGTGGAAGCCCACCGCGCACTTCGCGTGGGACTGGACTCTTCCGCGCCGCGCTCGCGGGAACGCGCCGCCGACCCGATCGATTCGCCGCGTTCTAATGAATGGGTGGGGAAGCTGCTACTAGGAGGAGGCGACGACGCGATCAACGGCGTCCTTCGCCGCCGTTGTTCGCGTTGCCGAACCCCCCGCGGCGCTCCCGAGGGTTCATCGCCGCTTGCTCCTTCTCCGCGAGCGCCTGCGCGGCCGTGCGCGGCTTCGCCCCCTTCTTCTTGCGCGGCGTCGACTGCTTGCGCTTCTTGATGTCCTGCGGGTTTTCAAAGTACCGGCGGCGACGCGTCTCGTTGATGTGTCCGGAGTTCATCACCGCGCGGCGGAAGCGCCTGATCGCGCTCTCGCCCGCCTCGTTCTCGCCGACGGTCACCTGCGCGATCGAACGGGGGAAGGTTGGAGGGGAGGGGCGGTCAGACGTCGTCGCGTTCGATCGATTGATTTTCAGGTTTAGGGTTATGCGCGCGAGGCGGAATGCCGCGCGACGCGAGCGGCACGCCGCGACCGTCGCCTCGGGAACGCGCGACTCGCGGCCGCCGCGACGTCGCGCGGCCGCCGCGAGCGAGCGCGTCGCGACCGAGAAGGTCGCGACGGTTCGTTGGCGTCGTCGGACGCCGCGGCGACGCGTCACGGGGTCGTCGCGCGTCGCGCCATCGCGCGCGGCGGTCGACGTCGAGACGCCGAAAGATTTAAGCCACGGCAATCGCCGAGGACGACGCCGCGACGCCGGACGCGACGCCGGACGCGACGCCGCGAGCGACGCCGCGCGAGAGAACGCATCGCGTGACGCACCTCCGCTTGGTAGGAACCCTTAAAGGCGAACATGTTGCTGAGTGCGGTTAAGACGTGAGCCATGGCGCGCGATCCTCGCGCGTCGCGTTGTGGCCGGCGTCGCCGCTGCGAGCTCAGGATAACGTGTGCCGCTCCGGTGACCGCGCGCTGCGCTGCCGCGCTGGCGGTCGAAGATGGGTCGATTGACCGACGCGACGTCGACCGGTGGCGCCGGTGAAAATCGTGGACTGACCCTAACCTTTTGGAAGGCCCAATATCGTGAGAAAGTTTTTTGCTAAATCGTCGACTGCGAAATTCTCGGTGCTGTGTTTGGGACATCACGACGCTGAAGGGAGGGAGAAGCGTCGCGCGCGGAGCACGACGAGGAGGAGGGACCTCCGCGCGTCCGTCCGGTCGATCCGCGAGCTCGAGCGCGTCGCGTCGCCGCCGCCGTCCGCCGCGGTCGTCGGTCATGACGCGCTACGACGACTACGGGTGCGTCGCGCGGGCCTTCGCGACGACCGAGAATGCAGATGCACGCTGCTGCTCGAATTGGTTTCCCCTCTCGTCTCCCTCCATTCATCCATCCCTGACGCGCGTCCGCCTCCGTCCGTCCACCCCGCCTCCATCCCGTCAGCACGACGTCGTACGACGACTACGAAGACGAGGGCATGGACGTCGACGTCGACGCGTTCGCGGCCGCGCGCACGCGCGCGCACCTCGAGACGTACGACGCGTCGTACGAAACCTACAACGCGATCGCCGCGCGCGCGACCGCGGAGGCGAGCGCCAGGGCGCTTCGATACGTCCCGCCGAAGCCGCCGCTCGCGAGACGCGTCGTGTTCGCCATGGGCGGGCCCGGCGCGGGCGTCGCGACGCAGTGCGCGAAGCTCGCGGCCGAGCGCGGCGAGGAGTACGTCCACGTGCGCGTCGGCGACGTCCTGAGACGCGCGGGCGAGGAGGGCGTCGAGAGGGACACGGAGGTGGGCGCGTTGATCCGAGGGATGCGCGTCGCGAAGGCGCTCGTGCCCACGGAGATCGTGCTCAGGTTTCTTCGAGAGGAGATGGACGCGTTGCGCGCCTCGAACAAGTGCGTGTTGATAGAAGGGTTCCCGCGGACGTTGGAGCAAGCCATCGCGTTCGAGGCCAAGGTTCGCGCCGTCGACTTCGTGCTGTTTTTCGACGGCGAGCCGGAGACGATGGCGTTACGACTGCTCAAGCCCGGGCGCACGATCACGAGAGCGAGCGTGGAGCGGCGGTATGAGCATTTCGTGGAGACGTACATGCCGATCGTGGAGCACTATAAGTCGGAGGGGATGGTGCACTCCATCGCCGCGGACGCGAGCGTCGAGGAGGTCAACGCGGACGCGTTGGACGCGGTTGCGTTGGAAAACATGACGCGGAGCGAGCTCAACCAGATGCGCGTGACCGAGGCGGCGACGAGACGTCTGGAGAACGACCCGGCGTTCGCGGGCGAGAAGACGACTATGAAGCCGCAGTGCTTCTTCTCGCACCCGTTCCCCGCGTACCTCGCCGCCGCGAGCGCGAAGAACGCGCGCGACGCGACGCGGAAGAAGGATGAGTACCAGGTGCCCGCGGTGAAAGATCTGTCCAAGTATCCGAGGAGCGGGTCGTGGAAGCGGTGGCACGCGAACCACCCGAAGAATCGGACGACGCGGCCGTCGACGAACGCGGGGTCGGTGCGGAGCGACGCGTGAGGAGAAGAGAGGAGCGATTTTCGCGCGTCGTGGTGCGGTATTTTTTACTTTCATCGAAAGGATTAGGTTAGCATCAACTTTCGACTCTTTCTCACTCGCGAGCGCGCGCGTCGACGTCGTCGACTCGTCTCGCGTCCCCGTTCGTCTCTCTCCGTGCCGTCGCGTCCGAGCCGAGTCGTCCTGCCACGACGTCTCGCCTAGGTCGCAGTCGCAGCAGGGTGATGAAGCTCACGAGTGAGCTTCTTCATCCCGGTGCGTTCTTGAATGTGTCGTGAAATCTCTCGGGCGTCGATGTTTACGTCATCACGCGAGTGCCCGAGCCGGCGACGCGGCAGTCTGAAAAAAAATTGCCGAGCCGCCAGGAAGACGTCCTTCTTCTTCTTCTTCTTCTTCTTCTCTCTATCCCTCCCCGGTATCTTCGTTCGTTCGCCGCTCCCGCGTCTAGTATTGGTAGAGGCGGAAGTCGCGCGAACAGGAGCGCTGTTGGATGCTTCCGAAACCAGTAAAAATTTGGCCGTAAGCTCCGCGTTTATCGCGACCCTCTTTCGTCGTCCGCGGGCGGCGCGAGCGTCGACGCGCGTGCGCGCGTATACTGACTCGCCCCGACCCGCTAGTTCATTCCCCGTGTGTGTCCCCTTTGTGTTCGTTGTTGTACAATTCAATTGTGTGTTTCTTCGTGTCTTGAAGTTACAACCGCGGCGGCGTCTGGGCGCGTACCCGTCTCGCCGCGGCGTCGTCTCGGAGAGGCGGGTTATCCCAGCCTCTGAAGCAGCCGCTGGAAGTCGTCCGACGCCGGCGGCGCGCGCGCGCCGTACGGCGCCGGCGCCGGCGCCGCCGCCGCCGGCGGCCGCGACGTCACGCTCGGACCCGCGCTCGCCATCGACAGCAGCTGCTTATTCCTCGCCGCCTGCGCCGACGCCGACGCGCTCCGACTCGCGCCGCCGCCGCCGCCGTTGACCATCGCCGCGAGCGCCTCCGGCGTGAGCAGGTTCGACTTCGCGGGCGGCGGCGGCGGCGCGTGCGATGCCGCGTTAGACGGCCGCGCGTTCGACAGCATCGACATCAGATCCGGCGCGGACGCCGCGTGATGTGGCGGGTGCGGCGGCGGCGGCGCCGCCGCCGGCGCCGGCGCCGACTGCCCGAGCATGGCCATCAGCTCCGCCCCCGCGTTCGCGGGCGGGGAGCTCCGCTGCGCGGCGGACGACGTCTTGCCGCCGCCGCCCATGAGGAAGTCCGGCACCGGCAGCGCGTCCGGCGCCGGGGAGTTGCTGAACGCGGGCCCCGCCCATCGCCGCGGCGCTTTCTGATTACCGTTTTGCTGCTGCGTCTGGTGCCCCGTCGTCTTCTGCTGGTTCAGCAGGTTGGGCGCGCTCGCGCTCCCTTTCGGCGCGGGGACAACCTTCGGCGGCTTGGTCTTCTTCGATTGCTTCGGCTTCGGCGCCGGCGGCGCCTGCTGCGCCGGCGTGGACACTTGATGCTGCAGGTTCGGCGTCTGTCGCTCGTAAGTATGCTGCTGCCGCCCCGCGTTGATATTCCCCGCGTCGGCGTAGTAATTATTGACCCCCGCGTCCGCGTTCTCGTCGCCGTTCGCGTCGAAGTACGGCACGAGGTCGCGGCCGTACCCGGGCATCGGCGCGGTGTTGTACGCCTTCTCTTGCGACGCCGCGATGAGCGCGTCGACCATGAGGTCGCCCTCGCCTCGAAACACTCGCGTCGGCGGCATTCGTTCCGCGCCCATGTAGGGTTCGTTCCCGCCGAGAGAAATAATAATTCCCGCTTCGGGAGTGTTCCTCCTCGCGCCCGCGCCCCGGATCTCGTCGCCGCGCGACTTCTCTTCCTCCCGACGCGCGCTCGCGCCGCGCCGTCCTCTCGCGCGTGTTCGCACGCGTGTCCCTCGCGCTCTCGCGTGGACGTTCGCCTCTCGCCTCTCGCGCCCGGCCGCGTTCGCGAACGACGCTCTGCGCGTGATTTGTGCCGCGGCTTCTCGAGGCGCGTCGATGATGACGAGGCATCGGCAAACGGCCACAGGCTGGCACGATGCTGCGAGGTTTCTGTGCGTTCAAACAAACGTTTTTCACCCATCGCTCGGTTTCAAGATTTGATCGCGTCCCTTTTCAACTGTGTGTTGACCGATGAACAGTCTGACGACGCGAAGGCCTCGGCGGTATCGCTATCGCCCCACTTCCTTCGACGCGGCGCGGCGGTCCGAGGTCGAGAGGTCGAGAGGTCGAGGAAGCGTCCACGTCGTCATGCCCGCGACGGCGACCGCGTCGACGGCGTCGATCGCGTCGCGCGCGTCCGGCGGCGTCGGCGGTCGACGCGCGCATCGGCGGCGGACGCGAGGCGCGCGAGTGGGCACCGACGTCGTCGTCGCGACTCGGGCGCGATGTCGTCTTCGTCGCGACGCGCGCGACGACGACGACGACGACGACGACGCGTCGTCGTCGTCGTCGTCGTCCTCGCCGTCCGCGATCCGCCGCCGCGAGCTCGCGCTGGGCGCGACCGCGGGCGTCCTCCTGAGCCCCGCCTCCGCGTCCGCCGCGACGGGCGCGCCCCCCGCGATCGCGACGACGGAACCCGACGTGACGCACGTCGTCTTCCTCGACGTCGCGCTGTGCGACGCGAACCTCCGCGCGGACCGCGCGATGGGCGGCGGCGGCGGCGCGCTGTGCGAGAACGCCGCGCCGCTCGGCCGCGTCGAGATCGGACTCTACGGCGACGCGGTCCCGACGACGGTCGCCAACTTCCTCGCGCTCATCCCGCCGAGGTGTCCGCCGGGGGACGGGTACGTGCGCACGGTGTTCCACCGCGTGAAGAAGGGCGAGTACGTGCTCGCCGGCGCGCCGGGGTCGAACCGTCTGGGTCAGACGCAGATCCCGACGACGCGCGCGAACGACGAGCTCGCGCCCGGGGTCGAACCGCCGACCTTCCAGCGGTCGAACCCGGACGCGTTGAACGGTCGCGCGCTGTCGCGGCGGCACTTTCGACCGGGGACGGTGTCGCTCGCGCTCGGCGCCGCCGTCGGCGGCGGCGACGGCGGGTTCGAGCGCGCGTCGCCGACGGAATTTTTGATAACGACCGGCCCGGGTCCGGCGCCTTCGTTGGACGGCGAGAACGTCGTCTTCGGCAGGGTGTTGAGAGGGCTCGACGTCGTCGCCGCGATCGCGGACGTCCCGACGTTCAAACCGAGCGGGAACTCGATCGCGTGGAACCAAGTCGCGGAGTGGTTCGGGGACGACCGCGCCGCGAAGGCGAGGGCGGTGTGGACGAAGCCGACGAAGGCGATCGTGATAGAGAACGCGGGGGTGTTGAGCGCGCCTTGAGACGGCACCGGGCGCGGTGGGTCGAGCGATGCCGGGAACGAGGCGCGGTATGAGCATCAATTGTATAATCATCATAAGGTTAAGACGATCGCGCTCGCGTCGTCAATCAATCTTCCGCGCCGTCGTCGTCGTCGCACGCCTGAAGCACCGCCTCCGACGCGCTCTTCGGCAGCGGCGCGTTCGGACGATGCACGAACCTCCTTATCGTGTCGCGTAAAAACCCCGCGAGCGTGTCCGGCTCGTTCTCGTACAGATGCATCAGACCCGCGCTCACGGCGACGAACAGCGCGAGCTCCGCGTGCGGCACGGCGGGCAGCAGACGCTTCGCGTTCACCGTGTTCACGAACGCGTCCACCGCGCGCGGCATCAAGTACAACGCCAGCTCGGCTCGGCGCGACTTTTTCTCCACGAACAGCGCGCTCGCGGCGAAGACGCCGGCGACGTAGTAGAGCGCTCTGTGATCTCGCGCGAACGCGTTTCGACTCGCGCAGACCGTGGACATGTACAGACCGACGAACGCGCTGATGAACGTCGTGCTTCGCGCCGTCGCCGCGGCGGCGTTCGCGACCGTCTTCCACGGCGACGCGAGCGCCTTTCTCGCGTTTAATATCGCGTACGGGACGAGGTGTATGGACAGGTAGAACGGAAAGCACTTCCGGAACGTCGCCAGCGACGACTGCGCGACGTGCGACGCGCAGGACGGGCATCCGGTGCTTCGATGCATCGCCGCGCACGGGACGCACGGGACGAAGACGCTCGACGACATCCCGCCGGAGAGCGTCCCCGCGGCGAGCGCTTTCCCGCCGAAATCGACCGTCCCCGTCCCCAGACCCGCGGACGTCGCGCCGGGGATGAGCAGCCCGGTCAAGTCCACGGCCTTCCCGTTGCAGTTATCGCGCACCGCCGCGAGCGTCTCCTTCCCGATCGGCCCCGCTCTCACGATGAAATTCCAAAACCCCCGGTCCAACGTCTCCGGTCGCATCACGTACGAGTACATCACCTGCGCGGACGACAGCGCGAAGAGCAACACGTCGCCGTGGTCCCAGTGGCTTCCCCAGAAGTGGAACCGCCCTTTCTTCTTCTGGTTTGCGTACCAGCTCTGCGCGAGCCGAGCCATGAGATATAAGCCGTACGCGCGGCGTTTGTTCTTCTTTAAAAAAATCGACCCGAGGCCGCCGACGCCGCCGGCGAGCAGCGCCAAGCGCTTCGGGCTCATCCCAGTCCGTCGCGACAGCTGGCATCGCACCGCGTGATACCCGCCCGTGAACGACCCCAAGAACATCCCGAGGCGCACGGCTTCCTCGCGATAGAACGTGTGCTTCTCGCCGAATAAGAGCTCGATGTTCAGCGCGTCTCGCGGTCGGCCGCTGCGCGCTAATCCGACCCCGCGCGAGAACACCGCGACGCCGGCGCGGACCATGTACGCGAGCACGAACGACCGCCAGAACGACGAGAGCGCGTGTTCGGTGCACGACGTCCCGACGTGCCCGCACGCGCAGCGGTTCGCGCTCGTCATCGCGTCGACGTCCTCGTTCCAGCTCACGCGTCGTCGGCGATTCGACGGCGACGCGACGGGCGATTCCGATTCCGACGACGCGAGCCCCGGAACGCCCCGCGACGCCTCGAGTCGCGCGAGCTCGCGCGACTTGGACGCGAGGAGCCGCTCGTACTCCTCGAGCTTCGCGCGCAGGGCATCGGTCGTGGACGTCGCGTCGCCGCCGCGGTCGTCGCGCGGCATCGCGGCGGGCGCGCTCGTGCCGTGGTGCCGAGAGAAAATAACTGAACGACAGGAATAAATCTCGTCGCGGCGCTTCCGAGAAAATTTCTCTCGGCGACGCCGAGAACGACGTCGTCCCCGCGACCTCTCGCGCGCACTCACAGACGCGCCCACCGCCGCCACAACACGATGTCCTATACCGCGACGGGCAGCCAAGAAGGCAGCGGCCACGGCGGCGCGCGAGCGCTCGACCGCCTGCTGCACCTCTCGTCCCTGGACGACAAGTGGACGGTGGAATACATATGGCTCGGTGCGGTTTTTTCTCGTCGCCCGGCGCGGCGCGCTTCTTTTTCTCTCGGCCGCTCGCTTCCTGTCGTCGGTGGTCCGCCGCTCGCGCGTCCTCCGCGCCTTCGTGAGACCCTCTCCCGCAACGCGCGCCAACGTCCTCGCGCGCAGGCGGCAACGACGGCGACCTGCGCGGAAAGACGCGGACGCTGGAGGGTCCGATACGCGCGGTATCGGACATCCCGACGTGGAACTACGACGGCTCGAGCACGAACCAAGCCCCGACAGCGAAGTCACGCTCGTTCCGAGGAAAGTCTACCGAGACCCGTTCCGCGCGTTCTCCCCGTCCGCGACGACCATCCCCGGCGGCAGCACGCGCCTGCAGCGCTCGATGGCGATCCGCCCCGGCGCGCCCGGCGCGCGGGGGCCCGCGGAGATCGCGCTCGCCGCCGCCGCCGCCGCGGGAAGCGCGGGGGGCGGCGCGTCGCCGAGCGCGCCGCCGACGCCCGCCGCCGCCGCCTCCGTCGCCTCCGCGTCTCAGGTGCGTTCTATACACTGGTTCCCATACGACCGCGTCAGCGTGGTGAACGCCGATCCTTAAGGACTTTTCCCGGCGCATCTCTCCGCCCACCCCCCGCTTTCAATCCCCTCCCTCGACGCCTTTCAACGCCAACTGACGCCTTTCAACTCCACCCCGACTTTCGCTTGTATAGAACGGCCCTCAGCCGTCGGCGACCGACAGAGACGACGAGTCCACGCGACGCGTCACCGGGTTCTCCGAGGACGAGTACGAGTACGTTGGCGAGCTCGGGCGGTTCCCGTTCCCTTCCGGGAACGGGAACGGTCACACGGTCAAGGGCGAGACCGTGTTCGGGGAATGCCGCGAGCTCCTCGTGTTGTGCGATTGCTACGAGCCGGCGACGAGAGCGCCTCTTAAGACCAACGCGCGCGCGAGAGCGGCGCGGATCTTCGAGCACCCGGACGTCGCGTGCGAGGAGCCTTGGTTCGGGATAGAGCAAGAGTACACGCTGCTGGACTCCACGACGGGGTGGCCGATCGGTTGGCCCGTCGGCGGGTTCCCCGCGCCGCAAGGTCCGTACTACTGCGGCGTCGGGAAGATGTACGGACGAGAAATCGCGGAGGCGCACTTCCGAGCGTGTCACTACGCCGGTCTGGACGTCGGCGGCTTAAACGCGGAGGTGAGACTCGATAGTTGGTAGACGACTGTTTCTGCGTCTTTCCACGCGTGATCCTTCCTCCTCGCGGTGTTTTGAACGTCGTAACGTCGGTGGTTGAGGCGTTTCTTTCTCTTCCCTTCCCTTCGCTTTCGCATTCGCCGCGCGCAGGTGATGCCGTCGCAGTGGGAGTTCCAAGTCGGCCCGTGCGTCGGCATCGACGCCGGCGACCAGCTCTGGGTCGCCCGGTACATCCTCCAACGCGTCTGCGAACTCCGCGGCGACGTCGTCGTGACGTTAGACCCCAAGCCCGTCGCCGGGGACTGGAACGGCGCGGGCGCGCACGCAAACTACAGCACGCGGTCCATGCGCACGCCCGCGCTCGGCGGGATCAAAGAGATGGAGCGCGCCATCGCTCGCCTGCGAGAACGTCACGCGGAGCACATCGCGGCGTACGGTTCCGGGAACGAGCGACGGCTCACGGGTAAGCATGAGACCGCGGCGATGGACGAGTTTAGCTACGGCGTCGCGGACCGCGGCGCGTCCATTCGCATCGGGAACGAGAGTTACCTCGCGCGCGCCGGGTACATGGAAGACCGCCGCCCCGCGGCGAACATGGACCCGTACGTCGTCACCGCGATGCTCGCGGAGACGACGTTGCTTCAGGCGCGTCCGTTCCGTCCGTCGCGCGGGCGGCTGTTTTCCGTAGACTACGACGGGTTCTCATCCCTCGCGCGTTTGCGTGTTCAACGACGAAGGAACGAACGTCGTTTCTTAAGGCGTTTTATTTTTATAATCTCTCTCTTCGCCCGCAGCCCGAGGACGCGAGCGAGGTCGCCGCGGCGTTGGACTTGCCCGTCGGGTCGACGTCGAAGCCGCCGGCGCCGCGAGGGTCGCTGTCGAGCGCGTTCGCGGGGATATCGATGGGAATGAGAGGCGGCGGGAAGGGCGCGAGCGAGGACGTCGGCGACGACGCGGACTCGAGCGCGTCCGAGTCGGCGCGCGCGCGGCAGCCGATCGCGTGAGGCGCGTTCGATACACTGGTCCCCATACGACCGCGTCGGCGTGATGAACGCCGATCCTTGAGGACATTTCCCCGCGCGGCAAGGCCGATCGCATGATGAGACGAAGACACGACCGACCGATGAAGACGACGACGAGAGAGAGAGAACGAACGAGAACGAACGAACGAACGAACGAACGAACGAACGAACGAACGAACGAACGAGCGAGCGAAGCGCCGTTGAACGACGACTGAACGACTTGTCGATCGAAATGCAATCACGCCGCGAGCGTGTCTCCGACGCCCGCCGCGTCCGCGCGCTCGTTCGTCGTCGCGCCCACGCTCTCCTCCTGCCCGATCCCGTGCTGTTGCGCCTCCCACATCTCCGCGTACCTCCCCCCTCGCTCCAACAACTCCCGGTGCGTCCCTTGCTCGGACACCACGCCGTCCTCCAACACCGCGATGCGATCGCAGTGCCGCGCGGTGGAGAGCCGATGCGCGATGAGAATCGTCGTCCTCCCGCGCATGAGATTCCCGATGGAGCTCATGATCCCCGCCTCCGTCTTCGTGTCGAGCGCGCTCGTCGCCTCGTCCAACAGCACCACCCCGGCGTCCTTCAGAAACGCGCGCGCGAGCGCGACCCGCTGCTTCTCCCCGCCGCTGAGCTTCAGCCCGCGCTCGCCGACGACGGTGTCGTACCCGTCCGTCATCGAGCTCACCGGGTCGTGGATCGCCGCGCGTTTCGCCGCGGTCACGATTTCCTCCTCGCTCGCGGCGTGGTTCTCGCGTCCGTACGCGATGTTATACCGGATCGTGTCGTTGAACAAGCCGCAGTCTTGCGGGACGACGCCGATGTTCCGTCGCAGCGATTTCGACGACACGTCTCGGGTGTCCTGCCCGCCGAGCCTCACCGCGCCGCTCTGCGCGTCGTAGAGCCGGTACAAGAGACGCAACACCGTGGACTTGCCGCTGCCGGACGCGCCCACGAGCGCGAGGCTCCCGCCCGCGGGCACCGCGAAGGTCAGGCCCTTCAGGACGTCGCCTCGCCCGTTCTCGCTGCCGCCGCCGTACCCGAAGACGACGTCGTCGAACGCGACGTCTAACCCGTTCGGCGGGATCGTCAGCGGAGGCGCGTCCGGCTTGTCGGCGATGGCTGGCGTCGTCTCCAAGAGCGTGAACATCGACGTCATGTCCACTAAACTCTGCCGCGTCTCTCGGTACACCGTCCCCAAGAAGTTCAGCGGCACGGACAGCTGGAACAGAAGTCCGTTGACCATGACGAGGTCGCCGACGGTGAGCTCGCCTCGCGCGACGCCGCCGGCGCACAGTAGCATGGCCGCGGAGATGGACGCGGAAAAGATGGCGTTTTGCCCAAAGTTCAACGCGCTCAGCGAACTCTGCGTCTTCAGCGCCGCTTTCTCGTACCCCCTCAGGCACTCGTCGAACCTTCTCGACTCGTGCGCTTCGTTGTTGAAGTACTTCACGGTTTCGTAGTTGATCAGCGAATCCAGCGACCGGTTCCCGGCTTGATTCTCGAGTCGATTCATGTCCTTCCGAAACCGCGTCCGCCACTGCGTCACCGCGAGCGTGAACGCGCCGTACGTCCCGATCGTCCCCACGGTCAACACCGCGAACTCGGGCCCCAGACGCGTGCCCAGGATGTACGCCACGAGGCCAATCTCGAACGCGGTCGGGACGACGTTGAAGACCATGCTGTTCAGGATGAATTGAATCCCGCGCGTCCCTCGTTCGATCGTTCGCGTCACCGCGCCCGTCTGCCTCGAGAGATGAAAACTCAGATCGAGCTCGTGGAGGTGGTCGAACACCCGCAGCGCGACGCCGCGTATCGCCCCCTGCGCCACCTTCGCGAACGTCGCGTTTCGCAGCTCGTTGCAAAACGACGCGCCCGCGCGAGCGGCGCCGTAGCCGACCAGCATCGCCGCCGGCGTCCAACCCAAGACGACGGGGCCCGCCATCGCCGTCAACGCGCTCGCGCCGGTCGCCGCGCCGGTCGCGCCGACCGCGAGCGCGTCGACCGCGTACTTGAACATGAACGGCGTCCCGACGTTGAGGAACTTGGAGAGGACGAGGAGGGAGACCGCGCCGACGACGCGCGCGCGGTGCTCGGGTTTGCCCTCGGGCCAGACGTACGGGAGCACCGATCGGATGATCTTCCAGTCGACGTCCTTCTCCGCCTCCGCGACCGCAGCTCTCGCGCCCGCGACCGCGGCGGCGGACGGCGGCGGCGGCGTCGTCGACGTCGTCTTCGCGGCGTCGTCGTTCGCGGCGCTCGCCGCGGAGGAGGACGACAGGAGGCGGCGTCGGAGACGCGAGCGGTCGAACGACGACGGAGACGCGTTCGAGGACGCGCGACGAAGGCGGCGACTCGACGCCGACGGCGACGGCGACGGCGACGGCGCGCGCGACGGCGCGCGCGACGCGCCGCTCGACTCGAGCGCGAGGAGTCGACGCAGAGGGCTCGTCTCGGCCGCGACCGCCCATCGCTGGTGCGCGGAGGAGAACCCGCGACGCGTCGTCGACGAAAAAACAGCATCGATCGCGGCCGCCGAGGAGGACGCGCACCGCGTGGACGCGCTCGCCGCCGCGGCCGAAGACGCCGCGATCGCGGCGGCGCGGCGGCCGATCTCCCGCGCGGACATCCTCCGCGCGCGCGTCGGCGGGCCCCGTGAAGAGGGACGCGCGTGAGCTCTGGAGGCGGCTCTGGCGCCGGCGGCAGTGGCGATGGCGGGAAACATTTTAACATCGATCCGACGAAACACACCATCGGAATAAACGCATCGCTTCGCTTCGTCGACGGACGCGGGGAACGCACACCGCATGGCGCCGGCGAAGGACGCCGCGGCGTCGCTGGACCTCCTCACGAGGTCCGCGAGCGCGTCCGCGCCCGCGAACGGAGGAGGAGGCGAGCGCGAGCGGACGCGCGAGGAGGGCGAAGACGACGGACGACGACGAGGGCGAGGGAGGTCGTCGAGATCTGACGACGCGAACGCATCCGCGAAGACGCCCCGCAAGGGTTTAGCCCGGTTAAAGGGCGGCGCGAAGAAGCCGCCCGCGTCGCCGTCCACGCCCGCGCCGACGACGACGCCCGGCGGTCCTCATCGGCCGCGGCGGTCCTCGGGGAAGGCGAAGGCGAAGGCGAAGGGAGGCGATGGGCGAGGAAACACGCCGACGTCGTCGTCGTCGTCGTCCAGACGCGACGGCCGCGGGAAAGGCGGCGGCGGCGGCGGCGGCAGGCGACGCTTCGACGAGTTCCTCCCCGCGAGCGACGTCGCGCTCGGCGTCATGGACGGCGAGCTCTTCACCGGGAAGATCCGCGTGAACCCGCGTCGCCGGCACGAGGCGTACGTCAGCGTGGAGGGATTTCCTCCCACCGCGGACGTCAAGCTGGAGGGGTTCCGCGCGCAGAACCGCGTCATCGAGGGCGACGTCGTGGTGATACGGCTGGACGACGTGAGCGCGTGGCCGGGGCTGGACGACCGGGGCGGCGGCGCGAGCGGCGAGAGGAACAGGAGACGAAGACGCGGCGGCGCGAGCGGCGGCGGCGACGGGGGAGGGGCGTCGCCGCCGCCGGACTCTCCCTCGACCGCGGTCGAGGACGAGGACGAGGACGAGGACGAGGACGGCTGGGACGACGCCGAAGACGACGGCGCGGGTGACGATGACGTGGATGATGGCGTGGATGATGGCGTGGATGATGACGTGGTCCAATCAGAGGACGAAGACGACGACGTCGCGGAGGCGTCGAAGTTCACTTACCGTCAAGATTACGGCGTTCGCGCGGCGTGCGAAAAACTGCGCGCCGCGTCGATGGACGCGCCTCCTCCTCGACGACCCCCGGCGCTCGAGACGCTCGCGGACGCGGCGGCGAGCGGCGGTCCCGGCGGTACGCCACTGCGTCCGACTGGCCGCGTCGTCGCCGTCCTGGAGAAGTCGCCGAAGCGCGACGTCGTCATCGGATACGTCGACGTCGTGGACGTCGAGGGCGGCGGCGGCGGCGGAAAGACTTCTTCGCCGAAATTCGCCGGGAACGTGCCCATGCTTCGCCTGCACCCGGTCGACGCGCGGCTGCCGTTCATGTCCGTGGAGATGTCCCCGAAGTTGCTTCCCCCCGAGATCGCGTCGCAGGCGAGGGAGCGAGGGTTGGGGAAGTTGAAAAACGCGCTCGTCAGCGCGAAAATCACGCGATGGAGCGCCGGCATGGTGTACCCGCACGCGGCGCTCATCGAGATCCTCGGCGAAGCGAACGCTCTCGAGACGGTGACGGCCGCGCTGATCGCGGAGCACGCGATCCTCGGCCCGGATGACTTCAGCGCGGATGCAATCGCGTGTCTCCCCGAGGTTCCCGAGCGCGCGAGCGGCGAGCGATGGGAGGTGCCGAGCGAGGAGCGAGCGACGCGGAGGGATTTCACGAAGGTCCGCGTGGCGTCCATCGACCCGCCGACCGCGCGCGATTTAGACGACGCGCTCCACGCGACGATGCGCGACGACGGCGTCCTCGTCGTCGGCGTGCACATCGCGGACGTGTCGCACTTCGTGACGCCGAACAGCGCGCTGGATAAAGAAGCCGGGCGGAGGGCGACGTCGACGTATTTCGTTCAAAAGGTGATGCCGATGCTGCCGCGTCTGCTGTGCGACGATCTGTGTTCGCTCAACCCCGGGGTCGAGAGGCTCACGTTCAGCGTGGAGTGGGAGATGACCCCGGACGGGGTGGTGCTCTCCGAGTGGTTCGGTCGCGGGGTGATACGGTCGTGCGCGAAGCTCGATTACGGCACCGCGCAGAGCGTCATCGAGACGCTCGACGACGAAACGCTCGGCGGCGAAGACGATAAAGCCGCCGCCGCCGCGGCTGTCCTGACCGCCGCCGCCGCGGACGCCTCCGGCCCCGTCGAGGTCGCCGCCGCGGACGCGAACGACCCGGGGGCGTGGGACCCGCGCGCGGTCGCGGAGACGATCGGTCTCCTGAGCCGCGCGGCGCGAGGGATGCGCGCGCGGCGATTCCAAAACGGCGCGCTGCGGCTCGACCAATCGAAACTCAGCTTCGAGCTGGACGCCGCCGGGCAGCCGTCCTCCGCGGCGGCGTACGTCACCCGCGAGGCGAACCAGCTCGTGGAGGAGTTCATGCTCCTCGCGAACACGACGGTCGCGACGTTCATCGCGTCCGCGTACCCGGACGGCGCGTTGCTTCGATGCCACCCAGAGCCGGACGAGCGAAAGGTGAAGCAGCTCGAGACGTTCGCCGCCGAGCGCGGGCTGCGCGTCGACGCGTCCAGCAGCGGCGCGCTGCACCGATCGCTGACCGCGCTGCGGGCGTCCAACCCGGACGGGTACGAGGTCGCGAAGCTCCTCGCGACGCTTCCGATGCAGCTCGCGCGGTATTTCTGCACTGGGAAGCAAGACGAGGAGACCTGGGGGCATTACGCGTTGGCGTTCGAGCGGTACACGCACTTCACGTCGCCGATTCGGCGGTACCCGGACGTCGTCGTGCACAGGCTCGTCGCCGCGGCGTTAGACGCGGGGTTCAAGGGCAGAAGAGCGAATCGCTCTGACGACGGCGACGGCGTCCGGTCGTCGGCTGGTCCGGTCGTCGACGCGGAAGCCGCCGCGGTCGCGCGGGGCGTGCCCAACGCGAACGTGCTGCACGTCGTCGCCGAGCGATGCAACGAGCGGAAGCTCGCCGCCAAGGCGGCGCAAGAGGGGTCCATGCACGCGTATCTGT
>Ga0181560_10000614_pt1 | contig 32671 bp, 30 predicted proteins | sample 011ome_20_FD_133751 | JGI IMG/M metagenome (GOLD analysis project Ga0181560, IMG submission 133751) | Coastal salt marsh microbial communities from the Groves Creek Marsh, Skidaway Island, Georgia - 011509CT metaG (megahit assembly) | ecosystem: Environmental > Aquatic > Marine > Intertidal... | reverse complement strand
TGTTGTGTAGAATTTCCAGAGCAGATCACCCGTGAGAGCATCATGGGCAGAGATAAAACAATCTGCCCGGGTTCTACAGGTCCCGCCTGCAAATACTTTTCCATCTGCGACAAAGGTGCCAGATGTAATGTCTCTTCCAGAGCTTTCACTGCGCCAACGTTGCGTCCCGTTGACGGCATCAATGGCAATAATGGATCCATCCGAAGCACCAAAATAGATCATATCCTGGTAGATGGACATGGTTTTTGAGCGTCCTGGTCTTCCGGCTTCAGCTTCAGGCTTGAATTCCCAGATCAGGTCGCCAGTTGTCGCATCAAGTGCCACGATGCTCGAATCTGGCATTGTGAGATACATGACCCCATCATAAACGGTGGGTATGGTTTCCGTGATACCTTCAGGTAAACCAAGCGACCAGGCAAGTCCTAGCTCATCAACATTATTGCGATTGATTTCATCAAGGGGACTAAAACGCTGAGCATCAAAGGTACGACTGAACATGAGCCAGTCAGCAGGGTCTGGATTGGCCAGCATGGCGTCGTCAACCGGTCGAAAATTTTCAATAGCCGGTTTTGAGGAAAAAACATTGAAGGAAGAGGATGAACCGGCATCGCCGGAGAAGTCTTCGGCCAGCAAACGCATATAGGCGAGCAATGATGGCATCTGTGCATCGTCAACTACAACCGGCGGCATACCCTTGGCCGGATCTCCCGTTCTCAGAAAAGCAACGAGATCCTGGTCATTATCCTCAACCACACGTCCCAGCATACTAGGTGCTAACGTACCACCCTGCCCATCATGCCCATGACAATGGGCACAGATAGTGCCGAATATCTCACTGCCTTCCGCCAGTTCCTGGGCAAGGGAAGCCTGATTGGAAAAAAGACATACGAACAAACATGTTAGTGAAAATTGAACTTTCATCATTTAACTTCTGGTGACAACAACATAAATAAGTTTTGTGAGTACAGGGGGCATTAAGAGCACCTATTCATATTCCCAGTCATTAATTATTTTGTACCGCGCTGTTCGTATACGTTTGAATTTTCCGTCTTCTATATCGTAGATACCCCAGCTCACTACGCGCATAACCTGCCCTTCTTTCAGGTCAACTCCCCAGAAGCTGTTATCCCAGTCTGCAATTACTTCAAATGTAGTTGGTATTTCCACGGCCAGTTGCTTGCCGTCATAGATGTAGGTTGTGACTTCAACAGTTTCCTTGATGTACTTTTTAACATCCGCGTAGAAGTCCTTGATGCCCTGCGCGCCACGAATCTCAGAACCACTTAATTCGAGAGTCACATCAGGGTGGTAGTACTCAATAAACGTTGAATCATTGGCGTTGAACTTGACCAGGTAATCGTTGTATGCCTCACGAGTCATTTCCTGACCGTATGCCAGTACCGGTAATACGAACCCACTCAGTAGCACCCAAACCAGGAAAGGTTTTGAATTGTGTTTTGAATGCACAGCCATTGTATTTTCCCCTCTATTTAACGTAAGAAGAGAATACACCCATAACGCGTGTAACCCAATTGGTAAACGTTAAGAGAAATAATGAGCGATTAGTAACTCGGCTTCTTCCAGGCTGCTGACCACTCTCAGGTCCAGTCCCTTGAAAGTCCCTGCGGCAGTGAACATGTTGGCAACACCCTGCCCGTATTCACTGCCTGTAATAAAAATAGTGCCTATGTAGCCTTTATTTTCTGCCAGAGTGAGATACTGGTTCATCATTTCTTCGCTTTGATAGTACCCAAACTCAAGATTTTTCACTTGAGTAAAATCAACGATTTCAAAGAATGGTTCATCCAGGTCCGGGTCTCGGGTAATTTCAGCAATATAATTCCTGACGTCCTCAAGAGTACCTGTGCCAATCATGTTGCAGTGGATGTATTTTTTGGAGAGATTTTTGTCGTAGTTTAGAGGCATTTTCCAACAACCTGTCTTTCCCTGTACAGCTGACTTAGTGAGTTGAAAAGTTATAACTTTCTGTTTTTAAATAACTTTAATAGTCTTTTTAAACTACCAGGAACAAAGTCAAATATGATAACAGCATACTACGGAATTTCCCCAGGCCTGGTTCACATTTTTTCATTTTAAAGGTATCAGATCCGTTGTTTTCTTCATGGACTTGGACTGCGGGTATGGATATGCTTTTCAGCCAGTATGGAGTTGGGACGACCAGCATCCTGTTAGACATCAATAGTTAAGGGGAATATCATGTGCGACGAAAAAACCTATCAAGACAATCTGGATCATGCAGCTAAAGAAGGAACAGTAACACGCCGAAAATTCAATAAAATGTCGGCTGGCGCAGGACTTGCTATGATGCTACCTCCTGTTGCCAACGCTCAGCAAATCACCTCCAGCCATGTCGAAGTCACCACACCGGATGGTGTTGCTGACTGTTACTTCACGCACCCAAGCACAGGCAGCCATGCAGCAGTATTGATCTGGCCGGATATTTTTGGACTGCGCCCCGCGTTCGAGATGATGGGTGACCGCCTTGCCCAATCCGGTTACTCGGTACTGGTAGTGAACCCCTTCTATCGACTTCAAAGAGCTCCTACCTCTGAAAGTACTGACCTCTCCGATCCGGAGAACAGGAGCAAACTTTTTGGCATGATGGGAACACTATCTATCGAAACTAATTACCAGGATGCCGAAGCATTCGTGACATGGCTGGATGCGCAGGATTCAGTAGACACCAGCCGCGGTATAGGCACGACTGGCTACTGCATGGGTGGTCCTCTTGTCATGCGATCCGTCGCTGCCGTGCCCCATCGGTTCCGTGCCGGTGCTACTTTCCATGGCGGAGGGTTAGCCACTGGTGATGAGAACAGCCCTCACCTGCTGATTCCAGAAACCAATGCCAGCATGCTCCATGCTATTGCTGCCAATGACGATGAATCAGATCCTGAAGCCAAAAACACATTGCGGGCAGCATATGATGCTGCGGGAATCGATGCCGAGATCGAAGTGTACGATGGTACTCTTCATGGATGGTGTCCACCTGATTCCACTGTCTACCACGAAGAGCAGGCCGAACGTGCCTGGAACCGCTTGCTTGCTCTGTTTGACACTGCCCTGTCCTAAAAATATTACAGGTAAAAAAAGGGGCGCAATTTTGCGCCCCTTTCATTTTAAGTCTTAACGCGCGACTCTTTCCCCGCGCAGGTACACATCCCTTATCCGGCGTGTGTTGGTAATGTCCTCCAGTGGATTCGCATCCAGTACTATAAAGTCCGCACTCTTACCTGCTGAGAGTGATCCTGCCTGATCCAGCCCGAGAAACTCTGCCCCTGTTGAAGTAGCTGCAACTATCGCTTCCATCGGTGTCATCCCTGCTGCCACCATATCTTCAATCTCTACATGAGCGGCATAAGGCGTGTTGCCATCTGTCCCCATGGCAATAGTCATTCCTGCCTGGTTAAGACGATTGAGATTGCGTGCCTGGATACCCCAACTTTCCTGTGCCTCGGGATTTTCTGCTTGTGACAGTAAACGCTGTAACACCTCCTCATCTACAAACCCTTCCAGCCAACTGTAGTCGGTAGGCACGCCTCGATAAGGCATATTCGGCACCAGTACTACATTTGGGCGTGCCTGGATCATGGCGACGAACTCGTCATCAATATCCATATCCCTGACCCCATGAGCGAATGAATCTACGCCAGCATCCAGCAAACCCTTGGCATCGGACATGTTAAAGATATGTGCAGTAACAGGAATATTATTGTCATGGGCTTCATCAATGACTGCTGAATACAATTCGGGCGTCATTTTTTCATACTGGCCACCGCGTTCATCCACCCAGATCTTGATGATGTCTACACCGCGCAGGACTTCTTCCTGGACGGCTGCCCGGGCTTCCTCTGCCGTGTTGACCCAGTGAGGGACTTCGGTTCGACCAGGTTCAGGTCGTGTAATCCCTTTCCCGGCAGTAAAGTATCGAGCCGCGCCTGGAATTTCCTGACCTTGAAACTCCAGCACCTCGTCATTCCCGTCCATACCAAGACTCATGGCAGCACTGACACCAAAAATTGCACGGTTTTCAAGATCCTGTCTCAGGCCGTCAGGATTAGTGCTGAGATGCACATGAGTATCGATCATCATGGGCATGATAGTGGCTCCACCAAGATCAATACGCTCAGCTCCCGCTGGTATATCTATCTCAGTAACACTTCCTGCATCCACTATAAGGCCATTATCAATAATCAGTATGCCATTCTCGATTGCTGCCGAGCCATCGCCTACTATCAGCCGAGCACTTTCATAAATTACGTCTATAGATTGCGCTGCAGGTTCAGCAACTTCTTCAATTTGCTGGACAGCCGTATCTTCCGAGGTACATGCTGAGAGTAGAATGAACCATAAAAGAACTTTTACCTTCCTGGATATGCATGAAATAGTTTTCATTTTCTTCCCCTGCTGTTTTATTTAATTGTTAGCAAGACCATCAAGCAATACAAGAAATGCATCTGAGTGGTTTTGTCCGGAAAGAGAGTTTCTCCAGGCTTGATACACCGGTAATCGATTGGTTTCTTTCAGTGTCCGAAGCCTGGTTTCCCAGCTTTCTTGTTCTAGAAACCCCTGCTTGTGCTGATGGAACCTGTTTTCAGTATCACTCATTAGGATATTGAAAAGATGAATGGCTTTTCTCAGTTGCGCCCCATCTTCGATCACTTCACCTTTAACTACTTTATCCCAGGTGTCTGCATGTTCGGCAAGAATGACACTAAGTTGTATTTCCGAATTTAATGCATTCTGGAGTGCATCAGCTTTAGCCTGACGATTGCCATCCCTGATTTGCAGGCCTACAAATAGCAACGACAAAATCACGGCAACTGCAGCAATGATTTCGGCTAAAGCAGCTATTTGATCAAGGCTCATGTAGCTCCTCCATTTCTTACCCAGTTAAAGCACTCTTCGCCTAGTTCCCTGGTACCTATATCGATATATTCTTTGATGTCATCATCGGTCAGCACATCTTTCCAGCGCTTGTTGGTTCCCTTATTGATAAAAGATCCTGCACCACCTTCAAATACCTGCCCGCCCATCGGAGTCACCTTTTCTGCATTGGCTTTCATCCAGTCAAAGGTGCAATGCTCAACAATGTCTTCCCATTTCTCATCAGGAACTTCTATCTTGAGAAAATCAGCGATACTTCTGATCTCTCCAGATAAATCTCTTTTTAGATCGTTAAAGTGGAATAGATGGATATTGGGCAAATCGCGATATTCCCACCATGTACGAACATTTTCCCAGAACGACCACATGGGAAACCCGTCATCACGCAACAATCGATACCAGAATTCTTTGACACTTTCTGTTGGTTTTTCCAAAGGGGGCCCAACACGACCAGGCGTGTTATTGAAAATGTCGTAAAATTCTTCCGTTCCTTTCATCAGGTGGTTATACATACTCCAGGCAATATCCGGTAGATCCCTGGTGACATAGAGGTATTTGCAGGCCGAATTAAATACCAGGGCATCCAGTGGCAAGTGAGTCTTGATAAAGCGGCGTTTAGTCTGCGACTGAAGAATGTCAAATTTCACCTCCTTAGGCATGACACGAATTTCCAACCAGGGGGTCAGTGTTTCAGTTTGCAGATCTGGGTCACCTTCATAAATCAGCTGGCCGACGATCTGCTGGGTCCAGGTGGTCCCTGCCTTGGCATAAGTGCCAATAATAATGTCATCATCACGGAACTTAAATTCATCCCATATGACGGAATCCATGTGATGATTCTGAATATCTCGCATTTTCCGGGGGTATCGCTGATCGTCGCTCATAATGCATACTCCTGCTGAAGGAGTTGAAATTAAACCCCAGATTAACAACCCTGTCGATGCGGGCTTTTCAAGGCCTCCCCCATGGACTTTAGCGCGTCGCTTGCATATGATTTTTGTATCGAAACCATGAATGAATCCCCTGTTATGAAGAAATTATTGTTTTTCACTTTTACTCTGCTTTCTGTCTCGGTCTTTGCACAGACTGAAAGCGTTATCTATGTCACCAACGAAGACTCTAACAACGTCTCGGTAATATCGGGCGCCACTAATGAAGTCATAGCCACCATTCCGGTAGGCAAACGTCCCCGGGGCATCAAGGTGAGTCCCGATGGTGCTGTATTCTATGTGGCACTTAGTGGTTCACCGAAATGCCCTCCCACCATGGATGATGATGTATGCGATGCCATGGAAGCTGACAAGGCAGCTGATGGTATTGCTGAAGTGAATGCTGTGACACATGACGTAGTGCGAATTCTTCCAAGTGGTTCTGATCCGGAACAGTTTGATGTGGATTGGAGTACTCGCCGGCTTTATGTCTCCAACGAAGATATTCACATGGCCAGCATCCTGGATCTCGACGAAGGTGAAATTCTGATGCAGGTACCTACAGGGCTTGAACCTGAAGGTGTCCGCCTCTCTCCTGATGGCAGCCTGGTGTATGTCACAGGTGAAGTGGACAGCGACATCACTGTTATCAATGCAACCAGCGGTGAAGAAATCGCGCGCATCGATGTTGGGCTGAGACCTAGAGATTCGATCTTTACTTCGGATGGTTCAAAGGCCTATGTCTCTGCCGAATTTGGCGAAAGCATTGCTGTGATAGATGTAGCCAGCAATACCTTACTCAGTGAAATTCCGCTTGCAGAAGGCGCACTGCCAATGGGGCTTGTTCTATCGCCTGATGAATCAACACTTTATGTTGCCAATGGCCGTGGTCAGACTGTTGTCGCGATAGACCTGGCGACAGAGGCAGTGGTGAAGTCTGTAGTGGTGGGTCCACGTCCCTGGGGATTGGCTATGAGCCTGGATGGATCAACTCTCTATTCGGCCAATGGCCCTTCAGATGATGTTTCTGTTGTGGATGTGGAAAGCTTTGAAGTGGTTAAAAAAATTGCTGTGGGCGAAACGCCCTGGGGCGTCGTCGTCGGTCCTGCCCCAAGGTAATCTTCAATCACCATTCAGAAGCGGTAACGTAAACCAACCCAGGCCCCGCGTGGTGCACCCACACCCAGGAACAGGGGCCTGTCATCTGCCAGATCAGGCAGCACTTCAGTAGGCTCTTCACCCAGCAAACCAAAGTTCTCGTAGTCTTCGTCAAACAGGTTGGTGACTCTTGCAAATACCACGAAATTTTGGCGAAGATTATAGCTGGCGCGAAGGTTAACCAGCGCATAGCCATCAACCTTTTCCAGGTCATTGGATTCATCACCACGCATCACCTGGTCCGAGTTGTAAATAAGCTCGGCACCTACACTCAGGTTATTGCCAATTCGGTAATCACCCCCCACTTTTAGGATGTTTTCAGGCAAACCAGGTATTCGATCACCGTCTTGTACAAACAGCTCGCCTTCTTCATCCGCATTGGGGTGGTTGGGACTGAGCACATTGAAATCATCTTCAAACGTGGCTTCCAGCCTGGAATAGGATGCATACCAGCTCAGTGAATCGGTGGATCCGCTTAGTGAGGCTTCAAGTCCTCGACGTGCTGTTTCATCTACATTGGCAAACAAGCCAGTTGAGCGGCCGGTTGTCTGGAACAATATGTCGTCCTCATTCCTGGCATTGTAGATACCCAGCTGGTAATCAATGGATTCCCATTGCCCGCGGACTCCCAGTTCAATATTCCTGGTCACCACCTGCTCAAGGGGTGGGTCAGCAAGAAAGGCGTTCGGCAACCGACATTCAAAATCAATATCATCAGGGTCCTCGCCTGCCAGTTCTGCAAATTGCTGGGCAAGCGTAAACACACCTTCATTACAGGCTAGCTCGATAGGCGTAGGTACTCGATTGGCTTCACTGTACACGCCATAGATATTTGCCTGGTCTGTGGCATCAAACGTAAATCCAAGGGCAGGATTGAAACGTGAAAAATCATGATCCCCGTTTAGCTCAGGACGTTCACCTGAACGGTCACGCAATGTCACCTGGGTGTCGTTATAACGACCGGACAGAATCAGGGACAATTGATCATTCACATTCCAGGTATTACTGAAGAACCAGCTGTTGCTTTCAATATCTGTTCGGATATCCGTTTCGGCTTCATCAAAAAATAGGCCAGTCCCGAGTCCCTGTGTACTTCGTGTGACAGGATCCAGATTGGCGAGCTCAAGGACAGATTCAAAACCGGACTCCCCCCTGAAATAACTGTAGCCAATGATCAGATGGTTATCAGCACCAAAGAAATCCTCGTTAAACACAATCTGACCATTGAATCCTGTACTCTCCTGTCTCCTTTGGCTGATATTGTTTATCGCTTCATCTGAAATAGTGCCTGAGCCACTTAACTCATCAATAATATCTTCCAGTTCAAAGGCTTCTGCATCCAGTCCGGCCAACGCCGCTTCAGTTTCAATAAAAGATTCCAGTTCATCAAAACTGGTAATGGTATCCACCTCCCCTTCACAGATATCATCAAGCTCAATTCCCAGCTGATCTTCAAGAGCGTCCTCGATATCATCGGCCTCTTCAAAAAGGGATTGAGCGCCCCCGTAATATTCGCAGAGTTCAAACTCCGAGCCATCGCCATTGAAAGAGTTGGTTTTATTCTCTCGCCAGTACGCATTACCCGACAGTTGAATGCCATTACTGAGAAAATGACTGGCATCGACATTGATCATGTTCATATCATTTTCTGTAATATCCGGCGCTGTAAAGACACTGCTTCTATCAATTGCCAGCAAACCAGCCGGTAACGCACCATTACCTACCAGGTCACTTTCACCGCGCTGGTAAATTAAATCCAGTGTGGATGTCTCTTCATTTCGCCAGCTGATACTGCCATAGAAATTAGTGGCATCGGATTCAGACAGATCCCGCCACCCGTCTTCGTCAAAGCGACTGATATTCAGGTAATAACCCAGCTCACCATCGTTGCTGCCTGTTTCAAGGCTCACCATGTTCCTGTTCCAGGAGCCTCCATAGGCTTCCACCTGGGTACCTTCAGCGTTGAATCCGTTTTTCATGGTAATAGCCAGTGCGCCGCCAAGAGAGTTAAGGCCGAATACAGGATTGGCACCACTGAGAACATCCATGCTATAGACCGCAGATCTTGGCAGCAGATCCCAGTTCACTGAATCAGCGAGAGGTTCATTCAGCCGCACACCATCCTGGTAAACCGCGAGTCCCTGGGGCAAGCCCAGCAAGGGCGACGCAGTAAAACCTCGAAACTGAACATCTGGTTGCAGAGGGTTGTTCTGGGCAGAATTGATATTGAAGCTGGCCATACGGCTGTTCAGGAATTCACTGATATCGAGACTCTGACTGGACTGAAGATCTTCCGCACTACCCTGTTGGACTGCAAAGGGTATTTGGCTGACCGCTACCCCCTGGGCAGAGCCTGGTGTAATGCCGATCACTTCAATTTCCTCGACTGCCATCTCCTCTTCAGCCGCATGGCTTACAGATGCAATGACAGCGCCGACTAATGCAAAGTTAAAGGCAAAATTGGATTTCTTCCTTTGTAGCAAGTGATGACTCCGTGGGGTAAAGAGGATGTAAAGGGATGTACTGTGATAAAGGCGAGACTAGTGAAACTGAACCTGATTATACCGTATTAACCTGAACCCAAAAAGAACACTGCAAGCCAGGCTAGACTTTTCGCGCCATGCGGATCACAGACTCCTGCTTTCCGTCAATACGATAGAGATCCGGTATCTCACACAACAGCTCAAAGTCGGCATTTTCGTATAACGCCACGGCAGGTGTGTTGACGGCTAGCACTTCGATATCAATCCACTCAAGCACTTCGTGCTGCCTGATCCAGTCACACGCAAACTCAAGCAATTGTCTGCCAAGTCCCTGCTGACGAAACGTCAATCCAACCCCCATACCCAGCAATGCCCTGTGATGAATTGTAGAATCAGAGTGCGCCCTAAGATCCACATGCCCCATTATTTCTTCATCCTCATTGCAAACCACCCAGGCTCTGCGCCATCCCGTTTGACCCACGGATTTACTCAGGCCTGAAACAAAGGCTGCTTCTTTTTCTACCGGGAAAATATCGATCTCGCGGGAAACCGGTTGAAAAAGCGGATTGCCATTCTTTCCGTTTTCTTCCAGCTGGGCATTCAGGTAGGTAAAGAATGCAGGATAATCCCCTGAGTCCAGGGGGCGGATGGTTGCTTTCATTTGCTGTTTGAATAAATCAGGCGTATTCCGGCTGGAGCTGATCTCTTACTCTTTCCAGGAGCGCCTTGGTTAATTTGACCCCCTCGATATCTTCAATGATTCGACCTTCATATTCGACACCAATATGGCCACGGAAGCCTGCATCAAGGACTATACGCAGCATCCGTTCAAAATCGGTAAACGTTTCGTTGCCCGATTCATCAAAATCGTAGGTTTTGGCACTGACTCCCCTTGCATAAGGCATGAGCTCTTCCACACCGAGATAATGGTCATACATTTCATCGGGAGTGATTCGAAAGTTGCCAAAGTCAGGGAGAGTCCCGCAATTTTCAGCTTCAACCATTTCCATGACACCGGACAACCACTTGCCATTGCTGGACAGACCACCGTGGTTTTCCACGATGACATTGATACCGTAGTCCCCGGCAAATTCACAAAGGCGATTCAGACCGTCGGCTGCCAGTTTCTGCTGCTCTTCATATTCACCCTCAGATTGGGCGTTGACCCGGATGGAATGACATCCCAGCCAGGCAGCTGCAGCGACCCATTTGAAATGATTGGTCACTGCAGTAGTGCGAGCATCATTATCAGGGTCGCCTAACGCGCCTTCCCTGTCGCACATGATCAATACGCTTTGTACACCGTTGTCGTCGCACCTGTTTTTTAATTCAGTCAGGTAATTTTTGTCCTCAGCCTTATCCATCCAGAACTGATTCACATACTCGATCGCATCAATCCCAAACTGATTGCGCGCATAGGCAGGAAAATCAAGATTACTGATTTCACCACCAAAAAGACGCCTGAACAGAGACCACTCTGCTAGTGATATGGAAAATAATTCATTTGTTTGTGAAAACATGGATTCTGGTAACATCCCGGCGAATGCAGCACTACCGGCTGCAGTGGCTTGTAATAATTTCCTGCGCTTGACCATTGATTCATCCCCCCAGAGATAATAAAAACAGAATAAAGGATAAAAGATAAAGGATAAAGGTGAGAATATTCCCAGCCTAAGGCGTCCCCCTTAATTCTTAACCCCTTTATCTTTGATCTTTTATCTTTTATCTTGCTCAAAAGAAAAACACATCCGTCTTTAACTCAAAAACAAGAATAAAAAATGAATACATCAATACGAATAAAACTGTCGGCCATGATGTTCCTGCAATTTTTCATCTGGGGTTCCTGGAATGTCACGATGGGAACCTACCTGCTTAATATAGGCTTTGATGGTATATCGGTTGGTGCTTCCTATAGCACCATGAATTGGGGAGCTATATTTGCACCTGTTATTGTCGGCATGCTGGCAGATCGTTTTTTCTCTGCACAAAAAGTGATGGGGATTTTGCACCTGCTTGGCGCTATTCTGCTCTGGACTATCTCGGGCATCACTGATCCCGGCATCTTTTTCTGGACACTACTGGCTTATGCCTTGTGTTATATGCCCACTCTGGCACTGGCCAATTCAGTATCATTCAACCAGATGGATGATCCGGGCAAACAATTCCCCGGCATTCGTGTCATGGGCACACTGGGCTGGATAGTTGTTGGATTGATTATTGGCGTTATGTGGCCTTCCATGACAGGTGACTCCATCGAAGCCACCAATGTCCCCCTGCGTTTTGGTGCAGCAAGCTCTCTTGTCATGGGCCTTTACTGTTTCTTCCTCCCTGATACTCCCCCAAGCAGTGTGGGTCATAAGGCAACGATAGCTGAACTTCTAGGACTTGAAACAATTTCTCTGATGAAGGACCGTTCCTTCGCTGTATTCATTATTGGCTCTCTTTTGATATCCATACCACTGACTTTCTATTACAACTTTGCCAATGCCTTCCTGAATGAAACCGGGATGGAAAATGCAGCCGGAAAGATGACCATGGGACAAATGTCGGAAGTACTTTTCCTTATCCTGATCCCTTTCTTTTTTATCAGACTCGGTGTGAAAAGGATGTTACTGGTAGGCATGGCAGCCTGGGTACTGCGCTACGTGATGTTTGCATTTGGCGACAACGATTCGCTGGTCTTTATGCTTTATACCGGCATCATTCTTCATGGGGTCTGTTTTGATTTCTTTTTTGTCACTGGCCAAATCTATGTGGACAAATTCGCTCCTTCCAACATCCGTTCCAGTGCACAGGGCTTTATCCATGTTGCCACGTATGGTGTCGGTATGGTGATTGGATCATGGGCGTCAGGCGCTATTGTTGATAACTACCTTGTCGCAGAAAATATTCACAACTGGACCACCATCTGGCTGATACCGGCCGGCATGGCATTTGCCGTATTACTTGGATTCATGTTCTTCTTCAAAGAACCTGAAACCATACCTGAGAATAATTTAACCGGAGAAAATTAAAATGAAACGACTTCTTAAGATCACGCTTTGTGGGTTCAGTCTGCTGTTTGCCATATCAAGCGTACCTTCTGTTGCCCAGGAGGATGACATCCTGCAACGAATGGCTGACCGTGAAGCCATCGAAGAACTGATGTGGCGATATACCCGGGCTCTTGATTCGTTCGACCCGGATGCCTATGTCGCTGTATTTACTGAGGACGGCTCCTTTGGTGACATTAAAGGCCGCGATGCCCTGCATAAAATGATGTCTGACTTTCGGGATGGCCGTGCCCAGCAAGCCGCTGAGGGGAACCCACCTGCTGCCATGTACCATGCCACGGAAAACTACTGGACAGAATTTGTGACCCCCACCCATGCACGCCACCATGCTTACTGGGTAACTTATTTTGGCGCCAATGGTCCGGACTCCCCTGCACGCATGATTGCTGTGGGTCGTGGTGTCGATGACATAGTTAAGGTAAATGGTCAGTGGCTGATCCAGTCGAGGAACGTTGCACCTGCTGATGACGAATAAACATAACTATATATTTTTCAATTAGTTATGGCGCTTTCCTCGAAAACTTACTGTTTTTAAATATAAAGCAATTTTCATTCTGCCAATTTTTTGTTTATATTCGTGAACATTAAAGAGAGTGAGAGTGAGTACCATGAGCCAATGGGAAGGGTTTGAAGAACTCGTCAAAGTGGTGGAAGTGGGCAGCTTTTCCGGCGCTGCCCAGGCACTGGGAGTATCAAAGGGACATGTCAGTCAACGCATCAGCCAGTTGGAAGAACGCCTTGGCACTCGCCTTTTGCATCGCACTACCCGGAAGCTCTCCCTGACCGAACTGGGTAACCTCTACTACGAACGCTGCAAACAGGTCATTGAAGACCTCGAAGAAATTGAGCAAACAGTTTCTGAATTCCAGCAGCAGGCCACGGGAATATTAAAACTCAGTTCACCCAACCTTCTCGGGGAGATGCATATTGTTCCCGCTATCGCAGATTTCCTGAAAGAACATGACACCCTGGAGATCGAACATAATTTCTCCAGCCGCAAGGTAGACCTCATTGAAGACGCCTACGATGTTGCCATCCAGGTGGGTGCCCGCACCGATATCAACGTCGAGAACAAACCTCTGGCCAAAACCACTTTCCAGTTGGTGGCCAGTCCACAGTTTTTACAGCAGGTAGGCACACCCGAGGAGCCTTCCGACCTGAAACTCATGGCTTGTGTGATGTTTACTGAATACGGCACCAGCAAACCCTGGCGTTTTGTGCGCGGAGAGGAAAAAGTGTCAGTGACCGGGAAGTGCGCATGGCACAGCAACAGCGGTCATTGCCTGTTGGCGGCAGCCCGTAACGGATTGGGAATGGCCTATTTACCAGATTACTATCTTTCCAATGACATCAAGGCAGGTCACCTGGTCCCCGTACTGGAAGACTGGTGCGGGATCGAGCGTGACATCGTTGCCATCTACCAGCACCGCCGTCATCTCTCAGCAAAAGTGAAACTGTTTATCGATTTCCTGGAAAAACGCTTCCAGAATCACAGACCCTGGTAGTCAGTCCTGATCCAGTCCAAGAATTTTTCTGTTACCGGCATCATCAACACCTGATGCGGCGAAATCATCGAAGGCCCTGTCGGTAACACGAATCATGTGCTCCCTGATAAAAGGCGCCCCTTCCCTTGCGCCATCTTCAGGATGCTTTAATGCACATTCCCATTCCAGAACCGCCCAACCTTCATAGCCATATTGGGCAAATTTGCTGAATATCTGTTTGAAATCGATCTGCCCGTCACCCAGTGAGCGGAAACGTCCCGGACGATCCTTCCACCCTTGATAGCCACCATAAACACCGGAGCGACCATTGGGCCTGAACTCTGCGTCTTTTACATGAAAAGCCTTGATCCGTTCATGGTACAAATCAATAAACTGCAGGTAATCCAGTTGCTGCAAAAGAAAATGGCTCGGATCATACAAAATGGATGCCGCGGCATGATTGTCCACCGCCTCAAGAAAACGCTCAAAGGTGGCACCATCATGCAGATCTTCGCCCGGATGTATTTCAAAACAACAGGCCACATCATTTTCGGCAAAAGCATCCAGTACCGGGCGCCAGCGTTTAGCCAGCTCCTCAAACCCAGCCTCAATCAGTCCAGCAGGTCGCTGTGGCCAGGGATACATGGTGTGCCATAACAGGGCACCGGAGAAAGTGGCATGCGCTTTCAGGCCTAATCTTTTACTGGCTTTTGCCGCAGCGACCAGTTGATTGGTCGCCCATTCTGGCCAGGCACCGGGATTGTCCCGTACTTCAGGTGCCGCGAATCCAGCAAACATTGCTTCGTAAGCCGGATGCACGGCCAGCAGCTGCCCCTGCAAATGGGTGGACAGCTCCGTAATCTGGATACCCTGTTCACTCAACCTTCCGGCGATATCATCACAATAATCCTGGCTGTCTGCCGCTACCTCCAGGTCAAACAATGAAGGATCTGTAGGCACCTGGATACCGACATAACCAAGCTCGGACGCCCACTTTCCCATATTATCCAGGGTGTCAAACGGTGCTTTGTTGTCGGCAAACTGGGCGAGAAAAATTGCTGGTCCCTTCATAACTGCTCTCTTAAATTCATGTCGACTATCCTGAAAAGTCGTTACTCGTTACTGAAATTATCCGGCATGGTTTTCCAGACATTCCCTTCATCAGAAGATGCTACAGTCTTTTCTATAAATGCCATGCCCCGTAATGCATCATCAATACCCGGTATCGTCTTGTCGATTACCTCTCCGTTTATTGCCGCAACAATTTCATCGGCAAAAGTTCGGTAAAGATTGGCGAAGGCTTCGATATAACCTTCGGGGTGCCCTGGAGGAATGCGCGTATTAGCCGCAGCGCCGGGGCCCGTTGCAGCCGTGCCTGTGCGAATCATTTCTGTCGGCTTGTCATTGTATTTTATCCAAAGCGTGTTGGGTTCCATCTGCTGCCAATCCAGGCTGGCCTTGTCACCATAGATGCGCAGCCGCAGATTATTTTCATCGCCCACACAAATCTGGCTGGCAATTAATGTTCCATGTGCGCCGTTTTCAAAATGGAGCAAAACCGTGCCATCATCATCAAGAACTCTTTCTTCAACAATGCGATTCAATTCTGCATTCAATTCAGTTACGGCCAATCCTGAAACAAATTCCACCAGGTTGAAGGCATGCACGCCTATGTCTCCCATGCAGCAACTGCTGCCCGCTTTTTCAGGATCGAGACGCCATGCCGCCTGTGGATTGTCATCGTCTTCTTCCTTCTCAGCCAGCCAGCCCTGTGTATATTCCACCAGTATTTTGCGAACGCTGCCCAATTGGCCTGCTGCTATACGCTCCCTGGCTTCCCTGATCATCGGATAGCCTGTGTAGGTATGTGTTAGTCCATACAACAGGTTATTGTCTTCCAGCAGCCAGGCAAGTTGCCTGCATTCATCCAGTGTTGCAGTGGCCGGCTTGTCTGACAGCACATGGAATCCATGCTTGAGTGCAGTCGCTGCAATGCCAAAGTGCGTATGATTTGGAGTAACGATAACAACGCATTGCATGCGCTGCTCTTCAGGCAGGGAATGTTCAATCTCGCACATGGTAAAGAAATCCGCATAACAGCGTTTCTCAACCAATCCAAGCGCCTTGCCGGAATTGAGGGAGCGGGTTTCATTACTGGAGAAAGCACCGCAAACCAGTTCAAAGCGGCCATCCAGTCGGGCAGCCATACGGTGAACCTCGCCGATGAAGGCTCCCTCACCGCCGCCTACCATGCCATAACGAATTCGCTGGTCAGCCATTTTCAGATTCTATTCCTGGTTAAGTAAGGTGCTCTAATATAGTACAAAGGCATACAGTGTATCCCTGACTGCCACCAGAAGATGCTGCCTGCCATCCACCTGATAAGTTTGAGGCGCATTGGTCGGATTTCCAATCCGGGTATGCCAGAGCAGATCACCATTGGCACCATCGAAGGCTACCATGTTGCCACTGCCATCACCTGTAAATACCAATCCTGTTGCCGTGGTAAGTACGCCAATACCAACCGCACTTCCCCCGGGCCACTCATGTCGCCACACAGGCTCTCCTGTTCGATAATCCAGGGCATTAAAGGCCGCTTCTTCGAAACCTACAATGGCGGCACTCTTGCCACCGAGCCCCATGGATCCCCGGGGATCCGGATCTGTCAGGTAGAGAATATTGAATCCATTGTTTTCATGGGTATAGAACAGGCCAAGAACAGGATTGAATGCAGGGGGTTGCCAGTTGGCTACACCACCTTCAATAGGTGAAACAATCGAGCCCGGAATGATCGCCTCTTTTACCGGGTTAGGTTCGGGGGACCCGTCTTCACGTACCCCCAGGTCCCAGTTGGAATATGTTCCGTATTTTTTCGTAACAACAGGTTCGCCAGTGATACGATCCACAGTAAAGAAATAGCCATTACGGGCAGCCGTGGAAACCAGCTTTCTGGGCTCTCCATCTATAACTCCGTCAATCAGGATGGGTGTCTGTGCTGAATCCCAATCATGTGTATCGTGAGGCGATGTCTGGTGGTACCAGACCATCTCACCGGTTTCCACATCCACTGCAATCAGTGTACAGGTAAACAGGTTATCCCCTGCCCTGGCGACCCCGGTATATCCGGGTGTGGGATTGCCTGTACCGAAAATATAGTAATTGGTTTCCGGGTCATAGACGCCCGGTACCCAAACCTGCCCGCCACCATTGCGCGCCGCATCCAGATTTGGCCAGGTATCAAGGCCAGGGTCACCTGGATTCTGGGGGGTTGTATAAAACTTCCATTGCAATTCACCGGTAGCGGGATCGAATGATTGCAGAAATCCCGGACTGTCCAGATCATTTCCAGTGCCAACGAGTAAATGATCTCCCACGACTATGGGTGCCATCGTGGAAAAATACTGCTGCTCCAGTGGTGCGATTTCCACGTGCCAGTTTTCTTTACCAGTATGAATATTCAGGGAAACAAGATAGTTATCTGGCGTTTCAAAAAACAGGGAGTCATGCCAGATGGCCGGCCCCCTGTTGCCGATATGGATTCCACCACGGGAATGCCAGAAGTAATGCCACAATTCAGTCCCATCCCGGGCATCCATTGCCCAAACATGATCAGGCGAGGTCACGTAAATGACATCGTTCATGACAATGAAGCTGCCTTTCAGGTTTGCACCTGGCGGCAGGTAGTTACCATCTCCTTCCCCGCCCTGCTGCGTGACCAAATTCCCCTGGGTACGAATATTCGTATTAACGCGTGTTGTCCAGGCCAATGTCATCCGGCTGACATTGTCCTTGTTGACCTGGGTTAGTCGGCTATAACGCTGCCCGGTGTAATCACCGGAATAGGACAACCATTCATTTTCCAGCGGTTGCAGCAGCTCAGCTGGATCAAGACCCTGTGCGGGCAAAATTCCTGAACACAAACACAGCCCGGTTATAACACTTAACTTTTTAATCATACTGTTCATTGCAAAGTTACCAGGTAAGCAGTGACATCATGCATGATTTCATTCGTCAGTTCAGACAACAAATCCCGATGACCCTGCATAGGGTCGTTGACTTCAATCTGCATCACTCGTGGACTCGCATTTTTATGAAGAGCAAAGCTCATGCGCCGGCCTTCATCCGTGGTAAGACTGATAAAAAAATCATCACGCCTGTTGAATGTACCGGCATAAATCTCGCCATTGTCGAGTTGAACGGACACTGTAACTTGACGTCTTGCAGGATCTGCCTCGGGATCTGGTGAACCCCAGCGTCTACCGGCCACCCATGAATTCTGCAGGTATTCAGGTGAAGAAATCTTTCCAGCAATACCCTGAAGATCACCTGTGACTGAATGGCAACCAGTACAATTACTGTTGAAGTAAGCTTCGCCTGCCGTTGCATCACCAACGAGAATATCCAGTTCCACTTCTTCTCCCGGCGGCGGTCCTCCCTGGCCTGACTGGTTTGCCCAGACGCTGTGGATGAATTCAGCAACAGCAACGCGATCATCCGGTGAGACCTGCAATGGCGGCATCGGCGGCATGCCGGGATTGCTGCGACCATTCTGGATAACTTCCCCTATCAACTCACCATGCTGATCATTCAGTACGACCTGTGAGCGCAACAGGTTCGGACCTCCCTGGTCACCACCTCTCAGATCACGGCCATGGCAGGCACGGCACAGGCTTTCATAGACTGTTTCGCCCCTGGAGATAACCTCAGGAGAGGCCAGTTCCCTTTCCTGGGCTGGAAAAATGACCAAGGGCAACGGGGCTGGTGCGGACTGGGTCTGGGGACTGTTTTCCCGATTCTCATCTTCCTGCATTGCATCGGAAACAGTGTCCTTAATATCGGATTGTTCCTGGCTGCAGGCAGTGATCAACAATGCCATGAACACTGCTTGCAAAAAAAGGAAAAAGGATTTTTTGATTGTCATTAAGTCCCCGGGATAATGCTTTACTTTCAAAGTATTAAATCACACCTTCTTTGATTAATTGAAGGAATGAAGGCAATTCGTTAGCATCGAATGACATATTCTTTTTTTATTCTCCGAGTGGAGTGTTTCCTGATGACCATATCCAGAAGAAAGGTAGTAAAACGCAGTGTTTATGCAGGCTTGATTGGAGCCTTTCCCGGCCTTTTGTTTGCGCAGGCCCGACCGAAGCTTGGCATGATCTTTCCAGTAATCGATCGCGATGTGCCGGAAGAAGCCATTCGGATGTATGGCGATAAGATTGATTACGTGGTGGAAAATCTGGATCTGAAAACTATGACACCTGAAGGCTACGATGCTGTTATTGGCGATATTCCCGCCCTTGCAGACAAGCTCGTCAAACAAAACGTGGACGCCATCATGGTTATGGGCACATCTCTCACCTTTTACCAGGGGCGGGAGTTTAATGAACGTCTTGTTACCACTATTACTGCATCAACCGGTTTGCCGGTGTCGACCATGAGCAACGGCATCATCAATGGATTAAGAGAGGTTGGCGGTAAAAATATCGCTTGTGCAACGGCCTATAACGATGAAGTCAACAATCGTCTGGTGCGTTTTCTTGAGCAACATGACTTCAATGTCACACATATTGAAGGAATGGGCATTGAAGCTGTAGAAGATATTTTTTCCGTAACACATCCTCAACTGATCGATTTCTGCAGTGACGCAGGCAATGCTGCAGGTGACACCGATGCCATCCTTATCAGTTGTGGTGGATTGATTACTCTGGATGTTCTTGAACCCGTTGAGTCACGAACCGGCCGACCCGCTGTTTCCAGCACTCCGCATGCGCTTTACGAAGGCGCAAAACTGTTGGGGGTGGATGCCCGTGTACCCGGCTACGGTACGCTGCTCTCCGGCTAAAAAACCAGCTTTTATTGTGATTGTGGTCCGACAATATGCTCCAGGTCCAGATTGTTATCCTGGCAGAAATATTCTGTCATTGGAAAATCTGACCAGGGTATATCCCAGGAAGCAGTCCATGGCCTGGTGTAAGCGCCAGGATCATCGATTGTCGCTTCGTAATGAAGCGTGTCATGATCAGGTCGGGAAATTCGTTCTATCAAATGTAATTGAAAGGTATGAGGCATGCCTGTAGGTCTGCGGGCAAACCAGAATCTCTCGTTAAATCCTACAGTATCAACCACCAGGGTATCCCCTTCCCAATAGCCAACGGAATGACCAAAGAACGTTGGAGTATAGGTATCCAGATCAGGATGCTCTCGACCATCCAGCCAGATTTCGCGCCAGCTTCTGTTGGCCCCTCCTGACATGACAAGAATACGTTCGAGTGCACGGTCATGAACGATTTCAAGACCCCAGGGGGTGTGAAACTGACGTGGTCCGCCAGGCGGCATACAACGGGGGTGTGGGTCATCACGTCCAAGTGTCGCCAGACGTTCCTGCACTATCTTTTTTGCCCAGGGACGAAACGGAGCAACCTTGTCTATTTCCTCCGGATGCACGAGAAATGCTCCGTTCATTTCTACAAAATTTTCCGAAAGATTGCCTACACCACTGTTCCAGTGACCAATCTCACCTTTACTTGCACCAAGATTGACAGTGCCATCCTCAAAACGTGGTGTTGGTTCCTGAGCAAATATACAGCCAGTGAAAATACACAATAAAAATCCCGTCAAAATTTTCATTGGTTTTCCTCTTCCCTGCTGGAGCCTGCAAATAAACGACGCCGTGTTTCGCCAAGATATACAGTATTGGCATTGACCAGGTTACTGCCATCACGTGCCAGGCTTCCTTCCACTTCCAGTATGTCACCCACTTGTACAGAATTGCGCGTCCATCCATTGCGTTCCATTGCTATCGGCGAACCCATCTCAAAAGCCCACTCCTCTATTTCTTCACCATTCTCTACTTCCAGGAAAAAATAAACATGTGGATTGCGCCATTCCATTTTTATCAGGTAACCCGAAATGGAAATGGGCTGATCAGCATCATATTGTGCTGAAAAGGAATGATGCCCTGCTGTTAATGGTGAAAGCATTATTGCCAGCAACATCAGGAATCCACGTGTAACATTTTTTTGTCTATTCATGATTTTTATGCTTCCGGAATATAAAAAGCCCTGCCATCAAAAAGTTTTCTGGCTGTTCGCATAATCGCAACACTTTTCGGTTCGAGCTCATCAGGATCTTCGCTCTTCTCCACTTCCACTGCAAGTGCCCCGGTTGGGTGTTCAACATAACAGAGTTTTCGATCACCTCCCGGAATGTTCGCCATGTCATGCCCTACTGCACCGGTAGTGGTCGCTGCCACTGCAACACTTGCCGCTGCAAGCACACCAACTGCTTCATGGACCCTATGGGGAATGAAACTGCGCGTGTTGATGAGGCCGCCATTAAGAGGGGCTGATACAATCGTCATCTTTGGCACTGTTTTGTCACTGACATCACCCAGGTTCATCATTGGGCCAACTTTGAGACGTATGGCCTCTACTCTATCTTTCAGAGCCTGATTGTTTTCCAGCATCTCGATTTCCTCGTTTCCCTTTAATCCCAGGGACTCGGCCGCCATCATAACAACAGGCATTCCATTATCGACCATCGTGACAGTAATTCCGTCCACTACATCAACAACATTGCCTGTTGGAAACAAAGCTCCACAGCTGGATCCGGCCACACCTACAAATTCAATCATGATCGGGGCATGGGTGCCGGGAACGCCATCAATCCTGGCATCACCATCGTATTGCACCTGACCGCCAGGGGTCTGGATGCGTTGACGAGCCACGCTGTCGGTATTTTCCATGAATACCGTGACTACGGTTTCACCATCCTGGGTCTGAACAAGCCCCTTTTCGATAGCAAACGGGCCAACGCCTGCCAGGATATTGCCGCAATTCTGGGCAGTTGTGGTTCGCGCCTCGTCTACAACCACCTGGACAAAGAGGTAATCCACATCAATGCCTTCCCTTTCTGACTTCTTGATAATGGCCACTTTGCTGGTCAGGGGGTGAGCGCCGCCCACACCATCAATCTGCCTGCTGTCAGGAGAACCCATGATTCGCAGCAAAGCCTCCTCCCTGGCTGCAGGATCACTGGGCAGGTCACTATCCAGGTAATATGTCCCCTTGGATGTCCCGCCACGCATCAACATGCAGGCGATGGCGTTTTGACTGACGTTTGTCATGAATATTCCTTGAATTAACCGCTACCGGAGAAGCATTATCGGTAATTCCCCGTCAGATTCAAATGACCGGCATAGCTGAATTCTCATTTGAGCCCTTGGGGCAGTCCTCATATAATGTGCCTCCGTTTTAACTTAGTCTTAATTACTCCCCAGGATCCAATATGCATAAACCCGTCGCAGTAAGAAATATTCACCGGGCTGACCAGGCCGTGATCGATGAACTCGGCACAATGGGCGTTGCAACAGTCCATGAAGCCCAGGGGCGCGTGGGCCTGATGAAGCCCTATATGCGCCCTGTCTACGACGGTCCAAGGATCGCAGGGTCGGCAGTCACAATCCTGGCCCAGCCAGGTGACAACTGGATGGTGCATGTCGCCATTGAGCTATGCCAGCCCGGGGACATTCTTGTCGTTGCTGTTACTGCTGACAGCACGGATGGCTTTTTCGGTGACCTGTTGGCTCATTCCTCCCAGGCAAGAGGGGTTAAAGGTCTGATTATCGATGCTGGTGTCCGTGATACCCTGGATCTGAAAGAAATGGATTTCCCTGTCTGGTCCAAGGCCATACATTCCAAGGGAACTGTCAAGGAGACTCTGGGATCAGTCAACATTCCCGTCGTCTGCGCTGGCGCACAGGTAAATCCCGGTGACATCATTGTTGCCGATGGCGACGGTGTCTGCGTTGTGGAACGCCAACATGCCGAAGCGGTTCGCGATAAAAGTAAAGCCCGTGAAGATGCAGAAGTTGCCAAGCGTGAACGCCTGCAAAATGGCGAGCTTGGCCTGGACATTTACAACATGAGACCACGCCTGGAAGAAGCTGGCCTGGTATATGTGGACTCCCTGGAAGATCTCGATAAGTAAAAACAACTACCACTATTTATTAATACTCAATATTCAACGATTACTTAATTAAGGATTTAAAATGAAGGTACTGATGATTGGACATGGTGCATTTGCCCAGAAACATATGGATGGCATCGACAATATCGATGGCGTCGAAGTCGTTTCTATTCTGGGTCGCCGTGAAGATGCGACAAAAGCTGCTGCTGAAGCCAGGGGTATCCCGCACTGGAGCACAGATATTGATGAATGTCTGGCCCAGGATGCGGACTGCGCCATTATCACTTCAGCTACACAGGTACATGCTGAACAGGCCATCAGGTGCCTGGAAGCCGGCAAACATGTGGAAGTGGAAATCCCCATGGCCGATACTCTTGAAGACGCCCAGGCCATTCACGCAGCACAGCAGAAAACTGGTCTGATCGCGATGGCTGGCCATACCCGCCGTTTCAATCCATCTCATCAGTGGGTACACAACAAGATCACTGCGGGTGAATTGAATATCCAGCAAATGGATGTCCAAACCTATTTTTTCCGCCGCTCCAACATGAATGCCAAGGGTGAGCCGCGCAGCTGGGTAGACCACCTGCTCTGGCACCATGCCTGTCATACCGTTGATCTGTTTCAGTACCAGACCGGTGAAACCGTGTCAGAGTGTTTTGCCCTGGAAGGCCCGCCCCACCCTGACCTGGGTATTGCCATGGACATGTCCATTGGCATGAAAACACCCTCGGGCGCTCTGTGCACACTATCCCTTTCATTCAACAACGATGGTCCTCTAGGGACTTATTTCCGCTACATTGGCGACACCGGTACTTATCTGGCCCGGTATGACGACCTGTTCACCGGCAAGGAAGAACAGATCGATGTCAGCAATGTAGATGTCAGCATGAACGGCATTGAGCTGCAGGATCGCGAGTTTTTTGCGGCTATCGAAGAAGGCCGTGAACCCAATAGCAGCGTTGCCCAGTGTTTGCCTGCGATGGAAACCCTGGACCGTCTGGAAAAATGCATGGAAGCGCAGAAGTAAGCAACACTCAGTAGTTCATCAAGGGCCGGTGTTCCGGCCCTTTTCTCTTAAGAAATGGTAAAGCAGGAGAAACACGTGTTAACGAGAAAAGTGGGTCCTTTTGAAGTCAACGCCATCGGCCTGGGTTGTATGAGCATGTCACACGCCTACGGCACGCCTGATCTTGATGAAGCTGAAAAAACCCTGCATAAAGCCCTCGATATCGGATACAACTTCCTGGATACCGCAGCATTGTATGGCTTCGGTAAAAACGAAGAGTTGATAGGCAGGGTTCTCAAAGACCGTAGAAATGAATTTGTCCTTGCCAGCAAGTGCGGCCTGTTCAAGGATGCTGATACAGGAAAACGTCGAATTGATGCTCGTCCGGAAATCGTCCGGAAAACCTGCGAGGATGCCCTGACTCGTCTGCAGACTGACGTCATTGATCTGTATTACCTTCATCGTTGGGACCAGCATGTCCCTATTGAAGACAGTGTGGGTGAAATGGGCAGACTGGTTGAGGAAGGCAAGGTCAGAACCATTGGCATGTCGGAAGTGTCAGCAGACACACTTCGCAAGGCCCATGAAGTCTATCCATTGACAGCCCTGCAAACCGAGTATTCCCTGTGGAGCCGCAACGCTGAAATTGCCGTGCTTGATGCATGCAGGGAACTGGGCATTGCTTTCGTTGCTTTCAGCCCATTGGCACGGCAGTTCCTGACAGGAAAATTAACTGACCCCGAGTCTCAACTGGAAGAAGGCGATATTCGCAGAAACATGCCTCGCTTCCATAAAGAAAATTATTCAAGAAACATGGAATTGTATGAGCAGTACGACGATGTTTCGACACGTGCTGGATGTACTCCTGCTCAACTGGCTCTGGCATGGTTACTGGCCAAGGGAGAGCATATTATTCCTATACCGGGTACCCGGCATGTTGCCTGGGCAGAAGAAAACTTCGGTGCACTGGAGGTTTCACTCAGCCCGGAAATCATTGAAGAGCTGGACAACCTGATCAATCAGGAAACCGTGTCAGGAAATCGCTATCCCGATGGTGTGCAGGGTGTTGAAATAGATACCGAGGATTTTGGAGCTGCCTAAGGAATTGCGAAACTGGGCTCAACAATAGCTTGTTCTAGTTATTGGGATCACCGTTCCCTTCATTGTTTTGAGTGTTGATGCCAGCAATAGCAGCATTGATGGCATCGGCATTTTCCTTCTTGCGTTGCTTGCGTGATTTCTTTGGTTCTGGAATTGCAAAGTCCTGGCGCATCTTGCTGATAACCTGGTCAGCATTTTCCTCGTTCTCCTTGAAGCGCTCGAGTTTGGCTGCCAGCAATTCTGCTTTTTCTTTTTCGCTCAAATGGTGCTCTTCAGGCAGATTCGCACCGCAGTACATACAGCGGTTGGAAATACTCTGCATGATTTTCCGACTGCATTTTGGACAGTTGTTAGAGGTCTCAGTCATTTCCTGCTCCTATGAACGAATATTGCCAGAATAATTGAGAATTCCCTGCTTCTCAAGACAGGAAATCCCGGGTATTTATTCACTTACTTGCATATTGTGAACTGGGTATACTTTCGCCTCTTGAGGAGAATTTTATGAAAAACTGTGCTTCCTGGCCCCTGGTTTGCCCTTTTGTAACTGTACTGGCTTTGTTGATATCCCTGCCAGCTGAAGCCCAACGGCCTGATCGCGACCTGTTACCACTGAATGCCTACACCCTTGAAGGTTATGAAGCTATAGATGTCAGTGAGGCCTTTACCCTCCCTGAGAACTTTGAATTTGCCCGCGTTTCAGGCATCAGTATCAATAGCAGTTCCAATATGGTTGTTCTCCATCGTGGTGAAGATCCCCTGCTTGAATTTGATGCCGACGGTAATTACATGCGCGCCTTCGGCCCAAAAGATACCTGGACATTCAGCCATGGTCTGCGCGTGGATGCTGATGACAATATCTGGGTGACAGACATCGGTACACACACGGTGATGAAAATGGATCCCGATGGCAACCCGCTGATGACTCTTGGAACGCCAGGTGAAAATGGCCTCTGGGATGAAAGCACTGGCTCTGAGCTGTTTGACCAGCCCAATGACATTACCTTTGACAGCCAGGGAAATTTTTATATCGCGCAGGGACATGGCCGGGGAGAACCACGCGTTCTGAAATTTGATTCAAATGGTCATTTCATTAAACAGTGGGGCAGTCGCGGAGCAGGCCCGGGTGAGTTTGCTGTCGCCCATGCAATCGATATCGATGATAACGACAACATCTACGTGGCTGATCGTGAAAATTTTCGGGTCCAGATTTTTGATACAGATGGGACCTATATCGACGAATGGAAGTTCAGTGCCATGGCCTGCGCAATCTATATGCATGATGATGGCCACCTGTACATGACATCAGGATTCGATGGTGAATGGGCCAAGGTGGATATGGAAGGCAATATTATTGGTTCCCTCGGCAGGCCCGGCAGTGCAAACGGCGAATTTGGTGAGGGACATTTCCTGACAGTCAATGACGGTGGTGATGTTTATATTGCCGACGTGGTCAACAGGCGCGTGCAGCTCTACCGGAAAACTGATTAATCCTCGCGCATTTTCTCTCTTAAACGCACCAAACGATCCTCAACCAGTTCCCATCCGGGTTGAAGCTCCAATGCGCTGATAAATTGCTGCTCTGCCTCCGATAGATTGCCGATGTTTTCCAGCGCCATTCCCATGTTGTATCGCACGATATGCAGCTCCCGAATACCCAGCGCTACTGAATGATCATAGTCATCAAGTGCCATGACAAAATTTCTATCCATGAAATAGGCATTACCGCGATTGACATAAATTTCGGGGGTACCAGGACTAATGGAAATGGCTTTTTCGTAATCCGACATCGCAGATTCAATACGTTCGTTGGCTGCAAGGATAATGCCCCGATTTGAATAAGTCGCTGCACGGTCTTTCAGACTGAGAGTGCCAAATTCCAGTGCGTAGTTACAGGGCTCCAGCATGGATCTGCTGATGATGGGCATGTTCTTCGCTACATACTCTGCATTATCAAAACATGCCTTGGCCCTGGAATCTCCACCAAATACTGACAGGGCCTGTGCAGAAATATTCGGCGTAAAAACCACAATCACCAATGTAAGTAATATTGATGGAGAGGTTTTCACACGATTCACTCCTTCAGTTTTCTGGCAGCCTGCAGCTGTAATTACTGGCGTCATTGATATCCCCGCTTCCATCGAAGTGAGGATATTCCGGCCACGCACAAAGTGGTCGGCTGACCCCCGGCATACTCTGGCCGGTGGCCACCACGCTGTCCGGCGCATTCCCGTTTTCCACCCAGTCGACCAGGGCGGATAGCATGTCAAAATTATCCAGGGTTTCATCACCCCCCCGGCAATGGGCCATGCCTGGCACGTGGAAAAAACGGCTCCAGTGTTTCACTGTATCGAGTCCACCATTGAACTCCGCCATTTCCTCGTAGTAACGAATGGTTTCATTCACGGAAAACCAGGGGTCAGCTGCGCCGTGATACAGTATCTGCTTATTACCATTATCCGCAAAAGTACTCATTACCACTGATGTAGACTCGCCCATCACTAGGTGGGGCTGTGTGAATTCCATAACCTGGGCATCCACATCGATTGACAGCTTGCCTTCAGAGCCGGGGCCTTCAGGCGGGTTATTGGTGCTGTTGAGTATCCCGGGCAAGCCAGATGGATCATCAATACCCGGGTCGTACTGGAATGCCGGGTAGACCTGTACACCACGCGAGTCTGTGGGTCCCTGCATGGCCATGTGCACCGCCCGCGCTTTTGCGGGAACCAGGCAACCCTGGTCGGTGGCGCCTGCATCGCAGGCTATCTCTCTGACATCAAATTGACAGGACTGAGGATTAAAAAGTAAACCGTCATTACTTCCATCGAGCCCATCGCATTGAGCTTTGAGTGAATCGATGACCAATTTCCTTTCATCCGCATTCAGCAATGGACCTGATACGGGTAAACCGTTTCTATCTCTCTCTGCTGCCTGGTTAAGCTGTACACCAACCCATCGCACGCCAATGTTGGACATGCTGGTTCGCATTGCCGGAGCACCGGAAATAATGCCATCGAAATAATAGGGATACCGTTGAGATAACAACATGCCTTCCCTGCCACCGGTGGAACAACCTGCAAAATAACTGTAATCAATCGCATTGCCATAATAATGTTCGACAAGAGGCTTGGCCACTTCTGTCACTTTCGGGTTGGCCTTGATCTGAAAATTGAGGGTGGCTTCCTGGTCCGCAAAAAATGACGCATCAAATGGACCCAGGGCCTGGTGACCTGTGTCTGTCGTAACAACGGCAAAGCCTCTTTCCAGTCCTGTTCTGCTTCCGGCGGCGTTATTGCCTAGCGGCTCAGACACAACGCCGTTCAGGCCTCCTCCACCCTGAAACAGGAAGCGACCATTCCATTCATCTGGAAGGTTCAGTGCAAACCCAATGTAGTACTCCTGATCATTGACACCTATACGACGATCAATGGCACCTTCTACATGGCAATGAGGAGGAAGTTCAATTCCCGGCCCTGCAAATCCAGGAGGCGTACTTCTATTTTCAAACCATTCAGCACGGGTAATTTCCACGTCATACCCTTCCAGAGAAAAACCGGTTAATGCCTCACAGCCTGCTTCACTCTGCGCCAATAAAACCGACGGCAAAAATACTGCCATCCCAAAAAATTTACTCACCAACTTCATCTCACTTCCTTTTTTATTCTGTTTATAAAAAAGCCGAAGAATGATCTCCGGATTTTCTGAATTCCATGTGGTATCAGGCCTGTGGCAACTGTGATTCAGGTACCCACCAGCCGTGAATCTGCCCGGTTGCACGGATAGGTAAATGTACAACTGCCACAGGACCATCCTCAAGATGTTCCGCATCAAGAATAACAAGGTCACCCCTTCCATTTTCATTTCTGCGTGTTGCAACACCCATGAGATATCCTTCTCCTTCCCTGGCATCCGCTGATTTTGGTGCAAAACAGCATTCTGCGAGTGAAGTACCCGCCCCCGCATCCCAGAAATCAGTCGTTCTCGTCGCATGATCCATACGCAGGTAACCGGCATTTGCCTGCCTTGGATCTGGCGCATCTTTATCACGTGTACCCAGGAAACCATAACGATACGATGCCGTATTGTAACGGTCATCCTGTCGCGGCAAAGCGCCGGTATAGTCATAGAGACGTTCTATGTCATAGCCAGTGATACTACGATTGTTCATATCTGCTGACAGTCGTGTCATATAGCTGGTGCCTCGAACTGGATCCCAGCTCAATCCATCCTGCATAGGCATAAATGGGAAAGGATTTGATTCAGACATTTCCACATCCACATAAACCCTGCCACTGTCTTCAAAGGCACCCATGACATGGGTGGCGCTACGTGTTGGGCCGGTAAACCAGCGCATGTCAGAACCATCGCCATCGCGGCGTACAACACCGAAATGAGTACGACCACTGTCATTCCATGCCCAGTGTATCCCACCTTCCTGAATCTGCTCGCGATCAATAACCATGGGTATCACGTAGATCACAATGTAATTTTCGGTCACGGCAAAATCATGGAGCATGCCCACGTAAGGCACCTTGACCATTGCAGACCAGACCAGTTCACCCTGGGGTGTATATTCAAACAGGCTCACATCATCACTGCCAAATCCTGTCGCTTCATAACCAAAGGCCACTATATTGCCAGTCTGTGAGTCCACTTTCGGGTGCGCTGTAAACGTCTGGCTGGGCAGTGTGCCATCAAATGTGTAATTCGATTCAACGGTTTCAAGTGTCAGAAGATCCATAGCTGCAGGAGGACTGTCTTCCTTCAGAGCCAGAAGATAATTTTTGTGGTTAATAATGTGCGTGTTAGCCGTACTGCGGCTCAGACCAGCCACACTGGGATCATCCATGTAAGGATTTCGATACATGGGAAACAGGATTCGACCAGCCTCGTCCTGAGCCTTCCAGCGGTCATTTTTGACAAAGCGGGTTTTGTAATCTACACGGCCATCTTTGATCCTGAACATTCCAACATGACCTTCGCCATCAAAAGGAATATTTCCAGCACGCATCGGATACTGCGCATCGGGTCCAACTCTATAGAAAGCCCCATTGAGGTCATCCGGAATTTTGCCTGTCACCTGGCAATCCTGTAAATCCGCTTCCAGTCGAAATAACCGGGGAGCCTCGAACTCTGGCGGCATTGGCATGTCCTGGCCACCTGGTGGTTGTGCCTGGGCATTACTGATCAATCCGGCACCGGCTACAGCGCCGGCAACGCCAAGTGCTCCCCCAAGCAATTCACGTCTATTAAAAGCGTGTTTTTCTGTTTTCTTTTCATCAGTATTCTTGTTGTCAGCCATAGCAATTTCCTGAGTAATTGTGATTCTTTACGACTTTTTAGCGTTATGGTAATACTAACACCATGATGTTCATCAAATATTCCTTTAATTCTGATTCCTCTTAGTTCTCCCGGTAACTATAGTTCTCCAGGCAAAATAGGAGGCTGCCATGGAGAGCCCATTCCATAAGGCACTGATACAAACACGGCTTCTATCTGTTTAATTTTGCCATCATCAATTTTGAACAGCTCAAGCAGGTAGAAGGAGTGAGGATAACGAATTGGGGAATTGATTTCGCGGCCATCTGTGAGCGTATACCTGTCCAGTCGACCTGAGTGGTCTATGAAACCCGACGCCAGTACAAGCCCCCTCTCCTCATCAACCAGTGGGAAACGGCGACCACGCAAGCGGTCATCGTAGCGATAATTTCCCTGTCGAAACTGCTCTTCACAACCCAGAGCACCCACAGAGGTAAATTCCACTGCAGCATTATTGGTGGTCTTTGTACCGTTTTCCACGCGGTTACATTCCTCATGAAATTCGGTAAACAATGTCCCGTCATTTAACTGCAAGGTATCAAAGTAACCGTTTGCCACAGAGATCAGCCGGTCCCTGGAACGCCGCCTTTCTTCCGGCAGGATTTCGTAAAACAATGGCTTATGTTCAAGAACGGGTTCCGGCCAGATGATGCTCTTGGGTTCTGTTTCAGTACGCAGCACTACCGTTTCAACTTCCGAAATCAAACCATGCTCTGCTTTAAGACGCATGGCAAAAAGGGAGGAGAAATGCGGTTCATCTACGACGCCGAAAAATCCGACCTGACCCGCACCAACATCAGCGACACGCAGATCATAATCACCCATCCCTGTGATAGTCCCCCATAATCCATCACCAATTCTCAAGGGGACATTGTTTTCTGTGAACATCACTTCATCAGCCCACGGAATATCGCTGGGGTCTTTCTTTTTCAATCCATCAAGATACAGATCAACCAGTGAGTAGAGACACTCCCGGTCACAGACCATATTCGACACAGCATTGCCAAAGTCTTGCTGGGCCAGCGAAAAAGAAGACGCAATCGAAGCGCAGTAAATGATTGTTTTTATAATTAGTTTAGAGAATGTGGTCATAGTCAGTCATCTTGTATTTGAAAGCGAAAAGTAAAACAACAAGGCGGAAAGTAAAACAACAAAACACAGGGATAGCAACAACCCCGAAGGCTGACAATTTTTGCTAGAATCTCAATGTTATTTAGGAATGAATGAGTTTGATCTGAATACTGACCTGAATAAATGATCAGAATTACAGGACATCCGAGAAATATGATCTTATTGATCCAGTAGTTTACTTATGTCCATATGCAGGACAAATAGCCGCTTCTACTCCTTAACAATTTATTCACATTTACTAAAATAAAAAAGAGACCAAAATGACCATAATCGTCGGTGGTGCCTCAGGTGATCTGGGCACACGTATTACCAAACTTCTTCTTGAGAAAACCAATCCTGAAAATCTCGTATTGCTCAGCCGTAGTCCGGAAAAGCTTGCATGGGCCAAAGAGCTGGGAGCTGAAACCAGACAAGCCGATTTTGATGACAAACAGGGATTGATTAAGGCCATGGCAGGAGGCCATGTCTTCATGCTGATCAGTACACTTAGCATAGGAAGAAGGTCAGAGCAGCACAGCAACGCCATTGCAGCAGCCAAGGAAGCCGGTATACCCCATGTCGTGTACACCTCAAGCTTGGGCATTCAGCCACAAACGCCGTCAATTTCTGGTCAGGAACATCATGCAACAGAACGGGTGCTGCAACAAAGCGGGCTGACGTTTACCATTTTGAGAAACTCTTGGTATGCCGATGTGGTACCTACTCTCTTTATACCTATCGGAATCGAAACCGGTAGTATTGTTGCCAGTACTGGCGATGGCTATATTGCACCAGTCTCAAAACAAGATTGTGCCAATGCGGCAGCATCCGTTTTACTCAATCCAGATAATCATGAAAATGCCATCTATGAAATAACAGGACCAGAGCTTCTCTCTTTTTCAGACATTGCCGGGTTATGCAGCAAAGCTTGTGAAAAAGAAATCACATTCGTTAATGTCAGCCATGAGGAAAAACAAGCCATATTCGACAACATGGGGGTCAACAGGGACTACGAAGAAGGCATGATGAATGAAAAGACCAATGCCTGGGCCAGCAATGAAATGATCACGTATGAAATGGCCATTAAACAACTGTTTTTCTCCATACAATCCAGGCATGTTGAACTTATTACTGGCCAACCCGCCACTAC
>Ga0181560_10000603_pt1 | contig 32882 bp, 14 predicted proteins | sample 011ome_20_FD_133751 | JGI IMG/M metagenome (GOLD analysis project Ga0181560, IMG submission 133751) | Coastal salt marsh microbial communities from the Groves Creek Marsh, Skidaway Island, Georgia - 011509CT metaG (megahit assembly) | ecosystem: Environmental > Aquatic > Marine > Intertidal... | reverse complement strand
GCGGAGGAGGAGGATCTGGAATTGGGGCCTTATCGACCGTCGACGTGCGAAAAGGCGCGCTCGATCAGATCGGGAATTGAGGATTCCGCGGGGACGACGACGCGCGCGCGGGCGAGACGAGGGCGCACCATCCCGTCCGCGGTGACCGATACCCCCGCGGCGAGGTGATCGAAGTTGTCCACGTCCATCATGGCGACGTACCGTCCGCGACCCGCGCGCGGAGGAGCTTTGAGCGACTCGCGACGGAAGGTGTTACGATATTTCGTCAGCACGAAGAGGCGACTCGACTCGATGAAACCTCTCGACGCACGCAGGTCGACGCGTCGCTCGTCACCTGCGAAATCGAAAGCGCCTGGAAAGCGCGCGCTTCAAACGGCGTCGTCGTCAGAGCCCATGTCGCGATCGAGGAGCGCTTCCCCCCCCGGGCGTGGCGATGATCGCGACCGCGACCGCCCGCGACGATCCTCCGGGCGCCACGCCGGCGCGTACAGAGAGCCCGCGATCTTCCTGGGCGGCCTCCCGTTCGACACGGACGAGCGCACGCTGCGGGATCTGTGCGAGCGCTACGGCGACGTCGAGAGCGTGAAGATCTCCTACGACATGGAGACGCGGAAGTCGCGAGGGTTCGCGTTCATCACGTTCGCGAGGCTCGACGACGCCCTGGACGCGGCGGAGAGGATCAACGGGACGGACGTCGAGGGGAGAATCGTGCGGTGCAACATGGCGGAGGACAAGCCAGAGCGCGCGAACGGCGGCGGATCCGCGGGGAAACATCATCATCAGGTGCGTTCTAGTATCACACTGGTCCCCATACGACCGCGTCGGCGTGGTGAACGCCGTTCCTTAAGGACTTTGCCCGGCGCATCTCTCCGCCCAGGGTCCCCCGCTTTCAATACCCGCCCTCGATGCCTTTCAACTTCAACTGACGCCTTTCAACTCCACCCCGACGTTCGCTCGTATAGAACGGCCCTCATCATCGCCCGCGATCGCCGCCCCGCGGCGGGCGTTCAGAGGGACGTCATCGAACGACCCGAGGCGACGACAGGCGCGGTCGTCGCCGCGACGACGACGACGACGACGACGACCGCGGGCGCGGGCGTGGATCGCGACGCCGCGGGAGCCGCTCGCGCGACCGCGACCGCGACGACGACCGTCGCGGTCGCGGTCGCTCCGCGAAGCGCGCGCGACGCGACGCGAGTCGCAGCGACGGCGGCGACGACGCCGCGGAGGCGTCGTCGCTCGCGCGCGACCTCCGCGACGCGAGGACGCGCGGCGAGAACCTCGAGCGGCGGCTGCGAGCGCTCGAGGAGACCGCCGCGAAGACGGCCGGGAGAGGGAGAGGCGGCGGAGGGGGGGACGCGTCGAGGGCGGCGCGCGCCGACGCTTTGGAGCGCGCGCTCGAGGTGCGTTCTGGTCGCACCGGTCCCCGTACGACGGCGTTCGCGTGGAGAACGCCGATCCTTAAGGACTTTCTCTCCCGGCGCATCTCTCCGCCCAGGGTCCCTCGCTTTCAATCCCCGACCGCGTTGCCTTTCAACTCCAACTGACGCCTTTGAACTCCACCCCGATATCATCGCTCGTACGGAACGACCCCGAGGCGACGACGCGCGGGCGGGAAGAGCGGAAGCTCGCGGTGCGGCGCGTGAGCAAGGCGGGGGCGGCGGTGTTGAAGTGCCGCGAGGCGTTGGCGGAGGCGGAGGACGCGCTGGGGAAGACGCTGCGCGCGGCGAAGGAGATGTTCGACGCGGGCGGAGGCGGCGGCGGAGGAGGAGGCGGCGTTGGGGGCGGGGCGGCGTGACTGATGACTCGTGACTGCGTGGTGACACATCGAGACACGAAGCGCAAGCTGGCAAGCGGCCACTTCCGAGAAGGAATAATAAATATTTCGAGGGGCCGGCACGCGCCTACACTCCACCATGGGGCGTCCCCCCCTCCTCCTCCTCCTTCTCCTCCTCCTCCTCGTCGTCGTCTCCGCGCTCTCGTCGCCCGCGGACGCGATATGGGACCGACGTCCCCCCGAGTGCGACGACACGTGCGTGGAGGACGACAACGCGCCGTCGCACGCGCGTTGCGCGGTGACCGTCCTCGACGACGTCGTCTCCGTCGCCGACGCGGACGCGCTCGTCGCCGCCGCGGAAGCGCACGCGGCGAAGCACGGATGGACGAGGACGCGGCACGCCAACTACCCGACGACGGACCTCCCCTGGGGCGCGCTCCCGGGGACGTGGGCGGTGTTGAACGAGACGTGGACGAGGATGGAGGCGGACGTCCGCGCGAGGTGCGGCATCAAATCCAACGATGTGCTCACGCCGAACGACATCTTTCTCGTGAAGTACGACGCGTCTGAGGGCGGGCAGAAAGGCCTGAGGCGCCACCGCGACGGGAGCACGTTCTCGTTCAACATGATGCTGTCGAACCCGGGGGACTACGGCGGCGGCGGGACGAGGGTGTGGAACGCGACGGACACGGAATCGCGCGAGGGACGCGAGCGATTTTGGCGAGCGGAGGTGACGAAGGACCCGGGGAGGTTTCCCGGCGTGAACCTCACGCGCGGGGACCGAATGCCGCGAAACTTCGTCCCCAACATCCACATGTACCCGGAGGACGAGTCCACGCTGCACGTCCTGGAGAAAGGGCAGATGCTCGTCGGCGGCGGCGCGAACGTGCACCAGGGCGTGCCGGTGACGACGGGGACGCGGTACATCGTCGCCGGGTTCGTGGGGTGGAATCGGCACTGCTGCTCGATCAAGTACTGCGGCCTCCGAGGCGTGATCGGGTTTCTTCGCGTGTGGATGCTCACGGGGCGCTCAGGGATGGGTGGGCGCGCGGATCTGTCACGGGAACTCCCGCAGCACGACTGGATCCTGTACAGGGAAGGGATGGCGTCGCTGCGGAAGTGGTGTCGGCGTATTTTGTTTTCGCTCGTCGCGTACTGCGTCGTCGGCAACGTCGCCCCGAGCGCGCACGAGGCGGTAAAGAACCCGAGGAGAGCGCTCAGGGAGCTGAGGATATGGTACAGGAAGCGGCAGAAGACGTACTCGTGCTTGCCCACGCGGACGGATTAACGGATCATAGACTGTAGGTAGAAGAGAAGGCTAATAAGTTGGTTGGTAAAATAATAGTAGTCAAACGCCGCTAGTCGAAGACGAAGGGGAGCGTTATCCGGGTCTCCCCGTCGCTCGCCGGGAACGTCGTCTCCATCAGCGTCCCCGCGATCTCCAGCATGATCGCGTCGCGTATATCCGTCGCGCTCAGCTCCCCGCCGACGCCCTCGGGCGACGGCACGAGCGAGTCCGCGGTGAATTGGACGCGTTCCACGCCGCCGTCGCGTTTCACGAAAACCTTCGCCGCGACGACGCCGCACGCCCTCGGGAGCGTCCCCAACGTCTCGTACAGCGGCGGTAACACGTCCAATAACGTCTCCTCCGCGTCCGTTTCACTCAACGCGCCATCGAAAAACGGCTCCAGGTCGTTGAACCACCCGTGAAGGACCAACCGTCCGAGTTTCGGATCCCTGACTCCCTCGACGACGGGCACGCCGTGCGGCACCCTCGGATCGAACACCGTCAGTCGATTGAACAGCGGCTCGATCGTCGTCGTCAGGCTCGCCCTCTCCACGACGTCGTCGCTACGAAACGTCCGCCAGTACTCCAACGTCTCCGGGTTCAAAACCAGCGTCTCCCCGCCCGTGAAGAGTCGCGCGTCCCAGCGCGTGAGAGATAACACGAACGCCCACGGCCCGTGCGGGACGTCGGCGTGGAGCTCCTGACGGCATCCGTCGACGTAGCAGCTCAGCCACACCGGCGTCAGCCCGCCGCACCCGAGCTCCGTCCTCGCGTACGACCGCAGCGCGTCCTCGAGCCGAGCGTACTGGTCGTCGTCCTCGAAGTAATCCGCCGCGGGCGTGCGCAGGAGCGTGTACTGCTGCGGCACGTGCCAGTAGTCCCACACGAATCGATGCGCGTGCACGCGGCGCGGGTCGTCGTGCCGCGCGTCGTAGACGCCGCGCAGGACGGACGCGAGGTCCGCGGGGAGGAAGTCGTCCACGACGGTGACGTGCTTCGCCTCGGCGGGGATCTCGATCTCGCCCGCGAGCTCCTCGGCGTCGGCGTCGGCGTCGGCGTCGACGTCTTCCGCGGCGTCGACGTCCGCCGTGGCGCGCGCGATGTCAGCGCGCTTTTCGCCCCGAGAGCGCTTCATCAGCGACGCGCGCTTCGTCGCGACGACGGGGGAGGACGACGCGCGTCGTCCGCGGGCGGCGTCCGCGCGGTGACGACGACGGGAGAGACATCCCGTCGGCGGTTGGGACGACGTCGTCCATCGCGTCAGCGACGCCGGGCGCGCCATCGCGCGGTGTGCCGCGGCGTTCGGCCCTGCGCGCGCTTTTATCGACGACGAGTAGACGACGAGCGAGAGGACTGGAAGTTCAAGCGACCGCACGACCGGCGAGCGGAGAGTTTGAGTTCGCGGCGGTCGCGGGCGCGCGTCGATCGCTCGGCACGCGCGCGCGCGGTGAACGCGCGTCGCGTCGGATCGATCGGCGTTTAGGGAACGAACGCCGTCGCGGGCGCGGGCGATCGCGCGCGCGAGGGTCCCTCGGGCGCGGGCGCTCGACCGAATTCTTCGCGCGCGGGGGCGAGATCTGGAGGATTTCGTCGGCGAGCGGACAGCGGAGGACGGCGACCATGAAGAAGGTCCTCGCCGCGATAGGCATGGCCCCCGGGGCGGACGGCAAAGGCCCGAAGAAGACGATACGCGCGAACCTCGGGGACGACAACTCGTTCTACTACGACGAGACCCTCAAGACGTGGGTCGATCGAAACGGGTCGTCCGACGCCATCGCGAGCGACGCCGCCGCGCGCGGGCCTCCGCCGACGTCCATGCCGCCGTCGAGCCTCGGCCCCGGCCCCGGCCCCGACGCGGGCGGTGGCGTCAGCGGCGGCGCGCCGCCGCCGGGCGCGGGGCACCAGAGGACCGCGAGCGAGGTGAGCGCGAGCGGCAGCGCCGACGGGACCGGGCGTCTCAGGTGCGTTCTATACACTGGTCCCCATACGACCGCGTTGGCGTGGTGAACGCCGATCCTTAAGGACTTTTGCCGCCGTCTCTCCACGCCCAACCCTCGCTTTCAATCCCCGCCCTCGATGCCTTTCAACTCCAACTGACGCCTTTCAACTCCACCCCGACATTCGCTTGTATAGAACGACCCTCAGCCGCACCGCCTCGCTGTCGCACGTCAGGAGTCGGTACGTGGACACGTTCAATCCGGCGGGCGGCGGCGGCGGCGGCGGCGGCGGCGCGGACTCGAACGACGGCGGAGACGGCGGCGGCGGCGGCGGCGGCGGCGTGAGCTCGCTGCTCGCGCCTGTGCTCCCCGGGAACGTCCCGGGCGGCGGCGGGGGCGGGTTCCTCCCGCGGCCCCCGGGGGCTGCGGGGGCGGCGCGAACGGCGGCGCCAAAGTTTTTCACCCCCGCGGCGCGACAGCAGCCGACGCACGCGGACAGCAGCGGCGGCGAGACGGACGGGGACGACGGCGCGCCGGGTTTGCTGGGCGGAGACGGCGGCGGGGGGTTGTTATCCGGCGAGAGCGCGACCGCGGGCGCGTCGCCGAAGGGGTCGCGCTCTCGCCGGCGGGGCTCGCGACTCGGCGGCGACGCCGCGACGGCGAGCGCGACGGCGAGCGCGACCGGAGGCGACGGCGATTCCGATTCGCTGATGACGCGCCGCCCAGGGCGCGTGAGCACGACCGCCGCGGCGAGCGACGGCGGCGGCGGCGGCGGCGACGCGTCGTCGAACCCGAGCTCGGCGGCGCCGACGCCGGGGAGCGCGGACGGCGGCGGCGGCGGCGGCGGCGGCGCGTTGGCGGACTGGGCGCGCGTCGCGGGGCAAGCCTCCGAGGCGGCGTCGCCGCACGCCGACGCGGCGGCGGCGACGGAGCTCCCGGACGTCCCGGACGCGGCGCACGGGGGTGTCGGGGGCGGGGGCGGAGCTGGTCAGGTCGACGCGGGCGCGGCGGCGGCGGCGGCGACGGCGACGGCGACGGCGGAGGGCGACCCCGGCGGCGAGTGGAGACAAAACGACGCCGGCGCGTGGCTGTGGTACCCGTCCGACGGCGGCGAGCCGATACCGTACGACGGCGGCGGCGGCGGCGGGACCGAAGGCGGCGGCACCGTCGCGGGGATCGACGCCGAGCGCGAGGAGCAGTGGAACGCCGCGCTGCGCGCCGCGAACGAGGCGACGACGGCGGCGGAGAGCGCGGCGGCGGAGGCGAGAGAGGAGCGCGCGCGCCTCGCGGAAGAGGCGGAAGCGCTGCGATTGGACGCCGCGCGCGTCGCGGAGGCGCACGCCGCGGAGATCACCGCGCTCATGGAACGCCTGAACGCCGCGGAGACGGCGGCGAAGGAGGCTAAGGCGACCGCGGACGCGGAGATCGCGGCGGCGAGGGCGAAGGCGACCGCCGCGTCTGGCGACGACGGCATGCCCGGCGGCGACGCCGGCGACGCCGCCGGGGACTCCGTGCAAGCCGCGCGCGCGGCGGGATACCGCGCTGGGCACGCGGACGGGCACCGCGAAGGCCACGGCGACGGGTACAGGGAAGGCCACGCCGCCGCCACCGCGGACGGCGAGGACGACATGGCGGATCTCCTCGTGTGCTTGGGCCAGGAGGATCGCAAGATCGAGCGCCTGAAACAGCTTCTCGAGGAGAAGGGCGTGGACGCGGACGCGGTCATGGACGAGCTCGCCGCGGAGGAGGAAGCGCAGCTCGCCGAGCTCGTCAAGGGCGACGGCGGCGAGCGCGACGGCGAGCGCGACGACGACGACGACGACGACGACGCGGGCGCGGAGGAATCGTCCTTCGCGTCGTCCGTGCACTTCATGGCGGACGCGTCCGCGGCGCCCGGCGGCCACGGCCTCGGCGGCGGCCACGGCGGCGGGAGCGTGCCCGTCGGCGGTCACCACCACGGCCAGATGCCCCCGGAGTCCCCCGACGCGCGGATGCTCCAGGACATCTCGTTGCCCTCGATCCCGCCGTCGCCGGCGATGACGGCGGCCGGGGTCGCCGTCGCGTCCGCCGTCCCCGCGCGTTTGCAGCGCCGCGCCGCGCACCAGGCAGCCGCGGACGGCGGCGCGATGGACGACGAGTGGAACATGTCCGGGGAGATCGCGCGCGACGGCGAGGCGGATCAGGGGATATCCCCCGCGGATTGGGACCTCACGTCGCCGCCGCCGGCGCCGAGGACGTCGACGAACGACGACGACGACGCGGCGCCCGCGCCCGCGCCCGCGCCCGCTCCGGAGATGGAGGCGCCGTCCTCTCCCGAGCCCGAGGCCGCCGCCGGGTTGTCCGCCTCTGCCGCGCCGTTTAGCTCCCCGATCGGGGCGGGACCGGGCGGGACCGGGAAGGACGACGACGTCGCGTTCTTCGATACCCTGAACAGCGGCGCGGCGGCTCAGGCGGCTCAGGCGGCGGTTCCCGTCGCGCCTCCGCAACCGACGCAGCAGTGGAACGAGGTCGCGCTCGACGGAAACGCGCCCGCGCCCGCGACGACGCTCCAAGGGGGCTGGCAGCAGCAGGACGCGTACGCCGCGTTCGTGCCGCAGCCCGCGACGGCGACGGCGACGGCGCAGCAGTGGCCGGCGCAGACGCAACCGCAACAGGCTGGGTACGGGTACGGATACGACGCGTCGCAGCAGCAGTCGCAGCAGTACGGCCAGTACGCGTACGATCCGTCGCAGCAACAGCAGCCGCACGGAGGTCAGTACGCGCAGCCGCCGCCGCAGCATCAGCAGCAGTGGAACGGCGCGTTAGAGGACTCCGCGGCGCAGTGGGGGTACGGAAACTCAGGAGCGTGGACCCCGGGGGCGAACCAAGGGAAGTATTGACGACGACGACGGAGACGAGACGATGTTTGATGACCGTGGACGCGAGGGATTCGAGCTTTTTCCGCGCGGCATCGAGCTTTTGTTGCTTTAGTACCGTAACAATGTCATCAACTCTGTTGAAAATCCGCGTACGTCGTACCGAAATAATACCGTAATGAAATAATACTCGCGCGCTCGTCGCGTCGCGTCGCGTCGCGCTCGCTCACGTGTCACGTGCTGATGATCGCGGACACGTGCATGTACACGTTCACGAGCTGCATCGCGTTCATGTCCTTGCTCCCGCCCCCGATCCACACCAGTCGCACCACCGGCGTCGCCGTCGCGTCCCGCCGCAGCCGCGCCTCCTCCGCCTTCCTCGCCGCCGCCATCGGGTCCGGCTCCTCCGCGACGATCGACTTCGTCGGGTTCTTGTGCAGCAAACCCTCGACCGGGGTCAAGATGGCGCGTATCCGCATCTCGCCCAAGACCGCCGTCGCGGTCAACCGCTCGCGATCCACGTGGATCTCCACCCGTCGATCGTCGCGCCCGCCGCCGCTCGGCCACTGGAGCGTCTCCAACGCGCCGAGGAGCGCGACGAAGGCGACGTCCGTCTCCTTCAACCGCGGCGCGCACGTCACCGTCATCGAGTTGTGCGCCTCCTCCGTGACCGGATTCCTGCGCTCGAACGCCGCCATGACCTCCGCCTCCGTCACCGTGTCCGCGGTTTGCATCCAGTCGCACTCGAGCACCTCCTTCGCCGTCGGTCGATGCATCGGGTCCTTGTGCACCATCGCGCGAAACACCTGATCGAGCTCCGCGGAGACCTCCCACCCAGGGCCGACGAGCCTGTACAGGCGGTCGATCGGCTGCTCGTCGACGCTCAGCGGCGCGAACTTCTCCCCGCGCCCGCGCAGCGCGTCCGCGATGTTGTGCTTGATCTTGCTCATCCGTCCGACGCCGGTGAGAAGCAACAGGATCAACCCGCTCGCCCACACGTCGCTCTGCGGCAGCCTGTACATGCCGTCCTCCGCGGCGACGACCTCGTCGCCGATCCTCCCTCCTCGGACCGCCTCCGCGGGGAAGATGGCGTTGTCGTACACGAACTGCTCGTGGTCGTTCGTCGGACCCTCCCCGGTCTCGGACGGCTGCGGCGGCACAAACACCGTCCTGCCAAAGTCGGCGACTTTCAGCGAATACATCCCGCCCTCCCTGGACACCAGCACGTTCTCCGTCTTTAAATCCCTATGAAACAAGTTCCGGCCGTGAAGGAAATCGATCGCCTCCATGAGCTGTCGGAATATATGCGCGACGACCGGCTCGCGCATCGGCTCTAACGGCTGCGCGGACACGTACGAGAACAGGTCGCCGCCTTCGCACAAGTCGCACGCGAAATAATGAATCGGCGCGGAGACGCCAGACGGCAACGCGCACGGCTTGGGCGCGTGCGGTGGCGTCACCTCGATCACGTTCACGAGCCTCGGGTGCTTCGGGATCGAGGTCAAGATCCGCCGCATCGTCCCGAGCTCGCGCGCGAGCTCGGCCATCATCGTGGACGGCATGTAATCGTGCGACGCGCGCGGCGTCTTCAGAAACACCGCCTTCTTACTCTGCAAGTCCAGCGCCTTCCAGCCGTGCCCGTAGCTCCCGCTCGCGACGTAGTTTTCGATGACGAACCGGCTGTTCACGATGGCGCCGTTCAGCGGTTCCGTGCCCTTCGGCCACGTCCACAGTCCCCCCGGCTCGTGCGCGGCTCTGGACCACAGCGGCGCGAGCATGATGGGCGGCCCGCCCTCTCTCGCGCGGACGAATTGCGCGGGGACGTTGGGCACGATGAAGAGATGCATCGGCGGCCGCACGTCCTCGACGACGTGCTCCGCGGGCTTGTAGTCGATGTCCAAGTTGACGTCCTCGGGCCGCTCGACGCCGAGCTCGTCGTCGTCGTTCGCGGCGTCGACGGACACGTCCGGGGCGACCTCCGTCGTCGGGTCGATGGCGTGGAGGTACGTCGCGACTTCTCCCACCATGACTCTCGTGACGGCGTCGACGAGGAACCCCGCGTCGCCGGTGACGGGGCCGCAGCCTTTCTCGAACGACCTCCGGAGGAGCAACATCGACGTGATGACCTCCTCGTGCCCGAACCCTTGTCTGCGGCGCTTCGCGACGATGTACGAGATGGTCTGTCGAAGTTTCGCCTGCGACGCGGTCACGAGGTAATTCACGATGGCCTTGACGATTCGAAGCGTGTTTTGCTTCGTCTGCTCCACGCGCGATTGCGTCGTCGCCCACTCCGCGTACCGCATCCCAGTCTGCGCGAGCAGCAGCGCGGCCCACGCGCCGGCGACGTCCTCCGCCCGCGCGTCGATCCTCGCCGCGAGCTCGAGGCGCTTCTCCTGGGGAAACTTCCGCGAGATCCCAGCCAGGTCGACGTCGTCGAAGTCCTCCACGTTGACGCCGTCGACGTTGTGGTTGTTGTTCCAGCTGTCGCGCTTCCCTCGCTTCACCGGCCTCGCGCTTCCGCTCGGGATATCCAGCGACGACCGTCCGCTGGCGCCGGACGCGTTCGAGTTCAAGCGCGACAGCGACGGCTTCCTGTCGTTGTTTCCCAGCGACGACGGCGTCTCCTCGAGATTCGACGGCGCGTCGAGGCGCGCACGAAACGCTGCATTAGAGGCGGCGGCCACCGTCGCCGTCGTCGTCGCCTCGCCGCCGCTCGGGTACGGGCTCAGGCCTAACGACGGGAGCGTGCGGATGTCCCCCATGGAGTCGTTCGAGCGCTTCAGCGCCGCGCCCCGCGAGTCCGGCGTCGGCGTCGACATGGCGTGATGAACGCAGTCTGCAGCAGAGAGACGAGAGACGAGCAGCCGAAAATCGCCGCGACCGCCCGCGAACGCCTCCGTTTCGCGGACGCGCCGAGCGACCGCGCGCCGCGGAAGACCGCGGAGCGGAGCGCGACGCGAGAGGCTCGAGTCGCCGCGCGCGAAGACCTCGGGCGCGCGACGCGCGACCGCGTTGTGCCGCCGCAGCGCGTCACCGGGGAACTCCCGTCAGCTGGTGCAGGTTTTCTTTTGTCGACTCGGCACCCCAATCCGTCGAAAAGTTCAGACTGATTGCCCATACGAGACGGCCACGCGCTCGGTCGGTCGAAGATCTGTAAAGACCGAAAGGCACCGAACGAAGGCACCGAACGAAGGCACCCGACGCGGGTTTTTTTGTGCTCGATCGACGATCGGCCTCCTTCCGCGCGAGACGAAGCGTCGCCCGTCGCGTCCGCGCGTCCACCGCGAGTGTCGTCGTGACGTTCTCGTCGTACTACAGTTCTATCGTCGTCTACGTGTGCTATGCGCGAGCGTGTCTCGCTTCGTGTCGTGTACTCTTCTGCTTCTTCTCACGCGTCGAATCGGTGCCATGTCGATGTCATGTTTCTCTCCTTCCTCCTCCTCCTCCTCCTCTCGCGCCGCGCCGCCTCACCGTCGGTGTCGTCGCGAGCCGCCAATCTTCGTCTCCTTGCCTGCTGGACGCGGCGCGGGAATCCTCTTCCCGCCGCCGCCGCCGGCCACCGTGAAGTCATCCGGCCCCACGCCGACTGACGGATCAAACGTCCGCGCGTTCCGCCGCCTCTCGCGCGACCTCGCCACCTTCGCGGTGACGCCGAACCCGTCCTCGTCCACGAGCTCGAGGTTGTTATCCCGAAGCTCGTACCACGCGTCACGCGTCTCCGCGTCCGCGTCGGGAGGCGGCGCGTCGGCGTCCGCGTCGACGACGTGTTTGCCGCCGCCGCCGCCGCCGCCGCCGCCGCCGCCGCCGGGGGAATACGCGCCCTGGTCTTCGACGAGGTCCTCCTGCAGCCGCGCGACGTGCGCGGCGGTCTCCGCGTCCCGCTTCTTCTTCGCGTCCACGTCCACGCCGCGGCTCTTGTTGATCTTCTCGCGCTCGGCGCTCAACCAAGTGCGAAAGGTGGTCGTCAACTGGTGCAGCACGCCGAGCGGTCGCTCCAACGCGTCGCGCCACGACTGCTCGCGAACGTTCCACTGCTGCACGCGCGAGTTGGTCGTCCGGATGCACTTGTGCATCGTCGTCTGCCTGGTCGCGATCTCCTTGACGCGGTCCGCGGCCTGGGCTTCTTCCTCGTCGTCGCCCACGGCGTCGTGCAGCGCGTAGTTCCTCGCGACGTCGTGGAACGTGTTGAGGTCCTTCACCAGCGCCTGACCGTCCGCGACTTGCTCGCCCCAGCGAAAGGCGAAGTGATAAAAAGCCGTCGCCTCGCGCATCTCCCAGTCCGCGGAGTTAGGACCGAAGAGGTGGTCCAACGACGCCAGCGGGACCGCGGTGGACGCGTCCGCGCCGTCCTGCCACACGGTCGCGCGCGAGACGTACTCCGCGCCCGCGCGGGCGTATACGGCGCGCATCTCATGCGCGACGTACGGACCGGGCTGGACCGGGAAATACGAACTGGGCCCGAACGACGGCGGCGGGGAGAGGTGGAACGCGTCCTTGAGCTCCCAGCCAATCCGCGCTTGCCACCGTCCGTTCAGCTTCGCGGCGTTGCGGTAGATCGCGTTCCAGTAGTCCTGCGGGTTCGCCCCGGCGCTCAGAAGGAAGGTCCCGGCGACCCCCGCGGCGTCGAGCGCGCGCTTCAGGAAGGATGAAATCTCCGCGTTTTGCAGGAGCTCGATGTGCGGGTCCGGTCGCGCGGGCGCGGGCGCGGCCGCCGCGACCGTCGCCGCCGTCGCCACGCGCGTGGGGTCGAACGTCGCCGCCGCCGCGCTCAGGCCGCCAGCTTCCGGCGGCAGCGGTGGCGCCGAAGTCGGCGACCGCGCGTCCGCGTCGCCGCCGCCGCCGCCGCGCGCGCGCGCGCCGAGCGTGCCGCGCTCCTTGGCGCGGCGCACGAGCGACGATCGCCACATCCGCTGCAACGCGATCGCGGCGTTGAGCTTCCGCTCGTGCTCGATCTCCTCCGCGAAGTCCGCGACGCCCTGTTCCGGCGCGCCGACGACGACGACGACCCCATCCAAGAGCGCGGGCGCGCCCCATTTGTGGCACAGCGACTTGATCGTCGACGCCGCAGCGTCGGCGCGTTGGACGTCGCGCGAGTCGCCGTACGCGCGTCCCCACGCGTCTTGAAGCGCGGACAGCCACCCGCTCGAGGCGTTCGGGACGCACGCCGTCGCGTCCTTCGTCCACGCCGCCGCGGCGGGGGACGGCGACGGCTCGAACGATATCTCCGACGTCGGCACGAGCGTCTTTCGAACGTCGCGCAGCTCGTGCGCCGCGCGCTGAGTCGCGGACTCCGTCGCGGAGATGTGCTTCTTCCCCTCCTTGGACGCCGCCGCCGCGTGCTTCGCGGCGACCTCGCGGAGGTCCACGCGCACGAGCGCGCCGCCGAGCGCGGTTATGATGCTCTCGAAGCAGCGCAGAAGCGCCTCCGCGTCTTCGCCGTCGCACGACATCGCCTCCATGAGCTTCTCCGCGGCGACGTCGTTGCCTTGCCCGTCCTGCCACTCGTACGCCATGCACACGAGGTTGGATAAGTTCTCGAGGACGACTTTTTGCTCGACGTAGAGCCAGCGGAGCAGCTCCGGGGACGTCAGCGCGTTCGCCGCGATCGTCGCGAGAAGGATCCACAGCGACAAGAGCGCGTCCTGGCCCTCCGCTTTCTTCCGCGCGTCGGCGTCTTCCACGAGCTCGTACGCGCGGTCGACGACGAGCTTGGCGCACGCGGCGACGGTCGTCATCGCGGCGGCGGCGACGGCGGCTTGCTCCTTCGCGCTCGCCTCGCCGTGCACCGCCGCGGCGACGTGCGGGTACAAAATTCCTTGCCACTCGTCGTGCCGCCCCTTCGGAGCGCTCTTCGGGGTTCTGCGCATCGGGTGCGTGATGTACCGCCGCAGGTACGCCGCGGGGACGATCGCGCGCGGGAGCAGAGACGCGAGCGTCAGCGTGAGCGCCTCCTCCAAGACGGCGATGGAAGGGCCCGGGCGCGGCGCCTGCCCGAACCACCCGCTCCCGGGGCGGACGAACCACCGGTCGTCGTCGTACGTCTCCTTCCCCGTCCTCGGGTCGATCTTCCGCTTCTCCCCGGCGCCGTCGCAGACGCGCGCGCACGCGTCGCTGGGGGGGGCGTTGAGCGTGTACGCGAGCCGCAGCAGTCGGTCGACGCGAGCGATCGCCTCGACTTTTTTTTCGACGCGGGTCGCGCCGACGCCGCCGGGGGCGTAGTGGAACAGCTCCGCGTGCGCGAGGTGCCGCGCGAGCGTCGGCCGCGTCTCCATGATGGCAGCCTGGAGCTTCTTACGGCGCGTCTTGGACGTCGCCGGGGCTCGAATTTCTTTGCAATTCTTCTCCGCCGGCTGCGCCGCCTCCACCGTGGCGGCGACGGCTTCCTGAAGCACGCCGCCGCGCCAACTCTGATGCAGCGTCGGATTTGTCAGCGCGTGGAGATGCATCGCCTCCAAGTAGACGTCCACGTCCGCGCGCGTGGGCGGCGCGATCTGCGGCCCGAATCGATCTTCCTCCGGCGTCGGCGGCGACAGCGCGGCGACGACGGCGCGCACGCCCGGCGCGTTCTTCCCGTCGAAGTGCTCCTTCAAGAGCGCCGCCGCTTTCGCCGCCGCGTCGGACGTCTCGCTCGCCTCCGCGTCGTCGCCCCAGGCGTGGAGGTACCCCGCGACGAGCTGCTTCCCGAGCGCGGCGACGACTTTATCGCGGACAGCCTGCAAGTTGGCGCTCCACGCCTCCGCGGCTTCCTTCGCGACGCGGCGGTCGCGCTCGCGGAGCTTCCTCTGCCTTTCGCTCAGCTCCCTCAGCTTCTTCGTGGACTTGACGTCGCCCGGGGCGCCCGCGTCGGTTCTTTGCCCGGCGTCCGGGGCCCCGGCGTCGTCCGCGCCCGCGCCCGCGCCGATGAACTGCGCGTGCATCGCGTCGATGTCGCGGAGCTTGCCGAGCAAGTTGGCGGTGTGAAGGAGCTCGCCGACGGTGGCCCGCCGCTCTTTTCCTCCTCCTTCGCCGCCTTGCGCTCCGCCGCGTCGCCCGACGTCGCCGCGTCGACGCGCTTGATGACGCGCTCGCCGACCGCGATCGCTTCCTCGCCCCACGCTTTCGCGCGGCGCAGAAGCGCGACGCCGAGGCGGAAACACAGCGGCGGCTTCGCGGTCATCTTCCCGAGCGTCTGACCCGGGACGCTCGTCGCGCGCAGCGACGCGAGGATCGCCTCGCCCGACGCGCGCTCCGCGGCGCCGCCCTCCGCGACGGCGTCCTCCTGAAGCGCCGCGATCAGCCACGGGTTCAGCTCGGGCTCGAGCACGACCTGCCCGGCGAGGTTGACCTCGTCCTCCGTGAGCATCAACCGCCGCATCGCGATCGTGAGGATGTCTTTATCGCGCTGACGCATGCCGTGGATGTGCGGGAGCGGCTTGACGCCGTTTCGCGGTTTCGGCGTCTTCGGCGACGCCGCCGCGGCGCCGCCGCCGTCGCCGCCGCCGCCGCCGCCGGCGCGCAACAGCGCCTCCGCGGTCTCCGCGACCGCGCCGATCGCGGCTTGCCACCCCTCGTGGTCCAGGAGCGACCGCGCCGCGGGAGGGGTCGCCTGCACGAGCAGCGCGACGCCCCAGCCGTCCTTCTCCTCGGCGAGGCGGTTCAGCGCTTTTTGTAAACCCTTCCCGCTCGCGCCGCCGGGGTCGAGCTTCCCGGCGAGGTGATACTTGACCGCGTCCTCCGCAGCCTGGATCCCTTTCACGATCTCGTCCTCTCTTAGCGCTCGCAGCTCCCCGGCGGTATCGCGGAGCTTGCTGAACTCCTTCGTCGCAGCCTGGATCAGCGTCGTGACGTGCGTGAAGTCGTCCCCGCCGCCCGTCTCCGCGGAGTCTCTCGCGTCCCTCGCGCGGTCCAAGTACAGCTGCGCGGCGTCCGCGAGGAGACACCGCGCGCGGAGCGCCTGGAGCTCCACCTTGTCGTCCTCGCCGCTCGCGCTCTTCGCGGCGTCGCGAAGCAGCGCGGCAGCCTTGTCGTACTCCATGAGCTGAATCCGCGCCTGCGCCTCCTCCCCGAGCTGGTTCGTCATCCCCAACAGTTCGGCGAGGCACTCCGTGTGCTCGTGGAGGCGGCACCAGTCCACGCCCTTGTTCTCCGGCAGCTTCGCGAGCATGCTCGCCGCAGCCTTGTGATCGCCGTTCTTGATGTGATCGCGCGCGCCTCGCTGCGCGTACCCGACGATGGAGGAGAACCGAACCTGTTCGTCCGGCGGCGCGTCCATGTGCATCTTGATGACTTTTTCGTACCCGAGCGCGCCGCCGATGGAACGCATCGCGATGTCGATGGCGAGGCCGACGCCGCCAGGGCGGCAGACGTTCAGCGCGTCGACGTACTCCAGCGCCTTCTCGTTGTACGCCTCGTTCCTGGTCTGGAACTTGCGAAGCGCGATCTGAAACTGCTCGTGCGCGTCCTTCGCTCGGTGCTCCGCGATGAAGATGTACCCAGCGCGCTCGTGAAGGCCGGCTTTTTGGTAGCACCGCGCGGCCAATCTCGAAAACGCGAGGCTCTCGTACAGCTCGCCCGCGTGCTTGTTCTCCCTCGCGCCGCCCTTGCTCAGCGCCCTCGCCGCCTTCCGCGCCGCCCTGAGCTCCGTGGATAGGCGCGTCGGGTCGCTCGTGTCCACCTCTTTGCCCGCGCGCGAGATGGCGAGCAGCCGCGAGTCCTTCGCGTTGAGGTACATCTCCGCCGCTTTCCGAAACCGGCGATGCTTCTCCGCCTCGGTCTCGTCGTCCGGGTTATCGCGCTCGAGCGCTTCCGCGCGCGCGAGCATCGCGTCTCCCGCGTACTCCGAACCAGCCTTCGTGAAGCACGTCGCCGCGAGCGCGAAGCGCTCTTTCTGGTACAGCGCCCGGCCTTGTTTCAGCCAGTCCTCCGTGGCGGAGCCCTTGACGCGCGTGAACCCGAGATCGTCTTGCTCCGCGACGGAGCCGATGAACCGCGCGAGCTCCGTCTGTTGCAGGAGCCAGTACATCGGCTCGCGCTTTTCCGTGTCTTCGTCGTACACGAAGACTCGCACGCGCGCGCGCGTCACCGCGGTGTAGAAGTACCGCAGCTCCTCGAGCAAGATCTTGTGCGTCGCCGAGTCGAACTTGATGAGGCGCTTCAACTCCGCCTCGGTCGGCTTCGTCTTCGACGGCTTCTTCTCGCGCTTCGTCATCCTCGGAACCGGGACGCCGTCGTCGTCGAGCGTCTCCTTGTCGTCGTCGTCGTCGTCACACGGTCGGTCCCCCGGGTCGTCGTAGTTGACGTAGTAGTCGTACAGCGTCCGCCACTCTTTCTGCGCGGGGGAGTCCTTGAAAAAGTTGTACAGCATGACGTCCTACTCCAAGCCTTTGGTCTCGAACACCGTGCACACGAGGCCGATCCCGGGCTGCTGGTGCTCGAGCCTGCGCTGCGCCGCCTTGTCGCGGACGATGACGCACTGCTGCGCCCCGAACTCGATCTCCGCGTCTCTGCGCGTCGTCCCGACGAGGAGCATCTGGAGGTCCTCGAACGTCGTCGCGCCGAGGAGCCACGGCCGCGGGCCGCGGAAGATGCCGCGGTCCGGAGGAAGCTTGTCGATGCTGTGCGGGAAAAACTTGCACAAGATGGACACGAACAAGTTCGCGACGTCCAAGATGCCGCTGTGCGTCCTGTAGTTCATCACGAGCTTGTCCACGCCGCCGTGACCGCTGCCGGACTCGGGTTTTTTGATCACCGACGGCGCGGCGCCGTGCGCGCCGACGTAGTTCTCCTCCGCGAGCTTGTGGAAAATCGTCGTGATCTCCTCGAACCGAAACGAGAGCCCGCGCGCGATCGTCTGCGCGGTGTCTCCGGTGAGGAACAGCGAGTTCGGGTCCTCCACCGTCTTCAAAAGCAGCAAGAGCTCCCCGGACGTGAAGTCCTGGACCTCGTCGACGTACCCGGAGTGCACCCGGGTGGCGTGCTCGCGCATCCCGCCCTCGACGACGCGTTTGTACACGTGCGCGACGACGTCGCACGCGTCGTACGCGTGCATCGCGTTCTCCGCGTCTTCGTACTGCTTCCAGAGCTCGTAGATGACCGGTCGAACCTCGCGGTAGTTGGGCGACATCTTCCGGCCGATCTCTTTGTACGCGTCCAAGGAGAGTTGGCACGCGCCGTCCTCCGATCGCAGCGCCTCCGCGGAGCCTTTGATGAACGACGTGATCTCCGCCCACACGAGCGACGGCGCGAGCGTCGGGACGTGGTGCTCGTCCATCTCCGCCTTTGACGTCGCAGCCTTCACGTTCAGCGTGGGCCACACCTCGTTCGCGAACACCGCGAAGTCGATCTCGCGGTCGCGGCGCTTCGCGGCGGTCCCGCGGTCGCCCCCGGCGCCGTCCGCCGCGTCGCCGCCGCCCGCGAGCTGGGGGTAGTCCGCGTCGCCCTCCGCGATCGTCCATCCGCGCGCCTCGCGCCGGGCGCCTCCGGCGGTACCGAACGTCGTCCTCGCCCGCGTACCACTCGTCCTCGTCGCTCAGGTCGTCGCCGTCGATGTCGCCGTCGTCGGACTCGATCTCCTCTCGCAGTTCGGACTTCTCCCCGGCCCACGCGTGCGACGCGGCGTCCCTCGTGAGGTTGCCGTCGTTGTCGCGTTCGAAAAACGGCTCGTCGACGACGCCGTCGAGCGCGATGAGCCACTCGCGCTTGGTCAAGAAGAGCGGGAACGAGCCCTCGTCGTTCCCGGTCGTGAGGGCGTCGCCCGGGAGGCCGCTGTGGCCGACGTGCGGGCACTTGTACGGCAGCACCGCGGCGCCGTTCGTCTGCTCGCCGAAGCCCGCGGTGAGGCCGGCGAAGTAGCGTCGAATTTCGTTCCTCAGCACCGGGTTGGCGGTTATGAAGAGCTGGTTCCGGTCCGTCTTCGCGCCGCCCGCGGAGGTGAACTGCGCCTCGCCGAGCCGGAACGTGAGCCAGTACTTCTCGTACTCCGCGTACAGCCTTCGGAGCATGACCGTCGTCTTCCCGGTCCCGGAGCGGCCGATGAGGAGGACGCTCTTTTGGTGCTGCGCGTTGAGGTCCCAGTACCGCTCGCTCAGGGCGATCTCCTCTTCGGACATGCGGAACCAGTACTCGCCGGACTCGAGGCTCGTCGGCTTCTTCATCATCGCGTTCACGAGGCCGTGGTTCATCTCGTAGAACTTCAGGAGCACGAACGAGTCTTCCCCGGGGACGACCGGGGGGATGACCTCGATCTCGTCCACCGCCGCGGCGGCGGCGGCGGCGTGCTCCGCGCGCTCCTCTTCTTCGCGCGGCAAAGATAAGATGACGCCGTCTTCGGACTTGCCCTCCGCGATCTTCACGAGGCGGACCTTCTTCTTCCCGCGGAGACTCTCGCGCGCCTTGACGTGGCTCTTCTCCACCTCCTCGATCGCTTTGTTCACCTTGTCGTGGTCCGTGAGGATCGCCCAGATGCGGATAATATCCGTGTGTCTCTTCAGTTTCTGCGAAAACGACACCGCGCGTTCCCACACGATTCGTCCCTCGTTACTGAAGCGCGTCTTGAACAGGTTGAACTTCGAGTTGATCACGTTCGTGTTCTTGTCGTTCGACGCGTGGTGATGCCCTTTACCAGACGCGAGCTCGAACAGCTTGCCGTACACGCGGTTGCGGTCCGCGAGGGAAGACCGCGCGAGTTCCTCGTACTGCTGCATCGCCTCGCGGGAGATGTCGCACTCCCACTGGCAGTCCTCGAGCGAGTCCTTCAGCTCCTCGATCGTGTTCGGGATCAACGGCTTGACGATCGCGTCCCGCCGCGGCTGCGCGCGCGCGAGCGCGGTCGCCGCCGCGGCCGCCTCCGCGGCGTCCTCCTCGGCTTCTTCCACCGCGGCGAGCGCGGCGGCGGCGGCGGCTTCCTCCGCGGCTTTCGCCTCAGCCTCCGCGCGCTCGCGATGTCGCGCCTCCGCCGCCGCGTGCCGCTCCCTGCGCTTCTCGCGTATTCGCCTCTTCACCTCGTTCGTCTCCGCCACGACGCCGCGGTCTTTGAACCCGGTCACGATCGCCTGAAGGTTCGCGAACGAAATCTCATCGAGCTCCTCCGGCGTCCGCGTCTCCTCGACGACTTCGATCGACGGCGCCGCGTCCCCGGGGCCGCCGGGGGCGCCAGCCCTCCCTCCCGCGCCGGGCTCCGTGGACTTCTTCTTCGCGCGCTGCGCCGCGCGGCGCGCGCTCTCCTTCTCCGCTTTCTCCGCTTCCTTGCGTTTCTTCTCTTCTTCGCGTTCGCGTTTACGCTGTTCCCTCGCGGCTTTCTCCTCCTCCTCTTGCAGCTTCCGCCGCACTTCGTCCGCCTCGCGTTCCTCCTTGGACAGCTTGCCCCTCCCCGCGGCGTTCGCGCCCGCGCCCGCGCTCGCCGCGGGGGCGGTCCGCCCTGCCCTCGCCGCGCGCGCGCCCGTGCCAGTATTATCGCCGCGCAGCAGCTTCGTGACTTTCCTGTCCTCGTTCGGGAGATCGTACTCGTTGAACAGCTTGATGTCGTTGCCGTTGACGTCGCGCATCTTTTGATAGACGTCCGCGGCGCTCGAAGCGCGTTCCTCGAGCTCCGCCGCGGTGCAGCACACGCACCCGGGCTGAACGATCACGGCGTCGGATAACGTCCCGGTGAACATGACCCCGTTGAGGCTCAGGAGGCAGCCTTCGTGGATATCCTCGACTTTGCAAGGGTTCAACGCCCCGATGCCCGCCCCGATGCCGCCGAGTTCGCACTCGTGCCAGCAAAAGCCGTCGCTGAGCGACAGCGACGTCTTGCCGTCGAGGTTCGTGCCGACTTTTAAAACCTGAACGACGAGCTCCTTGACGCCGGCGTCTTGTCCGGGGTTGCCGAGTCCGTGGGACGACCACACCCACGCGGTGTTCCTCTCGCTCTGGCTCTGCATGATCTTAAACAGCGCCTTCTCCGTGATCTTCCCGCGCTTTCGCTTCCTGAACGGATCGAACGGCCGGCTGCCCCTCGGCGGGCCCCGGCCCCTCGGCGGGACCCGCGTTCGCCCCGCGGGCGCGCGCGCGGCTCGCGCGCGTCTCGCCCCCGGAGTCTCGAGCGTCTCCTCCACGTCGTCCGAGGAAGAGTCCGAGGACGGGTTCGAGTCCTCGGAGCCGGTGCTGCCGCTCACGAGCGACGGCGGCTGGTCGCTGCCCGACGCCGAGGAGCTCTCCGACTCGGAGTAGCTCTCCGACTCTGAGCCGCTCGACTGCAGGTCTGGGACGTCGTCGTCGCTCTCGCCGTCTTCGAGCGCGCGCACGTCGCCACCGACCGCCTCAAAAAGCGCGCGGGCTTGTTCCGTAGAGACGGGCTTGCCGCTCCCGGCGTCTTCGTCCGCGTCGTCTTCGTCGTCGTCGTCGTCGTCGTCGTCGTCGCTGCCGCTGCCGTGCGAGATCCCGCCCGTGCTCACGAGGCTCGGCGCGGCGCTGCCGTCGTCGGAGATGCTGCCGTCGCTGTCGTACCCGTGACGCGGTTTCGCGGGTCTCTTCGGCGCCGTCGCGTCCTTCGTCGTCGGCTTCGGCTTCGACGCGGCGGCGGCGGCGCCCCCGAAAAAGCCGTTTTTCATGCCGCTGCCGCTCGGCGGCTTCTTCGTCTCCTCCGCCTTCGTCTTCGGCGCCGTCGGCTGCGCGTGCTTCTTCACTTCTCCGCTTCTGCTCCGCTTATTAGCGCTCGAGCCGTCGTCCTCGTCCTCGGACGTGAGAAGATCCGGGACGTCGGACCCGACGGAGGAGCCGTCGGACCAGCCGGGGGAGACGAGGTCGGGGACGTCGTCGTCTTCGTCGCGCGCCGCGGGGGTGGGATATTGCTGAGGTTCATCTTCGAATTCGGATGGAAACCCCTTATCTTCGAGCTGAACCTTCACGAGGGGACGTATCGACGGAATTTCCCTCGCCAGCGAGCGGATCACCGCCGTGATGTATTTTTCCATCAGATCAAAGCGTTCGGTCACACCCACAAGGCTGCCGCCCTCCCTGGTGATAACCTGTTTCATCTCCTTGATCGACATCTCCTTGATCTGATACGAAACTTCCAGCGCCTCCACGAGCACTTTTTTGCGATCATGTGGAATGGCCTCGAGGACGGATTGAAACGTGGGCGAAACACTGACGCGGAGGCCCGTCGATAACTCGACAACGCCGCTCATCGGTAACGCGTTCCCTTCCGCGCCGCCGGTCCCCGTCGCTTCGTACTCCGCGCGGAGACGCTCGTTCTCGTCGCGCAACCGCTCGTTCTCGTCGCGCACCGCGGCGCGCTTCTTCGCCTTCTTCTTCGCCTTCTTCTTCGCGCCGGACTTCCCTTTCTTCCTCCCCGACTGCTTCTTCGGGCCGCCGGGCTGCGCGTCCGCGTCCTCCTCCGACGCCCCGGAGTCGTCCTCGTTCAGCCACTCCGCGTCCATCGCCGCCACCGGGTCGGGCTTCGCCGCGGGCACCTTCGTCGCGGGCGGCGCGCGCGGCGCGGGCCGCGCGCGCGTCGCGGGCGCGTCGCCGTCCCCGTCGTCGTCGTCGTCGACGACGCTCGCGTCGTCGTCGTCGCCGTCGTCGTCGCCGAGGAGCGCGAACGCGTTCGCGGCGCCGACGCCCGCCGAATATTTCATTTTTTTCTGCGCTGCTGCGACGACGCCCTGTCGCGAGGGCTCAGCGTCCGTCGATCGCGCCCTCGGCGTCCGCGTCGCGTTCGTCGCGGTCGCGGCGTCGATCTTCGCCTCCTGCGCGAGGATCCACTCCATCGGGGGCTCGTGAACCTTCTCCCCGGTCAGCGAGTGCAGCCAGTACTCCGCCTCTCCGTTCGCGGGCGCGACCTCGACCCACCAGTCCGTCTCCGTCCGCGCGTCGAGATGGTGGGCCGTCGCCGACGACAGCTGGTCGTCGTCCGCGTCGAGATGACCCGCGGAGGGATCGGCGCGCGCGCCCGCGGCGGCGCGGCCGTTCGAGGACGCCGACGAGTTCGCGCGCGCGCTACGGCGCGCGACGGTCGTCGTATCGTCTGCGTGATCGAGGAGGGGGTGGGGATGGGGGTGGGTAAGGCGGGGGAGGTCGAGGGGTGGGCGAGCGGATAGTAGATCCCTTCCCGCGCGAACGAGCACGAGCGCGACGGATCGACGAGATCTCGCGCGGGGGGCGCGCGGGGAACGCACGCGAGAAGAGGCATCTGTCGCCTAACTTACACGAGCCGGTCGCCGCCCAGGTCCGTCACGTCGCGACGCGCTTCGCCATGGTCAGCGCCGGAGGTGCGACGGCGATATGCACCCCGCGCGCGGTGGTGAAGTCGCGCGCGAGGGAGTCTGCATGTCGATCGAGGACACCGTGAAAGTCCGCTCGTTAGCCGATCCGAGAAAAAGCGGACTTTTAACAACCTGCTTTTGTTAACCCAGCTGGTGTCTGCTTTCAACCCTTTCAACCCAGTTCAACCCAGCGGTGGTGCGAAACGCCTTCGACCATTCTCTCATCGTGTCTCCGAAACTCCAATTCCGTCGCGAGCCGCGACATAATTCCCCGCGCCGCGCCGCACCGCCGCGGGAGCGACCCGTCCCTCGTCGTCCTCCTCGTCCCCGAACGCGATGGCGGCGCCCCCCCCGCGCGCCGTCGCCGTCCACCTCGGCCCCGGGAACGCGCACCTCGCGACGCGCGCGGACGTCCTCCACACGCCCGGCGTCAGCGTCCTCGCGACGAATGATGCATCTCTTGAATCGTCGGCACCGACGCGCGACGGCGAGAAGAACGACGCTCATCATCGGGCGCCGCCGCGCCGACAACAGACCGTCCGCGGCGTCCTCCTCGCGAAGGATCACTTCGAGGTGTTGGGGTTCGACTTCTTCGGCGGCGGCGACGACGTGAAGACGGACGCGGAGGTGTTCACGGCGTACGTGCGCGCCGGGATGGCGACGCATCCGGCGTCGTGCCACGACGCGGTGAACGCGCCCGCCGCGTTCGTTCGCGTCGGCAAGGCGTTCGCGGCGCTTCGAACAGAGAAGGACAGGAGGGCGTACGTCAACGCGCTCGCGACAGGGCGCAGACGCGAGCTCCCGTCGAGCGACGTCGACGACCCGTTCCCGCCGGGGACGCCGTCCAGCGACGCCGCGTCGAGCGCGTCTTTGTCGTCGTCGATGGTGGAAGAGGAACTGCTCGCGTTGGAGCTCGAGACTGAACTCGCGCGCTGGGACGCGGAGTTTGGGAACCCGCGCATGGACGCGCGGCGGTTCGGGCGGTGGGCGTCGGTTCGCGAGGAGGGCGAACTCGCCACGCGGAGCCTGTGGAGGAGCGACTTCGAGGATAGGAAAGAGCCGGTGTTCAAGCCGCGGCGTCGGAATCGCGCGATTTGGGAAGCACGACCGGGGACGACGCGCGACGATTTTCTCAACGCGGTGTTCAACGCGGAGACCGAGGCGAGGGACGAGTACAAGCGCCGGTGGTGCCCGGAGCTGTATCACAAGGGCAGACATCTCGCGGACGTCACGGCGAAGGCGGTCGCGAAAGCGCCGCCGGTGTCCACGAAGACGAACCCGTTTTAGGAATAGCGAGCGTAATACGTCTCCGGCTTCGACTCCAATCCTAATGCCCCATCGACTTAATATTGTCTAACTAACTCATCGCCGGGTCTTTGTACTTCTTATACACCGCGTCGATGTCGTCCAAACACTCCTGCGTCATCTCCACGTTAAACGCGTCGATGTTCTCCCCCAGTTGCTCCATCGACGTCGCGCCGATGATCGTCGACGTGACGAACCACCGCGACCGCACGAACGCCAGCGCGAGCGCCGCGGGAGAGAGCCCGTACTCCCCCGCCACCCTCGCGTACTCCGCCGTCGCCTCCCTCGTCGCGCTCTTGTTGAACCGCTCCATGTACCCCGGAAACATCGTGAAACGCGCGCCCTCGGGCGGGCTCTCCCCGAGGTATTTACCCGTCAGCGCGCCGCCCGCGAGCGGGGAGTACGCCAGCAGACCGACGTTGGCGTTTGACGGCGAGCACACCTCCGCGAGATCCGTTTCAAACGCGCCGCGCGTGAGCAAGCTGTAACTGTTTTGAATCGACACGAGCTTCGGCATGCCGCTCGTCGCCGCGATCCGCGCGAACTCGCACACGCCCCAGCTCGTCTCGTTGCTCACGCCCAGGTGCCGGACCTTCCCTTGGCGAATCAAGTCGTCGAACGCGCGGAGTTGCTCCTCGAACGGGACGTCGTCGTCGTTGACGTTGGCGACGTCGTAGGGCGACGCGCCGAACAGCGAGACGTAGCGATCCGGCCAGTGAATCTGCAGTAAATCTATGTGATCCACCTGGAGGCGCGACAGCGAGTGCTCCACGGACTCCATGATGTGCTTGCGCTTCACGCGCGGCGTCTCGTTGTCGCCGCGGGGGAGCCACGTGATGCGATCACTGCGGCCGCTCACCTTGGTCGCGAGGACGACGTCCTCGCGGCGGCGGGATCGCAACCACGTGCCGATGTACTCGTCCGTCTTTCCCTGCGTCGCCGCCTCGGTCGGGACGGGGTACATCTCCGCGGTGTCGATGAAGTTGACGCCCGCGTCGACCGCGTACGACAGCTGCGCGTGCGCGTCGCGCTCGGTGTTTTGCTTCCCGAACGTCATCGTGCCGAGGCAGATCTCGGAGATCATCAGGTCGGAGTCGCCGAGGAGCCTGAGCTCGCCGGGGTTGCCCTTCCTCGCGGGGGGCGGGGGCGGGGAGGCATCGTCGGAGGAGGACACGCGGGCGGGGGTGCGGGGGCGGCGCGACGCGCGGGGGAACGCGACGCGCGCGGCGGCGCCGAGGGCGAACGCGTGCGCCGCCGGCATCGAGAAGTGCGACGTCAGCGTCGACGTGGCAGCGCTTTACGTACGCTTTTCAGGAGATCGGTTTCACAGTTTCGAGCGACGCTTTCACTACGAAGGCACCGCTCGTCTACGCCGCGACGCCGCCATCCCATCGCTTCCCGCCGCCTCTTTATCAGTTCCTCCGCGCCTCCAACTCTTTCAGGTACCGCTTGGACAGCTTCAGGACGATCCCACCGCCGGCGCCGCGCGGGACGTTCGAGCCCGCGCACTTGGTCAGGGCTTCGTCCTTCGCGTCGTCGTCCTCCTTCTCCACGCCCGCCGCCTCCCACGCCTTCTCCGCAGCCTCTCGCGTCGCCATCACGGCCGCGTTCTCCGGGCCGAGCTTGAGCTTCGCGCCGTACTCCCTCGCGGCGCCCTCGAGAATCGCCGCGGCGTCGAGCCAATCGCCAGCGGCGCCCGCCTGCTCCGCGGCGTTGCGGACGGCTTTCAACACCTGCCCTCTGACCCCCGAGAGCTCGGCTTTCCACGACGCCTCGCCGGCGAAGCACTCTTCCAGGGCGAGGAGCTCCGGGAGGGTCTCAGGCGCGACGCTCGGCGGGCCGAGCGCGGCCGTGACCTCGGAGAGCTTTTCGGTGAGCTTTGGCGGCGAGCCTTTCGCCGTAGCCGCCTTCTCTCGCGCTTTTTTAACCGACTCCACGCGCAGCTTGTACGCTTCCTCGAGCATCGTCCTCGCCTGCGCGCGCGCGCCGGACTGGGACAGCTGCGCGGCGCTGTTGCGCATCGCCCACAGTTTCTCCGCGAGCGGGATCGCTTCTTGGTCCGCTCGGAACCGCGCCTTGCGCGATTCCTCGCGCTCCGGGTAATTTTCCTCGTCCGTCGTCGGCACGCCCGCGAGCTTCTTCCTCGCCTCCTCCTCCGCCTTGTCGAGGATAGCCCGCACCGGGTCGCCGTCGGGGAGGAGCTCGCGCGTCATCGCCGCGGCCTGGGACAGAGTGTCCCCGCTGAAGCCGTCGAGGTACATCGCCTTCCACGAAGATCCCTCCGCGTTGGCGACTTTGCCTAAAATTTGCGCCGCGAGCGTCTCGCAGTTGGCGAGAAGCGACGCGTCGCCGCCGTCCGCGGCGACGCTCGCGCGCCTCAGCCAGTGCGACAGCGTCAAAATCGTCGCGATCAAACCCCCTTTTAGCGGGTTCGCGCGCCTCTGATCCATATCCTTCTCGGTCACCGCCGGAAACACGAGCCCGCCTTCCAACCCGTGGAGCTGCGACAGCTCGTACCGCGACACGTACTCCAGATCCTCCGTCGCCACCGCAAAGGCGTTGTCCCCCGCCGCGCTCGCGGCGGCGATCAAACGATTCGACACGTTATCAAAATCCGACATCGGTAACGCCGCGCGCGTGACCGTCACCTCCTCCTCCCTCGACTCCGCGCGGTTCGAGCTCGTCCCGTTCGGCTGTCGAAGCGCGAGCTCCAACCCGGCGCCGACGCGCATCGTCAGCGTCCGCAGCTCTGCGTCCGTCCTCGCCTGCGCGACGCGCATCCAGTGATCGAACTCGACGTCGTCGAACCCGCCGCTCTCCACGCCGATCGCGCACGGCTCAACCAGCATCTGCTTCACGCGCGCGTCAGAGGCGTAGTTCGTCAGCGCGGCGCGCGCGACGGAGGAACACATGCGAAGCGCGCCCTGACGCGCGAGCTCCGAGCTCGGAAACGTCGCCGTCTCCGCGCCCGGCGACGACGCCCCGGCGCGCGCGCGGACGGTCGCCTCGACGTCCCCGCGCGCGGCGCGAAAGTTGAGCTCGACGTACGCGGTCACGTCGAACGACTTGCTCGTCTCGCCGCGCCGCGAGCGCTCCGCGGCGCGGCGAGCCTCCTCCGCGGCTCGAGCCTCCGCCTCCTCGACCCGCCGCCGCTCCTGCTCCTCGCGCGCCTCCCTCTCTCGCCTCTCGCGCTCGACGCGCTCCTTCTCCTCCTTCTCCTCTCGAAGCGCGCGCTCGATCTCCGCGCGCTCCGCGAGCTCCGCGCGCACTTTCGCGCGCCGCGCCTCCTCCGCTCTCTCCGCCTCGGCGCGAGCCTCAGCCTCCTTCGCCAGGCGGATCTTCTCGCTCGCGACAAACTTCGCCTCGTCCTCGTCGCGCTTCTTCTTTCGCGCCTCCTCCGCCGCCTTGGCGTCCGCGATGCTCTTCGCGCGGCGCTTCTCATCCTCGACGCGGTCCTCCTCGGTGAAGACTTTCAACCCGCCGCCGCCGCCGCCGCCGCCGCCGCGCGCGACGAGATCCGCGAGCGCGCCCGCGGCCGCCGCCGCGCGGCGCTCGGACGCCTTCCTCCCGAACAGCGCGCCGACGACGAACGCGATCGTCACGGCCATCCCGGCGGCGGGGGCCATGCCGAGCTGGCCCCCGGGCGCGGACGAGATGTGGTTCGTCGCGCTCGCCGCGAAAGAGGACGAGGATTTGGACGACGACGACGACGACGAATCGTCCTCCGCCGATTTCCCCCATCGCGCGACGTCTTCCCACGTCCCCAAGGACTCGACGAAGTCCTTCGCGTGATCGAGCGGGGTGTAGTCCACCTCGACTTCCTCGTACTCCTCTATCTCTTCGTACCCGTCCTCGTCCTCGTCCTCGCACTCCTCGACCGCGGCGGCGTCGGTCGCGGTGACGAATTCTCCATCCTCCGTCGCGGAGGGTTCTAGGGATTCGGTGCGACGCGTCGCGCGGTCGTCATCGCGCGCGTCGTCGTCGTCGTCGTCCGTCGCGCGGACGGAGACGACGCGACGGCCGCGCGGCCGCGTCGCCGCGCGATTCGCGAGCGCCCTCGACGACGACGACGACGACGACGACCCCGGGGCGGGGACGAGGGCGCGCGCGGGAACGGCGACGGCGCGCCGCCGCCGCGACGACGACGACGACGACGACGACGACGACGCGCTCGACGCGCTCGACGCGACGCATCGCGCGCGCGCTCTCGGGCGTCCACCGACGACGCGACGCGGCGCGCTCCATCGCCGCGACGCTAGCGCCGGAATCGATCCCGCCGCGGCCATCACGGCGCCGCCGTGACCGTGCGCGTGCATCACGACTATTGCTTCGACGTGGTTGGATGCCCACTCTTCGTCAGGACGTCTGCTAAAAATTCTACTTTCGTAAACAACTTACCTTCGTAATCTCAACGAAAAGTATGTACCTCAGGAGTCGCCGAACGCCCTCTCCTCCGCCGCTATCGTCGCCTTCAACACGATCACCGCCGCTTTCTTATCCAAAACCGCGTTGTACTGATCGCACGCGAGGTAGTGCACGCATCCGGGGCATCCCGTACGGTCGGTCTCCTCGCACGCGCCGCACGTCGCGGTCGCGTCGGCGCTCCTGCCGCCGCCGCCGCCGCTGCACCCGCACCCGCACCCCTCGACCAACTCGAGCGCGGCGACGAGCAACTCCCGAAACAACCCCGCCGCCTGCCGCGCGATCCCGACCCCGCCCGGGTGCCGGTCGTAAATCAACAGCCGACTCGCCCGGTAATGCCCGTCGTGGTGCGGATTATCGCACTCCGCGCCGACGTCGCTCGCGTCCGCCATGACGTAAAGCGGCAACGCGTTTATCACTGAGGGTCATTCCATACAAAAACAGTTCTCCGGTCAGTTGAAAGGGGACGCGATCAAATGTTGAAACCGAAGGATGGGTGAAAAACTTTTGTATAGAACGCACCCGCGTGCGTCGCCGCGTGGACGCCCGCGCGAAATTCCACCCCCGCGTCCGCGCACATCCTCCGCGCGACGTCCGGGACGCGCACCCACGCCGCGATCGTCGTGTACGACACGTCCGGGAGGGTCTCCCTCAGCGGCACGGTGTCGAAACACGTCCCGGACGCGTGCCATATCTTGCGGTAGCCGAAAAACGTGACGGCGACCTCCGCCCGCGCCGACTGCGCGCTGCTCTCTCGATTCGCCGGGCGGCTCGCCGCGCCCGTGACGGACGTCGCGCGGTCTGGATACGCCACCGTCGTGGACGCGTTCGCGAGCGTCGTGACCGTGGTCTTGTCCACCATCTTCGTGAAGTACTTCACGTCCGCTAAACGCACGACCGCGGTCAGTTTCTTCACGTCGAGGGACACGCACAGAAACGTCCGCGCCTGATTCATGTACACCGCGCCCGGGTACACCTCCCAAAACGCCTTGGATCGCTCCACCTCTTCGACGCACTCGCCGGTTCGCTCGTCGACGATTCGGTACCGCTCCTCCTCGATCGCGCGGACGCTGACGCCGTTCGCGGGCGGCGACGCGCCGCACCAGCGCAGCCGCACGTCGAGCGACGCCTTCCACTCGCCGAGGAGCGAAGCGTCCGGGACGACGAGTCGCCTCTCGCGGAGCCGATCGCACACCACCTCCAGCGCGCTTCCGAAATAGAGCCGCGCGTCCCTTCCGCCGCCGTCCGTGATGGCCGACTTCGGCAACACGCGCGGGTCTAACGGCATCTCGTGCGACGCGCACGCGACGTGCGCTTCCATCACGCTCGGATTACACGGGTCGATCGCCGCGCGCTCGATCGGTCGGCCGAACAACTTCGCCGGCGACCGCATGAAGTGTTGATCGAGCGGCCCGTCGAACGCGACGTACACGCTGAGCGCGCGTTTCCCTCTGCGACCCGCCCTCCCGGCTTGTTGTATCAGCGACGCGACGGTCCCGGGAAAACCCAGGTGCAGCGTGACGTCCAGCGCGCCGACGTCGACGCCGAGCTCGAGCGCGTTGGTCGCGGCGACGCCGCGGACGGAGCCGGAGAAGAGCGCCTTTTCGATCGCTCTTCGATCGACGCTCGAGTAGCCGCCTCGGTACGCGAGCACGGAGCTGCACAGGGACGGCGCGCCCGTGGACGCCAACGCCTCGCGCGTGTACTTGAGCACGAGCTCGCAGAGTTTCTTCGTCTTGCAGAACGCGATGCACTTCAGGTCGTGGCGGACGCATTCCGCGAGCAGCGCGGAGATTTCGACGACGGGCGACGTCCGACGAGGACCGGAGCCGTAGACGCCGAGAGTGCCCTTCCCCAACGCCGCCGCGGCGTCGGACGTGAGCGAGAGGCCGTGCGTTTTCGCCCGCCGCGCGGTCTCGCGGGCCTTCCACACCGGCGTGAACGCATCCCCGGCGGCCGTTTCCGTTTCCGTTTCCGTTTCGGCGGCGGCGTCGGCGGCGGCGGCGTCGGCGGCGTCCCCGCCCCGCAGACGTTTGGCCACCGCCGCCTTTCCCCTCGGCGCCGCGTCCTCCGGCTTCTTCCCCGGCTTCCCCGGCGGCGGCGGATCCTTCACCGGCGGGTTCCACATCAGGAACGTCTTCTCGCCGCACGGGGACCCGTCGTCGTCGACGACGACCCACCCGTGCGGTTCGTCGTCGTCGTCATCGTCGCCGCCGCCGCCGTCGCCGCCGCCGCCGCCGCCGCCGGCGGCGGCGATCGGAAACGCGCCGACTAAATCCCGCGCGTGGTTCCCCGGCGCCGCGATCGTCGCGCTCGTGACGATAAACGTCGGCTCGCCGCCGTACAGCTCCCGGCACAGCCGTCGGAGCCTTCGAATCACGAGCGCGACGTGCGATCCGAACACGCCGCGGTACGCGTGCGCTTCGTCTATCACGACGTACCTGAGACCGGTCAACATCGCGCGCCACTTTCTGTGGTTCGGCAACACGTTGACGTGCAACATGTCCGGGTTGGTGATCACGAGCCGGTCCTCGCGCTCGATCCTCGCGCGCTCCGCGTCGCTCGTGTCGCCGTCGTACACGCCCGCGCTCGGCACGAACACGGGGACGCGCGCGTCGTCCCCGCGCGCCGCCGCCGCGGCGCGAAGCATCACGCGCAACGCGCGCAGTTGGTCCTGCGCGAGCGCCTTGGTCGGGAACAGATACAACGCGGTGGCGGCGGCGTCCGACGTCAACGCCTGTAACACCGGGGCGTTGTAGCACACGGACTTCCCGGACGCGGTGCCGGTCGCGACGACGACGTTGCGTCGCGCGAGCGCGGCGGCGACGCCGAAGTGCTGATGCGAGAAGAGCGACAGACGACGCGGCGGTCGATCGACGGCGGCGTCGCGATCGCCCTCGCCCTCGCCCTCGCCCGCGAACGCGAACGGCACGCCGGCGGCGTGAAGCGCGTCCGCGACCGCGGGGGATAACCCCGGCGCGCGCGCGTCGCATGTCGGCCCGATCTTGAGCTCTCGCGCGGGGACGTCGATCCTGTGCGCGCACTGGCCGCGCGCGCCGAGCGCGTCTTCGTCCGACGTGAGGTGCGCGATGAACTCGTCCACGGACAACGCGTCCGCGCGGCGACACCGACACCGCGTCTTCGTCTTCGTCGTCGTCGTCGAACGCGGCGGCGCGAGCGGCGCGAGCGGTTCGAGCGCGTCGTCGCGCGCCGCGCCGCGCGATCGAGCCGATCGCGCGTCGCGTCGCTCCGCCTCCGCGCGGCGCGCGAACGCGGCCGCGTCCAGGGCGTCGACGATTTCCCGAAGCGCTTTTTCGTCGTCGTCGCCGGCGGCGGCGCCGGCGGCTCGCGTCGCGTCCATCTCCGCGGCGAGCGCGAGCGCGACGCCGCGACGGAACGCGTCGACGCGCTTCTTCACGGCGGCCGCCCCGGGGGCGGTCCTCGCGCTTCGTCTCCGTCTGCGTTTCTTCGCGCCGGTTCCGTCGTCGTCGTCGTCGTCGTCGCCGTCGTCGTTGTCGCGAGCGATGCGACCGGACGTCCTCTGCCCGTGAATCACGACCTCGATCTCGTCGGTCATCGCCCGCTCCCGCTCGCGCGCGTCCTCCTCCTCGCGTATCGGGACGTCGCGCGCGGAGCGACCGGGCGTCGGCGCGGTCACACGCAGCAGCACGTCGATCTCGTCGTCCGCCGTCGCCGCGCCGCCGCCGCCGCCGCCGCCGCCGCCGCCGCCCTCCTCTTCGTTCGCGTCGACGCGGCGGTGCGCGCACGGCGTCAAACGCAGCGACCCCGGACATAACGCCGCCATGACGTGGAGATCGTCCAACGTCACGTCCACGTCCACGTCGCCGTCGCTCGTCGCCGCGCGCGTCATGTGCGTCAGCGCGGAGGATATGAACCGCCACGCCGGATGTATTTTTTGTCGCGCGACAAACGCCGCCGCCGTCGCGACGCGCGCGTACGCGACGCACAGGCGCTCGAGCGACGGCGGGAGCGACGCCGGCGGCGGGGGCGTCGGCGGGGGAGGGTCTGCTTTTTGTTTCCGTCGCGCGCGAGGGGCTCGCGGCCGCTTCGCCG
>Ga0181560_10000598_pt1 | contig 32951 bp, 24 predicted proteins | sample 011ome_20_FD_133751 | JGI IMG/M metagenome (GOLD analysis project Ga0181560, IMG submission 133751) | Coastal salt marsh microbial communities from the Groves Creek Marsh, Skidaway Island, Georgia - 011509CT metaG (megahit assembly) | ecosystem: Environmental > Aquatic > Marine > Intertidal... | reverse complement strand
GTCCGTCGCGCTCGCCGCGCAGGAAGGCGCGAACGCGCGGTTCGTCCAACGAAGCGACGCCGTGCGTCGAATCTTCGCGGCGGCGACCCCGGGTCGCGTCGCGCCGACGTTCTCGCCCGCGCCCGACGCGCTTCCGTCGTCCGCGGCCGCGGCGAGCGCGCTCGCGACGCTTCAACGGCGGTTCCTCGACGGCGGCGACTCCTCGATGCAGGCGTCGTTCTCGATGCAGACGCGGCGGGGCGGCGTGCACGTCACCCCGAACAGCGGCGGTGGCGCCGGCGCGCACGCCGCCGCCGCGATGAGTTACCGCTCGCTCGCGACGCCGGCGGCGCTGGCGAGGACCCGCGCGCTCGAACCTTTCTTCCGCGTCGACCGCAGCGGCGTCCACGGGATGGGCGTGTTCACGACCGTCGCGCTCCCCGGGCGCGAGATGATCATGGAGTACAAGGGCGAGATCGTTCGCAGGCCGATCGCTGATCGAAGAGAGGCTGCGGAGAGGGCGGCCATCGCGCGACGAGCGAAGGACGCCGCCGATAGCGCGGCGCGACGCGGGGACCCGCCGCCGCCGCCGCTCTCCGAGGTGCGTTCTATCTCACACTGGTTCCCAAACGACCGCGTTGGCGTGGTGAACGCCGATCCTTAAGGATTTTTTTAGCGTGTCTCTCCGCCCACGCCTCGCTTTCAATCCCCGCCCGCGACGCCTTTCAACTTCAACTGACGCCTTTCAACTCCACCCCGACGTTCGCTCGTATGGAACGGCCCGGAGTTCGGATACGAGTGCGCGAAGCTGCCGCGGTTGCCGCAGGATCTGACCGACCCGTTCGACCCGCGGTCGATGAAGAACGCGCCGAGACGCGGGGCGGTGTTCGGGTTGAACGATCTGAACATCGAGGAGGAGGACGGCTTCAAAGCGGCCGCGGAGGCTGCCGACGACGACGACGTCGACGCGACCGCCGGAGCCGTCGACGCGACCGCCGACGACGTAGACGCGACCGCCGGAGACGAGGAAACCGCGGCGCCGCTCGAGGAGGAACCCGCGGCGTCGATAGACCCATATTAATTACAGCTAAGGGTGCCAAACCCTCGCGCAAGCCAGCATACACCCTCTCATGTGCAAAGGATATTTTCCCCGAGCATTACAACAGAGATGACAGACAAGCAGCCAATGCCATAGTCGAAGAAATGCTGCATACAAATGCCATAACTCAAGTGTACGACGTATTTGGCGAGAGAGGCTTAAACAGCGAGGTCGTCCCCCCTCCGTTCCTCCTCCTCCTCCCCCCCCGCTTCGACGCTTCGCTCCTGAGCGGGTCGAACGCCCCCCCCGCGAACGCGTCGCGCTCGTCCTCGATCTCCCGCCTCCTCTCCTGCGCGGCGTCGAAATCAAACGCGGCCACGAACGCCAACCCGACCGCGACGAAGCTCGTGACGGCGAGCATGCCCCATCGCGGACTCCCCGTCGCGGACCACACGCCGGCGAAGACGACGCTCCCGACCCACGCGAACCCCACCGTGCACACGCCGACGAGGGAGAAGAACGCCGCCTCGTACCCGTGCGGGATGCACTGCTGGAATATCCCGCGGAGCATCGGTAAGATGCACGGATTAACGAGACCCGCGACGGCGGGCAGCGCGAAAATTTCCCACCGGCTCTTCATGCCGATGAACAGCCACAGCGGCCAGATCGGCGTGAGCGCTTTCAACCCGAACAACGTCCACTTCATCGGGCTCGGCCGCAGCTTCCGCACGATCGGCACCGCGGTCGTCGTGGACACGATCGACGTGACCGTGACGACGAAGAGCACGATGATCACGTCCGTCGCCGTGGCGTTCAACTCCCTCTGCACGAAGACGACGTAATTGGCGATAACCGTCGCGTTCGTGATGACGCTCAGCGTGTGTCCCAATAGGAGCCGCACGAGCTGCGGGTGGTGCTCCACGATCATCTGCACGCTGAGCCGCGTCCGTCGGAACCCTAACGTCGAAAACGCGTGCGCTTTCGACGTCCCGGGGGAAATCACAAACGGCGCCGCCGGCCGCGGGCGCAGCGACCGCGCGCCGAGAAAAGACAACGCGAAAGCCCACGCGCCGGCGAACACGACGCACGCGCGCAGCGCCCACGTCTGATCGCTCACGGCGATCACGCACGCGGCCTGGACGACGATCACGAAGAGCAACGACACGAACCCGAGCGAGATGGTGACGAACGCGAGCTCCGACGCGACGGACTGCCGCGTCGCCTCCACCTTCGCGTCGATCGAATTCGAGTCGACTAAGATCGCGCGCGACGACCCCTCGCCGCCCTCCTTTTGCTCGGCGTCGTCGGAGGAAGACCCCGCGAGTTGAAGTGTTGAAGGATATTGTCCGACACTTTCACTTTCTCCGACCTCGTACTTCGACCCGCCGTTCGCGCCGTCGCCGTCGCCGTCGCGCCCGCCGCCGCCGCGCTTCTTCTTCGCGATTTTGTTCTTCGCGTCTTCCTTCTTCATGAAGCACGCGGTGAGCGGATACTTCCCCCCACCCGGATCCTCCTCGCCTCTCCCCACCGCGAGCGACCGCCAGTGCGCCATCGACAGCAACGGCAGATACGCGTCGAACATCTGCTGCGCGGTGAGCAACGCGACGATCGTGACGACGTAGAAGACGGCGTCCGCGGGGTACATCGTCGAGACGTCGGACGCGGCGTGGAAGGAGACGGACGCCATCGCGGGCATGGAGAAGAGCGCCCACCCGAGGACTGCGTGAGGGAAGAAGTTGTTGTTTCAGGGGTGAAGTTCAAAGGCGTCAGGGTGGAGTTGAAAGGCGTCGAGGCGCGTCTTCTGGATTGAAACCGTCTAGGGGTGGACGGAGAGTGACGAACGCCGGGAGAGAAAGTCCTTAAGGATCGGCGTTCACCACGCCGACGCGGTCGTACGGGGACCGGCGTGACGAATAGGACGCGCCTAAGCCTTTGTACCGAAACGAGCCTGCGTGGGTGAAGCGATCGGTCAGTTGAACGTCTTACCGGTCAAACGTTGAAAGGTAAGCGCGGGTGAAGATTGACGACGGGAAAAGTCCTTAAGGAACGGCGTGCACCACGCGAACGGGGTCGTATGGGAAGCAGTCTCACCGAAGTCGCCGAGCGTGCCGAAGAAGACGAGGATCAAGCCGCACGCGAGCTGCGCGGTGACGTTGCAGAAGACGACCACGGTGCCGTAGTCGACGTCGTTCGGGCCGACGTCGCCGTTCACGGGGAACCACTCGCACGCGCTGTCCATGCCGTCCGGGCGCTCGAACTCCATGGACGGGTACAGGTCGCGATCGTATCGAAGGCATCCGGCGGTCCCGTAGCAGACGCCCTCGCAGACGTCGCCCGCGGCGTGGACTTTCCTCCACGCGATCCCTTCCGCGTTCCCCGCGGCCTGCTCTTTCGCGAGGAGCGTGATCAGGAGCGACCAGAACGAGATCGCCGTGACGCCTATCGGGCTCGAGCCGCTGCGGGGAAGAGGGCATCCGTCCAGTCGCGCGAGGGATCGGAGCGGAGGGAGGGCGTCAGATTCTGTGCGGCGGGCGCGCGCTGCTGATTTGATTTATGCGCGAAAGGACGCGGCGAGGGCTGCGCGCGTCGGGGACGCACCAGTCGTACAGGAACCAGCTCAGGATCTCGCGCTCGTCCGTCGGCTCCGTCGTGTGGTCTTCCATCGCGCCGTCGACGTCGTCGGCGTCCGCGGACGCGGGCTCCGCGTCCGCGTCGCGTCGAGGCAACTCGGCCCTTAAACTAATCGTCGGAGGAAGTGTTAACCCTGATTGATGTTGACTTCGCGCTCCGTCTCGCGCCTTCGTCGTCACGGACGCGCCGTCGTCATCGATGCGCGCGCGCTGCGTGAAGGTCCCTCGAAGGGTTCCGTCGCGGAGCCAGACGCGTGCGGGGTCCGCGCGCGCTGCAAACACTGCCCCGCCGCGGAATCGCGGACGTCCCTCGACACGCACGTGAAAGGATGGGAAAAGCAAACAGACAGAACAGAGGGACCAAATCTTCTCTCCGGCAGGTTTTATGCTCTCCGACAGGTTTATGCGGGACTGCACATATTGTGACCAACGCAACGTCGTAACAATTTTCATCGCGCGTCCCCCTCCAGAGCGGACGCGCGGCATGGACGCCATGCGTGCGCGCCGCGACGAGGTCGAGGCGACGCGCGCGTTCGCCGAGCATTACTTCCGGCGCTGGGACGACGCGCGGCACGAGAGCCTCGCGACGAGAGCTCTCGCGCGCGCGTCCGCAGACGTCCGCGCGATGTCGAACGCGCTCCTACTCGGGGGCGTCCGCGACGTCTCGCGTCGCGACGCCGCTCTCCGCGCGATGTGGACGCGCTGGATCGCGTACGTCTCCCTCCGCGAGCTCGCGCCGAGGCTCTGCGGGGATCTCGTGCGGCACGACTGCGCGATCGTCGCGTGGAAGCACTGGGTCTACGCGACGAAGGACGCGCTCGCGCGCTCGCGCGTAGCGACCGAGATGGGCGCGAAGGCGCGCGAGCGACGCGCGAGAAGCGAGAAGCGAATCGACGCGCGCGGCGTGAACGCCGCGCGTTTGAGGAACCTCTCCGCGGCGAGACGCGAGCGGCAGGACGAGGTGTGGGGGTTCCACATGGACGCGCGCCCGCCGGGCGGGGGATGGAGGAAGCGTCGCGAGGAGGCGAAACGCGCGAAGAGAGCGGCGGGCGACGACGACGACGAACGCGAACGCGAACGAGACGACGACTCGGACGACGACGCGCGCGTCGTCATGGACTTCGAGGCGCACTCGCACACGACGAGGGCGTGGCGCGCGTGGAAAGACGCGAAGAAGGCGCGGCTTCGCGACGAGGACGCGACCGCCGCGCTGCTCGCGACCGCCGAGGCGGCGAGGGAGGGAATGCGAGCGCGCGTCGAGGCGCGCGCCGCCGCGCGCGTCGAGGACAAGCGTCGACAGCTCGAGCGCGTCGCGCGAAAGAAGTCGCTCGAGCGCTTCGCGAGCGAGCTGAAAGGTCGCGAGCTCGAGCTAAACGCCGCGGACGGGTCGCGCGTGACGTACGTCGCCGCGGTGAAGCTCCAGTCCGCGGTCAGAGGATGGCTCGAGCGAAGACGCTACGAGAAGAAAAAATCGAACCCGTTTGAACGCGTCGCGGGGTTGAGGGAGCTCCTCGACCGCGGCGATCGCGCGTTCAGCGCGCAGGAGAGGGTGCTGTTGAAAGCGAAAGACGACTGGGCGGCGAGCGAGCGGCGGTTGACGCGGATGATGCTGACGAACGACGACGCGATCGCGGCGTTGCGCGTCGCGACAGAGACGTTGAGGCGAGTTCTATACACTGGTTCCCATACGACCGCGTCGGCGTGGTGAACGCCGATCCTTAAGGACTTTTCCCGTCGTCTCTCTCCGCCCACCCCTCGCTTTCAATCCCCGCCCTCGACGCCTTTCAACTCCAACTGACGCCTTTCAACTCCACCCCGACATTCGCTTGTATGGAACGACCCTGAGGCTCGGCGACGACGCGAGGGCGCGAAACGACTGCGACGCGCGGTGGGCGAAGCGACGCGCGTTGATCGACGACATCGTCCGGAAGCAGGCGCTGTACACGGAGCACGTCGGCGCGGACGTCGACGAGAACGGGACGCCGACGCCGACGCCGACGCGCGCGCGGAGGAGGATCGGTCGCGGTGCCTACGCGCCGGCGGGGAGGACGCTCGGCGAAGGCGGCGGCGAAGGCGGCGGCTTCGACGACGGGACGGCTGCGCTGATGAGAGGCGCGCCGCGGGACCGCGCATTGTCGCCTCTAGTCACGAGCGAGAAGAGTAGGATTCGATAGTAGAACATATCGTTACGATAGCGAACGATGCGGTTAACGGCGCGCCGCGGCTGCCCCCCCTGGAGGGGATGTTTAGGTTTCTTCGCGCGCCTCGATGTCAACTCCGAGCAGCTGAGTGAGAACTGAAGGAGGTTTTAGGGATTTGGTCCTCCCTGCCAGTCCGAGGCGCGCGGGTTCGACGAGGGCGATGTCCGCGGCCGCGGCGGCGCGAACGGCGTGGCGCGCGGACGCACTCCCGCGGCCGCGCCGGATTCGGAACGCGCGTCGTCGCCGCGCGTCGTCGTCGTCGTCGTCGTCGTCGTCATCGCGGTCGTTCCGATCCCCATCGTGTTCGTCGTCGTCGTCGTCGTCGTCGTCGTCGTCGTCGTCGCGCCACCAACCGCCGTGCGCGCTCGTCCTCGGGCACGACGCCGACGACCTCCTCGCGACCGCGCGCGCGGTAGAAGACGCGCTGCGCCCGCACGGCGTCCGCGCGCTGTGCCTCCTCCACCGCGACGCCGACGGCCTCGCGCGCGATGGCGAGAGGCTCGAGCTGACCCCAGGCCCGTTCCCGGGCTGCTGGCGCGTCGACGGCACCGGCGAGGGTGCGTTCTATACACTGGTCCCCATACGACCGCGTCGGCGTTGTGAACGCCGATCCTTAAGGACTTTCCCGGCGTCTCTCTCCGCCCACCCCTCGCGTTCAATCCCCGCCCTCGACGCCTTTCAACTCCACCTGACGCTTTTCAACTCCACCCCGCCGCATTCGCTCGTATGGAACGACCCTCAGACGCCGCGCTGTGCGGCCTGGACCCAGCCTCCGGGCTCGCGTCCGAACTCGGTCTCTCGTGCGTGCTGTGCGTCGTGGGCGCGACGCGAGAGCCCGCGCTCGGAGAGGACGCGGATGGGTCGCGGTGCGTGCGCGCGGGGCGGCGCGCTGCGGTGTGCGGGACGCCGACCGTCGTGTGCGCGACGCCGACGACGTCTAAGCGCGCGCCGATAACGCCCGCGATTGAGGCGTTACGTACACTCCTTCTGACGATCGCGGCGACGACGAGCGGTGCCAAGACAACACCGGTCGTGTCCATGACGCGCGCCGCGAACGCGCCGCGGTCGCACTTCCCGTTCCCGACGAGATTACGGTGGGTGGCGCTCGGCACGGACCAGGCGCGTTCTACCTCACACTGGTTCCCATACGACCGCGTTCGCGTGGTGAACGCCGATCCTTAAGGACTTTTCCCGGCGCGTCTCTCCGCACATCCCTCGATGGTTTCAATCCCGACACACCTCGATGCCTTTCAACTCCGTTTCTGACGCTTTTGAACTCCACCCCGACGTTCGTCGCTTCGTATGGACCCTCGACCCTCAGTTGCCCGCCGGCGACGCCGCGTTGACGAGGGAGGTGTTCGAGACGTCGAAGGCGCTCGAGGACTTCGCCGCGAGCGATTGCTGGTCGTTGGGCGGCCACGGCGCGGTCGTCGTGACGAGCACGAGCGGCGGCGAGGGGAACGAAGAGAGGGGGACGAAGGCGACGACGTACTCGGCGCTCGAGACGCGCGAGGTGCTTCGCGACGCGTTTCGCGACGGCGACGTGTTCGCGTTGCTCCACGTCCCGCCGACGTGGACGGCGGAGAGAGGGTACGCGTCGTGTCGGCCGGGGGTGTTGTGGCGGCAGCAGCGCGCGAGGGCGGTCCGTGACGGCGGGGGTGCCGACAGGGGTGCCGATGGGGGTGCCCACGCCCGCGCGGACGCGTGGGGCCGGACGCTGCCGTCGCAACGTTTGGGAGAGACGCGCGCGAGCGAACGCGACGCGCGGTTCGTGCCGCAACTCGCGACGGACGCGCTCGTCGCGTCCACGTCCACGTCCACGTCCATGGCATCGTCCACGTCGGATAGTATCGTTGGAGGTGACGCGTGTCGTGAATCGATTAGCTCGCGCGCGCCGAGCGCGTTCGTGATTGGCCCGGGAACGATCGTCGCGGACGACGCGCCGCGCGGGGACGTCGACGTCGTCTTCGCGTCCGACGGGGGCGGCGCCGCGGTGGTGACGAAACAAACGTGGCCGCAAGGGCACCCGTTCGCGCTTCTCGACGCCGTCGCCGTGGAGGCGCTGCGGGGGGACCCGAACGCGGGGGGGTTGCCTCTGTGGCTCACCGGCGGGTAGCGAGCGCGACGGATGAGACGGGCGCGGGCTAAGGAAGTACGGAAGTTCCGTACGAAGGTAGCTAGGTTAACTAGACTAAGGATACCGCGCGCCTACTTCTAAGAAGGTCACGTCTCCGCGACCGCGGCGCGCGGCGCGCCGTCCCCGACGTATCGGTAGCACAAGTTCGTGATTCGCTCGCACCCCGACGCGATCCCGCGGCGCTCGTACTTGGTCTCGACCTCTCTCCCGGGGAGAATCACCCCGCCGTCGTGTGAGCATCTACCCTCGTCGCCGCCGATACCGTTCGTCTTCGCCGCGTCCTCATCGTTCTCGTCCACAACCTCTTCCTTCCACCTCCCCGTCGCGCACGCGTCTTTCATCACCGCGCGCATGTGCGCGCCGTAGTCGCGGTCGTCCGTCCTCAGGTGCAACCGCGCCGGCGGCGACGGCGACGCGGGCCCTCCCTCGGAGACTTTCATCGCGCGCTCGACGAGGGAAACGAGAAACGGATTCACGATCCTCCGGTGCACCTGCGGGGTGGAGTTGAAAGGCGTCAGGTGGAGTTGAAAGGCGCCGAAGGCGGGGATTGAAAGCGAGGTGTGGGCGGAGAGAAACGCCGGCAAAAGTCCTTAAGGATCGGCGTTCACCACGCCGACGCGGTCGCATGGGGACCAGTGCGTAGAACGCGCCTGCGCGTCGCTCCACGGCTCGGGAAAGTACACGCACACGTCCGTCAGCGACGCGCGCGGGATGAAGTCGCGCAGCAGCCACAGCGCGTCCATTCGAACCACCTTGACGCGTCTCGGGTCGACGTTCGCGGCGGCGAGTTTACCTAACGCCGCGCCGACGCCGGGCTTGTGCACCTGAGCGTCGTCGCCCATACGGGGTGGAGTTGAAAGGCGTCAGGTGGAGTTGAAAGGCGTCGAGGGCGGGGATTGAGACCGTGGTGTGGGCGGAGAGAGACGCCGGGAAAAGTCCTTAAGGAATGACGTTCACCACGCGAACGCGGTCGTATGGGGACCAGTGTGGACGCCGGGCTTGTGCACCTCCGCGCCCAGGAAGCATCGCTCCGGGTGTCTCTCGCACATGCGCGTCAGGGAGTCGCCCAGGCCGAAGCCGATCTCGAGGACCACGGGCGGCGGTTTCGCCGTGATGAGCGCGTCCCCGTCCCTCCTCGGTGTCGCGTCCGGGAAGACGTCGCGGAAGAGGTCGAGGCGCGGCGGCGGCCCCGCGCCGCCGGAGTGTGTCACGATCTCGAAGCCGTAGAGACGCCACGGGTCCCCGCGGAGCGCGCGCTTCTGCGCGGCGGTGATCACGCCGCGCTTGCGGAGGTACGTGAGGTGCCACGGGCGATCTAAGTGCTTCCCGCGGACGCGCGTGCGCAGGAGCGCGGACGAGGAGGACGAGGGCGCGTCGTCGTCGTCGTCGTCGACCGCGTCGGGCGGGCGGGCCCTGGCGTCGGACGCGGTCGTCGTCGTCGACGTCGAGAGAGACGTCGACGACGACGACGACGACGACGCGTCTCTTCCGCCCGCGCGGCATCGCGCGGCGTCGAGCCGCTCCGCGTTTCGATGCGACGGCCGCGTCGCGCGGATCCTCGCGAGGAGGAACCGCGGCGGACGAGCCCCCGCCAACGCGGCGCGCATCGATTTCTGATGATGCCTCTCTCGGAAAGAGCCGTTTTCGTTCACAGCAACGACAGACGAACGATGTCAGCAGCGCCGCGACGCCATTCGCGCGCGGCGCCGGAGCGAGGTGTGCCGGGATGCAGATCCGGCACGTGAAGACCGTGCTCCCCCCGGGGGAGCGGGTGAACAAATGCACCGCGATCGCGTGGTGCGTCGCGCGCCTCGTCGCCCACCGCGACCGCGGCGCGTCGGTCAGATCGCGCGCGACGGCACCCGCCGTTCAAATGAATGATGTTTCCTTTCTTCGCCGCGGTCAACCCATCGTCGTCGTCGTCGTTCGTCGTCCGTCCCCATCCCCTTCCCGCTCACCCGCGCACCACCCCCCTCGCGCGTCGCGTTGTCCTCAGGAGCCCGAACGCGAAGCGCATGGCGTGCGTCACCGTGGACCGCGTCGTCCAGCTCTTCGACGACGCCGGGACCAAGCGCGACAAGTTCAGCACCAAGCCCTCCGATCCCGCCGGCCCGAAAACGTTCCTCGTCCGCGGCCTCGCGTTCTCGCCCGACTCCACGAAGCTCGCGGTCGCGCAGAGCGACAAGATCGTCTTCGTGTACAAGCTCGGGAGCGAGTGGGGGGATAAGAAATCCATATGCAACAAGTTCGCGACGTCCAACGCGGTGACGTCGCTGACGTGGCCGCGAGGGAGGCATCACGAGCTCGTCTTCGGCACCGCGGACGGCAAGGTACGCACACGACGCGTCGCGCGCTCCACCACACGATATGCCACGTCATCATCCCGAAGAAGATTATGTGTGTTTCGGCCAATAGAATCATCACGTCTTTGACCCGAAGATTGTGTTTCGACCAATAGCGTCACGTCTCTGACCCGAACGCGCCGATCGAATCGGATCCCTCCGCGCGCAGGTGAAGATCGGCGCGTTGAAGACGAACAAGGCGGCGACGGCGTACGCGCACCCGGACAAGTCCTACGTCGTGTCCATGTCGCACTCCCCGGATGGCGGCAGCGTCTGCGTCGGGCACCTCGACGGAAGCGTATACACGTTCGCGTTCTCCGACGGCGTGGCCGGGAAGCTGACGAACCACGGCTGCGCGCCGACGTCGCTCTCGTGGGGCGCGCGGGGGTTCATTTGCGCCGGCGGCGCCGACGCGAAGATTGCGTTTTACGAGACCCACGCGTCCGCTAACCTCGCGCGCGCGCCGCAGGTGTTCGACCTCGGGAACGCGCGCGACTCGAGCGCGGGGAAAGAGGTGGGCGCGCTCGCGTTTAACCCCACCGGGGACGTGGTCGTCGTCGGCACGTACAACAAATTTTACGCCTTCGCGTTCGACGCCTCAGCGATGACGAGAGGATGGAAAGAGCGAGGGAGTAAACTCGTCGAGTGCCTGTACGCGGTCACCGCGCTCGGGTGGAAGCCGGACGGCAGCAGGATCGGGTTGGGCGCGGTGTCCGGCGGCGTGGACCTCTTCGATCTGTGCGTGAGAAAGTCGCGGCACGGAGACGCGTTTGAGTTCACGCACGTGAGCGCGTCTAACGTTCTCGTGAAGCGTCTGGACGGCGGCGCGACGATCGTGTTCGCGTCGAAACACGGCCACGAGATTGGGAAGATATCCGTGCACAGAGGGCGGTACCTCACCGCGCGGACGGACGAGACGCTTCTGTGCGGCGACGTCGAGACGGCGAAGGTGTCCGAAGTCGCGTGGACCTCCGGAGGGAGCCGCGGCGGCGGCGGCGAACGCGAGCGGTTCGACTTTGAGACCGAGCGCGCGTGCGTCGTGCACCACGACGGCGCGCTGTTCGTGATCGAGTACGGCGTGGACGAAATCTTAGGGACGTGCCGCGCGTCGCACCGCGCGTCGCACCTCTTGTCCGTCCGCGTGAACGAGGCCAAAACCAGAGAGGGCGGCGGCGGCGGCGTGAAAAAAATCGCGCACCTCGTCGACGCGCAGACGATCCGCGTCGCGGACCTGGGCGGCGATGCCGCCGCGGACGACATGCCGATGGCAGGCGCCGCGCGTCGAGGAGGGTCGCGCGCGCGCCACGGCGACGCCGTCACGATCTCGCACGACGCGAAGGTGGATTGGCTCGAGCTTAACCAACGCGCGACGCACTTGTTGTTCCGGGATAAAAAGCGCGCGCTGCACCTGTACGACATCGGCGCGCGGCGGCGCCACACGCTTCTGAACTACTGCTCGTACACGCAGTGGGTGCCCGGGTCCGACGTCGTCGTCGCGCAGTGCCGACAAACCCTGTGCGTGTGGTATTCCGTGGACTCCCCGGATCGCGTGACGAACGTTCCGATCAAAGGCGAAGTCGAGGGCATCGAACGCGGGAAGGGCCGCACGGAGGTTGTCGTCGACGAGGGCGCCTCCACGACGTCCTACGCCCTGGACGAATCCCTCATCGAGTTCAACTCCCTCGTCGAGGACGGCGACTACGACGCCGCGGTCGAGGCGCTGGAATCGCTCGCGTTGACCCCGGAGACGGAGGCGATGTGGACGGAGCTCCGAGCCGCGGCGACGGCGGATAAGAAGTTGCTCGTCGCGCGTCGATGCGCCGCGGCGTTGGGGGACGTCTCCGCCGCGGAATTTTTAGGTGGCGTGCTCAAAGACGCCGCCGCCGTCGCCGTGGACGTCGCGAACGACGCCACCGGGTTGGAGCACTTCCGCGTGAAGGCGTCCCTCGCGATGATGCAACGGCGGTGGAAGGTCGCCGAGGCGTTGCTCGTCGAGAACGGCCGCGTCGACGACGCGATTTCGATGTACCGCGAGATGCATCGCCTCGACGACGCCGTGCTCGTCGCGGAGAGCTCCGGGAGGGGCGGCGGCGGCGGCGGCGGCGCGGGCGCGGGGGGCGGCGCGAGTCCCGAGGACGTGCGCGAAGAACGCGCGCGATGGCTGGAGGAGACTGGGCAGGAGGCGGAGGCGGCGGCGGTGAAGGAGCGCGATGGCGACGACCTCGGCGCGATCCGTTTGTACCTCCGCGGAGGGCTCCCCGGCCGCGCCGCGGGGGTCGTCATCGCGCGGGTCGATGCTAAAAACGGCCACGGTCGAAACGTTACCGACAACGTCTTCGATGAGGGGACGATACGGGACGTCTTCGCCGGGCTCGCGCGCGGGGAGCTGCACGAACGCGCGGGCGAGTTATCCGAAGCGTTGGGGAGGACGAAGGACGCGTTGGCGTCGTACGTCGCCGCCAACGCGTTTCGCCGCGCCGTGGACCTGTGCGCGAGACCGGGCTCGGGGTTGGACCACGAGGTGCCGTTCCTGGAGGAGAAGTGGGGCGATCACCTGTTCGAGAGCAAGCAGTTCGAGCAAGGGATAAACCACTTCCTCAACGCGGGGCAGGCGCACAAGGCCATCGAGTGCGCGATCGAGGCGAGGCACTGGAAGAAAGCCGCCGAGATGCTCGAGAAGGCGACGAAGCGCGGCGGCGGCGACGCGTCTCGACACGAGCATCAGTACCTTCGCCTCGCGCGGCACCACGAGAGCGTCGACGACGTCGACGACGCGGAGCGGTGCTTCCTGCGCGCGTCCGCCCCGGGCGAGTGCGTGGAGATGTACGCGCGCCTGGACCGGTGGGACCGAGCGCACAAGATCGCCGTCGGGTACATGACCGACGCGGACGCCAAGGCGTTGTACGTGAAGCGAGGGCGAGAGCTCGAGAGCAACGGTCGGTACGCGGAAGCGGAGAAGGCCTACGTCGCGGTGAACGAGCACGACACGGCGATCGCGATGTACGAGAAGCACGGCCAGCACGCGCACGTGCTTCGACTCGTGAGTCAACACCGGCCGGAGACGCTCCGAGAGACGCGCGCGCACCTCGCGACGACGATGGAGAACGACGGGAACTATCGCGACGCGGAGCGGCAGTACGTCGAAGCCGGGGACTGGAAAGCCGCGGTGGCGATGTACAAGACGAGAGAGAAGTGGGAGGACGCGATGCGGGTCGCCAAGGCGCACGGCGGCGAGGACGCGTCCGTCGCGGTGTCCTACGCGTGGACGTCCGCGATGCCCGCGGAGGAGGCGGTGAAGACGTTGCGTAAACACGGCGTCGCGGAGGCGGCGGTGACGCACGCGTGCGACGCGGCGTACGATTTCGATCGCGCGCACGAGCTCGCGCGCGCGCTGTCGAGCCGCGCGCTCGTCTCCGAGGTGCACATGAAACACGCGATGCATCACGAGGACGAGGGGCGGTTCGTCGAGGCGGAGATCGCGTTCGTGAAGGCGGATAAACCAAAGGAGGCGATCGAGATGTGGATTCACGCGAAGGATTGGAAAGCCGCGATGAAGGTGGCGGAGGAGCACGACCCCGCGAGCGCGCTGGACGTGCAGCTCGCGCACGCCAAGGTGAGACTGGTTCCCATACGACCGCGTCGGCGTGGTGAACGCCGATCCTTAAGGACTTTGCCCGGCGCATCTCTCCGCCCACCCCTCGCTTTCAATCCCCGCCCTCGGCGCCTTTCAACTCCACCTGACGCCTTTCAACTCCCCCAGGCGTGCGTCGAAGAGAACGACTTCCACCGAGCGGAGGGGTTGTACGTGAAAGCGCGGCGGCCCGAGCGCGCGATGAAGATGTACGCGCGGCGGGATTTATGGGAAGACGCGCTGCGCGTGTCGGCAGATTACCTCCCGAATCTCGTCTCGGAGCTCCAAGCGGAGATGCGACGGGTCAAAGCCGGCGGCGCGCGCGCGCTGAGCGCTATGACGGAGGACGACGACGACGACGCCCGCGACGCCGCCGCGGGGATCGATTCCGTGCCCTCGAGCGGCGACGCGGCAATCGGAGAAGGATTCTCGGACGCCGCGACGGACGCCGCGACGGACGCGAACCGTCGCGACGGTTCGGTTCCCGAGTGCGTCGCGCGCGGGAAGAGGCTCGAACGCGAGGGCAACTACGCCGCCGCCGTCGACGCGTTCCTCGAGATGACGCTCAAGGTGACGAAGGACACGAACGCGCTCGCGGACGCGTGGTCGACTGCGGTTGCCATCGCGTCGGATCACGTCCCCGGGAAGCACCGCGCCGTCGTCGTGGAGGTCGCGAAGCGCCTCCGGGACGTCGGGCGGAGCCGAGAGGCGAGGGATCTGTGTGCCTCTTCGGGGGTGGATCCGAACGCGCCGCCGCCGTCCGATTCCGTCGCGCGGCGGTCTTCCTCATCCGCGTCCAAAAACGCAGCCGACGTGGACTTGCGAGAGATGGGCTTATCCTCGCCCCCCGGCGGCGGCGGCGCGGGCGCGAGGACGATCGCGGCGACGACCTCGACGCTGTCTCCCGGAGGGAAAGCCTCCGTCGCCGCCGCCGAGGACGCGGCTCGACGCGGCGACTGGGACGCCGCGCACGCCGCCGCCGCCGCCGTCTCGCCGGACGTCGCGGCGACGTTCAGCGTCAAGCACGCGACGATCGAGCTCCGCGGCGGCTCGCCGGCGGCCGCCGCGGAGGTTCTCGCGACGCACGGGGTGTTACACGACAAGGGATGTTACGCCCTGTACGAAGAGATCGCCGCGGGCGTCCTCGCCGGCGCGCGAGACGGCGACGCCGACGACGGAACGCCGCGCCTGAAGGCGTTTTTACTGACGCTCGTCACCGGGATGGAGGCAAGTTTTTTACACTGGTCCCCATACGACCGCGTTCGCGTGGTGAACGCCGTTTCTTAAGGACTTTTGCCGTCGTCTCTTTCCGCCCATCCCCCCTTTCAATCCCCGACCTCGATGTCTTTCAACTCCACCTGACGTCTTTGAACTCCACCCCGACATTCGCTCGATGGAACGACCCTACAGGCGACGCCGGAAATTCACGCCGAGTCGCTCAAGCGTCTGCGCAAGTACCTCGACGCGTCGCACCTCGCGTGCGTTCGCGCGGACGCGAAGAGCGTTGGGTTACGCGCGATATCCGCCAAGGCGGCGACGGCGGCGCTGCGTCACGTGTGCGAGATTCCCGCGGATCGCGCGTTTTTTCAAGCCGGCGTCGCGTGCCGCGACGCCGGCGACGCCAACCACGCGTTTGTCTTTCTCAACCGGTACCTGGACATCACCGAGGCCATGGACGAGGGCGACGTCGACTCCAGGGGGCTGGACGATGTCGACTTCGAGACCGCGGCGTCGGACCTCCCGTCGCGGTTCCCGCTCCCGCGCGAGCACTTCGTGAAGAACGAGGCGACGCGCGAGGAGATTCGCGACTGGGTCCTCGCGCACTCCATGGACGCCGCCGTGGACCAGACGTTGTCGCAGGCGCGTTCATGGTCACACCGGTCCCCATACGACCCCGTTCGCGTGGTGAACGCCGATCCTTAAGGACTTTCTCGACTTTCTCTCCCGGTTTTCGTCACTCTCCGCCCACCCCTCGATGGCTTGGTTTCAATCCCGACACACCTCGACGCCGCCTTTCGACCAACTCCGCTTCTGACGCCGTTCGACTCCACCCCGACGACGTTCGTCGCTTCGTACGGACCCTCGGCCCTCGTCAGCGCGTCTGCGACGGATGCGGGCGCGACACGTACGTCGCCGCGCTGACGTGTCACCGATGCGCGTCCACCGCGGACGCGTGCGTCGTGACCGGGTACCCGGTGCCCGCGGGGGAGCGCGTGACGGCGGGCGCGGGGCGGCCGGCGCGGCGGGAGGATTGGAACGCGTGGACGGGAAAGTTCGGGACGGATCCGTGGACGGGGAAGGAGGGCGCGACGCCGAAGCACTGAGAGGTTGAGCTGCGATGCGATAGACTATACAGTACACTATGGTCATTCGTTCGTTCGTTCGTTCGTCTAGGGTACACGTACACGCAGTCTAGTCGTCTATTACTCCGGCGGCGGCGGCCACTGTTTCGTGTTCTCGTCGCCGCGTTTATTACGTTTCGTCGTCGCCGCGCCCGGCTTTTTCCTTCGCTTCTTCGTCGTCGTCGCCGGTTCCGCCGCCTCGGTCGCGTCGGCGTCGTCGTTCGCCTTCGTCTTCGGTTTCTTCATCTTCTTCTTCTTCTTTCTCTTCTCCTCCGCCTCTGCCGCCGCTCCCGCCGCTCCCGTCGCCTCCGTCGCCTCCGTCGCCTCCGCGCTCGGCGCCGCGCGCGCCTTCTTCAGGCGCTTCCGCTCCGCTCTGCTCATCCGCGCGTGATCGTATCGAACCGGTCTCCGCCGCGCGTCGTCGCCTCCGTCATCGCGCGCGTCCCCGTCGCCGTCCGCGTCCACCTCGCGCGATCTCGCTCTCTTCGCCGCCGCGACGTCCGCCGCCTTCGCCTTCGCCTTCGCCGGCGCCGCGCGCGATGACGGCGCCTCCGATCCCCCCGAGCGAAAGCCTCCGTCGCCGCCGCCCACGATGAGCTGCTCTCGGAGCGACGCGAGGAGCGCCGCCTCCTTGTGCGTCAGCGCGCCTCCGCCGGCGCTCTTCGCGGATGACGACGCGCGCTCGCGCTCTTGCCGCTCGAGCGCCTTGCGGTTCGCCGCCGCGACCGCGATGCCGCTGAACCGCGACCCGGACATCGGACGCGCGCGCGCGAAGTCGACTGACGAGTGGCTGGATGTCAACTACAGGTACAACGTCAACTGTACGAAAAATGCATCATCGGTCAGTTGAAAGGGGGCGCGATCAAATATTGAAACCGATGAATGGGTGAAAAACTTTTGTCCTTCGTGTCGCGAGAGTTCCGAGACTTCCGAGACGGGTTCCCCCGGCGGTGCAGTGCAGATCGCGCGGGGAGTCGAGAGCGCGCGCGCGCGGACGCGATGGGCGCCGCGCGCGCTGTGCTCATTCCGCGCATAAAACCCCGGTCGAAGCCGAAGACGCGGCGGCGTCCGAGAGCGGCGACTCGCGACCGCGGTGGGTGCGCGTCGTCGTCGTCGTCCGCGCCGGTCACGCCGCAGCAGTCGTGTGGCGGGTCCGATCGCCGACGCGGACGTCTCGACGGATCCGCCGCGTCCGGGGGACCCGCGACGCACCGCGCGACGCCGGCGCCGCACGTCCGCGAGCCGCTGACGCCGCTGACGCCGAACGCGCGATCCGACGCGCGCGCGACGGCGAACGCCCCGAAGAACGACACGGACGACGCGACGCGCCACAGAGAGACCGCGGCGAGGAGCGCGAGGGCGGAGGGGACGAGAGCGGTGCGCGCGGCAGTCGAAGCGGATCGCGACGGATTCGTACGCGCCGCGGTGAAGGGCTACGCGACCGCGATTCGGAAGCTGTCGACGTACGTGTCGCTCGAGCGCGACGACGCGGCGAAAGAGGGCGTGGTCGCGAAGGTGGCGCAGTACACCGCGCGTTTGGAGAGGCTGCGGGAGGTGTTGAAGATGCGCGAGGAGGAGGAGGAGGAGGAGGATGAAGACGGCGCCGACGACGACGCCGACGACGACGACGACGCCGACGCCGACGCCGACGACGACGCCGACGACGACGATGACGCCGACGACGACGCGAAAGAGAACGATGACGGCGGAGCGAAGAAAAAGCGAACGCCGACGACGACGTTCGTCGTGAAGCCGCGTCGGGGACGGTCGGTTCGAGGGGGGGGCGCGCGGACGGGGACGGGGTCGGCGGGGGCGTTTTTGAAAAGAGAAGCGACAGCCGCCCGCGACGCCGACGCGGGAGCGGGGGAGACGTTCGCGTCCCCGGAGAAGAAAGGCGCGAGCGACGACGTCGACGTCGACGTCGCGGCGGCGGACGCGGCGACGGCGAGCGCGCCGGCGACGCCGCCGCCGCCGTCGTACGAGTCCGTCATGGCCTCGGACGCGTCTGACGCGTCTGACGACTCGGAGTTTGAACGCGGCGCGACGACGACGACGACGCGCGCGGCGAGCGCGCGCGCGTCTTCCGTTGTCGTCGCGTCCTCGTCCGAGAGTGGTTCATCGCTTTCGTCGTGGTGGTCGAGTACGGTCACGCAAATAACGCCTCATCTAGGGACGTTACGAGAGAAAACGAAGGAGACGCTCCGACCGGCGATGGAGAGACTCGCGATCGAGGCCAAGAAAACCGGCGAGCGGTTCCTCGCGGACCAGTTCCCGAGCGACGACGAGTACGAGAAGGAGTTTTTGAAGCTCGAAGCGCTCAGGAGGGAGACGGCGACGGCGTGAGTTGAAATGAGTCATCATAGTTGAATCGAGTTTTGGCGGGGGGGTATCCCTTTAGACCCGGTGTGTAGTTAACTACACATATTTCATCGGCGGTGTGTAGTTTACTACGAAGGTACCTTGTACACGAAAATGCTCGGGTCTAAAGGGATAGGGTGGGTGCGGGCGAAGCTTCACGAGAAAGATCTTACGACGAATGCGTCGTTCTTTTCTCTTCATAACAACCTTATTACACCATCACGCGTGGTGATACGATGTCTCCTACGTGCGCGTTCCTTCGCGTCGTCCCCTCCCTTCCAACTAGTATCGCTCACTTTTTCCGCTTCGCCGCGAGCATCGCGCGGTTCTTCCGATCGAGCGCGTTCGCCTTTTCCCGCCGCGCCTTGGTCTCCTCCCGTCTCTTCGCCGCCGCCGCCGCCGCTTCCTTCGCATCCGTCGCTTCCTTCGCATCCGCCGTCGCCGCCGCCGTCGCCGCCGCCGCGCTCGCGCTCGCGCTCGCGACCGAGGACGCGCGCATCGGCGCCGCGAGCGTGCGAGCGCGCGGCGGAAGAAACACCACCGGCGCGTGCGCTTGCGTATCGACCATCGCGTCTTCCTCTTCCTCCTCCTCCTCCTCTACCTCCGAGTCCGAGAGCTCTTCCATGTCGTCCGACGCGAAATCAAACGACGCCGCGTCCAGCGCGTTCGCGAGCGCCGCGAGCGACCGCCCGTCGACGGAGAGCGAGACGTTCTGATCGCCGCCGGCGGCTTCGGCTTCGGCTTCGGCTTCGACGGCGGCGGCTTCGACTTCGACGGCGACGTTCAAGTCCACGTCGGTCGTCGACGGCTCGTCGTCGTCCTCGTCGTCGACGACGGCGTAAGACACGCGCGCGTCCGACCTGAACCTCTCCGCGTCGTCGTCCACCTCGGAGTCGTCGCCCGCGTCCGCGTACCTCGACGACGACGCGTTCGTCGGGGACCCCGCGCTCGCGCTCGCGTTCGCGCGGGCCCCCGGGGGAAGAAGCAGCGAATCTTTCCACTCGTTGTCGAGCGCGCCCAAGGCTCGCGCCCACGACGAGTCCGCGTCGTCCTCCGCCGGCGCGGCGTCTTCCGCGGGGGGACCGTCGACGCCGGCGACGACGCCGCCGTTCAGCCTCGACGACATCGCCGCGGCGACGCGCGAGGAAATCTCAGACTTTTCCGCGCGCGGGTTCGCCTTCACCGCCTCGGTCGCCAAGCTCGACGCCAACTCCGCGATGTCGACGGGCAACCCGCCGCGAATCGCCGCCGCGTACACTTCCTCCGCGTCCACCACCGGCGTCGTCGTCGCGGCGCCGCGCACCGCGGGAGTAGCGCTCTCGTAGCGCAGGTTCCGCGTCACGCCGCTCTCGAACGCTCCGCCGGCGTCCCTCTGCGGCGTGAGATCGTACGGATCCGTCCCCGCGCCGGCTTCGGAGAGAGGCGTCGGCGCCGTCGCCGCCGCGCCGCCCGGGCTCCGCGCCTCCGCCTCCGCCTCGCTCGCCGCCGACGCCGACGGCGGCGCGGAGTTGTTCGCCGCCGCGCTCGCCGCGGCGTACAGCGCGCTCGTGTTCAAATCCACGGCGGCTGCGTCTTCGCCGGAGGACGACGACGCGGGAGGCGCGCGATCGCTCAGCGCGCCGGCGACGACGGCGTCAAGGGTTCGGACCCGCGCGCCGAGCGCGCCGAGAACGTCGTCCAGGTCCTTCAACTCCGGGATGTTCGTCCGCGTCGGGAGGTTCACGCCGCTCGCGTCGTCCATCGCGGACGCTTCCGCGCGCTGCAGCGTCGCCTCCGCGACCGCAGCGGCGGCGGAGACCGCGTCCATAGCCTCGGACGTTTTCGCCAGCGACGCGAGCATCTCTCGCTCCGCCGCGCCGCTCGAAGAGCTCCCGCCGCCGATCGTCCCCGTCGCCGTCGTCGTCGTCGTCGTCCCGGTGCCGGTGGTGCCGGAGCTCGAGGAGCGCTTCTCCGCGCTCCCGAACGCGCGCGCGCGAGAGGGCGACGCGACGTCCGCGTCGTCCATCGTCGCGGAGAAAATGTTCGCGGTGTTTTCATCCGAGACGTCCACCGTGCGGTCGTAAAAGCCCCCGCCCGCGCCCGGACGCATCGACGTCTCGTCCAAGTCCAGGGATAAATCCCTCGCCATGGACTCCAGCCCCGTCGCGGTGACCTCCGTCGCGTTCGCGTCGTACTCAAACTTCCCGGGCGTGGGTTCGAGCCCGAGGAGGCCCTTCCTTCGGAGCTTCGCGCTCGCGGTGCCGACGGCTTTCGCCACGGCGGCGGCGGCGGCGGCGTCGCGGTTCCCTCCGCCCGGCGTCGCCTGCCCGGAGGAGCTCTTCGCCGCCGCCGCCGCCGCATTAATCGCGGCGTCCAGCGCGGCGTCGTCCTCGTCCTCGTTCTTGCTCTTGCGCTTGTTCGCGCTCCCCGCGCCGGCGCCGCGGCCCGCGCCGCCGCCGCCGCCGACGAAATCGTCGTCCGAGTCCGTCTCGCTGTCGTCGCTCAGCGTCTGCGCGAACGTCACCGTCGCGTCGGTCGCCGGTCCCCTCGCCGCCGACCGACCGACCGACCGCGACGCCGCTGGCGCCGTCTCCCCGCGCGCGACCGCGGCGACGTCGATCCACTCCGCGCCCTCGGCGTCGTACCCCAGGTCCGCGTGCGTCTCCGCGTTCTTCGCCATGGCGATGATCTTCCGCAACGCGGCGTTGTTCTCCATCCTCTCCCTCGTCACGGCGTCGACCGCTTCCGCCTTGCCCGCGCCCTCGACGCGCCGCCATCGGTTCGCTTCCGCGTCGTCGTCGAACATGTCGTCGAACGGCTCCGCGTCGTCGAAGAACCGACGCTCGCCCGTCGCCGCCGGGGACTTGGGCGGCGGCTTCCCCGGCTCGTGCGACACGTGCGCGGCCATCATCGACTCTGGGATCCTCCCGGCGAGGATGTCCTCCGCAGCCTTCGCCGCCTCCGCGTCTTTCTTTTCCTTCGCCCACTTCCGTAGCAGCGGCGCGTGGACCATCCCGCCGCCGGCGAGGAGTTTGTCCACCTTTTCTTTGCGCTCCGCGCGGTCGAGCACTCTGAGCTCCTCTTTCAACCGTCGCATGTCCCTGTGCGCGTGGACAACCTTCGCGGCCGCGTTCGCGCGCTTCGCTTCCTTCGCCTTCTCCTTGCGAAGCTTGTCGAGGTCGTCGTCGCGGCCCTCCGCGAGCGCTTTTTCTTTCGCGAACGCCACCGAAAACGCATCCTTCGCCTTGGACGCTTCGTTTTTGTAATTCGCATCCTTCGCCGTAACGGATCTGCCCTTGACCTCGCTCGCCGCCGCCGTCGGCGCGCCCTTTCCGAGGACGTGCGCTTTGTGCTGCACGACGTATTTCCCTTGTCTGTGCGACCGTCCGATCGCGACGCCCTTGCTGTCGAAAATCAACCCGTTGAAGTGCGTCCCCTCGAACGATTTCGGGTTTTTGATCGTCAACGGCTTGGCGATGATGTCCAGCGTCTCCTTCTTGAGGTTCTCCACCAAGCACTTGCGCTCCTTCACCTTCGCCCTGGTCTCCGCGGTCCTCTCGAGGTACTCCGCCATCTCCCTCCTCGCGTCCGCCGCGAGTTTATCCGCCTTGACGCGTCTATCCCTCGCCGCGAACAGCGGCGAGTGAAGTTCGTCTCGCCGCGCGTACTCCTTCGCGAGCGCGCGTTCGAACCGCTCGAGCTCGCCCAGCGCGTCGTCGTGCTTCTCGAGCTTCTTGACGTGCTTCGCTTTCGCGAGCGGCGGCGCGAGCGACGCCGCGGCGCGCTGCGCGGCGCCGACGCCCGCGGCCGCGTTGGCGTAGTCCTCGTCCAGCTCCTTCTGCTTCGCCTCTCGCGCGCGCGTCCATCCCGCTCGGAGCTGATTCTCGAGCTCGCCGTGGTGCTCCTTGACGGAGCGCTGGAACTCTCGGACTTTGAACTTGGCCCACACCTTCTCTTGCTCGCGGACCTGCGCGAGGCGCTCCAGGCGCGTCGTCTGCGTCGCCTTCTTCAGCCTCGCGGACGCCTCCGCGGCGCCGAGTCGGTACGTCGATTTTTCCCGAACGATCTCGGACGCGCCGCGCGCGTCGTGCACGAGGCCGCCGCCGGGGGCCATGAGCGCGGCCTGGATGTCGTTCAGCGGCGGCATGTCGTTCGATGGCCTCGGCGTGGACGCGCTCGCGTGCGCCATCGTGCGTGCGACGTGCGGGGAGGCGATGCCGCGGGGCGTTGTGCGCGACCGATGTCGGCAACTCCGACGACGCTCAACGGTTAAACGGCCCCAACGGCCGGCTGAGCCTATCAGGTGCGTTCTCTACACACGTTTTTCACCCATCCACCGGGTTCAATATTTGATCGCGCCGACTTTCAACTTTCCGATGAACTTAGGATATGATAGCTGAAATCATAATCAGCCACCTCGGTAAATAAAAGTAACAATGGCAGATCCTTCGGCGCGCCATGGCCGCCGCTCCGCCCGCCGCGAAGCTGTTCATCGGCGGCCGATGGGTCCCCCCCATCCACGGCGCGTCCATCCCCGTCGTGAACCCGCACGACGGCTCCACGATCGGCGCGATCGCGGCGGGAACGTCCGAGGACGTCGCGGCCGCGGCGTGGGCGGCGAAGCACGCGTTCGCGGAGTGGAGCGCCACGACGGGCGCGCACCGCGCGTCGATCCTCCGCGCGATCGCGACGGAGATCAAGAAACGCAAAGACGCGTTATCGTCCACGGAGACGAACGACTGCGGGAAGCCCCTGGAAGAGAGCGAGTGGGATATCGACGACGCCGCGGCGTGCTTCGAGTACTACGCGAGTCGATGCGAAGCGATCTTCGGATCGGCGTCCACCGCGTCCAAGCCCGTGTCGCTCCCCGACGCGTCGTTCCGAGGGACGCTCGTGAAAGAACCCCTCGGGGTCGTGGGCCTCATAACGCCGTGGAACTATCCGTTACTCATGGCGGTCTGGAAAGTCGCCCCCGCGCTCGCGGCCGGCTGCGCCGTCGTCTTGAAGCCGTCCGAGCTGGCGTCCTTAACCTGCCTCGAGCTCGCGGACGTCGCGCGCGTCGCGGGCGTCCCGCCCGGCGTTTTCAACGTGGTCACCGGCGCGGGCGCGGACGCGGGCGCGGCGGTGTGCGTCGCGCCCGGGATCGATAAGATCGCGTTCACCGGGTCGTTGGCGACGGGAAGGCGGGTCGCGCGCGCGTGCTCGGAGGAACCGAAGCCCTGCTCGCTCGAGCTCGGGGGGAAATCGACGCTCGTCGTGTTCGACGACGTCGACGTGGACGTCGCCGTGGAGTGGGCGATGTTCGGGTGTTTCTGGACGAACGGGCAGATTTGCAGCGCGACGAGCCGCGTCCTCGTGCACGAGCGCATCGCGGAGGCGTTCAAGAGGAAGTTACGCGCCGCCGTCGCCGGGATCGACGCGGGCGAGCCGCGCCGTAAAGGGTGCCGCCTCGGCCCTCTGGTCAGCGCGGGCCAGCGCGATAAGGTGTTAGCGTACATCGCGAACGGAATATCAAACGGCGTGGAGGTGCTGTGCGGGGGATGCGAACCGCCGCGAGGGAAGCACGTCCACGCGGCTGGGTACTACGTCGCGCCGACGGTTTTTTGGAACGTCCCGCAGAGCGACCCGCTGTGGAAGGAGGAGATCTTCGGGCCGGTGATGTCCGTGAGGGAGTTTCGGGACGAGGACGAAGCGATCGAGATCGCGAACGACAGCGAGTACGGCCTCGCGGCGGCGGTGTTATCGAACGACGACGCGCGGTGCGAGCGAATGACGGGTCGGTTTCAGGCGGGCATCGTATGGCAACAGTGCTCGCAACCGTGCTTCGCGGAGCTGCCGTGGGGCGGAAAGAAACGCAGCGGGTTCGGGAGGGATTTAGGCGAGGACGGCATGGAGAAGTACTTGCACACGAAGCAGGTCGTGCGGTACGCGAGCGAGGAGCCGTTCGGGTGGTACCCGAGCTGTTCGAAGTTGTGACCCGCCCGCCGTCGATCATTCGATCGTTCGATCATTCTATATCATTCGATCCCTCTGTGCTTCTTGTACCTTCGCACCATGCCCAAGAACAACCGCGGGGCGTACGACCCGAGGAGGTAACGCAGCGCGAACGACGGGAGAAAACGCGTCAGCGCGGGAAGTTCCTCGACCGCGGTCAGCGTCGCCATTCGCCGGGCGTCGACGTTCTCTTTCGTCCCCTTCTCTCCGTCCTCCGCGGGCGTGACGATCCCTTTCCCGCACGTCGCGCCGCTCCCGAAATCCAGCGCGCCGGTGTTCGCGTCGTAGCTCCTGTACGCGTACGCCACCGCACCCTTCGACGGCCAGTCTCTCTTCACGCGCAATCGCACCGTCGCCCGCATCGCCGGCAACATCGGCACCTTATACTCCGCGACGAACGCGTCTCCCTTCGCGCCGCCGTCCGCGTCGTCCGCGTCGTTCGCGACGCGTTTGAACGACGTCTCGGCGTCCCACGCGCTTCTCTCCTCGCACGTTGATAAGATCATGTCGACGTAGTCGTCGACGCCGAGTCCCGGCGCGGTGCACGTCGTCTTCGCGAGCGTCCGCCCGCGTTCCGCCGACGCCGCGGCGTCGTCTTCGGTCACTTCCGATTTCGCGGCGGCGACGACGGACGCGGCTTCGCCGGTGACGGGGACCTCCGTCCATCGTTCCGCGTCGTTCAGCATCCCCACGAGGTCGTTCAGTTCGTCGTCGAGCGTCCGGGAGAGAAGCGCGGGTGGACTCGCGGCCGCGGTGGGGGTCGATTCGTCCGCGGCGGCGGCAGCGGCGGCGGCGTCGAAGGCCGTCTTATATATCAGATCTCGTCGATCCTCTTCCTCCGACGTGGACGTCGACGCCGGCGGCCGATCGCTCTTCGTCTCGCCGACGACCTCGTCGTCGTCTTCCTCCTTCACCGCGCGCTTCGCGTCACCCTCCTCCGTCTTCGTCTCGTCCGCGGCGCCGACGACGGCGTCCGCGGCGTCGTCCTTCGCCTTCGTCAACTCGCCGTCGCGCGAGACGACGACCATGACGTCCTCATCGCGCGCGTCCGCGTCCGACGCACTCGTCTCCGGCGGCGTCGCTTCTTCCGCGTCCGCGCCGGTCGCGTCCTCGAGCGCGTCCTTGACGTCGCCGAGGTCGAACCCGTCGTCTGGCATCGCGCGCGCGCGCTCGAGAGTGCGCCCGGAGCGCGGCATCGCGTTCAAAACGACCTGCTGGACGCGACGGTTCGGACGACGCGTCGTCGTCGCGGTCGTCGCGGACTCGCGAACCGACGCGCGGGCGCCGCGCGACGTCGGCGTCCCCGCCGCCGACGCGCGCGCGCTCGCGAACGAGACGCGCATGCGAAAGAGTCCGCGCGCGACGCGAGCGCTTCCCGCGCCGCGGTATCGCGGAGGCGGCGACGCGCGCGAGACCGAGGCGACACCACGACGACGGCCAGTAGCGCGGCACGTTTTTCTCGGAAGACACGACGCGTCGCGTCGTTCGTTCCACCTTCGGTGCCTAGCTAGTAGACTATCTATGTTCTCACAGCTACGTGTTCTAGTACGTGTACTCTAACGCGCCCCGCCTCTTCGTTACGCCCGAAGCGGCGGAGTGCTCGTCGGCGGCGACGGCACGTCCTCCTCGTCCAAGACGTCGCCGTCGCCGTCGACAGAGGACGGCGAGTCGCCGCCGCCGCCGTCGCCGCCGCCCCGCAACTTCAATCGGACTCTGTTCACGACATCTTTCCGTCCGCGGTCGCGCATCTCCTCGTCCTCTTCTATCGTCACGAAACGCCCTTCTTCAAGCCGTTTTATTTTTTCCTCCAACACCACGCGCGCCCGCGCCCGCGGTCGCAGAAGGTCCTCCACGCGGGAAGACGCGTCTACGAACCGCTCCCACGCCATCACCGCCCTGTCCGCGGCTTTCCACTCGATGACCTCGACCGCGTCCGTGAGATGGAGCAGATCTTCCTTCGTCGCCGCGTCTATGTGCTCTTTCACGTCGAGCGCGGGCGCGATCGCGGTGCCGAGGTTGACGAGCGCGGCGTTGAGTCGTCGGACGGCGTGTTTGCATTCGTCCTCCGTCTCTCGCAACGCGCGTTTCGTGTCCGACACCATCGGTTCGATCGTCCCGCGATTCACCAGGGTGTCCTCCGCGCGCGCGCGCATGGAGAAGCTGTCGTCGTATATCCGCATCGCGTCGTTCTCCATCGCGACGTCGTTTCGTTTTACTTTCGCGTCCACCGCGGTGATTTTCGAAACCGCGCGTTCCTTCGCGCGTTTCATCTCGCACCGCAAACGGCTCAGGGTCGTTCCATACAAAGCGATGTCGGGGTGGAGTTGAAAGGCGTCAGATGGAGTTGAAAGGCGTCGATGATGGGGATTGAAAGGAAGGGGTGGGCGGAGAGACACGCCGCGCAAAGTCCTTAAGGAACGGCGTTCACCACGCGAACGCGGTCGTATGGGGACCAGTGTATAGAACGCACCTCAGCGCGTCCATGACCCTGTCCTCGACCTCCGCGGCGTTCTCTTTGACGTCCTCGACGTCTTTTCTCAACTGATCGGCGACGACCGCGGACCAGTCGCGCATGTCGTGTAAATCCGCGCGCGTGGACACGTGGCGCTCTCTCATCGCCTCGAGACCATCCGCGTCCTCTCTTTCGCCGCCGCCGCCGCCGCTCGAAGGCGTCGTAGATAACGCATCATTCTCGGCGGGCGTTTTCTTCACCGACGAACCCCGACGAATCCCGATGTGCGTCAAAAGCAACCGCAGATGCTCCGGCACCGCCCTCGAGACGTGGTCGTTGAACGCCGCGCGCGTCGTTCGATGCGCGCACCCGTACCGAGCGTACCCGCACTCGATCGCAACCTCCGGACACGACGTCGCGTCGTGCGCGTCGCGTCGCGTCACGTGCACGCGCATCCCACACCGCGCGCAGGAGAAGAACCGATCGTTGCACTTCGCCTCGTGTGCTCCCGCGCGTCTCAGCGCGAAGTGTTGGTGGCACCACTTGCACTGCGTCGGTTGGTACTGGCACACCGCCTTGTGCGCTTTCATTTTCCGCCGCGGGAGGACGACGCCGCACGAGTCGACGCGATACGAACCGTCGCGTGTGGAATACGAAGCGCCGGCGTCGTCTATGAACCCGCAGACGATCTGCTCGTGCGGGCACGTCTCCAAGTGCGCGTCCGCGTCGATTCGTTTCCCTCGCCACGTGCACTTCTTCGTCGGGCATTCGAACGGTCGCTGGTCGCACAGCTTGGCGTGATTTTTCGAATACCGAGCCATTATCTTACGATGACACCCGGGGTGGACGCAGGACACGGCTCTTCGATCGCACTTCGTCCTGTGGTCCTGAACCTCGCGTCTGCGAATCCGCACCGGGCAGCACTCCGCGGGGTTCGCGTTGTTCGGGAAGCCGCAGATCGTGATCTCGTACGCGCAGTCCTTCTCCGTCGATTTCCTGTCCATGAGCCGCCCTTGGTCCGGGCACCCGCCGCGGTCGAGCCGCCACAACAGCCCGCCGTTCCTGTGTTTCGACGCCCTGAGCGCGTGGCGGCACAACACGCGAAGCCCGGCTATCGCGCGCGTCGTCTGCGGGTCATCCGGCGCGTGTTGACCGACCGAGATACCCTTCGCGGCGCACAGACAGTTTCGACAGACGACGCCACGGCCGTTGGCGCCGCGATCGGAGAGGTCGACGACGGGCTCCCACGCCACGTCTTTGCACAGGTTACACAGCACGCTCGTCGGCGGCGGCGTCGCGAACGCGGTCGGAGCTTTCATCCCTTCCGTGTAGTTTCTCGAGAGATAGCACGTGTCCACGAGACCGGCGCTTCTTCGATCGTCGTCGTCTTCTCCCTCCGCGGCGGCGTCGCTACGACCCCCCGGCGCGGTGAGCTTGCACAACGGGAGCTGGTCTCCGTTCCACTTCGTCTCCGGTTTCCGTAACCGGTGCGGGTGCACGCCGCCGTTCACGGCCATCGCGCTTCGAACGAGATGGTCGTAGTGTTTGGTGATCTCGACGTCGGTCATCCTCTGCGCTTCCGTGGCCAAGTGCACGGACCGCTGCGACCGGTCCGTGGAGCGTCCGTCGAGTCGCCCGAACGCGTCTTCTTTCGGCGTCTCCGGGGTGTCGATCCGCCCGGGGGTCCCGACGCGCGTGGACGGCGTCGACGGCGATGTCGACCGCCCCGGGGAGTACGTCGTGTACGAACCCGACCCGCCGCTCGTCGTCGTGAGCGCAAACCCGCTCTTCCGGCTGGACGACCGGCGCGACCGCTGGGACGTCTGCCGCGACAATCCGCCGCCTAATCCGCCGCCGCCGCCGCCTCGCTTCTCCCCGCCGCGCATGTGCGAAGGCAGCGCGTCGCCGTCGTCGCGCGCGTCGTCGTCTTCGTGCCACTCCGCGCTGCCGTCGCTGCGAACGCTCATACTCCGATGCGTGCCCCCGCCCCAACCGGAGACGCTCGAAGCCAACGAATCCCGAGGCGGCGCAGCGTAAAACGCGCCGCCGCCGACGGCGCGCGCGGCTCGTATCGCCCGCATCGCCGCCGCCGCCGCGGACATCCCGCCGCGCTGCGACGCCGTCGCGAGCTCGCCGTCGCCGATCCACGCGGCGTCGCTTCCCGTCGTCTCGCGCATGAGATCGTTTCGCCCCGCGGCGCCGTCAACGTCCGCGCCGGCGCGTTCCGCGCGCTCGCGCTCGCGCTGCCGCCGCGCGCCCGCGCGGACGATGCCCGCCAGCGAGAGCCTCGACGCGGAGGCGTCGTCGTCGTCGTCGTCGTCGTCCGCGGCGACGGCGGTGCCGAACCCGAACCCGCGGGAGTCGCGGGAGTCGCGCGACTGCGACGACCTGGCGACGCTTCGACGCGCCGTCGCGACGGACGCGCGCCCGGCGACGCCCCATCGCCCGGCGTTGAGCGCGCTGCTCGAGAACGGGCCCGCGGGGGCTTCGTCCGCGCGCGGCGCCGGCGCGAGGTTGCGGGCTCGGGAGGAGTACCGCGGCGGCGGCGGCGGCGGCGGCGCGGGCGGGGATTCGCGGGGCGCGTCGTTCGCGTCGTCGTCGTCGTCGAAGACGTCGTCGTGCGTCCGCGACGTCCGCGACGTGTCCGGGACCGTGCTCTCGTAGTCCGCGAAGTCCGCGTCGTTCTCTCTCGCTTCCTGAAGCTTCCGCGCGTAGTACTCTCTCGTCTCCGGATCCTCGGGGCGCGGCGGGAGCTTCAGGCTGAGGTTCGGCGGCGGGCCTTTCGGCGGCATCGCGTCGCGTCGCGTCGCTCTTTCGGGTGCCGATGCGATGCCGCGCCGCTCCGTCGCCGATCGAATCGAATCGACCTCCGCGCGACCGACCGACGCTCTACGTCCACGTCGCGACGCTCGAGACGGCGCGCATATCGAACGCGGGCTCGGACGGTATCGCGAGCGCGCGGAGGGGGGGAGGCGCGACGTCCGCCCGCGCGTCCTCTGCGATGTGGCTGCGGCGCGCGCGCCCTCGGAAGAGGAGAAGCACCTGACTGGACTTCTTCAAACGGCTAAAACTAACAACGCTCTACGTGTACATACAGGCTGCCGTCATCGCAGATCCGCGAGCAGCGCGGAGAGACCGTCCGCCGCGCGCGCTCGCACGCCCTCTATCACCCCCTTCATCGCGTACCTCACCACCGCGTCCTCCATCGCGTCCACGTCGCGCTCGACGTCCACCCCGGGAGGAAGCGCGGCGCCGCGCGCGTGCGCTCTGAGGTACCGCTCGAGAAGGAACACGCCCGCCTCCGGCGTCCGCAACGCCTGAGGGTCGAGGGTCCGCGCGAAGCGACGAACGTCGGGGTGGAGTTGAAAGGCGTCAGAAGCGGAGTTGAAAGGCGTCGCGGCGTGTAGGGATTGAGACCATCGAGGGACCCTGGGCGGAGAGTGACGAACGACGGGAGAGAAAGTCCTTAAGGATCGGCGTTCACCACGCGAACGCGGTCGTATGGGGACCGGTGTAGACGTGAACGCGCCTCGTGGACGCGCGCGACGCGCGTCGCCGCCGCCGCCGCGACGTCGTGGTCGCCGCGCGCCGCGAGCGAGCCGATCAGGTAGGGGAGCGTCGTTAAGCGCGCGTGCGGGGCGGACTCCAACGCCCGCACCGCCGCGCGGTGCAGCGCGCGCGCGGCGGCGTCGCTGGACGCGCCGCCGCGATCGCCGCCGCCGCCGAAAGGTTTCGCTTTCGACGACGAAAAGAAATCCGCGCGCAACAGCGACGTCGAGAGCGCGAGGTCGCACGCGGACGGATCCTCGGCGACGACGGCGGCGGCGGCGGCGATCGCGTCGGATCGAACGGAATCGTAGGGAAGAAGTAACGCAACCTTAGCGGCGGTTATTACGTCCCCGGAAGACGTCACCGCGGCGACGAGGTCGCGCGCGTCCGTCTCGGAGACGAGACAAGCGGCGTTCCTTTTCCCAGCCGCCGCGGGCACGGGCGCCACCGCCGCGACCTCCGGGGCGTCGACGTCGACATCGCCCCACCCGTCGCCCCAATCCTCGTCGTCGTCGTCGCCATCTTCTTCTTCCTTGTCTGGCTCCTCTGCCGCGACGACGACGCTCGCCTCGCCGGCCGCGCGCCGCGCGAGAAGATCGAGCAACGCGCGCCGCGACGCCACCCCTCCGACGGCGGCGGCGCGCAACGCGTCGACCCAGCATTCGCGCAGCGGCGGCGACGACGACGACGACGACGACGCGCCCTCGCCCTCGCCCTCGCCCTCGTCGACGTCGTCGCGTTTCGCCCACGGCGCGGAGGACTCCCACAGCGTCAACACGCCCGCGAGCGCATTCAGGGCGCCGGGATCTTCTTCCACGTCGGACGCCTTCAACAGCGCGGCGAAGCGTCTCGTCGCCGCGGCGAGCGTGGACACGGACGCCTCAGGGTCGTTCCATACAAAGCGATGTCGGGGTGGAGTTGAAAGGCGTCAGATGGAGTTGAAAGGCGTCGTGGGCGGGGATTGAAAGGGAGGGATGATCGGAGAGACGCGCCGGGCAAAGTCCTTAAGGATCGGCGTTCACCACGCCGACGCGGTCGTATGGGGACCAGTGTATAGAACGCACCTCGTCGACGACCGCGTCGGTCTCGGCGGGAAGACGCAGGGACGACAACGCGGCGCTCGTGCGCATCGCGAGGACGCGGAACGCGCTATCGCTCGTGTCCCAGACGGCGCCGTCGTCTTCTTCTTCTTCTTCCTCTTCGGGTTCGGGTTCCGGTTCGGCGGCGGCTTCCGCGGCGGCGGCGGCGTCTTCGGCGGCGGCGTCTTCGGCGGCTTTCGCGTCCGCGGCGGCCTCGGCGGCTTTTCGCTCCGCGTCCGCCTTCGCGCGCTTCTCTTCTTCCTCGCGCTTCGCTCTCTCCGCGGCCGCCTTGGCCTCCGCGGCGGCTTTCTCTTTCTCTTTCTCTTTCTCTTCCGCCGCGCGCGCCTCCGCTTCCGCTTTCGCCTTAGCTTCCGCTTCGGCCTTTGCTTTCGCCTTCGCGGCGGCGGCGGCGGCGGCCTCCGCCTCCGCCTCCGCTTTCGCTTTCGCTTTCGCCTTCGCTTCTTCATTCGCCCTGGCGTCCGCTTCCGCTTTGGCTTTCGCTTCCAGCGCGGCTGCCTCTGCCTTCGCTTTCTCCTCCTCCTCCGCCGCCTTCGCCTTCGCGTCCGCTTCAGCCTTCGCCTTCGCCGCCGCTTTCTCCGCGTCGGCTTTTTTCCTCTCCGCCTCCGCCTCCGCGGCGGCGGCGGCGGCGGCGGCGGCGGCGCGCGCCTCCTCCGCGGCTCTCTTCTCTTCTGTCGCTTCCGCGTCAGCCTTTGCTTTCGCCTCGGCTTCGGCTTCGACTTCGGCTTTCGCTTTCGCTTTCGCTTTCGCTTCGGCTTCGGCTTTTGCTTTCGCGGCCGCGTCGGCAGCCTCCGCCTCTGCCTTTGCATTCGCAGCTTTCGCTTCCGCCTCAGCCGCCGCTTTAGCATCCGCCGCTTCCTTCGCGGCTTTCGCTTCCGCCCCAGCCGCAGCTTTCGCGGCTTTCGCGGCAGCTTCGGCCTCGGCTGCCGCTTTCGCTTTCGCCGCGGCTTCCTCGTCAGCTTTCCGCTTCGCCTCGGCCTCAGCCGCCGCCGCCGCTTCAGCCTCAGCCTTCTTCCAAGCGTCGGCGTCAGCCTTCGCTTTCGCTTTCGCGGCGGCTTCAGCCTCGGCTTTCGCTGCGGCTTCTTCCGCGGCGGCTTCACGCTTCGCCTCCTCGGCGGCTTTACGCTTCGCCTCCTCGGCGGCTTTACGCTTCGCCTCCTCGGCGGCTTTACGCTTCGCCTCCTCGGCGGCTTTACGCTTCGCCTCCTCGGCGGCTTTACG